>Ga0326514_10000245_pt1 | contig 36113 bp, 53 predicted proteins | sample 3_2548_0518_D_FD_203653 | JGI IMG/M metagenome (GOLD analysis project Ga0326514, IMG submission 203653) | Bovine rumen microbial communities from UC Davis, California, United States - 3_2548_0518 | ecosystem: Host-associated > Mammals > Digestive system > Stomach > Rumen | place: USA... | reverse complement strand
AGTATTTCCCGGGCGACGCTTATCCGCGCAGAGGGCTCAAGCCCACGGCAGAGCGTCTCGAAGAGCTCTCCACTGATAAGAATTGCCGTGGAGTGCCCCTCATCAAAGAGGAGCAGAAAGAAGATAAAGAGACTCAGACCGAAGCTGAGTCATAGTATGAGGCGAGCTTCGGCTCGCCTTTTTTCATAGATGGAGGTAATAATGCAGGCTTTTCAGTGCAGATTGGGAACGCAGGTCCTGACGATAGGAGTACCAACCGTTAGAGAGTGCGACGGGCTTTTCAGCCCGATAAACAGCTACGAGAAAATCGACGCCGCCGAGAAATACCTCTCGCGGAATATCGAGAGGATAACAGTTAGAGACAAGCTCTCAGCGCTGGATATACTTGCACTCGAAGTCAGGCTCGGAGCATGGCTCGCTCAGCTCAAAGAAACACCTGAATACAAAGCCCCGCCTGTGCAGTCAACTGCACAGACTGTACTCCCGTATGATTGCACCACAACACATATCAAGGCAGTTGCAGAGTATGCCCGCATGAGCTTTCCAGAGGTCTGGGATCTGCCTATCACTGACTTCTGGAAGCTGTTCCGTGATGCGATCATATGGAACTACAGCCGCACTGCGGAGGGTATCGACCAGCTGGAACACGCCAAGGCTATGTCAGCGACCGAGCCCGACCGCGAGAAGCTCGGCAGCAGTCCCGCCATAGCAAGGAGGCGAAAGAATGGCGAGTAAGAAAATAAAGGGTATCACAATACAGTATGAGGGCGATACCGTCAAGCTGGAAAAAGCCCTCGCGAACGTCGAGAGCGGCGGACGAAAAGCGAAAGCCGAGATGTCCGAAGTCAATCGAGCCCTCAAGGAGGCTCCTGACTCTGCCGTACTCTGGCAGCAGAAGCAGGAACTGCTCAACAAGGCCCTCGACAGCTCTAAGGATAAGCTCAAGCTCCTCGAAGATGCTCAGGAAGAGGTAACAAGGCAGTTTGAAAAGGGAGATATCGGCGAAGAACAGTACCGTGCCTTTGAGCGAGAGCTTGAGAAAGCAAGAGCCGAGACTGAGAAGTTAGGAGATCAGGCAGAAGATGCGAGCAAGCACATCGACGAACTGGGTGGAGAAGCTGGCAAGACATCGGGGGACCTCGACAAGATGGGGAATACCGCGGAGAGCTCTGCCGAGGGCTTCACGGTCCTCAAGGGAGCAGTTGCACAGCTCGCAGCAGACGGCTTTGAGAAGCTCATGTCCTCCGCGAAAGAGGCATGGGAAGAAATCGACGAAGGCTATGATACCATCATCAAGAAAACAGGAGCCACAGGGCAGAGCCTTGAAGAACTCCAGAGCGTCGCTGATAGCGTTTTCGGTGCTCTTCCTGTCGAGATGTCAGATACCGGTGCCGCCGTTGGAGAAATCAATACACGTTTCGCAGCAACGGGCGATGAGCTCGAAAGCCTCACAGCGTATTTCCTCAAATACGCCGAGGTGAATGATACACAGGTAGCCGGCAGCGTTCGCAACGTCTCGGGCATCATGAAGGCATTTCAGGAGGACACCAAGAACACAGGAAAGGTCCTCGATACACTGACCGACGTAGGGCAGCGCACAGGGAAGGACCTCAGCAGCCTTGAGTCAGAGCTCCTCAGCAACTCCGCAACCTTTAAGGAGCTGGGACTTGATATCAGGCAGTCCGCCGAACTCCTCGGACAGTTCGAGGCAAACGGCATCGACACATCAACAGCCCTCGCAGGCTTGAAAAAGGCACAGCAGGAAGCTACGGCTGACGGCAAGTCTATGACCGAAGCCCTCGGTGAGACCATTGAGCGCATCAAGGGCGCTAAGGACGAGACGGACGCTCTCCAGATAGCGACGGACCTCTTCGGTAAGAAGGGCGCCGCTGCTATGACTCAGGCTATCAGGGAGCAGCGCTTCAGCCTCGACGATCTCACCGCAGGCTATGATGATATGCGCGATGTAGTATCTGAGACCTTCGAAGCGACTCAGGACGCTCCCGACAAGGCAAAGGTAGCACTGAATAATCTCAAGCTTGAGCTCGCACAGCTCGGTGAGGCAGTTCTGCCGAAAATTGAAAAACTTGTCAGCAAGGGCGTTGAAAACCTCCCGAAGATTGAGAAGACGGTGAGTGATATGCTCCCGCTTATTAAGGGCGTAGGCACTGCCTATGCCTCGTGGAAGATAGCCAGCACTGCGCTCAAGGGTGCAGAAGCTGTCAAGGGACTTGCCACGGCCATGAAGACAGCCGACGGAGCGCAGAAGCTCCTCAACAGCTCTATGCTTGCAAATCCCGCCGTAGCAGTCACAGCAGCAATTGTCGGTCTTACCGTCGCAATAGGTGCTCTTATCGTCACTCAGAAAGAGGAGACGGATATATCTGCCGAGGTCGCTGAGCAGTTCCGAGCGGAGCAGGAAGCCGCAGACGCAGCTCGCGAAGAGATCAAGAAAATGAAGGACGATTTCAACGATCGCGCCCGCGATATCGAGAACGAGTCCAAGCGCACCGAAGACCTCTGGAAAGAGCTCGACAGCCTCGCAGATGTCTCGGGCAGAGTCAAGGATGCCGACAAGAAACGAGCCGAGTATATCCTCGGCGAGCTCAACAGTGCTCTCGGTACCGAGTACACCATGACCGGCAACCAGATTGAGAACTACAAGACGCTTGCATCAGAGATCGACAAGGTGATCGAGAAGAAAAAGGCACAGGCCCTTGTCGATCAGTACATGGCGATGAACTCGGCAATGATGCGTCAGAACGCAGAAGCTCAGGCGAACTTTGAGAAATACGATAGCGAGTATACTGCTGCAAGAACCGCCGAGACAGAAGCAGAGAGGAATTTCCGCAGAGTAACCCAGAACTGGGATATAACAGCGCAGGAGTACCTCGATGCGTATGATTGGGGAGCAGGAACTAAGGAAGGAGCGGAAGCAGCCCAACAGTGGCTTGATGCTAAGCAGGCGACAATGGAAGCTGGAGACCTGCGGCAGAATGCAAAGCAGGCATTCGACAGCACTATCGACTATATGCACCGCCTTGATGATGCAGAAAAAGCCTTTGCCGAGGAGAGATACGACGATGTAAAGGATATCCTTTACACCGAGAAAAACGCGAATAAGGAAATCCTCGAAGATACGAAGAGCAGCCTCGACGAAAGGAAAGAGGCATACAAGGCAAGTCTCGAAAAGATATACTCGGATATAGAGCTCTACTCCAAGAACTGGCGGCAGAAAGAAGCTGACGCCATCATGCAGGAGATGGGCGAAGTTGTTAACTCTGCAAGGCTTGCGGGCCTTGATGCAAACGAAGCCTTTGACGAGACTTTCCGCGAGAATGTGCAAAAAATGCTCGATGACGGCTTTGACATAACTGAGCTCGCTAAGTGGGCGAAGGAGGCTGGACTCGACGTCGGAGACGTATTTCAGGAGGACTACACGAAGATTGTGCAGGATCAGCTCGACGCAGGCTATGATATCACCGAGCTGCTTCTCTGGGGTATCGCAAGCGGCGAAGACGTCGGTGGGCTGTTTACGGACGAGTTCACGAAAAAGTATCAGTCACAGCTCGACAGCGGTTTTGACATTCAGGGACTCCTTCAGTGGGCGACAGAAAAAGGATATGAGCTTGGAGACGTTTTCGGATATAATTTCAAAGCTCGATATTCGGATTATCTCGAAGACTTGTACTGGGAGTCGGACCCCATCAACAAGCACAGCATCAACAGCCAAGCGGACTACGAATACTGGAAAAGTCAGGGCTATGACTTTCACGCAACCGGCGGCACCATAGGCATAGGACAGCAGGGAATTGTCGCAGAGGCAGGCCCCGAGCTATTGCAGGTGATGAACGGCGGTATCAAGATCACTCCTCTGAGCCGCACTGCAACAAATACCCCCGTCGGAGCAGGCAGCGGCACGACCATCAACAACTACAACAACACCGTCTACGCGACGGTGCGGGACAAATACGACGTATACGGCATGGCTGAGGACATGGCAACAGCCGAGCGCCGCATTGAGCAGGGAAAAGGCAGGTGATAATATGAGTTCTTTCATCTTCAACGGTATCAACAGCGACGATCTCGGGCTGATAATAACAACCCCGATGATCCGCCCTACATGGCAGCCCGAAAGGGAGTTCACGGCTATACCGGGCAGACCTCAGCAGTCATCTCACGAAAAACAATGGTACCCTAACGCCGAACTTACAGCATACGCAGTTATCACAGACGCAAGCACTGAGAAGCTGCATGATATCTATGCCGCACTTCGCGGCTACGGCGTGCTGAGTATATCGACAGCACCTGACGAGATACTCTACGCATTCGCACATTTGCCCGTCCCCGAGGCTAAGGCTCTGCTCATGGCGGAGTTGCCAATCGTGTTCGAGTGTGAGCCTTTCGCGTGTGCGGTTGAGGAAAAAGCTGTTGATATCACAGTGACCAATCCGTATAAGCGCGTAGACGTCGAGGGAACTGTATTCTGCGATCCTATGATAGAGTTCGTGCCATCACAGGCGAGTACCGATATCAACTGCAACGGCAAGTTGATACAGATCAAGACTCCGCAGGAGATCATCGGAGCAGGCTACCCGGACACATACAGCATCACTCTTGACTGCGACGCACAGCTTGCATACTATACCCGTCCATTAGGCGATAAGGTCGCCTGCACGGAGCTTACAAAAGGACCGTTTCCGCGGCTCCATATCGCGGACAACTACATCATCAACAGCGGTGTACAGTCTGCCGAGATACGCTATAGGGAGAGGTGGTACTAATTGAGCGAGATCAAGGAGCTTACAAGTATACTGCCTATAGTTTTCAATTCTCAGGGCGAACCCCTCATAGACTGGAGTGTCACGGGAGCCGCAGGCGGCGTCGGAAAGGAGACCTCCAATCGCCTGAACTACAAGCCCATAGCTGACGGCGAGCTTACAAACAATGTAAATCCCGAGAGATACCCCGATGTTTTCGGCTATATCTACACTAATTCGGGAAGCGGCAGCGCCGGAGTGATGAACAACTACACAAGTATACCCAACGGGACTCCCGTCGGCGCAGATTATCAGCGGTGGTACTCTATCACGGCGCCCTATAATGATTACTGGCACAGGATAAACGACTACCGCACTAAGCTGTATAGATGGTGCAACTGGACAGGACATCTCGAAGCAGGCACATACAAGCTCATAGCCGAGTGTGCCAACCCATATGAGTACGCCCTGCCGCAGGACAATCCCGATCCCACTATGACGGACTCCAAGGGCTATTATGCGCTCATCGACGAAAACGATACCGTCCTTGCCGAAGTGCTGTGGGACGAGTTTTTCGACGGCAGCAGCAGCGCTCCCAAGTGGACCCGAAAAGAAACTGTATTCACGGTATCACAGGCAGTTAATGCGGGAGTACTGTCAAAGATGTACATCATAAGGCTCGAAGCCAATGCTGATGTGAGCTGGCGCTTCATGATAGTGCCTGCGGACACGCCTGTATCGCAGTTCAGTGTCACTCTGCCAATAACGGGAGCCCCCGTGATATCGGGAGTGACCTGCTGGGAGCCCTTCAAGATAACTCTTCCGCTGAGCATCAGCTCGACGGGCGGCGGAGAAACAAAGATTGAAATTGATCTCGGTACACAGAGGCTGCAAGCAGGACAGACGGTATCGCTCGCGAGTACAGGTATCAGCATACCTACATACTACGGACGGAATACCATCACCTGCGACACAGACGTGCAGCCGACAGTATATATCAAGTACACCGAGCAGGAGCTTGTGCCGATGTGGGCTGAGGAACGTCCCGCACAAGTGAACATATACGACCTGCACGAGCCTCAGAGCGGCTTCGACCACAACGGCATTGCTATCCTTATGCCGTCGGAAGTGACGTCAGAAAAAGAGGATAAAGGACGCTGGGATATAACTCTCACGCATCCGATAGACCCGTTCGGGAAATGGACTTACATCGTCGGACAGAATATCGTCAAGGTGAACAAGCAGCTTTTCCGCATAGATGAGACCGAGGTCGTCGCAGATGCGGACTCTGAGTATATCACGGCTCACGCATGGCATATCACATACGATATGCGCGACTACTGGATCGAGGAAGCGAACTTCTCGGCTCGTGACGGTGAGCAGTATATCACTCAACTGAACGCTCACAGAGTCAAGGATTTTCCCAATCAGCAGCAAGTTATCGGCGAGTATACCTTTGATATCACGTCTGATCTCGAAGGCCAGATGGAATGTGCTCTGGAAGATCAGAGCATCATCGAGTCGATATTCGGTGCTGATAACTCCCTCGTCACGCTCTACGGCGGTGAGGTATATCGAGATAACTTCCACATGAGCGTCAATCAGACGCTTGAGGGAGCACCTGAAGGCAATGCGTTTTCCTTGAGGTACGGCACCGACCTTACGAAGATATCCTTCAAGATAGATATGTCGGGCTGGATCACCAACCTGATCGCAGTCGACAACTTCGGCACTATGGTCGCTGTATGGTATGACACGTCAGGCGACTGGATCGTGCATCATCATAAGACCAAGCGCATTCACTTCACTTACTCAGAGACGGACGGCGACGGCATTGAGCGCCTCTGGAAATCCGTATGGCCATACTGGGACAGCGTGAGCACTCCGACGATCTCCATTGTTGTGGAGGTCGCCAACATTAAGGGTGACCCGAAGTACAAGGATTTCCTGAAATTGCAGAACTACGACGTCGGCTACAAGGGAACGATCTATGTCGAACATCTCGGCATTGACGTCGAAATGAAGATAGTCTCTATCCGCAGGAATGAGCTGACGGGCGAAGCAATACAGATCACCCTCGGCAATACAAGACGCTCGCTGATACGGCAAACAGTCATGTCGCAGACAATTGTCTCGCCGAACAGCGTAGAGGGCAAGAACGTAGCCGCTACGCAGTCAGTGCAGCAAGAGCTGTACAATACTCAGACTGCACTCATGGGTATGAGCATTGCCGGCATGGAAGCGTTCGGCATAGCAGAGCTTGAGCGCCGAACAATAAACGAACTGGAGGGAAAATAATGAGTACTACATATACGCCGAACTACAACCTCGGCAAGCAGGAAGATCACGCCGACAAGTTTGACATGAGTGTGATCACCGATAATATGGACAAGCTTGACACCGCACTGCATGAGCAGGCAGAGGATATCGCGGAAGCCGATACCGCCGAAGCCGCTGACCGTGCCGCACTTGTTGAACTTATCGACGGCGGTGGAAAAAACCGTCTGCCGTTCTCAGATCTGGCGGTGATCAAGTCTATGAACACGGGCGGAACGTGGAGTGGAAATATCTACACATGGAACGGAGTGTCATTCACGATTAACGACGATTTCAGCGTAACGGTAGACGGCACCGCCACAGGCGACAACGCAGTCTTAGTTCTTAGCCGCCCGGGAGGATATACGATGCCCGAGGGCAGTTGGATACTGTCAGGCTGTCCTGAGGGTGGCTCTGGTTCAAGTTATAGCATAGCTATTGCAGGAACGGTCAGCGATACAGGAAATACAGCAGAATTCACGAGTGTAACAAATAAGCTTGTCAGAATATATGTCATAAGCGGCACGACAGTAGACAACCTTACGTTCAAGCCGATGGTCTGCTCGAAAGCAGCATGGGATATCTCACAGGCTTATCAGCCTTACCGCCCGAACTACGCCGAGCTCTACGCGATGGTGCAGGCGCTTCAGGGCGGCAGCAACAGTCTCAGCTCTGTGCAGTCAACTGCACAGCTCACAAGTATAGATGCAGGTGATAATAATGCAGATAGTTAAGGAGGAAAATGTAATGCAGTATATAATCATGATCACAGTCGTACTCGGCCTCGCAATATCCGATTTCATAACAGGTATAATCAAGGCATATATCACAAGGAAGCTCAGCTCAAGCAAGATGCGGAAAGGAGGACTCAATAAGATAGCTGAGATCATCATCATGACGGCCACCTGTGGACTGGAAATAGGTATCAAGGCCCTCGGGCACTATTACGGTGACAAGCCCGAGCAGCTGACGCAGATAGCGGGCACGCTTGCGGCAATTGCAGTATTCGCATATATAGTCATAATGGAGATGCTCTCGATGTTGGAAAACTACTGCGAGATAAATCCCAAAGCCCTATGGGCGAAGAAAATTGTAAAAAGGCTTAAAGTATTTGAAGGTGAGGAGGAAAAAGATGAAAAACGGAATTGACGTCAGCAGACATCAGCTGACTATCGACTGGACCGCAGTCAAGAACAGCGGTATCGAGTTCGCAATCATCAAGGCGGGCGGCTCAGATGATGGCTTCTATGAGGATAGCACCTTCCAGCGGAACTATGCCGGTGCTAAGGGTGTTGGCTTGGCCGTCGGCGCATACTACATTGTCGGCAGCAAGTGCATATCCCGCGAGGATGGTATCGCGGATGCGAAGCGCTTCCTGAAGATCATCGAGGGCAAGCAGTTCGAGTACCCTGTGTATATCGACCTTGAGACAACTAATACATGGGATAAGGCGGGCGCAACAGATGCTTGTATCGGCTTCTGCCAGACTATGGAGCAGGCCGGCTACTACTGCGGTATATATGCTTCAGATATCTACGGCTTCGCGGACAGGCTCGACATCTCACGCTTGACAGCCTACGATAAGTGGGTAGCAAGATACGGCAGCAAGCCGCAGTACGTTCAAACTTACGGTGTATGGCAGAAATCTGACGTGGGCAGAGTATCGGGTATCACCGAGAAGGTAGACCTTGACGAGTCCTACATGGATTATCCGTCCATCATCAAGGGCAAGGGCCTCAACGGCTTCAAGAAGCCAGAGCCGGCGCATCCTGAACCTGTGAAGCAACCTGAGCCAGCGCAGCAGGCTCAGCCTGTAAAGAAAAAGATAGAGGTAATCCTCGAAATCGACGACCACAAATACAGCGGGCTCCTCGAAGAGCTCTGATAGGAGGAAACTATGTACAGCATCAGGAAATCAGACTTCATCCGCTTCAGCGGAACCAATAACACAGTGTCAGTCGTAAGAGCGGAGATATTCTGCGATACGGCTGCCGATCTGCCTGCATATGATGCAGTAAGCGGCACAGAGCTCTACATGGGCTCTATAGCTTACGACATCGCAACAGGCGATATGTACGTCATGAACAGCTCACATGAGTGGAAGAACTCTAACGGCGAGGCAAGCAGCACCAAAAGCATGAGCCTGAGCAGCCCATCTCTCCAGAAGGGACAGAAGATTGAAGTCGAGCAGCCCGAGGAAAAGGAGCTTGAGATCCTGGAGACCGAGGGTGAGGAGAAAGGAGTAGAGGATGACGAGCTTATTCGAGATCCTGAAGGCGAGTAAGGGCCTCCCCGCCGATGATATGTATACCGCTCTGCTTGGCAGGGCGGCAGGCGGCGGGAAAGTGCCTACTGAGCCGAAGTCCTGGGCAGATGTTCGGAAGATAGTCCGTGCCGGTAAAGCTCCCGAGCTTCTGCCTCTCGGCACATACTACAGCGTATGGGGCGACAGCTCATCCAAAGCCATCGACCTTATAGCATACGATAAGCACTTCGACCCGTCACTCACAGCCAGAGGCTACACGCACAGCATCACACTCTGCGAGCGTGATTTGAGTGAGATAGTGCAGTTTGATGCTAACGAGGCGTTCCTTTATCTGGAGCAAGCACTTCCTGCCGGAACATATCGCTTTACGCTCCCCTCAGGCTACGATGCTGCATACGGTGGAGGCAAGACATACTACTTCACATCGACGGCTTCAGTTCCCGTCGGTGGGCAGCTTGTATACACCTGGAACTATCAGCAGTTTCCCGCCAAGTGCGCAGGATATAGCTCAAGCACATCGACAACCGCGTTCTTCAACGTAAACCTCACCGAGTGGATCTCCGGCGAGTCTCCCGAAGCTACAGACCTCGGCACGATCAAGCTGAGGATGTCAGATCCCGAGAGCCCGTTCGGGAAGCTGAACTCTGTCAAGCGTGCAAGATACGGCAGCAATAACTACTATCAGAGTGGTATACGGCAATTCCTCAACTCGGACTCCGCAGGCGGCACATGGTGGCAACCGACAAACATATTTGACCGACCATACGGACAGAGATCAAGTGCAGGCAAGCTTACACAGCTGAGCTCAGACCTCAGGTCCGTGCTTGCAACGCCCGAGATAGAGTATATCACCTGCAACGATTTCGAGTTCGGAAGCATCGGAGATATTCCCTTCCAGCTTCAGACGCCGTATACGATAGCAGAGGACAAGATCTTCTTGCTGTCTCACACCGAGGTAAATCTCTCATCAGCTCCTAACGTCGGCACCGTGCTCGATGCCTATGTCGGAGCAGGCAACGAGGACAGAATAAAGAAAAGGACATCCAACAACACTGCCTACTACTGGTGGTTGCGTACCCCGAACCCCTCTCCTGCCAGCAACGAGCGCGTCGTCAACACTTCGGGCGCGTTGAACAACAGCCGTGCGACCAATGCCTACGGCGCCCCGGCGGCTTGCATAATCCAGTAATCCAGATAATCCGACTCCGTCAGGAGGCGGAAAACACACAACAACTACAGCAAAGGAAGTAATATATATGTCAGTACCCAAGAATAAAAGAACAGAGAACAAGTTACAGGCTCTCAAAGAAACTCTTGACATGGTTAAATACACAATACAGATGTGCGAAAATGAAAAAATATTCCCGAAAAAGGCTCGCTGGAACCTTTGTAGTCGTATCATCGACAACTGCCTTGATATCGTCGCAAAGGTAAGGCAGGCAAACCGCATAGACGCATCGACGATACCGCTCGCGAAGATGAGATTATCCTTGCAGTATCAGGTCCTCCTTGACTTCGAGGCACTCTGGGGCTTGATGACTATTGCGTACGAAAGCTACTGCATTCCCTCACAGAAAGCCGGGATATGGAGCAGTCTGACGCTCACAGCAGAGAACCGCGTCATGGGATGGCGCAAGCATGATATGGAAAGACTCAGGCAGCTGACTGTCTGAGCTTACTATATAGGTCGGCTCTTGAATATGCCTACAACTGGTGGTTGCGTACCCCGAACCCCTCTAATGCCAACAACGAGCGCAACGTCAACACTTCGGGCGCGTTGAACAACAACAATGCGAACAATGCCTACGGCGCCCCGGCGGATTGCATATATTTACGGCGAGAACAAGTAGCGGAAGTGAAAGCAGCGCCTCTATGCAAGGAAGAGTCGACCTGATCGGCAATGCCGACGAAATAGCCGCCTGATGCGGCTGCCTCAAAAGAGGTAGTCCGCTATAAACAGGCGGCACTTTATTTTTTAGGAGGGAATTATGAAAGAACAGGATTATCTTGAATTCGGGCAGATGTACAGAAGCCTGAAGAAATGCTGTAGAAACGTAAGATGGAAAACCTCGGTCACACAGTACGAGCTCAATGCTCTGAAGAACACCGCAAAGGTCACTGACACTATTAAGAGCGGCAAGTATAAGCTGCTGCCTTACCAGGAGTTTGAAGTCTATGAACCCAAGCAGAGGCACATCACCGCTACAAGGATCCGCGACAGGCAGGTGCAGAGAAGCTTCTGCGATGCCACAGTATATGACGCTATTACAAGATCATTCATGGCTGATAACTGCGCTTGCCAGAAAGGCAGAGGGACACACTACGCCCTTGAGCGCCTGAAGGAGCATCTGCACAGATACTACCGTGCCGTGAAGAGCAACGAGGGCTACTACCTCAAGTGCGACGTGCATCACTTCTTTGAAAGCATAGATCACAGCATAGCAAAGCAGCAGATCGCAAAGCGCATCACAGACGAGCATCTTCAGAAGATGCTCTATGATATTATCGACAGCTTTCCCGGCGAAAAGGGAATAGGCCTCGGCAGTCAGGTGAGTCAGCTCATAGCCTTGATGTATCTCGACGAGATGGATCACATCATCAAGGAGAAGTTTCGGATCAAGCACTACGTCAGATACATGGATGACTTCATACTTATAGATCAGAGCCGTGAGAAGCTCAGGGAGGCCTTGGCGATTATCAGGGCACATCTCGGCAGCCTCGGACTGAGTCTTAATAAAAAGACTATGCTTCAGAAGCTGCCGCACGGCATAGCATTCCTCGGCTGGAAGTTTATTCTCACCGATACAGGCAAGGTTGTGCTCAAGCCTGATAAGCGCAAGCTGACAGCGAAGCGCAGAAAGCTCAAAGGCATTATGAGGCTTCGGGCATCGGGAAGGCTCTTAGATGCAGACGTCTGGCAGATCAAGAGCAGCATGATCTCTCATCTTCAGCAGGGAAATGCTGTGAAGGCGATAGAATATATTAGGAAAGCTTGAGCTCCCTTCGGGGAGCTCTTTCTTTAATGTTGAAAACATATATATCATTATTGTGCAGAGGAATACGCGCATCAATGATATATATGATACCTGTGAAAAATCAAATCAGCGAAATATCGAGAAAAAACGGAACAGGGTGCCACTTGTCGCGGACCTCTGTCTCGCGGTGATATGTGATATCCCTGATCACTGTGCGGAGCAGATTATTCTTTTCCTCTGCTGAGGCAGTAGGATCCTCAAGCATAGCGATAGCATCGTGCAGTGCGATGATCTTCTGCTGGTAGTCTGTCTCTGATACCTGATAACTCTTAGCTGTCTCGATAGCTTCCTGGAGTTCCTGACGGCGCTGTGCGAGTGCAGCGTTACGCTTAACAAATACCTCGCTTGTATAGATACCCTGTTCGAGGAATTCGTATAGTCTCTCTTGCTGTGTCTCCAGTGCATTGAGCTCCTTGCGGAGCGCTTCTGCGATAGCCTTGTGAGCGTCGGGAGCGTTCTGAGCGCCGCCTGCAAGTTGCTCGGATAGTTCTGCCGCAAGCTGTCGGAGTGCTCTGATTACTTCCTCCTCGACTTCCTTGTACGTCGCCGAGCGATTACCGCACCGCATCTGATAGGCGCAGTGCAGACGAGCCTCGCACTTCTTATGAGGCTGATATATCATAGGACGGCCACAGGAGCAGTGCATGATACCCGCGAAGGGGTTTTTCAGTCCTGACTTAGCCTTTACCTTCGGTAGGCTTCCGAAACGGGCAAGAGAAGCGTTGAACGTCTCCTCCGAGATGATAGGCTCATGCTTACCGTCGACGAGTATCCAGTCCTCTTTGTCAGCCTTAGGGCGTGATGATATCAGCTCGCCGCCCTCATAGTGCTTCACGGTCTTGCGGCAGTTCCAGCGTATCTTTCCGATATATACGGGGTTGCGAAGCATATCTCTTATGCTCGCATTATTCCAGATCTCGGACTTTCTCGGCTTGATATGCAGCTCATTGAGACGGTTCGCGATCGTGGTGGTGCCGAGCCCGTCTTTTGTCCAGAGCTCATACATCAGGCGCACGGTGTCAGCTTCTGAGTTTGGGACGAGAGTATAAGCCTTCCCGACCTTTACTTTATCATAACCGTAGGGAGCGACGGAGCCGATGAAGTTTCCCTCATTGACGGAGGCTATCCTGCCGCGCATCATGATCTCCTTGACGTATTCCAGATAGTCGTTTCCGCGCATGAGCTCCATCTCGAAAAACTTACGGTCGAACTTGTCTCCGAGATCATACGTCTTCGGAGGCGTGACGATCAGTGTATCAGTATAGCGGAACGCTCTGATAATAGCTCCGCAGTCCGACAGGTCACCGCGGCTCAGTCGCTGTGGATCTACAACAAGAACCCCTTTTATCTCCTCGGTCTGAATACGGTCGAGGAGCTTTTTTATTTCCGGGCGGTCCTGAATAGTCTCACCCGAGACTACCTCTCGGTAGATCATGCCCTCAGGGATAGCTCCGCCGAGCTTGGCGGCTGCATAGTCCTGCAATATCTTATAGTGCTTCGCAAGTACCTCTTCGACAGTCTCATGCTCACCGTCAGCTCGGGACTTGCGGAGATATACCAGATATTTCTCGCACATATATACCTCCAATCAATATATAACGATATCTCCTTTTAATATTTTTATAGTTGACGCAGGACGAGGCTGAATCAGATCATTTTTGTTTTTCTCATAGTTCTTATCTCCTTTAATGATATTCAGCCAGTCATTCACCGATTTTATCATTCCATTTACGAATGAGTCTATTTCAATTAGCAAAGCTTCATCTGAATTAGTTTTGCCGGTAATAGGATCTGTAACGGCAAGCTTTACTCCACAGTTAATAAACTTTGGGCCATATGGAGACGGTAAGAAAAAAGCAACTTTGTTAAACGTAATCGGGTGTTGTGGATCGTTCGGCATAACAAATTTGAATTTATTCTTTGAACCATGCTGATGTACCATCGAACACCTATAATTATAACAGGCTTCAGGTGTAAGTGAACAATTCTTTTCTGCATATTTTCGATACCAGTTTTTGTATTTTTTGCCAACATTGCTCCTATCATTTGGTGCAGCTGACTCTAAAGAGGCACATATATCAGGTAACGACAATGCACCTGTTATTGCTAATGTATACAATCCCGCGTCAAGAGCGGCTTGGATTTCAGATAAATAGTTTTGCATAATATTCTCCTTTCTATGATCGACATATATGTCGGTTGCAAATATCCCCTGCACGGAGCAGGGGATTGTTTTTATTCTTCTTTTTTCTGCTCTTTTTCTTTCAGCTCTACGAGCTTTTTCATGTTCTCGGCAATTTCGTCGCACTTAGCAGAGATATGAGTCACCGACATGATGAGTATGATAGCGATTACAGCTATCAGTATAAGAGCAATTACCATTGACTTATCCATAGTATACCTCCTTAGTTTTCAAGCATTTCGTAGAAGACATTCTCGGGGATAACAGCAATATCGTTTCCTTTAAGCATAAGAGCTTCAGCCTTTTTCTGCTTAGTGCTTTTTCCGTCTTTTATAGTCTTGCAGTAGTCATTGTTGCCAAGAACAAGAAAGTTCGTGTCCTTTGTGACGTTATCACCGACAGCGCCGCCAGCATCGACGACAGCCTGCATTGCTTCACGGCGTGTCATTTTTTCAAGAGTTCCCGTGAAAACGCAGGTCATGCCGAAGAGCGGGTGAGTTACATCAAATTCCGTGTTTTGAGAAGATATATCGCCTGCTTTTAAGCCCTTAGGTACAAAGCTCTTCCGAAAGGCTTCAATGCTGCCGTATTTGTCGAGAGCGACCTCGCGGAGCTTCTCAAACACTGCCTTAGTCGCTATGCAGTCATGAGAAGCACGATGCTCTCTATCAACATCAATATTGAATATCTTTCTCATATCCTTCAGCCTATGGTGCTTCTCATCAGGAAACAGCTTACGGGCTATACGCATACAGTCAATATAATCATTATTCATTTCCTGCCCGAAGTATCTTTTCAGATCTTCTCTTATGAAGTTGATGTCAAATCCCACATTGTAGCCGACTATCATATCATCACCAAGAAAATCAAGGAAAGCCTTGATAGCTTCCTTCGGAGCGGGTGCGTCTGCAAGCATAGCGTCGGTAATGCCAGTAAGTTCCGTTATGAAATCAGGGAGTTTACCGTCAAACTTGACGAAAGTCTCGAATGTGTCAATGACTTCGCCGTCTCTGATCTTGAGTGCTCCAATCTCAATCATGGAGTCCCACTCGACAGAAAAGCCGGTTGTCTCAGTGTCAATCATTACATATTCGTTAGGAAAAGCTATAACACTTTTGCATTCCCCCATATTCTCGCCTCCTCAAACAGATTTAATAATTTTTCTTACCACGCCCATGATCTTTATATCATCGAGCTTGGAACCCGAGAAGGTCATCGGCGGATAGCTCGGATTGATAGACTCAAGCGTGAGCTTTTCCTCAGTCTGAAAAGCACGCTTCACAAAGCCGTCGTTTTCTCCACAGACCACCGCTACAACAATGTCACCGTTCTCGAAGTAGTCCTGCTTATGGACGACGACGAGGTCGTCCTCCTCTATCTTCGGATACATCGAGTCACCCTTGACAGCGATAGCCAGAGTCTCCTCAGCTTCGCGCTGGCTTTCAAGATATAAAGGCTCATAGCCACAGATCTGATCGTCCGCGTATGCTCCGAAGCCTGCGGATACAGTTTTGAATATCGGTATCATGTATATATTATCTTTTTCAAGAACAATACCATTCTGGGGCTCTAAGTTCTCATCTGTCAACAAAGCTTGGACAGACGTGTGCAGTTCCTCGGCAATTTTTAAAAGGGTCTCATAATCAGCTTCACGCTTGCCAAGTTCGTAATTGTTGAATGTCTGGCGAGAAACGCCTATTCTGCGAGATAATTCAGCTTGAGATATTCCCATTTTTTCACGATATTTTTTAATATTCAGCATATTCTCACCTCCTAACCTTATTATATCAGTATGTCACCTAAATGTCAACAGTATGTAGATAATGTAAACAAAAAGTTGATGTTGAAATAAAGCAGAGTGCCGATTTTTAATAAAATGTCCTCAAACCGTTGACAAAAGGAGTTTGAAATGATATATTTGTATTGTCAACACAATGAGGACAGAAAGGAGTGAAACGATGAGAGAATATCTCAAGAAGCTGCGTGAGGAACATGGATATACCATGCAGACAGTAGCTGATAAGCTCGGAATATCCAAGCAGTACTACCAGCGGATAGAGGTCGGAGACCGTCAACAGAACATGGACATCACGCTTGCAGTCAAGCTCTCCGATATCTTCGGTGTGACAATCCAGAAGATCATAGAAGAGGAGCAGGCAATAAGGCAGCCCATCAGCTAAGGACACAAATGTCCCTACCAAAAAAGAGCTGACGGCACAATCAGCTCTTAGCAAGATCAGTTATCGCCGTTTGCGGCAGCGATAACCGTTCCCCTTATGTCAGCACGAGTTGGAATTCGGCGGGACACCTCATCCAACCGTGCTTCCAGATCCCATATAGGACCAAAGAAGAAAAAGAAAACAATCACCCCCTCTCTGAGCGGGGTAGAAGGCAGACAGTAATGTGCCTTACTGAAAGCTTCGCCTACATTATACCACAAGGCGGAGCAGGAGGCAACTGTACAACCCGTAAGCACATAAGAATAGGAATGAGGTGATAGTATGAGGAAAGACGATATCAGGAACTGGACAGAGACCGAGACCGAAAAGGAGCGCACGGTCAATTACGACTCATACGTTGACGGCAAAGTCCGCGCTCACATTACGGTGCATATTCCGAAGCACACTCCCGAGGAGCAGGCAGTCTTTGAGAAAAACGTCCGTGCAGCTCTGCGTCGCTTTTATCATCACGTCACCGTTGAAAAAGGCTGTGACTGGGACGAGCTCGTCGTCAAGTACAGCAACTGACTTGTGCAGTCAACTGCACAGAAAAACCGATAAGGAGGAAAACACATGAAAAAGCTTACCGATGCCGAGAAGAAGGAGATCATCAAGAACATTCTCGGCGCAGCAGACCGAAAGAAGCAGCTCGGGATAGAAGCCGACCTGCACTGTATCTCCAAGGGCGATGTGAAGGATATTCTCAAGGCTGACGGTGTCGACCTGAGAATATTCTGCGGAGGTCGCCACGACAAGAAGCACATTGAGGACGAGCTTATCGAGGAGCAGGCACAGGAGCTGGTGGACGAGCCCGACACCACGGAGCAGGGAGAGACCGACGAGGAACTCGCTCAGCAGTGGGCTGATCTGGCGATACCGCCCTATGAAGAAAATATCTGCGAACTTGGAGAAAAAGTCTGCGAACCTAAAGAAAATCACACCCTTGAGGATGTCCAGGATAGTCCGCGCATAGTCAAGGATATTCCCTGCGAGGATGCAATCATCATTGGCCCTCACATCATCGAGGACGAGCAGCTCATGAGTGCCGTGAATAAGAAGCTCAAGGAACTCGCTGCCGAAAGGCAGGCACACGCCGAAAGAATAGAGATTATCGACAACACGCTTAGAAAATACGCGTATTTCTGCACCGACTGCTCGAACCTGATAGAGAGTGAGGGGATAGAGGTATGAGAACAGATGAAGAGATCTTCGACGAGAAGCGCCAGTTTGTCACGGACAAGCTCACGCCCTTTCTCGCAGCGATAGATCAGGACATAGAGTCCGCTGAGTATCACGTTATCACTCATACTCCCTACGATCTGGAATATATCATCATTACATGGAAAGGCGGCAGCAGTAAGCGGGCATACGTCACCGGTGACAGCCTTGTCGCACTCGCGAAGGACGTTCTGAAGGTGATATCATGATAAGATACAAGATTAAGCTCGTTGCCTTTGAGTGCGACGAAGAAAAAGGCACAGCCGCAGTTATCGTTGACGGTGAGCCGAAAATCAGCTTCGAGAACGCCATCGAGGGCTGGAACTACTTCACAGCCCGTGCATTACATCCTTTCGAGAAGTTCCTGCGGGACAAGCTTCAGGAAAACGGCTTCAACCGCTGGACAGGCACTCGGAAGCTGGACTATACCGAGAGCGAGTTGAAAGTAGTAGATGATGCCGCCGAGGCGGCACGGAAGAGAGAACAATATGACCTTTAAGGAGCTGAAGGAAGCTTTTATGGCAGACAGCCCCGTGAAGTTCCGCGGGACTGAGTACGAAAAAATCACTTGCCTCAGTTTTAAAAAAGATAGAGAGGGGCACGTCATAGAGACCGCCACGCTCATAGACCGCTGCGGAAGGTCTGAGGTGACGGTCCTCGGAAAAGAGGTAGAACAATGCGACTGATAGCATATATCCTGATAGCGATAGCATTTATCGCTATCATAGGAGTGCCGATAGAGTTTCTTGCCGAGCACATTCGGAGGGGAAGCGCATACCGTGCGGCACGAAAGGAGATAAAGACAAGCATAAAAGTCTGGGAAAGTATCGCAAAGAGTTGTGATCCGATCACAGATGCATACGATAAGGGCTATGCAATAGCCAGACTTGTGATATATCATCATGAACTGGACGAGCTGACAGCCCGAAAAGAGTACTTGTGCAGTTGACTGCACAGAAAACCGATAAGGAGGAAACTATGAACAGGGAGAAATATTTCGGTGAGAAAATCGCAGGACGGAAGGAAGAGGCTATCTCCTCAGCCATAAGGGAAGCCCTTGAAAGCTTCTGCGATCAGGAGCCCGAGTTCGAGCAAGCTATCGAGCAGAGTGGAAAGACCTTTCAGGACTGCCTCAAGGAGGTAGTGAACGGCTGCGGAAGCTGCCTGTCCGACATAGAAGCATACCGACGCGCCGTGAAGTTCTACTTCTCGACCGCGACAGTGAGCTTCAGAATGACTATTGACCTAAGCGGCGACAACGGTGCTGTGAAGCCCATCACCATGACAGAGAACAAGAAGGACACGCTGAGCATATCCCTCGACGATCTCCTGGACTTCTGAGGAGGCGAGAGTGTGAACAGCTCATTTATCAGCACAGAAGACTACCGAGAGGAGATAGAAGACTTTTTCCCGAAGTTCGTGTTCTACCGCAGAGGACATCACACTCCTACCTGCGGGAGCTTCGGAGAATTCATAGACGGTGAGAAAGGGAAGGTCACGGACTGCTACTGCACAGCCTGCCACGAACGCTATGAGGACGGGATCCGCAAGCCTTCGGAGTACAAGCATAAGGAACTCGGCTATTGTGCCAACTGTGGGCACCCTGTTGAGTTCAGACAGATGAACAGAGGGTGGCAGAGCTACTATGTGACAGAGAACTTTGCTATCTTCGAGGGTGCAGGAGATCTCATGCGAATCAAATGTATCAAGGCGTACCAGCGTTTTTCGGAAGATACCTCTGAAATGGAACCCGAGATTGGATGGTATACAGTCACTCAGTACGAATTAAGGCCCGGACAAGCTATACAGTACAAGGCTGTATGGAACAAAGGGAAATATGAATGGAAAAGAAAGAAGACGGGCTGCACCGAGCCTAACTTCAATATCGGTGGCTTCGGATATGCCGACAGGAACTACACGCTCATCAATCAGGAAGCCGTCGATCACAGCTTCCTGAGATACCTTTTCAAAGGCGAGCACTACGACTATATCTATATCACATGGCTCTGCTGCTATGCGCAGCATCCTCAGCTCGAATACCTCCTGCACGGCGGCTTCGAGTATCTTGCGAGGAACTATGTCGAGGCCCGTGTCCCTGAGTACGGAAAGTTTGTCACAACACGGTACAACTGGCGCAGCAATGATCTCAAAAAAATGCTGCGTCTGGACAGACAAGAGATAAAGTTCCTTGCTAAGGGGCAAGGCAGATACTACGACAGCTATATCAAGTTTAGGCGCGACTTTTTCAAGGGCAGAAATACAGCTGAAACTTTGAAGTACTTCGAGAACTTCCACAGCTCGACAGAGTATATCCGAGAAGTCGAAGATATGACAGGTATCTCTCGAAAGAAGATCATGGACTATGCTCTGAGAAAACAGAACTCACAGGGGACATACTTCTTTGTCACTCTCTACAAGGACTATATCGAGCAGTGCATCGAGCTCGGGCGAGATATGAGTACCGATGTAGTAACAATGCCGAAGGATATGTTTGCAGCTCATGACAGAACAACAGAAATGCTTCGTACCATACGAAGCGAGAAGGCAAAAGTACAGCTTGCGGAGTCCGATGCACACCGCCGTGATCTTGAAGTCACGGATATGGAGCTCGGTCTGATCCTGAGGCTGCCGTATGATACAGAAGAAATAGTCGCAGAAGGTGAAAAGCTCTCTCACTGTGTCGGCGGATATGCAGACCGGCACGCAGCAGGGAAGCTGGCTATACTGTTCCTGCGGACAGTAGGGCACCCCGGAACGCCCTACTACACTATGGAGGTATCGAACGAACTCCAGATAGTGCAGTGCAGAGGGTATCGTAATAACAATGCCAGCAACCCGAAGCCGGAAGAGATCATCGAATTCGAGCACCGTTACGAAGAATACCTCAAGAAAGTCAAGCTTGACCGCAAGAAAGCGGCAGAAAAAGCCAAGAGGAAGAAAAGACAGCAGCAGAAAGCAAAGGTTGCTGCCTGATAAGATAAGGAGGAAACTATGGACCAGATTATCACAGCAGGAGCAGAGGAGAGCACTCTCCCCGCCGCTGCAAGAGCAATACAGATCACAGAGAGAATCAGAGCCAACGGCAGGACCGCAGTCAACGCGGTCTGCGCCATCGGTGAGGATCTCCGCACAATGAAGATAGACGGGCTCTACACTGAGCTCGGATATGAGAGCTTCGAGGACTACGCGGAGAAAGAGTTTGACCTGAAGCGCCGTCAAGCTTATCAATACATATCGGTATGGGAAAAGCTCGGAAAAGAGTTTGTGCAGTCAAATGCACAGCTCGGCATCACGAAGCTTGCACTCCTTGCTACCGCTAACCCTGAGGACCGTGCTGAAGTCATGGAGTCCGAGGATGTTGCCAAGATCACCACAAGGGAGCTTGAAGAGCTCCTCGACAAGTACAAGCAGCAGGGCGAGCAGCTCTCCCTCCTCCAGGAGGAGAGCAAAGCAGAAACAGAGAAGCTTCAGGCGAAGCTTGCCGCAGAAGCTGCAAGGTCTGCCGAACTGGAAGCCAAGCTCAGCGATATAGAGAGTGCTCCCGTAGATGTTGCAGTCAGGGAAGTGCAGGTCCCCGACAAGAAGACCGAGAAAAAGCTCAAGGACACTGAGAAGGAGCTGAAGCAGAAGGAGACCGAGCTTCAGAACGCAAGAGCTCTGAAGATAAAAGCGGAGCATGAGAAGGCAGCTCTTGAAGCCAAGGTGGCAGAGCTTCAGAAAGCAGTTGAGAAGCCACCCGAGAACGCTGACAAGAGCAATTTCAAAGTGCTTCTCAGTACAGTCTATCGCGATATGCTCGGCTTGGTGGAATATATCAACGATACCGAGGATATAGCGGATCGTAAGCAGTATTTCAAGAAAGCGCTTGAAATACTCCACGTATGTGAGGATAGTATCAAGGAAAGAGTCGAGATACCCGCAGAGATACCGAAGCAGTCCCTGACGTCTCGCGGAGTTGTTGATATCAATAAGATGAAGCCGATATCAAGCAGCAGCAACGTGGACTATGACGATGACGACTACGACGACGAGGAGGAAGATGACGATGAATGATTATGAAGTCGCCCCTCGCAAGCGCTCTAAGTGCGAAGTAAAGATGATCCCCGGTCAGACACTGGACTTCTGCCGCGACATTGCCGCAGCGAACTCCCTCGGCGTCAGCTACGGCGTCTACATGGGCATGAAGCGCGACAAAGAGGCACAGGACTACTATGAGAAGTTCGGCGTCCGTATGAAAAGGAGACGCCCGAAATGAAAATGAAGCTCAGGAAATGCTCCTGTGGTGGCGCTGCCGAGATCGTAGACGGTGAACCTACGGAATTAGGAGCGAAGATGCTGCGCGAGTACGGCCTGACACCGTCTCGCACTTATAAAGCCGTGTGCAGCTCCTGCGGTAAGAGCACCGCGTCCTTCCCTTACGGTGACGAGGTAAAGGCGGACTGGAACCGCCTGAACCCTCTGCCGCTGAGAAAGTATGTCAGAGTTGTACGCTGTAAAGACTGCATATATCGCAATCGGTACGACTGCCCCATGGCGTATATCGAGCACCAGACACTGCAATTCGCAGCTGTCACTCCAGACTTTTACTGTGCGAAAGGAGCAGATCATGAACCGTGAGCAGTTCTGTTCTCAGCAGATACACTGTCTGTCCTGCCCCTTGTCGGTGATAAGGACAGGAAGGGATTGCCATGAGATAAAGGAGGATATCATGTTTATAGACGATAAATGGTACACCGAGCCTGAGCTGGCGGCATATATCAAAGAACTCAAAGCTCGGATAAGTACCCTTGAGGAAGCACTCGAAAGGTGCAAGGAGGAAGAGAATGAGTGATACAAAGCTAAAGCCTTGTCCGTTCTGCGGTGGAGAGGCAAAAATATTTTCAGGAATAATCGCAGGAGTGACAATGATTGTATGCGAGAAATGTAGAGCAACTGTGTCATTCGGTGGAAATGAGACACGCAAGCAGACAGAGAAATGCTGGAACAGGAGAAAAAATAATGACTGATACAGATATGCTGCACATGGCAGCACTTGAAAAGAAATGTGAAGAGTTTAAAGTTTGCAATGCTGAGCTCGAAGCCAAGGTGAAGCTGCTCCAGGAGTTCCTCCAGTGTGTCAGGTCATACTTCGGAACCACCTGCGGCTGGATAGACCTTTTCGAGGAAGATGCCAAGAAGCTTCTTGAAGGGGAGTGATGACATGACACAGCACGAATTGAAAATACTCCCTGAGTACTTCGTCGCCGTGAGAGACGGCATCAAGAAATTTGAAGTCCGTAAGGACGACCGTCCTTTTGAAGCTGGAGATATTCTTTGTCTCCATGAAATCAACTGTGGGGTGCTGACTGGCCGCACAATAAAAGCTGAAGTGACCTATGTTCTCCGGCACCCTGATTACTGCAAAGAAGGATATTGCATACTCAGCATCAAGGTAGCTCAGCAGCTTGTGGTTGAGAATATATCGGAAAAAAGCAAGTGGGAATATCATGAACTCGTCATCACAGGTGAAGGATTGACAGATTTTTATGTGTGCCCGAAATGCAAAGGGGCATTTGCAACAGACTTGTGCCAAATAAGTGGGACATATGAGATCGACGCAGGAGAAAGTTTTAAATTCTGCCCTTACTGCGGAAAAGAGTTAGGAGGAGTCGAGCATGAGACACGAGGAAACTTCGCTTAGTTATATAGGAGTATTAATTCTGATACTGCTCATAGGAATATTCGTTGAAAGCTGTTGGAGTGGATCTGTAGCTGACAGCGATATTCACTCGCACAAATATATCGTAGTCGCAGGTAAGTACTACCCCACAGAGGATATAGAGTATATCGAAACAGATGTAGTGTTCCACGATAAGCACGTTATTACTATTCACTTCGAGGACGGAACGACTTACCAAACCCAAGAGGGGCAGTATGTGTTTGCCGAGGCAAAACCTGAGGACACGTAAAGGAGGAAATCATGACAGACCCATGGGACTTAATTCATATAGCATCTGAAGGGCTGGCTTGCTCTCAGCTCCCCTGCACTTATGAACTTTTTCGTGCGTGCTGCGAGGACGAAAAGCAGGAGATAGCCTCCCTTGTATGTTGTACTATGTTCAACATATCCCGAGACATGATACTGAAAGGAGAATATTAATGCCGAATACAAAAATGAAACGCTGCCGCTGCGGAAGTCTGGTCGAGCGACACCGGACCGCCAGCGGCGGCTGGATAGTACACTGTCCCGAGTGCAGCATGGCATTCGGAGTCAAGCTCGATGTAGCGGGTACATTTAATACCGAGCGTATCAGCGGTGAGTTTGAAACCGCGGAGCAGGCGGCTATCGCTTGGAATGAATGGGTAGGAGGCGAAGACAATTGATAGTCGGTATACTTATAGCAATTGCAAGCATCGCAGTAGCGCTCCTCATAGCCTACTGTGCGGATAATAAGGGCTATGTCTCAGACGAGGAGTGGGAGCGCTCACGTCAGAAGACGGACGAGCCCGACGAGGAGGTGAGAAAATGAAGCCTTGCTTCTACTGTGGAGGCAGAAAAGTCAAATACCAGCGTGACGCCGAGCTGAGAGTGACGGTGAAGTGTGAGAAGTGCGGCTCAGAGATCAGTACTCCGTACATGACTGAGGACTCAGCTCGCGGCTACTGGAACATGAAGCAGGCGAGCCTTGAGCACGCTGCTAAGAGATCAAGGGAAGCGGCTGCCAGCTGAGCAGCCGCATACCTATACTATTATATAGTGGAAAAAGCAGTCCCGTGAAGCTCGGGAATACGAGCTTGTAATCTATCTTAAAGTTACGACCACCGAGAGGAGCGGAGGAAAATGAGAAGTTGGTATAGAGAGACACGCTATGAATGTGGTGACTACATGGATGTCATGATATACCCTGTGTATACAAAGACACCTGTCCGAAGGAAGAAAGCAAAGCCTACATCAGAAGTCCAGCAGAAACTCAATGAGATCTATGCTGAGGAAAAGCTGATCAGGATAGCAAATGCGAACTTCACACCGAGAGACTACAAAGTGGAACTGACATACTCCTCCGAATATCTTCCGCAGAGTGATGAAGATGCGGATCGAGAATTGACGAACTTCCTGCGTAGAGTCAAGAGGTACAGGAAGCAGCACGGACTTTCTGAGCTAAAGTACATAGCAGTTACTGAGAAAGGCTCACGCTCAGGCAGATATCATCATCATCTTGTCATGAGTGGTGACATCGAACTCTTTGATCTCGTGGCTCTCTGGGGAAAGGGTATTGTAGGATCAGACCTGCTGATCTTTGACGAGAACGGAATAGCAAACCTCGTCAAGTACATGATGAAACAGCTGAAAGAGTTCATCGGCAAGAAGTACAAGCGCAGCAGAAACATGATCGTGCCTGAAGCCAAGAAGCGAGACAACCGGTTCAGCAAGAGGATGATAGTCGAGCTCGCCAAGGATACCGAGAACCGAGTGGAGTATGAGAAGCTGTACGAGGGATATCATCTCTCGAAAGCAGATGCGATTTTTAACGATGTGAACGGCGGAGTATTTCTCCGCATGAGATACTACCGAAAGGAGGCCGCATGGCTGAAACGATGGGGATCAAGAATTCAGAAGAAAACGAGCAGACCTTCCTCTTCCGCTGGGCAGTCTTCGCAGAAGGGCAGTACCCGGAGCTCTCGCTGATGTATCATATCCCGAATGAGGGCAAGAGGAGCAAGGCGACAGGAGGGCGGCTGAAAGCACAGGGACTCAAACCCGGCGTTCCTGATGTCTGCCTTCCGACAGCTCACGGCGGATACATAGGACTGTACATCGAAATGAAGGTCAAGCCTAACAAGCCGACCGAAAACCAGAAGCGATGGCTGAGAGCTCTGCGCGAAGCTGGTCATATGGTAGCTGTATGCTACGGATTCGAGGAAGCCAGGGATTTGATTGAGAAATACCTCAGGCTTCCGAATACGATACCGAAAGGAGAAAAAAATGAAAGAGTACATTTGTAGTGACGAAAATCCAGTCATTGAAAACTATTGTTATGGAGAAATAATAAGAAACTACAGAGATCCATATACAAAACGCACATATCCGCCTTTTTTGGAACTATATGCTGCAAGAACTATAAACGGAGAATTATGTCTGCAACCTGTTATAACGGATTATCCTGATTGTTACGAACAATTTCCTCCAATACCAATAGATAAGGTAGATTTAAAAAAATTCATTGCAATTGATTTAACGGCTTTTAAGGGAAAGCTTAGAAGAGGAAGCATGAGATACAAGGATAGAGATGGAATACCTATCCTTGCAGGAATGTGTGTAGGTGATGAAGTTGGAGGAAATGAAGTTGTAGATAGAAAAGGCGTACTCTGTTTGAATATTTTGGAGGATTATATTCCGCTAAGCGAAATAAATTTGAAAACAGTTCGAGTCTATGTCATACCACTGAAACTCTACACGGAGGGCAACAAGAATGAATGAAGAGAAAGAGACCTGCTACTTCTTGACACCCGGAAAGTTGAACAAGTGCAGCATACTGAATGAACAATGCACAGGCACCCGCTCTCGGCAGCTCTGCTCCTTCCACAAGACGGAGAAAGAGTTCTTCGAGGCTCGGAACCGCGCTGTCGAGATTAACCGTGCTCGCGGTAAGTGCGCGCGCTGCAAGTATAGCAAGCATCACCCTTGTGAGATCATCGAAACGGAAAGGAGACCAAGTATATGACACCCGAAGACTACCTCATGCAGATCAAGGACATCAGTCTGCGCATCAAGTCCCTTGAAGGGGAGCTCCACGACGCAGAAGCTGAGGAAGATACCGAGTATGCTGAGGAACTCAGTGCAAGGATAAGTGCAGACATCGCACGATACAAGGAGCTGAGGTTCAGGATCCGCGACGAGATACAGCAGATAGGAGACAACAAGCTAAGCTGTCTCCTCACAGAGTACTATGTCCGTGGCAAGACGTGGGAAATGGTGGCTGAAGCTCTTGGCGTGAAGTCTACAAAAAACGTCCGCGAAGGGCTCCACGCCAAGGCGTTGAAGCTGTTCGCGGCGACATTTCCAAAATATTTTTTGATATAGTACCCTTGTTTACCTCTTTTTACCTTGAATAGCTCTGTGAAATGTAGTACAGTAAAACTAAGAAGGGCAGGCGGATCCATCATCAGGGCTACCTTACCGGGCGTTTCCTTTACGGTATGCGGAGACGCTCGGCAGCCTCCGCCTACTTTCGCTCCTTATCGGAATAAACTTCATCCCCTTCGCGGGCGCAGCAGTGCCCGCATCTGGCAGAGTAGAGCAGTGGCAGCTCGCAAGGCTCATAACCTTGAGGTCGCCGGTCCGAGTCCGGCCTCTGCAACCACGGGAGCAGTAAGCCCGGTAACCTTATCAACAGCCGCTTCGGCGGCTATGCAGGCGGCGGTACCAACGCAGGGTGGACACCTGCGCGGAGAGGTCGGCACTCTCAGCTTGCACCAGTGCGGAAGCACCACCTTTTCAAAGATTTTTTTCAGAGTCAGAGAGCCCGAGCTGCAACTCGGGCTGATATGCACACAAAGCTATGCTATCAAAGATATGCTCGCGTTGTGGTAGGAAGCTCCAAGTCGGAGAGGCTTGCAGCTGCTACAAGCGAGACAGAGTCAATCCTCTCGGTGCGTATAACGCCGAGATCAAAAAATTCTATCTCACAGCAGACTGGGAAAAGGCAAGAAACAAGTGCATTTCATCTTGTTTCGGGCTGGATTTGATAAGTCTTTTCTGCGAGAAAAAAATCGAATATGGATTTACGGTACATCACATTGTACCGCTGATAAACGACTACCGACTGCGATTACAGCAAAGTAATCTGATATATCTTACCGAGGCTCACCACAGAGCCGTCCATCGCCTATATGAGGCGGAATATCAGGAGACTGTCGAGGCGTTGAAAACATTTTCCGAACTTGCCCGGGAGGCACTCGCTACCCCGGGGGGTATGTTGAAAACTTTCGACCTTCTCAAAATGAACCGCTGCGGTAGTTTTCTTTTTGCAAAATTGTAAATAAAAATTTTTTCTAAGCCTGTGCAGTCAACTGCACAGCAGAAAGTGAGGAGAGAATGGGAAGAACCCGCTTGCCGCTCTCCGAACAGAAGGGTGATCTCACCAAGGAGCGAAGAGCAAGACTTGAAGCGGAGCAGGACCTTGTCCGCACGCCTAAGAAGTATATCCTCAAAGCTCCGACCTGGCTCAGCAAGAGAGCCCGCAAGGAGTATCGCCGACTGATCGAGAGTATGGCGGAGATGGATATGCTCGGCGATCTTGACGCCAACAATCTGGCGGCTTACTGCAACGCCTGGGACAAGTATCTCCAGGCAGAGGAGGAGATCAAGGAAAAGGGACTCCTGATCGAGAGCCCGAAAAATCCAAAGTCACCGTATCAAGCTAATCCCGCTATCCAGATACAGATCAAGCACGCGAAGGAGATGCGCGAGTTCGGCAGGCAGTGTGGCCTATCAATTGACAGCCGCTTGAAGTTCGCAGCGGCGAAGCTGCCGGAGATAGAGGCAGACATCACCGAGGAGTTCGGCGATATCTGATGACGATCAGGCAGGAGCTTGAGCGATACGCGGCAGAGTGCATTGACGGCAGACGGGTAAGCTGCCGAAAGCACCGATGGGCCTGCCAGCGCTTCCTGGCAGATCTTGAAAAGCTTGATACTGACAACAATTATCCGTACTACTGGGACGAGGAGCAGGCGAGGGCTATCGTCAAGTGGTTCCATTACCTCCGCCACTCGAAGGGAGTCCTCGCCGGTAAGAGCATCGAGCTCATTACCCCGCAGCGTTTCACCCTCTGCCAGCTCTACGGCTGGCGGAGGAAATCTGACGACCTCCGAAGGTTCACCAAGTACTTCAAGGAGGTAGCCAGAAAGAATGCTAAGTCTCAGGAGCTCGGCGGTGTCGCCCTCTATGAGATGTCCTGCGGAAGCACCAGAAACGAAGAGCACTATGAGGGCTACTGTGCAGGTACCAAGAGAGATCAGTCCAAGATCATAGTTGACGAGTGCAAGCTGATGCTCAAGAGGAGCCCGCTTGCACGAAAATTTAACTGCACGGCAAATAGAGTCGTGCATCGGAAGACAGGCTCCTTTATCGTCGCTCTCAGCAAGCAGGATGGACAGAACGGAGACGGTACGAACCCCGCCTTCCTGATCCTGGACGAGTACCACCAGCACACGACAACAGAGTTCTACGACCTCGGTCTCGGTTCTAATACGAAGGAGCCGCTGCTGCTTATCATCACCACTGCCGGCAGAGACCTCAATTGTCCTTGCTATCAGCAGGAGTATATGTATTGCAGCGACGTGCTGGACCCTGACAAGCCCGATATTGTCAACGACGAGTATCTCATAGATATCTTTGAGGCAGACACAGACATTGAGCTGAGCGATAAGACATACGACAAGCTCGTGGAGATGGCGAACCCGGTCCGTGCATCGTATGCGGCTGGCCGCAAGCTCATGCACGACGACTACGTCATAGCTAAGGAAGTTCCCGAAAAGCTCATATCCTTCCTCACCAAAGTGCTGAATGTCTGGGTGCAGGCACGGAATAACGGTTATATGGATATGGCAAAGTGGAACCGCTGCAAGGTCAGCAAGCTCCCCGTCGATATCAGAGGGCTTCCCGTATATGTGGGCTTCGATATGTCCGCAAAAATAGATCTCACTTCGGTGAGCTTCATAATACCCTACAAGGACACAGACGGTACCGTCAAGTATATCCTGTTCTCGCACTCGTTCATCCCGAACCGAGAGAAGCTCATGGAGAGATGCCGCGTTGACAAGATGCCTTATGACGCATGGGAGCGCAACGGCTGGCTGACGGTGACGAACACCGAGATTGTTGATCAGAATGCCGTCATGAACTACGTTCGCGGTTTCTGTAGCTCTCAGGGCCTCATGATACAGTCTTTGTGCTTCGACCCCGCGAACGCGAGCAAGCTCATGCTTGAGCTCAGTGATGAAGGCTACGATGTCGTGGAAGTGTACCAGTCGCACAAGAGCCTGAACGAGAGCACAGCAGGCTTCCGCGAACAGGTGTACAGTCAGAACGTGGTATTTATCAACAATCCGCTGTTGAATTATGCGATAGGAAACGCCGTTATCCGCAAGAATAACGGTTTAATCAAGATAGACAAGGACGCAACGAAGCGCCGAGTGGATCCGGTGGACGCTACTCTCTGCGCATTCAAGCTCGCCTTATATCATGTATTCGTCACTGCTCCCGTAGACGTGGACAAGTGGCTGGAAAGTGAAAGCTGGTGATAAGATGTCGCTGTTCAAGCGCAGAAAAAAGATAGCCGACGAAGTGGAGAACACCACGGAGCAGGCAACAGAGGAAACGACTGCCGACACTGAGCAGGAACAGCCTGCGGGCGTTGTGACGATCCAGCAGTTGAACGAGTTCTTCGACAGACAGGGCTTTTCAAGCGCTCTGGCGAAAAACAACCTCAACGCTGCGACATACTACGCTTGTATGCTGATCCGATGCAACGCCCTCGCGAAGGTTCCCTTCAAGGTATACGAGAGAGACGGCGACGGTGCCAAGGAGTCGGATCACTACCTCAACAAGCTCCTGAAGCTTCGACCGAACAGGTTCATGACGGCCCACGACTTTTTCTGGGCGTCCGAATTCCAGAGGCTGAGCACAGGAAATACGTTCTGGGTATACAGTTTCCGACGCGGCAAGATTGAGGAGGTATATCTCCTCGATAGCAACTATGTAGAGATCATAGTCGATAATGCGGGCATACTCAGCTCGCCGAACTCGGTGTACTACCTGTACACTGACCCGCGAAGTTCGCGGCAGGTGATATACACATCCGACAGGATAGTGCATCACAAGTACTTCTCGACTGACGGTATCAAGGGCAATTCGATACAGAAGTATCTTGTCGATGTTCTCAGCCAGGAGAAATACGCACAGCAGGTCGTGAATGAGAAGTACAGTCACGGCTTGCAGGACCCTATCATCGTCACCTATACGGGCGATCTTGACAAGGTGCGCAGTGCTCAGATAAAGAAAAAGTTCGCTAACCTCGCCGGTGCTCAGAACGCCGGTACAGTTATACCGATACCGACAGACTTCGGTGTGCAGCAGCTTGAGACCAAGCTTGTGAACTCACAGTTCTTCGAGCTCAACGGGCTCACTACTCGACACATCGCGAACGCCTTCGGTGTCAAGAGCTTCCAGCTCAATGACATGGAAAAGAGTACATACAGCAACATCGAGCAGCAGAACAGAGCGTTCTACAGTGACACGATGCAGAACGTCCTCACTGCTTATGAGCAGGAGGCGACGTTCAAGCTCCTCAGTTCCGAGGATCAGGAAACGAAGTTTATTCAGGCGAATGCCGACGTTTATCTCAGAGCTGACATCGAGGCTCGCTATAAGGCATACCAGACAGGTATCGACGGCGGCTTCTTGCAGATTGCGGAGGCCCGAAAACGTGAAAATCTGCCGTTCATACCGGGCACCGATAAGCTTATTATCGGCAACGGCGCAGCTATTCCGCTGGATATGCTCGGTTCACAGTACGATAAAGGAGGCAACAAGTAAATGGAATATGCTGACACAATAGAGATCACCTTCAAGAGCGGTGAAACCATTGCCTATAAAGAAGGGGAATGGGACGACTACGCTTACGACGGCAAGGCTGTTATCGTCAAGCAGAAGGGTGCATGGATCGGAATATATAACTTCGACCATGTTTTCAGCGTCGAGCTGAAGAACACTAAAGGCGTAGACTATGTGCCACTATAAGGAGGTGAGAAAAACGAAAAAGTACCAGTTTACTCAGAAGGACAAGACAGGCGCAGTCAAGGACTGTGGCTATATGATCTATGACAGTGCAGACGATGAGAGCGCAGAGCTCCGCTTCTACGGTGACATCTGCTCAGCTACATGGATCAGCAAGTGGTTCGAGGAGGACAAGTGCCCTCAGGACGTCGCCGATTTTCTCGCCGAGCTTACTACCGAGGGTGGCGGACACAAGAAGCTTGACGTATATGTCAACAGCGGAGGCGGTGACGTCTTCGGCGGTCTGGCTATATACAGCATACTTGCTCGATATCCTGGTGAGAAGATTGCACACATCGACGGTATTGCCGCAAGTATCGCGGGAATAATCCCGTTCGCCTGCGACAAGGTCGTAGCTCCTAAGTACGCTCAGCTCATGCTCCATAAGCCTTGGACGTCTACATGGGGTAATGCTAACGATCTCAAGAAGGCAATCGAGGCGCTCAACGCCTGCGAGCAGTCCATCATCAACGTATACAAGGAGCACGCGATCAACGGCACCACCGAGGAAAAGATCAAGAGCATGATCGACCGTGAGACGTGGCTGACCGCGGAGCAGGCGGCAGAATACTTTGCGATAGAGCTCCTCGACACAGAGCCCGTCGCTGCCTGTGTATCAGACAGCTACAAGAGGTATATGAACACTCCGGCCACTCTCCTGAATATCAGTGAGAGCGCTCAGAAGCCCGAGCCTCCTATCCCTCAGGAAGGTGAGGATATCAACAATCGTAAGAGAAAGCTACAGATGTCACTCGATGTCCTGAAGCTCCTCAAATAAAACATAAAGAAAGAAGGAAAACGACTATGTCGAAAATCGAAGAGATGCAGGCAAAGCTTGCAGTAATCATCAACACAGCTCAGGACTATCTCGACAAGGACGATCTTGAGAACGCTGACAAGATGCAGAAGCAGGCGCAGGAGCTTGCTGACAAGATCGAGAAGCAGAAGGCTCTTGATAAGCTCTCAGCGGGTATCGAGGTGCCTCAGGCATCTCAGGCAACCGAAGGCACTAAGGACGCTACTAAGACAAAGGAAAACGCTTCCTTTATCCGCGCAGCTCTTAAAAAGCTCTCGGGAACAAAGCTTACAGAAGCAGAAGACGCTCTGCTCCTTCCATCGGTAACATATCCTAACGGTGAGCACGGTGAGGGTTATATCCTTCCTCAGGATATTCGCACCAAGATCAAGGAGAAGCTCCGCCAGTTCAGAAGCCTCAGAGAGGTATGTGGCTATCTGAAGACAACTGCTCTCACAGGTAGCTATCCTTCAGACAATGATGAAACAGAAGGCCTTATCGACTTTACAGACGGTACTGACGGCACATATGCGACTGATCCTGTATTCAGTCCTGTGAGCTGGTCGCTGAAAGAAAAAGGTGCATTCATCAAGATTTCAAACACACTGCTCTCACTTACTGATAACGACCTTATCGCCTACATCGTGAGAAGATTCGCAAAAAAAGCAGTTATCACAGAAAATGCTATGGCAAAGGCAAAGCTTGAAGCAAATAAGACTGCGAAGAGCCTCAGCGGCTGGGAAGCACTTAAGGCCTCGATCAACGTCGACCTCGATCCTGCTGCGCTTTACAACACAAAGATTGTAACAAATCAGGACGGCTTCAATGTACTTGACCAGGCTCTTGACCTTAACGGCAGAGCTGTACTCCAGCCTGATCCGACACAGCCTACCCGCAAGCTCTTTATGGGATATCCAATAGAAGTATACTCAAATGCTATGCTTCCGAGCGACTCAACTAACAATGTCGCGCCTATTTACTACGGTAATATCGAGGACGGTGTACAGTTCGTCGACCTCGACAACATCGCATTCGCATCCTCAAAGGAAGCAGGCTTCATGAGCAACACAACAATCTGCCGCCTCATCGAGTGGGTGGATGTTGTTCAGGCTGACGCCTCCGACAAGTGCTACTGCTTCGGCAAGCTCGCACTGGGGGAATAACGAGCGAGAGTTCTGAGACCCTTGCCGCCGCTGATACCAACAGCGACGGCGAGCTGTCGCAGGAAGAGCTCGAAGCTCTGACAGTTGCTCAGCTGAGGGCTCTCGCTGAAGACATGAACATCACACTGACAGCAACCAAGAAAGCTGACATAATCGCCGAGATACTTGCGGCACAGGAATAAGCTCTAACTCGTCGGAAAGGAGGACCTCATGGAGCTATCACTTATAAAGCAGTTTTTAAAGGTCGACTTTGACGACGACGATAATATCATCGAGCTGATGGCGGATGTCGCTACTGATTACATCAACGCAGCAGTCGGCTCTTGCAATTACGATGACGCGAGGGTAAGGCTCCTCGCCCTCGTAATTATCACAGAGCTCTATGAAAAGCGCAGCTACTCCGTGGAGAAAGCAGGCGTTAAAGCACAGTACACGATAAGATCTATCATAGCGCAGCTGCAAGCGGAGCAGGAGATGACCGACGATGATGCTTGAAACAGATGTAGGGCGCCTGAATAAGCGCATCACGATACAGCAGGCAAGCTCAGAGGAGCAGTTCGACACGATTGGAAATCAGCTTCCCGGCTGGACTGACTATCACTCGTGCTGGGCCGCGGTAACAGGTGACTCCGACAAGGAGAGCTACACCGCCAAGGAGCCCCGTGATAAGGCAGTCAAAAACTTCAAAATCCGCTATTGCAGCAAGCTTGAAGACATGACAACGGATAGCTACCGCATCAAGTACAGAGAGCACTACTACAACATAGTAAGCATCGACAACCTCGTCGAAGCTGACTCTTTGCTTCTCATCAAGGCTCAGAGGGAGGAAGATCATGAATGAGATCATTACCCCGGATGAGTTCGCCGAGGCTCTCGCCGAGGCAACCAGAACCATGACCGAGGAGGTCGTGGAAGAGATGGAAAGCGGGCTCGTCGATATCGCTAACAATGCGGTCGAGGAGCTCAAACGTCTCTCTCCTGTCTATAAGGGGAGCAGTAAGAAGCTGAAAAAGGGCGACTACCGCAAGAAGTGGAAGTGTCTCGTTGAGAAAGAGCGCGGTGTCACGAGAGTGACGATTTACAACGCGAAAGGCGGTCTCACGCATCTGCTTGAAAACGGCCACGTCGTAAGGAATGGCACTAAGAGAGTTGTCGGAAATGCCGACCCTATACCGCATATCTCGATAGTCAATGAGCACGCCGAAAAAGAACTTGACAAGCTGATGGAGGGGCTGTGATGGAACTGAAAGAGATCCGCGACAGGCTCTTGTCGCTTGGCTTACCGGTAGCATATCTGAGATTTAAGAAAGCTCAGAAGCTGCCGTTCATCGTATATTATGAGTCCGGCACCGAAATAACAGGTGCTGACAACTATAACCTTTATCGCGACGTTGAAATCACGATAGAGCTTTACACCGAGGACAAGGATCCTCAGCTGGAGCGCCGTCTGGAAAATCTCTTCCGCGAGGTAGAGATCGACAAGGAAGGTGACACAGCGCTTGAGAACGAGGAAATGCTGCTTACAGTATTCTCGTTTCGCACAATACAGTACATAGAGGAGGAAAATAGCAATGCCTGATAACACTACATACAGACAGGAGAAAGACCGTATCGCTCTTGGTTCGGTGGATGTATATGTCACAGAGTGGACCGGTACAGCAATATCGGATATTCCCGAAGATGCTACCCTTGAGGTAGACGCTAACCTTATCGGACGCACCAAGGACGGTGCAGAGTTCGAGTACCAGACGAATTACTTCTCGGTCAAGAGTGACGACGGCAAGGCGTCGCGCAACGAGATGACCGATGACAACGGATATATGAGCTACGGAATGATCACCTGGAACGGTGATACAATCTCGAAGCTCATCGAGACAGCATCTGCAACAGTCTCAGGAACGGGAACAACAGCAAAGCGCCGCACCCTCATCGGCGGAGTTGCTAACGCTAACGGAAAGACATATCTTTTCCGTGCGGTACACAAGGACAAGGTCAAGGGTGATGTACGCTACACGATGATTGGTAAGAATATCAACGGCTTCGCAGCATCATATCGTCCCGGTCAGCCTACAACGATCACTCCGAGAATTCAGGCAGAACCGTTCAGTGACGGCCATCTGCTCGTTATCGACGAAGCAAATATAGACGCAGGAGCATGATATGAGGTACGAGGTACTTGAGTACTTCGAGGACAAGCAGGATAATCGCCGCAAGTATTTCCCGGGCGACGCTTATCCGCGCAGAGGGCTCAAGCCCACGGCAGAGCGTCTCGAAGAGCTCTCCACTGATAAGAATTGCCGTGGAGTGCCCCTCATCAAAGAGGAGCAGAAAGAAGATAA
>Ga0326514_10000243_pt1 | contig 36231 bp, 29 predicted proteins | sample 3_2548_0518_D_FD_203653 | JGI IMG/M metagenome (GOLD analysis project Ga0326514, IMG submission 203653) | Bovine rumen microbial communities from UC Davis, California, United States - 3_2548_0518 | ecosystem: Host-associated > Mammals > Digestive system > Stomach > Rumen | place: USA... | reverse complement strand
TATGCTTGTGGAACGAACTCCTTGTTTGTTTTTGCGAGATGGAACATAACCCTGGTCAGCTTCTTGGCGGCATGAGATACGGCTACATTGTACGGCTTGCCTTCAGCTCGTTTCTTAGCCAGATAGGTTCTGAATGTTGGATCCCAGTGACAAACATACTTCGTAGCATTGAAGATGGCAAAGCGAAGATATTTTGAACCGCGTTTAACCATCTTGGAATGCGTAGATGTAAGTTGACCCGACTGATAGACGGAAGGATCCAATCCGGCGAATGCGAGGACTTGTTCCGCACGCTCGAAGTCATGGAAATTGTTTGTTTCAGCGATAATTACGGCGGCCATACGGTTAGCGATACCAGGAATTGAAGTTATCGGACTGTAGATGTCATCCATAAGGCTGTTAATCTCTTCTTCAACGGCTTCAATCTGTTGTTGAAGAATCCTGATGAGTTCTATGGTTTGCTGAAGTTCTAATTCCTTGACAACGCTTCTAATGCCAATTGAAGATCGGGCTTGTTCTCTGATCTCAATGGCTTTATCGCGTCCATAGTGGCCTTTAGAAGCAGAAGAAAGCAGAGATGTCAGATGCATAAGATTACACTTAGCAACCTTATCAGCGGATGGCAATTCTGAAAGCAAGGTATAAACGGAACTCATGTGCAGCGAAGGAACAAGATTCTTAAGTTCCGGGAACAAAATCTGACAGAGTCTGACAAGAGAAATCTTACGTCGGCTACAGTCAGATACAAGTGTTGAACGGTAACGCGTTAGTGATTTCAATTCATTCAGGTGGTAAGATGGTTGCGAGTAGGACTTGAGATCTTCAGTTCTCAGCATAGTCGCAATGGTGTGCGCATCGACGTGATCCGTTTTCGTCTTTCTAAGGCTTAGACCTTTTCTGAAAAGATTAGTATGTAACGGATTGAACAGCACGGGGGAGTAACCGATACTGTTCAAGAAAGCTAGGAGATTATCGCTGTAGTGACCGGTTGCTTCCAGTCCTACTTTTATATTCTCGGGTTTCTTGGAACAGGATTTAAGAACCTTGTGCAAAGTTTTAAATCCGTTACTACTGTTCTCGAAGGAAAAAACTTCAACAACACAATTACCTCCCGAATCCAGGACAACACAATCGTGTTTATCCATTGCCACATCAATTCCTGCGTAAAACATAGCAGAACCTCCAAATAAAGATTTGACACTGCTTTGATCCACAGACATGTTTGTTCCCACGTAACCTCGTGCTAAATGAAACGTTATGCGTTATCTAACTAATTACCGCTTAAACAAACGGCTGTGGTTATTGCCTTTCTTAAAACGTCAAAGCGTTAGGAGGCCATAGACTAATCCACAGCGTCTGTGAGCATTATAAGACCTTGATGAGGGTTTATAAAAACTACAAATCTAATAATACGATGATGCCCCGCGTTATAAGACATCCTCTGAATCTTTTACACGCCGTACTTACGGTATCTCTTATATCTTTCCTCGCAAAGCGCGTCGCCGTTGAAATCGAGATTGCCGCTGATAAAGGAAGCAAGTTCGGATGCAAGAACTTCCGTAACTTCCGAGAGATTAGCAGCAGATAAGTCATCCGGTTCAGCTATCACTTTCTCGACTATTCCGAGTGAGAGCATGTCTTCAGCGGTAAGCTTCATCTCGGAAGCTGCCTCGGGTGCACGCTTGGAATCTTTCCAGAGGATACTTGCATAACCTTCGGGTGACAGGATAGCGTAAATTGCATTTTCGAGCATAAGCACTTTGTCGGAGACACCGAGTGCAAGAGCGCCGCCGGAACCGGCTTCGCTGATGATGACCGACAGGACCGGAACCTTCAGTGAAGAGAGTTCGTAGAGGTTCTTGGCGATTGCTTCGCCCTGGCCTCTTTCCTCGGCTTCAAGTCCGCAGTAGGCACCGGGTGTATCGATAAAGCAGATGACGGGGCGTCCGAATTTCTCAGCCTGTTTCATGAGGCGCAATGCTTTGCGGTAGCCGTCGGGAGAAGGCATACCGAAGTTGCGCTCAACATTCTGCTTGGTGTCGTGACCTTTTGATTCGGCAATGACTGTGACGGAGCGTCCTGCGAAAGTCGCAATGCCTCCCATGATCGCCTGATCATCTTTAACATATCTGTCCCCATGAAATTCAACGAAATCAGGGAAAAGCTTAACTATATAATCTTCTGCAACAGGACGGTCCTTGCCCCGTGAGATCATTACCTTGTCCCATGCAGTAAGTGTGTTCTTACGCTTCTTTTGTTCCTTGGTGTCAGCGCCATCGAAAACGAATTCTCCGCTGTTCTCGTGGAGCTTCAGGATGTTGCCGAGATAATCTTTCATCTCCTTGCGGGCAACTATAGCATCTACAAAGCCATGCTCAAGAAGGAATTCGGAACGCTGGAAGCCTTCGGGAAGTTTCTGGCCTATTGTCTGCTCGATTACACGCGGGCCGGCGAATCCGATAAGTGCTCCGGGCTCAGCAAGAATGATGTCGCCGAGCATCGCAAAGCTTGCCGTAACGCCGCCTGTTGTAGGATCTGTAAGGACAGTGATGTACAGAAGTCCCTTGTCCGAGTGTCTCTTGATCGCTGCGGAAGTCTTTGCCATCTGCATAAGTGAGACGATGCCTTCCTGCATTCTTGCGCCGCCCGAGGCAGTGAAGATAATGACAGGGAGACCTTCTTCGGTTGCGCGCTCAAACATGCGTGTGATCTTCTCGCCTACGATGCTTCCCATTGAAGCCATCATGAAACGGCAGTCCATGACACCGATGCATGAAGGGTGTCCGTTGATAAGGCCCCTGCCTGTTACGATCGCTTCGTCGAGCTCAGTCTTATCCTGAAGCCTTCTGATCTTTGCTTCATATCCGGGAGTCTGCAAAGGGTTCTTCTCCGGGATGTCGTTATCCCATTCTTCGAAGGTGCCGCGGTCGATTATGTTGCCGATCCTTGTGGATGCAAACATACGGAAATAGTTGCCGCAGGTCGGACAGACGAAGAGTTCCTGCCTGAGTTCTTCCGCAAAGATCGTCTCGCCGCATGAATCACACTTCTGGAATAATCCCTGGGGTGTCTGCGGAGACTCCGAAGCAGCCTTGCTCTCAGGTTCTACGTTGTCTGTCTGTGTCTTCTTGAATAAGTATCTGAGTTCCATTTATTAAGCCTTACTTGTGCGAATGCTTTTCGATAAAATCTATGTCCGTCTTTCCCTCAATGAAATCCGGATTGCTCAATATTCCATACTGGTAATCGACATTGGTGGTAACACCGGTGATGATGACCTCGCCCAATGCGGTACGCGCTTTTTTGATACACTCTTCCCTGTCTTTTGCCCATACGGAAAGCTTTGCGAGCATTGAATCGTAGTAAGGCGGGATCTCAAGGCCGCTGTATACGGCTGAATCAACTCTTACTCCCTTGCCGCCGGGAAGGTATGCCATCTCGATCTTTCCGGGACACGGTCTGAACTTGTGCTCAGGATCTTCGGCATTGATACGGACTTCGATCGAGTGTCCCGTGATCCTGATATCGTCCTGTGTGAAGCTCAAAGGTTCGCCTGCAGCGATCCTGATCTGTTCCTTGATGAGATCGATACCTGTTACCCATTCGGTGATCGGGTGCTCGACCTGAATACGTGTATTCATTTCCATGAAGTAGAATTTTCCGGAGGGCTCGAGAAGGAACTCAACTGTTCCGGCATTCTCGTAGTTAACTGCTTTGGCAGCCCTTACTGCCGCGTCGCAGATCTTTTCGCGGAGTTCATCTGATAAAGAAGCACAGGGGGTCTCCTCTATCAGCTTCTGGTGGTTTCTCTGGATCGAGCAGTCACGCTCTCCCAGATGAACGACATTGCCGTACTTGTCGGCGAGGATCTGAACCTCTATATGCTTGGGATGCTCGACATAATGCTCTATATACATCATGTCATCGCCGAATGCGTTTTTCGCCTCCGACTGTGCCGTCAGGAATGCCTGCTCGAAAACCTCTCTGTTCCTTGCGACACGCATGCCCTTTCCGCCGCCGCCCAGAGAGGCTTTGATCATGACGGGATAAGTTGCGATGTCGGCAAGTTCGAGGCCTTCTGCGACAGTGTTGACTGCAACGGCGCTTCCGGGAATAGTCGGAACACCTGCATCCATCATGGTCTTTTTGGCCTGGGCCTTGTTGCCTGAAGCCGCGATCATATCCGAAGTCGGACCTATGAAAGCGATGTTGCATCTTTCACAGATCTTCGCAAATTTTGAATCTTCAGATAAGAAGCCGAAGCCCGGGTGGATCGCATCCGCGCCTGATGTAATTGTGGCGCTTATAATCCTTCCGATATTGAGATAACTTTCGGAAGACTGCGCTGGACCGATGCAGATAGTGTGATCGGCAAGCATTGAATGGAGAGCATTTCTGTCAGGCTCGGAACATACCGCAACCGTCTCTATGCCCATCTCACGGCATGCTCTGATTATGCGCACGGCAATCTCGCCCCTGTTGGCAATAAGGACTTTCTTGAACATTTAAATTAGCTCCAAAAACTCAGGTTGACTGGAGAATGGCGAACTTGAGAGTAGCCTGGACTGCAACCTTGCCGTTAACTGTGGCAACAGCTTCACCGAGACCTACAGGTCCCTTAACAGCAGTAATTCTTGTCTCAAGTCTTACTGTATCGCCGGGAACAACGGCAGTCTTGAACTTGCACTTGTCGATTCCTGCGAAGACTGCGATCTTGCCCTTGAAATCATCTCTTGAAAGGATAGCAACAGCACCTGTCTGAGCGAGTGCCTCAACTGTGATGACACCCGGAACGATAGGCATCTCAGGGAAGTGTCCTCTGAAGAAATATTCATCATATGTGAAATTCTTATAAGCGATTGCATACTCACCCGGAACATAATCCTCAACCTTATCAATGAGAAGGAAAGGATGTCTGTGAGGGATGATCTTCATGATCTCAGTTGTGTTAAGTGCGTTAGCCATAATCTTTAGCCTCCTTATAATCAGCTGATCTTGAACAGAGGCTGACCGAATTCAACAGCCTCACCGTTTGCTACAAGTATATCCGAAATAACGCCGTCGCAGTCAGATTCTATTTCATTCATCATCTTCATTGCTTCAACGATCGCAAGGACCTGGCCTTTCTTGACGCGGTCGCCGATCTTAACGAAGGGATCGCTGTCCTGGGCAGGAGCCGCATAGAAAGTGCCGACCAGAGGTGACTTGATAATGAAAACGTTATCCTCATCATCCTCACCGCTTGCTGCTTCGGAAGCCTGTGCCATTGCCTGCGAAATATCAGGAACTGACATTGATGCAACGTTACCTACCGGAGTCTGTATCGTCTGGACATAGCCCTTCGATGCGTGAAGGCTCAGCGAAAAGTCACCTTCCCTGTAATCGAAGCTGTCGAGATTGGATTCGGAAACAGCCTTGATCAAAGCCGTCATCTCCTCCAATGTCAGTCCGGTCTTAAGGTTCTTGTCTGCCATGGCCGCCCCTCTTACTCTGCAAACTTCCTGACGATCATTGATGCGTTGTGACCGCCGAAGCCAAGATTGTTTGACATAGCGTAAACGATATCGCGGTTCTTAGGTTCGAAGAATGTATAGTCGAGATCCATCTCGCCTTCCGACTCCTTGGATCCTGCTGTGACGTGAACATAACCGTCACGGATCGCATTTACGCATGCGATGAGCTCGATGCCGCCGGCACCGCCCAAAGCGTGTCCGATCATGGACTTTGTGGAGTTGATGGAGACATTCTTAATATCTTCCTTGAACGCATATTTCATTGCGCGTGTTTCGAAAAGGTCATTGTGGTGAGTAGAAGTTCCGTGTGCATTGATGTAGTCAACTTCGGAAGGCTTGATGCCTGCTTCCTTCATGGCAATGATCATAGCTTCACCGGCGCCGCTTCCGTCTTCTGCAGGTGATGTGATGTGGTATGCATCGCATGTTGCACCGTATCCGACGATCTCGGCAAGGATGTTTGCGCCTCTTGCCTTTGCGTGCTCATAAGACTCGATAACAAGTACGCCTGATCCTTCACCGATTACGAAACCGTCTCTGTCCTTATCGAACGGTCTTGAAGCTGTCTCGGGATCCTCATTTGTTGAAAGAGCAGTAAGTGCTGCGAACCCCTGAATACCTGTCTTGCAGACAGCTGCTTCGCATCCGCCGGTGATCATAACATCGGCATCACCGTATTTAACTGCTTTGAAAGCATCACCGATCGAGTGAAGACCTGTTGCGCATGCTGTGACTACGCATGTGTTGATGCCCTTCATTCCATACTGGATGGCGATGTTTGCAGATGCCATGTTGGCGATCATCAGAGGAATGTACATAGGAGCGATCTTGCCGGACTTCTCGAATCTGATCTGCTCTCTCTCGTGAGCCTGCATTGATCCGATACCGGAACTTACGATAACACCTACTCTGTAGGGATCTTCCTTAGTCATATCGAGGCCTGCCTGCTCGATAGCTTCCTTTGCTGCTGCCAAAGCATAGTGTGCGAAAGGTTCCATACGCTTCATTGTCTTGAAGTCCATGTAATCTGTAGCTTCAAAACCCTTTACTTCGCATGCGAGCTTTACCTTTGCATTGCTTGCATCGAACTTTGTAATCGGCGCGGTAGCTGCCTTGCCTTTCTTAAGACCTTCCCAGAAAGCCTCAACACTGTTACCAAGAGGTGTGATCGCACCCATACCGGTTACTACTACTCTGTTTGCCATTTGAATTATCTCCGTAAATTATTATTTTCGAGAACTGCTCCCCATAAGCAATTCTTGATTACATGTGCATGCCGCCGTCAACGCTCAATACCTGACCTGTGATGTAAGAAGCATCGTCAGAGCAGAGGAAGTTAACTGCATTTGCGATATCCTCGGGCTGACCGTATCTCTTAAGAGGGATCATCTCGAAGATCGCTTCCTTCTGCTTGTCTGTGAGAACAGCTGTCATAGGAGTCTCAACATATCCGGGAGCGATAGCGTTGAAAGTGATGTTTCTTGAAGCGAACTCTCTTGCGCATGACTTTGTAACGCCTACGATTCCTGCCTTTGAAGCGGAATAGTTGACCTGTCCTGCCTGTCCTTCAAGACCTACGATAGAAGAAATGCTTACGACTCTTCCTTCTCTCTTCTTCATCATGATAGGTGCAGTGTGCTTGATGAAGTTGAATGTGCCCTTGAGATTAACTGCGATAACATCATCGAAATTCTGCTCTGTCATCTTGATGAGAAGAGTATCTCTTGTGATGCCGGCGTTATTTACGAGGATGTAGATTCCGCCGAAGTCTTCGTTGATCTGAGCTACAGTCTCGCCGACTTTCTCAAAATCAGCGACATTGCACTGATACGCCTTTGCGTCAACGCCGAGTGCCTTTACTTCTTCCTCAGCTTCCTTGCTGTTCTCGAGAGGGCATGCATCTACGATAGCGATGTTGTATCCGCTCTTTGCGAGCTTGATTGCGATAGCCTTTCCAATACCTCTGGAAGCGCCTGTAACGATTGCTGTCTTTCTTGTATTCTCTGACATGATCTTATCCTCCTTGAATCAGCCGAGCTTTTCCTTGATTGTTTCTACATCTTCAGGTGTTGATACACCGATTACCCTGATCGAAGGCACTGTCTTTCTGACAAATCCCGCGATCGTCTTGCCGGGACCTACTTCGATGATCGTATCAACGCCCATCTTCTCGAGCTCATAAAGTGTCTGCTCCCACTTTACGGGGCTGTAGACCTGCTTCTCAAGAAGTTCCTTGATCTGAGCCTTGTCAGTGATCTTGGAAGCATTTGCATTTGCGAAATAAGGGATCTTAAGATCACCCAGTTCGACATTTTCGAGTTCTTTGCCGAGTTCCTCGCCTGCAACCTTGAGAAGAGGCGAATGGAAAGGACCTGATACATTGAGTTCAACGACCTTCTTTGCTCCGGCTTCCTCACACTTGGGCATAGCCTCTCTTACTGCTTCCTTCTTACCAGTGATAACGATCTGTCCGGGGCAGTTAAAGTTAGCGGGCCATACACCGTCGATCTTGCTTGTGATTCCTTCGATAGTCTCAGCATCAAGGCCGATAACCGCAGCCATGGACCCCTCACCTGCGGGAACAGCGTTGGACATAAGTCTTCCTCTTGTTCTTGTAAGAGCTACGGCATCCTTAAAGCTCAGCGCACCCGCAACATAAAGGCTGCAGTACTCACCCAAAGAAAGGCCGGCTGTTACATCAGGCTTGATACCTTCCTTAAGAAGAGCTTCTGTGATGATGCAGCATGCAGTTACAAGTGCAGGCTGTGTGTACTCAGTGATGTTGATGTCTTCATTGGGCTCGAAAAGGAGTTTGTTCATGTCGATCCCGGAAGCTTTTGAAGCCTCTGAAACCATATCTGCGTAACGGCTGTCAGCTTTTACAAAACCTTCAGCCATTCCGACCTGCTGAACACCCTGGCCCGGATAACAAAATGCAATACTCATTACGCTTCAAGTTTCCTTCCCAAAAGTTCATCTGCCTTAGAGAACATCGACTCGATGATATCCTTGGCAGGTCTTATCTCATTTACAAGACCGGCGATCTGACCGGCCATGAATGTGCCTTCCTTCGTGTCACCTTCGACAACAGCCTTACGGAGACTTCCTACTGTAAGTCCCTCGAGCTCCTCGAAAGTAACACCGCTCTGCTCCATCTCAAGATATTTGTTGGAGAGTGCGTTTCTTATCTGTCTTACAGGATGGCCGTAAGATCTTCCGGTAACTCTTGTTGAGTTGTCCTTTGCCTTGATGACCATATCCTTGTAATTCTGGTGAACATTTACTTCGTCGCATGCACAGAAAACAGTTCCGCACTGAACGCCCTCGGCACCGAGCATGAAAGCCGCTGCAACACCTCTGCCGTCAGCGATACCGCCTGCAGCGATTACCGGAATGGATACGGCGTCAACAACCTGGGGAACGAGTGTCATTGTTGTGGCTTCACCGATGTGTCCGCCTGACTCTGTACCTTCGGCGATAACGGCATCCGCACCGCACTGCTGCATTCTCTTTGCGAGAGCAACACCTGCAACAACAGGAACAACGATGATGCCGGTCTCTTTCCACATATCCATATATTTCTCAGGTGAACCTGCACCTGTGGTAACAACCTTGACCTTCTCTTCAGCGATTACCTTGGCGATCTCAGGAGCTCTGGGATTCATGAGCATAAGGTTTACACCGAACGGCTTGTCTGTAGCTTCACGGCACTTCTTGATCTGGTCACGGAGCCAGTTCTCGTCTGCACCGCCGACACCGATGATGCCGAGACCGCCTGCCTCTGAAACTGCAGCGGCAATATGCCAGTCAGCAACCCAGGCCATACCGCCCTGGAAGATAGGATACTTGATACCGATCAAATCTGTGATTCTTGTCATGGTCTTGCGTCTCCTTTGTATTATCGAAAATGATTAATAAATAATGTAATTTGCATCCCAGGTAAGGCCGGCACCGAAGCTTGCGAGCACGAGCTTCATGCCCGGCTTAAGCCTTCCGTCCTGCTTCATCTCTGTGAGAAGGAGCGGGATGCTTGCTGAAGATACGTTGCCGTACTTGCTTATATTCATGGGGAATCTTTCACGCGGGATACCGAGTTTCTTTGCGGTGGCTTCGATGATCCTGGCGTTTGCCTGGTGAAGGATGAAGTAATCAACATCGTTCTCGAGATCGAAATTGAACTTCTCCGAAAGATCCTTGATGATCTGGGGGACCTCAGTTACTGCAAACTTGAATACTTCTCTTCCCTGCATATAGAAGGATGTGGATTCCTTGAATCCTTCCTCGTCCCATCTGTCGGGTTGTCTTGCAGCCTGGCATGTGAGACAGTCACTTCTGTATCCTGAAGATCTCATGATGAACTCATTGCGCTTGATGTCTTCAGCCTTAAGTACTGCAGCTCCCGCGCCGTCACCAAAGAGGATGCATGTTCCTCTATCTTCAAAGTTTGCGAAGTTCGAATTGCACTCAGTACCGATTACGAGAGCGAGCTTGGAGTTGCCTGTCTCGATAAAACTCTGAACTGTATTATAAGCAACGATGAATCCGGGGCATGCGCATACAACATCGAAGCATCCGCAATTCTCGGATACGCCGAGTTCTCTCTGAACGATGCAGGACAAAGCAGGAATAACGCTGTCTGATGTTGTGGATGCAGTAACGATAAAATCGATATCCTTAGCGTCGATCCCGGCATCCTCAACCGCCTTTTTAGCAGCTTCAACAGCCATCGTGGAAGGCTTTTCCGTGATGTGGTCCGCAATATGTCTTTCCTTTATTCCCGTACGCTCCGTGATCCACTCGTCACTGGTATCAAGGAACTTGGCAAAGTCATCATTGGTCAAGACTTTCTTCGGGACATAAGATCCGAGTCCTATAATTCTGCCTGTCATTATTAACAACCTCTTTATCTTCCCTGTATTCAGGACTCACATTTGGGCATAGTAGTCCTCAGGTTAAATAGTTTGATTATCAAAGTATTCCACAAGAAGGATATTTTGTCAAGTGCTTTGATTGTCAAAGAACTTTGTCAAAGCCTTGATTTTCGTGGATTTTAAAGGGTTAAAAGACCGTAATTACTGCTTGACGTTGATAAACGGTCCCTTACTTCGGAACATTCTTCAATTATATAAATAACCTGAACTTCAACTGTTCCGTCCCGGACAGAAATCCACATACGGCTCTTTCCCCTCGCTCGGATTCGAAAAATACGGCTAAGAATACGGGGCAGCCGTATCAGCAGCCGTATTTCAGCCCGATTTTCACTGAAAAATACGGGTAAGAATATGGCATAGCCGCATATCTTGCCGTATTTATAAATCAATTAGAAAGATTTTTCGAAAATAAAAAAGCCGGACACTTTAGTCCGGCATCTCTATCTCCCAAAATAATTCAGATCATTTTTCGAATCTGCTTGCTGCCCAGCCGCCCTCGTTCATATGGGAATTTGTAAGGGTCGCAAAACCTTCCGGTGAAAGGAGCGGGATCTGCAGTTTGCGGATCGTCTCGGAACTCAGCTTAAACCCGTTCGAGCAATATTCAGCTCCGGCCTTCTTAAGATCTTCCAGATAGACCCTGATCTGCCTTTTGGCCTTGCCGGTCATGAATACTTCGCCCATGGGGCACAAAATAGCCGTGTACTTTTCCCTGCCACCGCAGATAAGATCGTACTGGGCAAGGAGCGCAGGATAGACGGGCTCGAGCTCAACATATCCGCAGGAACTGATAACAACGAATTTCTTTTTAAATATAGAAGAATCTCTCATCTTATTGAAAGTCTGGCCGTCGTCAGATTTCGTGCCCATGTAGGGCTCGGCAAGGGATAAGCACCTGTCCGTTACAGCCTTGAGCTGTGAAGGCATGCCGTAAAAATATAAGGGGAAACTCTCTATGATGATATCAGCTTCCTTAATGGCAGCAATGATCTCCGCCATATCGTCTTTAATGGCACATGTCCCGTCGGGCGAGGCCCAGCATGCGAAGCACCCCTGGCAGGGCTTTATGTTCTTCTCGTAGATATTGATCTTCGTAACTTCTGTGCCCTCGGGAAAACCGGATACGAAAGCATTCGTAACCTGAATTGTGTTGCTCCGGTCCTTTTTTGGACTGCCGTTGAGAACGAGAACCTTCATATCAGAGACTTAAGCCTCCGTCGAGTACGATGACCTGGCCTGTCATGTAGGAAAATGCGTCTGATACGAGGCTTGCAACGCAGTCAGCAACATCTTCCGCAGAGCCGAAGCGCTTCATGGGAACTGCTTCAAGATACTTTTCCGCGAGATCACCGGGGATCGATTTGATCATGTCAGTTCCGATAAAGCCCGGAGCTACGGCATTTACCTGGATGCCATACTGTGCGAGTTCTTTTGCCATTGTCTGTGTCATCGAATTGACGGCGCCCTTTGTTGCGCTGTAGACCGTCTGGCCGGGAACAGCAAGGATCGAGCTTACGGAAGACACGTTAATTATCTTTCCGCTCTTCTGCGAACACATCTTAAGTGATGCAGCCTGTGCACAGTTGATGTAACCCTTGATATTGATGTCGAGGCTTCTTTCGAGTGAATCCTGTCTGATCATGAGAAGATATGCGTCATCTACAACGCCTGCGTTATTGATAAGGACATCAATGGTCTCAAAGCTCTTTTTGATATCCTTGAACATAGCCTTGACCTGTGCGATGTCGGATGTGTCGGCCTTGAAGATCTCGCAGCGGACACCTGTTGCAGTTATCTCTTCTCTGGCAGCATTTGCGGCCTCGTCATTACTTGCATAGTTAAGAGCGATATCGTAACCGTCTTTGGCAAGTCTTAACGCGATAGCCTTGCCTATTCCTCTGGATCCGCCTGTAACAACTGCTGTTTTGCCCATAATGCGCCCTCTTTTCTAAGGATTATGCCCTGGTAAGTAAAACTGCCGTATAAAGGGCACTTGTACCATATGAAACAGCGATTCCCGTCTCAAGCCTGCCCTCATGGATATCCTTTGCAAGCATTGCGAACTGCAAAGATGATGACGCCGCTCTGGCTTCACCGTATTCCTTCTTGATAAGCTTTACTTCGATATCATCACCGAAGAACTTCTTATAAACATCCATCTCGAACTTGTCGATGCTCTCAATGCCGTTGCCGAAGCCGTAAATGCATTTAACATCGGAAGCTTTCATTCCGCCTTCTTCAAGAACATTCTCAAGTGCCCTGATAAGAGCTTTCTCGGACATTCTCGAATTGTCGGATCTGTCGCCTGATGTATCTCTCGTTGAAGAGAATCCCGCGATCTTCGCATAACGCTTTGCGCCTCTTTCAGCTGCGCTTGAATCCTTCTCGATAACGCAAGTGACAGAGCCCTCGCCCAATGTCATCTTGCCCTCGCCCGTAAAACCGAGATCGCTGAATATCTCATCATCAATATCGGTGCACTCATCAGTTCCCGATGCGAGCATGATGCTCTCATATCCGAACATGATCGCGCCTGCGGCAGCGCATACGCTCTGAATTCCTGACTGGAAGCCGTTAGCAATAGTTACGTTGTAGCCCTTGATGCCCGTAGCGATGCTGAGATATCCGCCGGCAGCGTTATATACCGTATTCGGGAATGCAAATGCGCTTCCCTTCTCTATTCCGTCTCTGATAATGCCCTTCTGGAAATTTGCGATCTCCGTCATAGGACCGTCGTTCGTACCGATGCAGATACCGATAACTCCTTCATTCTCTTCATTAACGGTAATGCCGGCATCCTCAAGTGCCCTGATGCCGCTTAAGAGCTGAAGCTGTGAAAGTCTGTCGAGCTTTCTTAAGAAGGCTGACTTGACTCCGTATGCCTTGAACAGATCGGTATCGAGGTTAGCTATATAGTCACCCTTCTCCTCATTGTACTCACCGTTTACCATGCCGATGCCAGTTACATAAAGGCTCTGCTTGGGGCATGTGAGATTAAGGACATTGGGGTCTTTTGCAAATACGATGCTCGCATTGTTGCCTCCGAAGGCAAACGAATTCGACATCACATAATTAACATCTTTTGTAACAGGCTTATTGGCAATGAAATTGATGCTGCCTGATTTCTCTTCAAGAACCTTGAGGTCCTCTTCCGAATAACCTGTCGTGGGAGGGAGCTTGCCTTCCACGAGAGCCTTGACGGTAAATACCGCTTCAATGGCGCCTGCAGCACCAAGGCAGTGGCCCGTCATGGACTTTGTCGAACTTACATATAAGTCCTTGCTGCCTTTGAAAAGTGTCTTCAAAGACAGGAATTCCGACTCGTCATTTTTGGCCGTTCCCGTACCGTGTGCATTGACATAGTCGATATCAGAGAACTTGAGTCCGGAATTCTTAACTGCACGTGTGATTACATTCATCTGGCCTTCGCCGTCAGGTCTTGGAGCCGTGATGTGGTAAGCATCAGAACTTACACCTGAACCAAGAACATCACAGTAGATCCTTGCTCCGCGCTTAACAGCATGCTCATAGCTCTCAACTACAAGCACACCGGCACCTTCGCCCAGAGTGATACCGTCACTGTGATTGAACGGTGAGCAGTCAGAAGGAGCAAGCGCTCTTAACGCGTGGAATCCCGAATAAGCAAGCGATGAGAAAGAATCGCATCCGCCTGCAAGGAAGATCTCGCCCTTGCCGCCTCTTATGAGATCGATCGCAAGCGAGAGACTTAATGTGCCTGCCGCACATGCATTTACGATATTGGCAGTTATACCGCCAGCGTTATAGTAATCTGCGACATTTCCGGCAATTACCGAAGCTGGCATTGCTTTGAGATTGCTGATATCTCCCTTTTCGCCTTTTGCTTTCTGCTTGTAGTATTTCTCTACACAGGCAGCACCGGCAATACAGCTTCCAAGCAATACACCGATCTCTGATGCCACTTCAGAATCCATATCGATCCCGGCATCTTTGATAGCTTCTCCGGCAGCCTTGATTCCCAAGGCTGTGGTCCTGTCATATTTACCTCCGGCAAGTTCCTCATCGGAAAGCCTAACCTCGGCACCTTTGTGGGAATAGCACTCTGTTGTATCAAAGCTCTTTGCATCCGCTATGCCGGATTTTCCGTTAAGAGCCGCATCGAAGCACTCATCGACATTGTCGCCGATGGCACATACAAGTCCAAGTCCCGTGATTACACAACGCTTCTCGTTCAGCATCTTCAGCCCTCTTTATGTGCTTCTACAAATGCTGTAAGTGTCTCGATAGAACGGAAGTCCTCTCTAGTAGCGCCTGAACCGGAAAGGTCAACACCGAAGAGATTCTCGATTCCTACGATGATCTCGATGGAATCAATGGAATCAAGTCCTATATCCTCACCGAAAAGTTCTGAATCATACTCGAGCTCATCAGCCGGTATTCTGAGTCTTTCTACCAGCATCCCCTTGATCTGCTCGGCAATCTCATTATTCATTTTCCAAAATCCTCCTAAATATAATTAAAAGAAAAAATCTCCTGAATAACATTACACTAAGTCGCTCTGATTTTCCAACGATACCGAATAAAAGTGCAAAATCACGTTAAATTTACGCAGTTCCCTGACCGACATTTTGCATTTTGTACCCCAGGAAGAGACAGTGAGCGTGTCGCCTTCGATATCAGTTATCGTTACCCAGTGGAATCCGAGCTTGCCCTTGGTGCCTGTCGGCATCTCGATCGAGACATTCTCGAAAGGCGCTGTTATGAGCATTATCAGCGGATCTCCGCCCTTAAGATATTGCGGTACCTTCTCCCACCACCTGAATCTGAACGGCTTGACCTTTATTGTCAGGCCTTCCTTGGCGGCAAGTTTCTTTATGCCCCTTTTGAAACGGCTTGCAGTCACGCCGAAGCTTCCCAGGAATTCCTTGCCGAAAAGCTTTCTTGCTTCCCTGTTCTTCCCGACAGTAAGCGGTCTTATATAGTCTTTGGCATCGAAAAACCTTTCGAAATACTCTTCCCTCTTCATGCGCTCCTCGCCCTTTAAGCGCAGTATCGCATCCAGTCCGGCGATAATGCCGCATCCGCTGTTAAGGAGCATCTTGTCAGGAAGCCACATCTGGCTGCCGCCGTAAGACTCTATACCGAATTTATCCACTATTTTCGGAGGCTGGCTCATCTCAGAAGCACCTCGCACCAGGCACCTTCGATCGGCATGCCGGGAAGTTCAACGGCACCCGCATCTGTCAGCATCTTTCTGCTCTCGTAGATGCCTCCGTTTGAAGGAACAGGCGCCATGAAGCACTTGATCCCGTTTGAAGTCCACTTTGAAACGAGCGGAACAAGCTTTGTCGAAGCGGTACCGGAATGGTTGCAGCAGATAAGTACCCTGTCAAAACCGTCTTCCGGAATGACCGCGCCCGGGATCGCCGGAATGACAAGGATCCTCGGAAGTTTTTCTTTGGTAAGGAACTCTGTCTGATCCTTTATCTCAGGCGGATTCATGCCCTTGCACTCCTTATAGATACCGTCGATATCAGGTGATGTAATAAAACAGGCGCTGTAAAGCTTGGGGATCTTGTCGATGCTCCTGAATACGACTCCGCTCGTACCCTTTTCTATGCAATTCACGGCAAAAAGAAGATTATAAGCGGATTCTTCCGGGTCGATATCGGGAGATTTCACTGAACCCGTTATAACAAACGGGATTCCGATACTTGAAAGCACCCTGTAAGCAAGCTGCGCAAAATAAGCACAGGTATCCGTTCCGTGAGTTATGAGAATACCGTCAAATTTCGAAGAATTGACCTTATCGACTATCTCCTTCAATGCCTCGCGGTATATCTCCGGCGTGGCATTCTCGGAGGAATAAGTGTTGAACTTCGGGAAGACATATTCATTCTCCGAAGAGTATTCCAAAAGAAAATCCCTGATAAATACCGGCTCTCCGAGCATTATCGTTCCGGAGACATCAGACGATGAGATCGTCCCGCCGAGCATCGCACATAATATACGCATATCCCTTTCCTTCCAAACCAAAACAATAGTAAAATTGACTCATACAATTATAATTCACGAGGGTTTATATGAGAATAGCAAGCTGGAACGTCAATGGAATCAGGGCAGTTGCCAATAAGGGTTTTGCAGAAAGTCTCGAAAAGATAAACGCAGACATAATAGGAATTCAGGAGATCAAAGCTCTCCGGGAACAGTTAGGTCCTGAGATCACGGACATTCCTGGCTACAAGAGCTGGTTCTATTCGGCAGAGCGCAAGGGTTATTCCGGCACGGCACTCTATTCAAGGATCGATCCTGTAAGCATTGATTTCGGCTTCGGAGTTGAGGAATTCGACCATGAAGGCCGTGTCATCAAGGCTGATTTCGGCGATTTCGTTCTCTTCAACATCTATTTTCCGAACGGCGGAAGAGGCGATGACTTTGTCAAGTTCAAGCTCAGATTCTACGACTGCTTCCTTGACCAGGTCGATGACCTTAAAGCAAAAGGCAAAGAAGTCATCTGCTGCGGTGACGTAAATACCGCACATAAAGAGATCGATCTGTCCAACCCCAAGGCAAACTCCAAGATATCGGGCTTCCTTCCCGAAGAGCGTGCTTATATAGATAAATTCATTGAAAGAGGCCTTACAGACACTTTCAGAATGCTCCATCCCGATGATAAGGAGTGCTACACCTGGTGGTCTTATAAAACTGCCGCAAGAGAGCGTAACGTAGGCTGGAGAATAGACTACTTCTTTACAACGGACGGTCTTAATTCACGTGTTAAGGAATCCAACATGATGACTGACATCATGGGATCCGATCATTGTCCTATCTATCTTGATATCTGAGCAGATAATTAAGCTTCGTGGCTCGGAATGCTCATTGTATTCTCGACTATCATCTCTCCGTTGATATCGAGTTTTGTAAGAGATGCCGCAACACTGTAATCGATCGTCTCGGGATAATCCGGCATGCCGTAACTAGTGAAGATCGCGCCCTCTATCTTGGAATCCGAGATCCTTACCTTAACATTCTTGTCAGAACCCCTGAATAATCCGGCATTCTTGCCGCCCAGATCGATACGGAGCGAAACAAAGTCAATGCTTATGTTCGAAGCTTTGCCCATAGATGAACCGAAGCAGACGACATCGTGAGATCTGGACTTCAGGCTTATCGTGGCACTGTAAACGCTCATCTTCAGCTTTTCGCTGTCTTTAGAGCCGATCATGGCAACTTCATTTCCGTTGAAATCCGTCTTCATTGAGACATGCTCGATCATCATGTCACATCTTCCCGTAATAGATCCGATTCCGACAGATGAGAGCGCAACGCTTGCAATCTCGACAAAGCAGTTGCTGATGATAGGTTCAATATCTCCTGATATCGAACCGATACCGACGGATGTCTGGCCCATAAGATTGAACTTATACATACCGCGTCTGACGGTAATATGTCCGCCAAGGCCGCTGCCGATCGCTACGCTCTTATTTGCATTGACAGATATCTCTATCCTGCCGTCCTGATCGAAAACAAGATCTCCGTGATACGAATCCATATCGTTGCCGATACCGAAAACCTCTGTTCCGGTCGAACTGACGGAAAGATTGCCGGCACCTTCCAAAGTAAGTGTCGATGTTGAGGAGACCTTAATGCCGCCTGCACTGAGAACATTGTCTCCGCTCAGGGAAATGGTCACGTCGCAGTCATCTCCGATAGTGATCGCCGCATCATGCATCCTTCCGGTAAAGCAGCAGTTCTCTAGCGCGATCTTACCCTTGTAGCCGTCCTCGATCTCGAGATTGATAATTGCATCATCACCCGGAACACCCAGGATGTGAAGATCCCTGTGAGTAACATGTCCAGATGTTACATGGATCGTGTTATAGCCGTCTTTGATAAGAATGGGCAAAGAGATCCTTGCTTCTCTTCCGGCTACATAATCCCTCTTTGTGCGGTTCTTTTCTCTGGAGTTGCTGTATCTGACGATCTCATCTTTGATATCTGGAGCGATCTCCTTGATGATGTATTCGGAAGGACGGGCTGTGTAATAACCCTGAATAAGGTCAACACCGAGATTGATAACCGTCTCGATCTCTTCTGTTGTCTCGATACCTTCTGCCAAAGCAAGGATATTGTTATCGTGTGAGAACTCGATAATATCCTTTACAAAATGCTGCTTTTGAGGTGAATCCTGAATATCAGCCAGGAGAGCCCTGTCGATCTTAACGTAGTTAGGCATATAACGCAGGAGATTGCTTACATTGGAGTATCCCGTGCCGTAATCATCGACCGCTGTCTCAAAGCCATAGCTCTGGAATTCTTTCTTCATGTCGGCCAGTTCTTTGTCATCCATCTCAGACTGCTCGGTAAACTCTACTACGAGCCTTCCCGAAAGGTCCTTGACCATTCCGGAGATAGCTTCCATATCATCTTTTTTGAGACGCTGTCCGGGAATAGAGTTGATGAAGATCTTCGCATCCGGCTTGAATTTATCGGCATTCGAATTTACATAATTCAATACATTGTTGAATGTCGCATACTCAATATCGTAAAGCCTGTTGAAGAAGCCCGCATATTTGATAACGAGCAGAGGCTGAACATACGGCACCAGATCGACTCTCATCAATGCTTCATAAGCGTAGATCTCACCCGTATGGGCATCTATGATCGGCTGGAAGTGGTAGTTGATCTTGTTCTTATCGAGAATATCATTTACGACTTCAGCCTCTTCCATCTGGGACTTATCGAATCCGTCCGCATTCATCTTCTGGAAATTGAGCTTCTGGCCGTTCTTTCTGGATAACGCCACACTTACGACTCTCTCATAATCCGCTTTTGTTCTCGGCATGCCTTCCGCAGTGCCGTAGTATACTTCGAGCTTTCTTGATCCTTCAGCAAGAGAATCATTATAAGCATCGATCTTTCGATAGAGTTCTTTGACTCTTTCTTCCATGACACCTAAAACATCCTCACCGGAATCCACTACTTCCAGTGCAACCATCTCGCCGTTGCCGATGCAGTATATACGGCCATCCGTGAATACTTCCTCAAGGAACTTGCCGACACTGATAATGGCTCTGTCACCGGCAATTCTTCCGTCATCATTGTTGATCTTGGAAAGATTCTTGATATCAACAGCCAAAGCACCGATCTTCTCGTTCTCGTGCAGGGGACTCATAAGGATGATGTTTTCGGTCTGCTGTATGAATCCGTTGTAGTTATAGATACCTGTAAGAGGATCTCTGACAAGGCTTGCCTCAAGCTTTTTGTTGATCGCATTGAGTTCATCGTATCTTCTGAAGTTCTCAAGACCTCTCATTATGCTGTGAAGCCAGAATCTGTATGATCTCTTATAAGATCTCGGCTCCGAATAGGAGATAACGGCATAACCGAAAGTTGATTCTTCGAAATGCAGAGGCGTAAAGAAAAACGCTTCAGGCTTTATCCTCTCGGATTCAAGACGCGGGATAAGGACATTCCTGTCAAAATAAACATCGTCACTGAAACGGTCGCTGTTAAGCTCTTCCGGTCTGCATGCGATAACATGCATCATCTTTTCCGTATAGAACCTGTCGGTATCAGACAGTCTCTCGACTGAGAGCCTTGAATCATCAATGACTCCGCTCATGGCTTTTGCCTTGGCCTGCCAGTTGCTGTTCAGACACAGGCTGAAGCTCTCGAAATCCCTTATCTGGAAAACATAAGAGAATGTGGTCTTCATGAGACCGTCGAAATCGTTCTGGATAACAAGGTCCTCGTCCAAGTGATTAAAAGACGAGAAAACGCTGTTGTGCGAGGTATCTGTATCCCAAACCTTGCGGAGCTTGGTCTCATACTGGACTTTGTTCGCGTCGCATCCGCATGTTCTTCCGCAGAAGAATTCACCGTAATCTTCAAAAGGTCCTGTCTTTCGCCCTTCCATGATATCGAAAAGCATTCCTACCGAATAAGCGCCCATCGACTTCGCCGGGATCTTGACCGATGTGACCGGCTTGGGTGAATATCTGCCCTCTTCGGTGGAATCGTAACTTGCAACAGCAATATCTTCAGGGATCCTGAGTCCGCCCTTTTCGAGCGCTTTGCAAAGACCTATGGCCATGCAGTCATTGGCACAGGCTATTGCCTGGGGAAGGCTGTCGCCTTTCTTGAGCAGACGGTCGCCAAGGCTCTCGCCGCTGGTGTACCAGAAATCGCCGTAGAATACCCTGTCTCTTCCGACAGCGAGCCCATGCGCTCTCATCGAATCCATGAAGGCCTGAAGTCTCTGCTTCGAATAATGGTGCCATGCCTTGCCTGTAAGATAAGCAATGTCGGTATATCCGTGATCTTCTATCAGGTGATCGATAAGCTTTCTTACGGCACCGTAATGATTCGGGAATATCGAAGGGAAGTACTTGCTCTCCTTATCGATAAAAACGACCGGGCACTTGCAGCGCTCATGGATCATCTCCTCCAGGCTGTCCGAAAGACCGGGAGACTGAAGCGTATCAGCCATGACCGCAATTGCATCAAATTTTTCAAATGGGACCAGAGTGAAGATCGATGTCTCACCGACTTCTCTTCCGAGATTATTCTGATATTTGAGATAGCTGCTGAATACAAGAACATCCGCATTGAACTCAAAAGCTTTACCGATAAAGCCCTCGATAAACTGGGACTGATAGTATTCATCAGCCTGGGCAACCAGTAATGCTATTCTTTTGCGGTCAGCCATGTTCGACCCCTACCTACTTATCCAGATTCTCAGCAAAACACTTATGAAGTTAGTCTAATGGTGAGAATATCCAAAAGCAATAAACACGGGCATTTGTTTTCGCGATACAAAATGATAGTTTACATTCTGTCAACAAAACGCCCGCGTTGTTAAAAATCAGGCAAGAACTCTGTCAACCGGAGAATAGCCTGTCGTCTTCTTGAATTTAACGTTGCACTCAAAGCTCTCAAGGCAATCTGAAGGATCGATACGCTCGAAATTGAGTGTTGCCATAGCATCCCTCTTGATCTTTGCCGAACATACCGTAACTTCCTCATCGTTGCCCGTGGCAGGATTCAGGACTTTGTCAACGGCATGCACAATGACCTGCTGAACAGGAAGGAGCGCGAATGTGTCTCTTGCAACTCTGAGCATTGTGCTGGATACATAGTCCTGTACGAGCTCATAGTAAGCTGACTTGCTGAAGTCCTTCATGACGATCTCGCCGCTTGCCTTCATGTCGGGATACTGTGTAGGGATGATCTCCTCCGACTTGACCTGGAATTCGATCTCCATAAGCTTCGGATCATCTGTACCGACTTCAAATCCGCTGCCGTATTCGAGGAGGTCATCGAATGGTCCTACCTGCTCAATTACCTTGAAATATGAATCGATATCGCCTGCCAGAACACTCTGTGCAAAGGGCTGGAGCTCTCTTATCTGGCCTGATACAGCACCGTTTGCGACTGCTTCCCAATCGATATAGCCGTCAGACTGCTTGTGAACTGACTTGAGCGCTTCAATGCCTGCTGCGAACTCTTCGAGCTTTGCCTTGGACTGTGCGATAAGCTCCTCATTTACCTGCTTTGCAGCAGGTGCAGCCTTGGAAGCCTTGGTTGAAGCGGCCTTTGTCTCTGAAGCCTTGCCGCTCGTTTTCTTGCCCTTGGCACTGTCCTTGTTGCCGGTAAGTCCTCCGACGATATTCTTGACATTGCTCGTCTTGGTGTAATAAATACCTGTTCCCGGAATGCCGACAGTGGTTCTTGCCTGGCCCTTGAGGTTAACGGACTGTCTGAATCCGCTCTTGCCGAAAGAAACGCTCGGTCCTGATTTGCTAAGATTTAGTTTTAAGCCTTTTCCTAATGAAATGGATTTGCGGAAATTAAGTCCCATATGACAGCCCTCCGGTGAAAAACGTTAAAGTTATTTTATCACAGTTAACAAGTCTTTACAGATATAGGAAATGCACCTGATTTTTAAGTATAACAGCCAAACGGCACGGCCCGAAAACAATCTGCAAATGTGGTCTCGAAAAACTGCCGTGTGCAATTGTTCCACATTTTTACCCGCAACAATTGCACAAAAAGGCCGATTTATGCAATTGTTGGGCATTTTTCGGGGCAACAGTTGCAGAACGACCGCTCAGGTCAAAAATAAAGGGCGCCTCACTTAGCGTGAGACGCCCCAAATTCAAGCAAAAACAAACTTATCTCAGGAATCCCTCAATGATCTTCTGCTCGGCTTCCTGCTCGTTCAATCCGAGAGTCATGAGCTTTGTGATCTGCTCGCCTGCGATCTTACCGATTGCGGCCTCGTGGATGAGGGAAGCGTCAACGCATGTTGCCTTGAGCTTAGGTGTGGCAACGATAACGCCCTTGTCCATGATGATGGAGTCACACTCGGCATGACCCTTGCATCTGGCATTACCGGAGATGTCGATGATGACATCCTGCTCGGACTCGCCCTTCGCAACACCACGGCTGACGATATCACATACGGAATCCTCACCATTAAGGTCTACTGTGATCTCAGCCTTTGCAGTCTGGTCGAAGTTTGTGAGGATCTTGTCGTGCATGATGAGAGTAGCGCCTGCGCCGATCTCTGCCTTTGTGATCCTGTAAGTATCGTTGATTCCGGCGATTTGAGAAGTATCCATGTCCATTGTGGATCCTTCTTCAAGATATACGACCGTTGTAGGGTTCATAAATCTCTTGCCGGTTCCGGTTCCCTCGCCATAGTGCTTCTCGATGTACTTGACTTTGGAATTCTTTCCGACATGGAAAGTATGTATTCCGTCGTGCTGGCTGTCGTGACCGCCGCAGTTGCTGATTCCGCAGCCTGCGATGATAGTTACGTCGCAGTCTTCGCCAATGAAAAAGTCGTTATAAACGCACTCTTTGTGGCCTGACTTGGAAATGATTACCGGGATGTGGCATGACTCGTTCTTAGTGCCGTCCTTGAAGTAGACGTTGATACCGTCGCCTGACTCTCTGGAATCGATCTGTATATTTGCAGTAGAGCATCTGCCCTCACTCTTGCCGTTGGATCTGATGTTAAAAGCGCCAACCGGAAGGCTGTCTAATTCTGCTACTTCTTTAAGCATTCTCTTTTCAAGATCATCCATTGCAGACACCTTCTTTCTCTGAGTATGCACAGCCGCAGCCGTATCTGCCCATATTGAGTTCGCTCATAACCTTTTTGGACTCGTCGAATCTGTCAACGGTGCCGTCCTTGAGATAAATGATCTTATCGGCGATCTCGAGGATCCTTTCCTGGTGGCTGATGATAATGATGTTGCCGTTTGTGACTCTTCTTAAGTTCTCGAAAACCTTGATAAGGCTCTGGAAGCTCCAGAGGTCGATACCTGCCTCAGGCTCATCGAAAAGACTGAGCTTACCGCCCCTTGCGGCAGCCATGGCGATCTCGATCCTCTTCATCTCGCCGCCCGAAAGCGTGTCGTTGATCTCTCTGTTGAGATAATCCTTGGCGCAAAGTCCCACTGCGGACAGGTATTTGCAGTCCTTCGTGACATCAACGCCTTCACCGGCAGCGATTCCCAGGAGGTCCTTGACCTTGAGACCCTTAAACCTTACGGGCTGCTGGAAAGCAAAACTGATGCCGAGATTTGCTCGCTCGTTAACAGCAAGGTCAGTAATATCCTGACCGTCAAAAAGGATCTTTCCGGATGTGGGCCTGATAATGCCCATTATGACCTTGAGCAAAGTTGATTTGCCGCTTCCGTTAGGTCCAGTAATAGCGACGAATTTGTCATCTATCTGAAGATTAATGTCTTTAAGTATGTCCTTGTCATCGGCATGAAAACTGATGTTCTGTAATTCAAGCATATGACCTTTCACCTTTCTAATAAGAAAATACGACCGGCTGTTATAAGTTCTCCTTATAAAGCAAACTTACTTTAAATTGTTTCAGGGCAATTATCAATAGGGATTTTCGACATATGACGAAAATTGTTTATAAACATTCATCATACCTAACGCAAATGATTATCATACCCAGAGAGTTTTTATAACCCCACGTTCTCCTGTGATAAAATACTTCAATTAAATTAAGGAGATTTCTTTGTATGTGCGGAATAGTCGGTTACACAGGAAAGAAAAAAGCAGCTCCCATCCTTCTGGACGGACTTGCAAAACTCGAGTACAGAGGCTATGACTCTGCAGGACTCTCAGTAAGAGACGGAGATAAGAATCCGGTAGTCGTTAAAGCCAAGGGAAGACTCAAGGTTCTCTCCGAAAAGACTGACGGCGGCGCTGCCCTCAAAGGCAACTGCGGTATCGGACATACAAGATGGGCTACTCACGGTGAGCCTACCGAGAATAATGCCCATCCTCATATAGTAGATGACTATAACGTAGTAGGTGTTCACAACGGTATCATCGAAAACTACCAGGAATTAAGAGACAAGATGATCCGCAAGGGATACAAGTTTTATTCCGAGACAGATACCGAAGTAGCTATCAAGACAATTGATTACTACTACAAAAAATACACTCATGACCCCATCGAAGCACTTGCAAAGACAATGGTCCGTGTAAGAGGCTCTTATGCCCTTGCTGTAATGTTCAAGGATCACCCGGGCAAGATCTTCGTAGCCCGTAAGGACTCCCCGATGATCATCGGCTTCGACAAGGATGCATCCTATCTCGCATCTGATGTTCCCGCCATCCTTAAGTACACAAGGACTGTTTACTATATAGACGATCTTGAGATGGCTTGCCTTGAAGCAGGCAATGTTACCTTCTATAACCTTGACGGTGACACGATCGAGAAGAAACCCACAGAGATCGACTGGGATGCCGAGTCAGCCGAAAAGGGCGGATTCGAACACTTCATGATGAAGGAGATCCACGAGCAGCCCAAGGCAGTATCCGATACTCTGAATTCAGTCATCGTACCTGACGGCGAATCCTTTAAGATCGATCTTTCGTCTTCAAACCTTACAGACGAAGATATAAAGAAGTTCAATCAGCTCTACATTGTTGCCTGCGGTTCCGCTTATCACGTAGGCTGCTGCACACAATACATCATGGAATCTCTTGCCGGTGTTCCGGTAAGATGCGAACTTGCTTCGGAATTCAGATACAGGACGATGCCTCTTAACCCGGATGCCCTCTGTATCATAATCAGCCAGTCAGGCGAGACTGCGGATTCTCTCGCTGCATTGAGAGATGCCAAGGCAAAGGGGATCAAGACTCTGGCTATCGTTAACGTCATCGGTTCTTCCATAGCACGTGAAGCTGACTATGTTCTCTATACCCTTGCAGGTCCGGAGATCTCAGTTGCAACAACCAAGGCTTATTCAGCCCAGCTTGCAATCTGCTATGTTCTCGCAATCAAGTTTGCTCTCGTAAAGGGTGCTGTTACCGAAGAAAACTCTAAAGAGCTTCTTTCCGAAGTAATGTCAATTCCCGCCAAGATCAACAAGGTGCTTGAAGACAAGGAGCGTCTCCAGTGGTTTGCCGCAAAGCTCGCCGCACAGAAGGACATCTTCTTTATCGGCCGCGGAATTGACTATGCGATCACACTTGAAGGAAGCCTCAAGATGAAGGAGATCTCATACATTCACAGCGAAGCTTACGCTGCAGGAGAACTCAAGCACGGCACGATCAGTCTCATCGAGGAAGGCACTTTCGTCATCGGCGTTCTTACACAGAGCAGCCTTTATGAGAAGACTCTTTCAAATCTCGTAGAGACAAAAACACGCGGTGCTTATCTCATGGCACTCACTTCTTTCGGCAACTATGCGATAGAGGATTCGGCCGACTTCGTCGTCTATGTGCCCAAGATCAACGAGCTCTTCGCAGCTTCTCTTGCAGTGGTTCCGCTCCAGCTTCTGGGCTACTACGTATCATGCGCAAGAGGTCTTGATGTCGATAAGCCGCGTAACCTCGCGAAAAGCGTTACCGTAGAATAACTGTCCCATAAACGGGTATGTCAAGTCTTTAATACGCCGCTTCACGCGACTATAATATAGGCATGAGTAAACGCAGACCCTACATTTTTATGACACAGGATAAGCTGATAGATCTCTGCAGATATGATATCGGCTGGATCGAAGCTGTCGGCGGAAGCGATCTTGATGCCTATCCGGAAAACGGTTTTGATGTTCAGTGTGAGACCGAATATCCGATGCTCTTATCGGATCTGAAGACCGCTCTCACCCATTTTGAAGAGGAGAATATATCTTTCAAGGATTTCGCTTTTGACTGGTGGTGTCCCATCACCACTTATTTCTATGAGGATCTGTGCCTGGACGAGCTTCTGGGACCTGATCCCGACCGTATATTGGAATTCCCGCTCCCGCCTCTTCCCGAGACAGATGAGGATATGATCATCACAATCATGGTCCTCATCGCCAAAATCGCGGATTCTTTTGACGAGGAAGGCAAATTTCCCACAGGAACGGCTTCCGAGGTGATCGGCATCCCCAATCTCCTCACTCTTATCGAGAATTTCGAAGAGAACAAGGATCTTCCTCCCGAAGAACGCGTATACACCAAGGATCAGATGCTTGTCTTCATCAATCACTGGGACAATAATCTCCTGTTATCCGATGCCTCCGATGATGTCATCGCTCATTTCGTGGACTTTACCAACGATCTTTGTGAGCAGCATGTTTTCGAGGCACTCAAGATAAAGGCCTTTGCCTGCAACGGAGGCAATGCCGCTTTCCACTGCGACTACAAGGAATCTGTAAGGCTCCTTACTATTCTTCTCAAGGAGTTCGGATTCGGCTATGCAGCCAACACTCTGGGCTTCATATATTACGACGGCAAGATCACGGGCAAACCCGACTACGACAAGGCATTTGCCTATTTTGCCATTGCTGCAAACTACAATGTGACTGAAGCCAAACTCAAATTTGCCGATATGCTCCTTCTGGGCAATGCCGGCAATCCTGACCCTATTCTTGCCTACAACATCTATCTTCAGGTGTATCACGATGCAAGGATCAGATTCGAATCCGGCGAATACGGCGCAAATCTTCCGGAAAGCGCAATAAGGATCGCAAGAGCTCTCAAGATCTTCCCTGACCAGAAGGTCAAGAGGCTTAAGCTCCTTCTTGAGGCAACCTATGCATCTTTTGTCCGTCATCAGACGAACAAACTCTATTCCGACCTTGAATTTGTCAGGGAAGTCCAGGCCGAGATAGACAAGGCTATCAACGAATTTACGGCAAGCGACACGATAAAGATCAATTCCGGCTGGCAGAATCTCGGTACGGATGACGTATCCGATGTTTTCGACGATTTCACCGGTCCGCCGTTCCCCGCCTACTATACGGTCAATGTCAAAAAACTTAAGAGCAAGAGATATAAGTTCTCGATAAAACGTCACTCGATCTTCCCGGGTAACGACGCGCCCCTTTCGCTGTCAGTTCAGCCCTGGCTCCTCCGTGCTGGACTCTGTGACAGACTGGACTTCTCGATTCCGGAAGAATTCGGCAACAAAGCATTGGATTATCTTGCTGATACCGGTGAGGCAGGCACTTTTGACAAGCTTATCGTAAGAAACAGCCCGGATAACAAGTGTTCCGCCTTCTCTTTTTTCAGGAACGGAACAGTGGTCCTGGGTTTTACCGCCGACAGGATCTTCTTCAATAAGCCGACAGGCAAGACATTCAGCTGATTTCCGATTGAACTTCCGGCGCGAAGGTATATAATTGCTCGTGTTGGGAAAATATGGGATAGGACTAATAGGAAAAGCTGATGATCCGTAATTCAAAAAAACACCTTATCAAGCCGGTTATTGCGCTGATTATTCTGTCAGGCATGTTATTCAGTGCCTGTGATTCTGCTGCTGACACTTCATCTTCCGTAAGTTCGGAAGAGATATCCTCAGAGACATCTGTTTCTTCTGAGATGACAACTGCAGTTACAACGGCATCCGAGATGACAACCACGCAGGAGACAACGTCAGAACAGACCTCAGAAACAACTGAAGAGAGCACTGAGACTGAAGAGACTGAAACGGATATAGCCTTTGAGACATCTGAAGGAGAGGACATTGACATCGGATACGGTTCCTACGGCTTCATGAAAGACGGAATCAGATTCCACAGTCAGAACGACATATCAAGATTACTCTCTCCCGAAGACAGCACGATCTATGATTACGGCGCAAGGAATATCCACTGCAGCTGGATAGATACCTTCTACTATGAAGATTCTTTCGATATGACGGCCTTTGATTCATCCGACCGTTTCTTGAGTTTTTATAACGAAGACACCTCTGTCACTTTCTCCGGATATACGGAACTCGGTGAATGGACTACTCCCAGAGGTTCCAATCTCGAGCTCTACATAGCCCAGATCACGATCATTTCCGACAATCTTGAGATCAGGATCCTTCCGCATTATCTTCGCAAACCCGAAGAATTCAATGTGTCGGTCAACGGAAGAGGCTACTATGTCTCCGAAGAACAGCTCCAGATGGTCGATTTCATTTTAAGCTCGCTTTATGAGGAGCCCGGTGTGGATCCTCTCGAAGGAATAATAATCGGCGGAAAAAACCATACTTATTATTTCTGATTCTTAAAAATGCTGTGTTACAATGTTCACGTGAGCTTCGCGCGAATAAATAAACAAGAAATAAAGCATTAGGAAGTAACACCATGATAATCTTGCACATCGCTTCGATCGATAATGATCCTTTCGCAGGAGTATGCGTTGTTGTTCCGCGCTATCTGCTCTCACAGGAGAGCATAGGAAATAAAGTTGCTCTCTATAACTGCAAAGGCCAAACGATAAACGGGATCAAGTGTCAGATCCCAAATAACGATCCTTTCAAAATCGATTCCATGCCGGAGCCTTTCAACAAGCCTGACCTGGTCGTTTTTCAGGAGTGCTACAGGAAGTGGTATCCCAAGATAGGCAAGCAGCTCGAAAAGAGGAACATTCCCTACATAATCATCCCTCACGGCGAACTCGGCAATGAAGCCCAGAAGAGCAAGCATCTCAAGAAGGTCCTTGCAAATATTGTCTTCTTCAACCGCTTCACCAATAAGGCCCTTGCAATACAGTGCCTCTCACAAAGGGAATACGATGTTACCAACTTCGGCAAAAAGAAGATAATCGCAACCAACGGTGTTGCCGTTCCTTCGTGTCATAAGGAGTCTTTCTGCAAAGACGGTATCAAACTGGTCTTCATAGGACGCCTTGATGCTTACCATAAGGGAATTGATATCCTTCTTGAAGCTGTCAGTTCCGTTAAGGACAAGATGAAGGAACATAAAGCGACACTCGATATCTACGGTCCTGATTATGCAGGCAGATATGCAAATGTCGAGAAGCTTATCGCTGATTTTAATGTCGGAGATGTCGTAACTCTTCACCATGAAGTCTCAGGCAAAGAAAAAGAACAGATCCTTTTGGATTCTGACGTCTTCGTTCAAACTTCAAGATTTGAGGGCATGCCTCTCGGAATACTTGAGTCACTGAGTTACGGTCTTCCCTGCCTCGTTACGAGAGGAACGACACTAGGCGAGCAGATTACTGACCACGACTGCGGCTGGATGGCTGAGACAAATGCTGAAAGCATTGCGGAAACGCTTTCAGGAGTTCTCGACAGCACTGACTGTCTGCCGGTCAAATCAAAGAACGGAATGGATTTTGTCAGAGTCGATTATTCCTGGGATGCAATCGCAACTAAGACTGTCGGATTATATTCCGAACTCACGGGGTATTCAGAATGACAGAGATGGAGTGATCTGCGTATGCAAGAACAAGCACTGCAGAAAACTGAATTGGTGAACATATTTAAAACGCAGATCAGACCCAGTTCCTGGATATTTGCGTTTTATATCATGCTCATGCCGGTCAGCACTGCTTTGGCGGATCTTTTCATCGGCCCTTCGATCATGACCATCTGTGCCGGTCTTTATATTATCGTATCGCTTTTCGAGATCGTCTTCATATACAAAAGACTTGAAGCAGATCACGACCTTCTTCCCGTTTATGCGTATTTTCTTTTCACTATGCTGAGCTGTCTGTGGAACGCTTATTTCGATGCAGACTGGTATTTCGGACAGTTCGCCGTAACAACTGCAATAGTTTTTTGTATAACCGTAACCCGCACCTCCGAAAAGGAAATAAAGCTGTTTAAGATAGCAATGTATCTTAGTATCCTCATCGCGGTAATCAGCACCCTGATGAATCTCCCCAAACCCGGAAAACGTCTGATGATCTGGATTACAAGTTATATGGATCCGAACGATTTCGCGTGTGGACTTGCTATCGTCGTTTCTTTATTCCTTGTGGAGCTTACAAATAAAAAACGAATTATATTGAATCTTATCTGCATTGCATGCGTAGGAGTGATCATTCTGATGTCTGGTTCCAGAGGAGGTCTTCTGACTTTGGGATGTATCGTCATTGTATGGCTGTTCAATCTTAAAGGTCCTGTCAGATTAAAACTGCTGCTTGCACTGTTTGCTGTCGCGGCTATAATTCTTTTCTGTGCCGAAAACGGTATCGGCCCCAAGGTCCTCGCCAGATTCAGCATTTCCAGACTGATCGCTGACGGAGGAGCCGGAAGAAAACAGATTTGGGAAGCCGGCATCGCTAAATTTTTATCATCAGATCCGCTTCATGTTATCTTCGGATACGGACACGGCAGTTACACGTCTGCCGTACGCTATGTAGCCATAGGTCACGGAGCTCCTTATATCGCACACAATATGTTTATCAACGCTCTTCTTGAAGGCGGTCTTCTCGGTCTCGGCCTTATGGTTACATGTTTTGCGGCACTTTACAGATATGCGGCAAAGAACAAAAACCTGTTTGGCGTACTTGCTTTGACAGGATTTATAGCAGAAGGACTTACACTCGATGCACAGGTATACAGAACATTCGCTTTCGCTGTAGCTATGGCTGTTATCTGGCACATGCACGACAAGGAGAATAAGCCTGATGAAATCAGATAAAGTCTCCATAATCGTTCCTGTCTATAATGTCGAGAAATATCTGGATGAGTGCATGGAAAGCATCCTTAGTCAGACATACTCCAATCTGGAAGTTATTCTCATAGATGACGGCTCTACGGATTCTTCAGGAAATATGTGTGACAATTACAAAGCTCTGGATAACAGGATCGTCGTCATCCACAAGCCCAACGGCGGATTGTCTTCTGCCCGAAATGCAGGTATGGACATTGCAACCGGTGATTATCTTATCTTCGTCGACAGTGATGACATCATCTCTTTGAATATGGTCAGCGAGATGATGAAGAAAGCAGATGAAACCGGCGCTCAGATCGTATCCTCACTGATGACCGAAGAACGGGAGATGCTCGACAAAGGCCAGACAGATAAAGTATCCGTTTTTGATTCTCACGGTGCACTCAGATGCATCTTCTCCGATGATACTATCTTGACTTCAGCAAGCGGAAAGATGTACAGTTCCGGACTCTGGAAAGATATAAGATTTCCGACTGACAAGATATTCGAGGATTTTGCGACCATATATAAGGTCATAAAGAAGGCATCCAAAACCGTTGCTTTCGAAGACTGGCAATACTTCTACAGGCCGAACCCTTCAGGTATCACAGGCTCTCCTTTCTATCACAGGAAGATGCAGTTTTTTGATGTTGCAGAAGATGTTACATCTGGCATAAAGGACACTGATCCCGACCTCGTTCCGGTGATCAGGAACAGAATAACAAGACAGGCAATATCTTATTTCAGGGATATGTCTTCCAGCAGTTACGATGATAAAGCGGACAAAAAACTCATAATCAAGACCATAAGGAAAGGTATATGGAAATATCTTTTCTCGGGATACAAAGCCAAGAGCAAAATGTACGGTCTGATGATAGCAGTATCACCGCCTTTGGCACGGAAGGTCTTCGCCCCAAAGGGATAAGCCGGATCGTTATGATATACTTTGAAACAATGATTTGCGAGAGAAAAACAGTGGAGGCAATCAGGGAAAATGAACACATCCGATAACATAGTCAAAATCAATCTAAAAGAATACTTCTGGTCTTTACTTGAACAGTGGAAATGCGTGGTTGCTGCAGGATTGATCTTTGCAGTACTGGTTCCGGTTGCACTCTCGCTTAAGGATATACGCACCAGAAAAGCAGATCAGGAAGCAGTGAGAACCCTTTCTTCGATGAGCCGCGAGGAAATGCTGGACACTTTAAATGATGACGAAAGAAATGCAGTTTTATTGGATACATATCTCGATCAGCTCATTAAGAACCGTTCTTCTTACAATGACAATTCCATATTTGCCGGAATGGACTCTGATAATTTCATCGTCCTTCATTATTCATTCGTAGTAAACGGTAGCGAATCAGCTCAGATCTGTTCCGCTTATGCATCCGCTCTCCGCGATTCTAACACCGTAAATATTGTAAGAGGCACATTCGGAGATGCTTTTAAGGATATTGATGAAGGCTATATAAGAGAGATGATACTGACCTCAAGTGACGGCTGTGTCGACCTTAAGGTCATTATGCCTGAGGGCACAGATGAAGCTGCACTCGCTGAAGGCCTTGAATCAAGGATCGAAGAGATCCATTCACAGATCGAGAGTGCTTTGGGCAAACACGATCTGACATTCATCGTTTCTGAAAAACAGGAGCTTGCTTATGATGAGCTTGCGGCAGAGATCGTCTTAAAGATGTATGATCTGTCTATCCTTGAGGAGAGATACGACGGTGTCTATTATGCAATGAATGATTCGCAGCGTACGGTTTTGTGGATGCTCACCACTTCACAGGAAGAAATCGAAGCTTATATTAATGAGCCTGTTTCATCAAGCATAGAATTCTCCAAGGGCAGGATAGCAATAGGATTCGTTGTCGGAATCTTTCTTTACGCATTCATATATCTCGTATATATCGTTTTCTCTTCCATTATCCAGAATCCTGATCTTTTCGCTGAGACATACAAGATCAGGAGCTTTGGCACAGTAAGCAATTACAGATACAAAGGCATTTCTGCGTTTATTCACGGCAAATTCTTCTATAAAATGCACCGCAAAGACAGCATGGGTGATCCTGCTGCCGATGCCGCAGCAGATGCTGTTCTTACCGCCTGTGAACAGAAGGGGCTTAACAAAACCGGAATAATCCTTGCAGGCAACATGAAGGATTATTCTTCCCAGTGCGATAAAGTTATCAAAAAGCTTAAGGATTCTTCCAAACTCGAAGTTGTAAAGCTTGACGGAAAACTCAGCGACAGCAGTATATCCAAACTGGATTGTGTTGTTATCTGTGCCGGCTCCGGAAAGACAAAATACAGCAATGTAAAAGATGTAATCCGGATCTGTGAGTACTATAAAAAGGAAATCATCGGCGGAATCTATTTCGACTGATAAGAAAATTACTTCTTTTTGTGAAGCATCTTCTTGAATATCCAGCCGCGAAGGCGCCTTGGAACCAGTGCGACAAAAAACTGGATAACTATTACTGATGCGTAATCAAACCATGAGATATAACCGGTATCATAGACCATCTTTTTGCCGGTCTTGTATTTCTTGAAGTATGCCCAGCCGCCTCTTCTGTCGAACATGTCTTTACCGATACGGGCATAGACCAGTGAATCGTCGACATTCATGCACTTGGCACCGTTCTTCATCATCCGGCACCAGAGATATGTATCTTCCATCAGAGGGCAGGACTGATAATTGCCTGCATCGAGAACAGCCTTCTTTTTATACATGACGGTCATGTGATTGAAGGCATCTCTCTTTTTCTGATACTTCTTTATTTCTGCATCAGTAGTGGGTACGATTCTCTTTGCAACTATGGTATCGGGAGTATCTTCGAACTCATCTATATGACTTCCTGTTATATCAAGTTCAGGATCTTTGGCAAACTCTGCCAGCTGCTTTTCAAATCTGTCTTCCCTGCAGATATCATCAGTATCCATTCGTGCGATTATCTCATTGGAACACTCAGGAACACCTGCCTGGAGTGCAAGACCGAGACCGCGGTTCTCCGGCAGAGGAACTCTCTTGATAAGACCAGGATATTCTTTCTGATACTTGTCCAGAACACCATAGAGCTCTTCAGTCAGCGGACCGTCTTCCACGACAAGCCATTCATTTGCCTGTACTGTCTGTCTTAAGAGACTTTGGAAGCACTCTTCGACATATTCAGGCTTCTCTTTTATATAGACGGACATCAATACGCTTAAATCAGCCATATATCAAAGGAACTCCACTGTGCTGTGATGCTGAAGCCTGACCCTCTCCTCGAGCGGAGGGAGCTTCATATAATCACCGTAAAAAGCGGTCAGGAATCTGTCCGCATCGTTAAATCCCAGGAACTCCGAATCCATGAATTTATAGCGGACCAGAGGAAACACGCCTGCCTCATCCAAATACTTTCTCTCATCAACGAAAGCATAGACGTTTTTATCAGGATCACCTGCAAAAGAAGAATGCTCTTTCTCATCCTGACGGAGTCTTTCCAATCTGGCGTTATACTCTTCGTCGCTGAACAGTCCTGCGCGTCTTCTTCTTTCAATATACTTTCTGTTCTCTGCATCAAAGAACTTCCATATATCAGATTCCTTCAGCAAAGTGCATCTGAAAAGATCGATCTGCAAACCGTGATGTTTGTATTTTGAATCCTGCGGGAATCTGTCATATGTTACTTTTGATCTGAGATCTTTAACGTGTGCCCAGCCGTGAAAATAATTCGGCTCTGACTTCTCATCTTCAAGAAACATATCATCAGGCAGTTCAGTTCTCAAAAACTCTATTGCCTCATCATATGTATCATTAAAAAGCCACAGATCAAAGTCATCATCCCACGGAATAAAGCCCTGATGTCTTACTGCACCAAGAAGCGTTCCGTAGGCTAATGAATACGGTATGTTGTGCTTTTCAAGAACTGCAATTACGGACTTGGCCATATGATACAACCTGTCGTGTATCATTTCAGTCGTCACAGCCGTATTGCTCATACCTCTCCACCGTACATCTTCTCGTAGTAGTTCTGGTATTCGCCGCTGATTATCTCTTCCCACCACTCACGGTTATCGAGATACCACTGGATCGTCTTCTTGATTCCGTCAGCAAACTTTGTCTCAGGAAGCCAGCCGAGTTCATTATGGATCTTTGTAGGATCGATAGCATAACGCATATCGTGACCCTTACGGTCGGTTACATATGTGATAAGTGACTCGGGCTTGCCGAGCTCCTTGCATATAAGTTTAACGATATCGATATTTCTCATCTCGTTATGTCCGCCGACATTATAGACTTCGCCGACTGTACCCTTGTGTATGATGAGATCGATCGCTCTGCAGTGATCTTCAACATAGAGCCAGTCACGGACGTTCAGGCCTTCACCGTATACCGGAAGCGGCTTGTCGTTTAAGCAGTTTGCGATCATCAAAGGGATGAGCTTTTCCGGAAAGTGGTAAGGACCGTAGTTGTTTGAGCAGCGTGAGATCGTAACGGGAAGTCCGAATGTTCTGTGATATGCCATTACGAGAAGATCGGCACCGGCCTTGGAAGAGCTGTAAGGTGAGCTCGTATGGATAGGTGTCTCTTCGGTAAAGAACAGATCCGGACGGTCCAAAGGAAGATCTCCATAGACCTCATCTGTTGATACCTGATGATATCTCTTTATGCCATATTCCCTGCAGGCATCCATCAACACGGATGTTCCGATGATGTTTGTCTGAAGGAAGATGGAGGGATCCTTGATGCTTCTGTCAACATGGCTCTCGGCAGCGAAGTTTACAACCATATCGGGATGCTCTTCTTCAAAAAGCTTATAAACGCCTTCCCTGTCACAGATATCGAGCTTAACAAATCTGAAATTCGGATTGTCCATAACGCTCTTTAATGTGGAC
>Ga0326514_10000242_pt1 | contig 36238 bp, 56 predicted proteins | sample 3_2548_0518_D_FD_203653 | JGI IMG/M metagenome (GOLD analysis project Ga0326514, IMG submission 203653) | Bovine rumen microbial communities from UC Davis, California, United States - 3_2548_0518 | ecosystem: Host-associated > Mammals > Digestive system > Stomach > Rumen | place: USA... | reverse complement strand
TAATTAACAAAAAATGACTATGGATTATTTCCTATCATAGTAAAAAGAGGATATTTAGGCGCGTCCCCCGCCGTACAACGTGGTACAATTTTTACCATATATTGAGTTCCATTTGTGCCAGGCTATCCCTATTTTACAAAAGTAAAGTTAGTTTTTGCAATTAAATTAATTTCTTTATAAGTTATAAATAATTCAATCTGGTTATTTTGCTTTTTTACGTCATATTTTTGAGCAATATTATATAAAAAAGTATTCATATTTGAATAATATCTATATCCATCTTCTTCTTTTATTATTGCTCTTGTATTTTTATCTTTATCTTGATCAATTAATAAAGTATTCTCAATAGGAATTTTCCAAATTACCTATTTCTTTTTAATATCTTCTGTAATATCATTTCCTAAATTATCATAAACTTTAAAGGTTAATATTAATATTTCTTGTGGATCATCTAAACTTTTACTATTTGGAGCAATTCCATCCTAATTATATTTATATGTTACAGATCCATTTTCAATTATCAAAGAATATTTATCTTGAGCCTATAATGAATTATTTAAAGTAATAGACGCAGTTCCTATATAATTATCATTTAAATCATATACTGTACATTTAAAAATAGCAAACTCATTTATTTTATTAATTTGTAAATCATAAATCTTGTTTTTCTAAACTCTTTGAGTATATTTAAAATTAGAAATAATTGTTTCATATTCATTTAATTCTTGTTGCGCTTCATTTTTAAATCGCTATCCATTATTGATAGCATTATTTAATTCCTATAAAGCATCATAAGCATTATTATAAATTTCATTATTTTCATCCGTTGACAATAATGACTATAGTCCAGCATTATTATTCTGCCAAGCCCAACGATAAATATAATTTTCTGTATCTTCAGCATTATTAATTTTACAAGTTAAAGTTGGATGTCCAATGTCATAATAAAATTGAGTTCCACTATTAGATTCTATTGTAATATTAGGTATATTAGTTTGTAAACTCTAAATAATAATTTCTTTAGAAATAACTGTTCCATCATATAAAACAGCTACTTTTATTTTATTCTTTTTCGATGTTGCATCTTCTTTATTATATATGTAAGTATCAGTTCCAGGGATCCATTCAATTTGAGGATTTTGAGTTGCGGTTGCAGGTGAAATTATATTTTTTTCATTCATGCATCGCCAACCACGTCCTAAATATTTATTATAATACTAACTATTTACAAAAATTCCACTATCTTCTTTACCCCAATAGAACTTAAGATTCTGAGAATCAGATACAATTTTTCCTTTTATTTTTACTTGGGCGGTAATAGGTAATTTAAAAGGGACTGAATACTGATTTTGTTTAAAAAAAGTCCCTTCAGGCGTATAAAAAGAAATTGATATTCCATTATTCTATTCATCTGTTTTTCTAATAGCTCCTAAAATTTCAATAGATGAAATAAAAATATCAATATCTTTATCTGTTGCTCTTAGCGGATTATGCTATAATTCTTGCTATAATGAATTTGGAAAATTCTAACAAAAAAGTTCAACAGAATCAATTCTAACAAAATTTTCACCATCTATATTAAAAATTTCATATTGTCTAGTGTCATGCTAAAATCTATAAGGATTTCCTGTCATATTATCTTCATCAAGAGTATAACTTCTAATTATTTCTTTAGATTTTCCATTAGTTTCTAAATTAGAATTATCATTAAAAACTAAATTAAAAGTAATACCATAGTGACCTTGATATTGCTTTTCTAAAGGTATGCTATTTCTTATTGTCATACCTACAATAAGTGAAGATGATTTTTTAATATATTGATTTAATGAATCAGTATCTATTTTAAGCGGAGATGTTACATCATATTTATAAATAATATAACTATATTTTTTATATTTAGTAGCAAAGTAATATAAGCCACTTGTAGTCACACAATTTTTACCTAAAATATCATATGCCTACTCACCTTCCACTTCAGAAATATAATTAATTCCAAGTTTTTGTGTAGTTCCTAAAATAGTCTTATCTTTACTCATATCATTACCAGGAATTAAAATATATACGAAAGCACCTTTAGAATAAGAAACATCTGCAGAACCTGAATATGCAATAAAAGTAGTTCCTTGATAACTACACTTATATTTTCCTATTGTAGCATCTTCACAAGAAATTATTTGAGCTTGAATAGTTTTATCATATCCAGCTTTTTCAATCGAATGATTTGTTAATAATTCGATCGCATCTAAAATTTTCTAATTAACACTCATGTTTTTTCTCCTTATATCTCTTATTTTTAATTATAACATAAAAATTTTATTTTTTCAACTAAATCAATAATGATTTGTATTAATTTTATATTTTTTAGTTTTTAAAATACCATCATAATTATATCTAGTAATATCAAAAAATTCTTCTTTTGAAATTTTTTCTTTTTTAACTAAATTCATCATATCAATCAATCCATAAACACCAAGATTCCATTTCTCTTGAATTAAAGTAAAACTTTCTTCCATTTTTTCTCCTTAAAATAAAATAATAAGAAAATGGCGGTTAAGCCATTTTCTTATCTTTTTTTCATTGCGCGTTGTGCGGCTAAATTAACTAAATCATTAAAAGCATCTTCAATCTATTTTTTACTATTGACATTAGGGAATGATGCAGAAATATGGACATTCTGATCAATAGTTTCATTTGATGTGGAAGTCGAACCTAAAGATAATCTATCAATAGATAAATTACTAATTTTATCTATTAATGATGCTCCAACATTTTTTGTAATAGATCTTAAAATAGAAACACTATCTAAAATATTTTTAGTATCTTCTTCATCTAATACAAGCTATTTTTTATCTAATATTGCCAAACGTCCATTATTTGAATCCCAATCTCCAGTATATCCACCAGTATCATATCTTTTAATCATATGAAAAACATCATGATTGTCATAATGTCCTAAACTTCCAACTATTGTAGATGAATAATCATAAATACTATGAGTAGCCCCTCTTCCGTATCTATAATGATTGCCAGAACCATTAGGATTATAGGAATTATTAGAAGCATAATTTATTTGAGCTCCCATTCTATTTAAAGCATCTTCATATCGACTTGCGGCATCTTCCATTCTATCTGCTGCGGATTCAGCCTCACTAGCCCCATAATTTAAAGCATCGGCTGCTCCACGTGCATAAGCCCACTCTGCGTCTACCATATTAATTCTAGATGCTTCATATGCTTGAGCTGTCGCCTAGGCGGATGCCGCAGCTTCCATCTCCTCTTGGACGAATTCATGTAATTGCGAAACCGCATTGGCCGCCGCTACATAAACTGAATCATAATCATAAACTAAATCTTGAGCAGCATCTCTTAAATCTTGAATTGCATATAATTCATCAGACATCCTACCTATTAAATCATCATTTTTTTCAACTAATCCTTCAAATTCATAGATCAAATCATCAACACCAATTTGAATATTATTTAAATCTATTCCAGCGGTATCTGCCAAACTATCTAATTCTTGCTCATATTCTAAAGTAGTATCAGAAATCTATTCAAAAGCGTCTTGACAGGCTGGAATAAAACCACCCTATCCCGCAACTTTATCAGTCATCTATTGAATACCACTATTCCAAGCTGGAACTAAATCACCCATTATAATACTTTTTTCATCATCAGTCATTTTTTGATAATTTATAACGTCCATATTATAAATTGCGGCAATATCATTAAAAGCAGATTCAGTTAAATTTTTTCTAACATCTAAATTCTGTTGAGTTTTATTATTAATAAATTCTCCATATTCTTCTCTTAATAATGTTAACTCTCTAATTCTTTCTTCTTCAGTTAAGGAAGTATCAGTCACTATATCTTTATATTTTGATTGGAAATCTCTCCAAGCCGCAAGCATATCCTATAAAACACTTTGATAACGCTATTTATCAAAATTATATAAATCATTTTGAGCAGCCGCCAAATTCTGTTCAGCATCATAAATTTTATTTTGATCAGCAACATATTGATAAGAATAATTACCTTGAGAATCACGTTTTAATCTTAAAGCAGTTTTACTAGCTCTAATATCTTCTAAAGCAATTCTTGCTTGTTCAATTTGAAGCATTTTCTAAGCTCTATCAACATCATATTGAGTAATTTTCTATTTATTATTTAAAATTTCTAATTGCTAATTCATTACATCTTTTAATGCTTGTTGATTTTTCAATGAATTTGGTTTATTTAATGCATCTTGGAATTTACCTTGTAACTCCTGAATAGCAAAAGCCGCATTTATAGTGTCTAAATATTCATCTGCATTTTTATTCATTAAATCCCATTCTTCACTTAAATAATCAGTTCCTTTACCATTAGAAATTTTCTTATCTAATTCATCAAAGATTTTATCAATAGCATTAGTATATTTTTCACTGACGGTCTTTGCAGCTTGTTCAATTAAAGAATTAATTTCTTCTATTGCTTTTTTATAATTCTATTCAAATTGTTTAGCAGCATTAGTATCTCCCGCTAATAAAGCCTATTGCCATTCTTTTTTCCAAAAATCAATTTGTTTTCTTAATGAATCAATTTGATTATTTTGATTTTTCTCTAATTCTTTATAATAATTGTCCATAGCATCATAATTTTTATCACCATAAAGCATAGATAATAAATCCATATCATGCTAAAGTAAATCATTAATAAAATCATAATCATCTTGTTGTTTATCAAATTGATCAGCTATATCATCAATAGTATCTAAATAAGCTTTATCTATATCCGCAATTAAATCTTCAATACTCTACATTTGCTTCATTAATTCGGATAAATCACTCTTTAAATCTTCCATAGCTTTAGCTTTATTATCGCCATATATTGCGGAAGTCCCAGTTCTATCAATATCTTCTATCTGCTTACGAGTATCTAATAATTGTTGAGTTAATTTTTGTACAACTCCTATTGAACCATTAATATTAAAGAATGAATTTAAATCCATAACACTTTTTCCAGCGTCTTTAAAGATTTGATCAAAATCAGTATCTTTCATAACATCTGTTTTATTAATTACTTTTCTTACAAATTCATTCCAATCTCTTTCAGCTTCGCCCATCTATAAGCGGATTTCAAGCTACATTCTAAATTTCTTAATATTAATTTCAACCTATTTTTGAGTAATTTCATCAATCTAATCTACTAAATCTTCCATACTATCTCTTAAAGAATCATAATCTTTAATTTTAGCCTAAGTATTTTTTAAATCTTCTTGAGCAGATTGGATTGCCTTATCATATGCTGAAATCTCATTTCCAAGACCTTCTTTATAAGTTTTATCAATAGAAGAATTATAGGCTCCAACTAAACTATTTTGTTCATCAACTAATCTATTTATAGCATCTTGTTTAGCTTGTAAGATTGACATATAGTCATTAATATTACCATATTGATCAAAAGTAACTCCTAAAGAATTTAGAATTTGTTGTTGATTTGCTAAATCTTGTTTCTGAAGCTATTGCTTTTCTTTTAATCTTTCTTTTTGCGCCTATAAAATTGCGGTTTGCTTATTTAAATTATCAAGAAGTGGTTTTCCATAAAGTCTTTCTTGAATTTTTTGAGTTCTTTCTAAATCACGATTAATCTTTTTAATTTCAATATTAATATCATGATAAAGATCTTTTTGTGCCTATACCGGTTTCTTAAAATCTTTAGTAGAAGTATTAGTATTATCTTTTTGAGATTTATTTGCGGCTTTTTGTGCTTTCGCCGCCTTCTCAGCCTCAGCTTTTCTTCTTGCTTGACCTTTTGCTCCAGCACCATTTGCAGATTGTTTATATTTAAATCCACCACCAGAAGTTTTGTGTGCTGAAATCACTTTTAAAGCAAATGCAGTTGAAGTTTGCGGCGTATCAACTTTAGTTGTGGTAGGATTATATTGGACCTATGGGACAAAACCCTAACCTTCCTATAAAGTAACTCCTTGCCCATTAGCAATAGGAATTCTATAAGAAAAAGTCTTTGGAGTTACATCTGCACTCCATCCAGATTTTTCTTGAGTATCAGTAGAAGTAACTTTTTGCTAAATAATCTAAGCATCAACGCCCATAGAAGCTAAATAATCAGTAGCTTGTTGAGCTGTCATACTGGCAGCAGTTACCATGTTGCTCAATTCATTTAAAAATTGCTCATTATCTAATGATGCTCCAATTTCAAGATCATCTAAACTTTGACCTTGATAATATAAATCCATTAAATTATTAAAATCTTCTTGGAATACATCTGTATCTAAATGAACTTGTGTAGCAATATCTTGTCCAGCCAAATCCATTAATTTATCATATGCCTATGTGTTTCCATCAATGGCGGCTTTCATTAATTCAAGATTTTGTACATTAGTTAAGAAAGATTCGGATAAAGATGAGCCATCTAAATCTAATAAATCTGCATATGCATCTCGTAACCCGCTAATAGCTTCTGCTTGCTCTTGAACAGAACCACTTGTTAATGCACCAGACCATGTTTCATAATTATCAACGACATTTTGAATAGCATCATCAAATCTTAATATTGATTCTGCTACGTCTTCTGCGGCACGCGCATCTTCATTTAAATTATCATCTAATTCTTCAGAAGCAGTAGATATTTTTTCTAATACTTCAGTTAATGATTGTAAAGCAGAGGCATCTACATCAGAATCAGTTGGGAATAATGCGTCATGAAGTTCATGTGCTATTTCTTTAGCTTTTTCTTTTAATCCATCTGACTAGCCTACTAAATTTTTAGTCTAACTAACTGCATTTTTTACTGCCTATTGAATAGCCGCCGCAGATTCTTGAGTCATTCTAGCTGTTTTATACTACTCTCTCCATAACTCAACTGCGGTTTCCATCTAAGCATTACCAGCACTAACTATTTCTAAAAAATCTAACTGATCTTTAATTAAAGTATCAGTAGAGAATCTTCCCATACCTTGTAGTCTATCAGTGTCGAATCCTTTTTCACTATATTGATTAATAAAATTAATTTTATTTTCAATCTAATTTAAAGTATCATAAAAACCTTCTAATTTAAAAGAATTTACAGTATCATAAAATTCTTTAGCATCACCAGTCATTTTAAAAGATCCATTTGCCATCATACTAAAGAATTTTTGGAATTCTGGATTTAATGATTCTAACTCTTTCTTTGAAATATTTTTTCCACTAGATATTTGATCTTGAAGAGATTGATATAAAGTATATCGTTCAGACGCGGCAGCCTGCATCGCATCTATATCTCCACCAAAATTAATATTAGATAAATCTTGTTTAGAAACATAATTAATTGCATTTCCAAGATCTTCCCAACTTTTTATTGCGGTTGGCTAAACTTCAAATAAATCCATTAAGGTTCTTAACTGATCTGGATCTAATTTTCCTAAAGCGCTTTCTACTATTGAATTCTATTTTCCAAATTCCTATCTAAATCTTTTAACTGCATCAGAAAAATCATCAAACTATAAATATAAATCTTTGAAATACTATTTTAAATATTCATCTGCCGCTTTCTAAGGATCTGAGTCAATTCCTTGAGTTTCAAACTATTTTTTAATTGTATCAATAAATTCTTGACGTTTTTGGATATACTAAGTTGCAGTCTATACATTATCAAAACTATTTGATTCAAGACCTTTTATCTATGTACTAAAAGATGCGATAGACTAATTAGCTTGTCTATAACTCTAAATAGACTAGTCCATCTTTTCAAGCCATTTAGTTGCTTGTTTATAAAATGTATCATTTTCAAAATCAGCCTATTCAAAATCTTCACGTTCTCTAATATTTTTAATAGCCTCTGAAATTTTATCATACATTTCTAAAATAGATTTTGTATCAAAATCTGTAGCAAAAGTACCTATTTCATTTTCATCTAAATACATGCCTGCATTTAAAAACTCTTCACGAGTAGCCTTTTGCACATTTCTCTCAAGACCTAAATCTAAAATATATCTTTTTCCACTTTTACGACCGGCATCCCAGACACTACCTTCTGCCGTGTCTTTTATTAATTCTGATGCCTATGTTTTTTTAACTTCAGCATTTTCTAAACCTTGACTAGCAGCCTATTGTCTTTCTTCTTTTATTGCTCTTGCTAAATTATCATAATCTTCAGTTAATTTTTTTACAGAAGATTCTTCTAAATCATATTGACTCACCAAATCTTCAACAGAAGATTTTAATTCTGCACGAGTAATTTCACCCTATTTATACTTTTGATTTAATTCTTCAAGAGAAGTATATAACTATTTATTTTTATTTATTTGCTACTATTTTTTATTAGCTTCCTCAATATTGGTTTTATGAAATTCAATAGCAGCTTTATTGGCTTCATTGGCTTGATTAATAAAAAATCCTAAAGCAGTTATTGCAGCAGTTATTCCTGCGACCCAAAGACCAATTGGACTAATTGCAAGGGTTGTACCAAAAGCATTTATAGCTACTGCAGACTAACCAGTCTTTGCTGTAAGTAAAGTAATAGGGCCTATTCCACTTTTAACTGTGCCTTCCATTACTTCCATACGTTGTATAGTTTCAACTACAGCTTTTCCTGCAAACCCAAAAGTATTATTTAATTTAGTAAAACCATTAATCAACATTGGTAAAGAAAAAGATATATTAGTTATTGACTGAAGAAATTTTTCATTTAAAGATATATCTTCATTCTTCCAAACACTACCTAAGTTTTGAATTTGTCTAATTGAATTAGTAATTTGTCCAAAAGCACCTATCCAAGTTACAAAATTTTGTATCTAAAAAGCTTTACTTAAACGAAGAAGACTATTATTAATATTCTATGCACCTCTTCCAGCAACTTCTTCCATTTGTCTAAGTTTTTCTGCAAACTTTCTTATCTATTCTTCATTAAAAACTTTATCAATTGATACATTAACTTCCTAAGCACCTTGCTCAGCTACATCCCTAATTCTATTAAAAAGCTATTGAAATGTATTTAAATCAAAAGAATCTGAAAATTGTAAACTACTAATTTCTCTTTTTATTTCTTCAACTTCCTATTGGAATTCATCACTAAATTCAATATCTTTTCCATTTACTTCTGTAATAAAATGATCTAATTCATTTTTAGATTGTTCTAAAAGATTCTTAGCATAATTAAAACTCTATTCATTAATTATTTTTGTGATAAGTCCATTATCCTAATAATCTTGAAAAAGAGATTGTTCTTTATCATAAAAATTTTTAATATCTCCTGAAGCTTTTTTAATTTTCTATCCCAGTTCAGTAAAAGCATTTCCATGTTTATAGATCTAATCTGTTATCTATCCCCATTTTTTTGTTCCATAAACTTCTTCAAGATGAATATCTTTTAAACCAGTCATTTTTTCAATGAAATTTTCTATTGGTTTAACTGTCTATGCATCTATCGCAATATCATTTCCAATATTTTTTACATTTTCTATTGCTTCTTTATAAAACTAAAATTGCTATGGAGTCATTAATTTTGCAGTTTCAATTAATTGCTCTTTTAAACTTAATAATTTTTTGGTAGTTTCATCTAATTGAGGAATACCTTCCCATTTTTTAATTTCTGATAACTGTTGTTCAAAAATACGAGCATTATTCTCAGCTGTTTCGAAATTCATAACAGTTGTATTAATACCTTTAGCAATTTGTTCGCTAAATACAGTCATAGCAATAGTTCCAAGAGAAGCTAAGACTGCTTTTCCACCACCTATACTATCTATAAAACTTGCGGCAAGACTTGCGGTAGAGGCTAATAAATCTGCAACTGTATTTATTGAATCTGCATCTAATAAGCTATCTTGCATATCTTCTAAAGAAGCTTTTAAAACTTGAAGATGTGCAGTTGTAGATTCCATACGAATATTCTGCTGTTCTTGTAAAGTTCCTTCAGCTTCTTGAGCGGTTACTAATGCTTCATTATATTTTTCAAAATTATCAAATAAAGCAAGTAAATTATTATATTGACGTTGACCAGCCATAGTTTGAGCTAAATAAACTTGCTGTTCACGAGTTAAATCATCCCATTTACCACCAATCTACTCTATAACATCTCCCATATCGCGAAGATGTCCAGTAGCATCTAATACATTAAATCCTAAATCTGCCATTTTTCCGGAATAGTTACCAAGAGTAACACCATCCTAATCTATTCCAGCCTGAATATCAGAAATACGGGCATAAATAGTTCTTAAAGCAGTACCAACTGATTCTGGAGCTTGACGAGTTGCGGAAATAATTGTTGATAACTGAGCGGCAAGTTTATCTTCTCCAACTCCCATAGCGTTAGCAGCACTAGCTACTTTACTCATACTAGTACTTAATTCCTAAAGATCTGATGCAGTTGTAGCAGCAATAGCCGCTAATCTATCAACATAAATCTCAGCTTCTTCTGCGTTAACTTTATAACCATTCCATACCGCAGTTAATTCTTCTGAAACTGCTTCTGTTGATTGTCCAGTAACATTCGCTGTTTTTAATGTAATTTCAGAACGTCTTGCAATTTCCTAATCACTTAAACCCTGTTGAGCATAAATTAAAGCAGCATTCGTATAATCAGTTGTTGTTGTCCCTAATTCTTTTGCAGCTTTATTAGCTTGTTCTGCAAAAACTGCCATATCTTCTGCAGATTTACCAGTTACAATTCTAATATTATTTAATGAAGAATCTAATGATTTTACATAACCATAAGCCTGCTGTATTGAACGAGAAAAACTATTAACAACTGAAGATGCAAAAGTCCATCTTGCTGAATTTACTAAAGTTGTAGCTACCTTATCTAATATAGCATGAGATTCTCTTAATTGAATATTAGTGTTAAATACTTGAGAAGATAAATTTCTAAAAGCATTTTCACCAGTTGCACCGGCCGCTTTAAAAGATTGATAAACTTGATCTATTGAAGAATTAGATTTTTCTAAAGATTTATTAAAAGATTCTATATTTACTGTATTTAATCTTACGTTATAAGCTGATTCAAGAGCTCTTTTCACATTGTCAGCTTCTTCTCTTATTTTTATAAGATCATTTTGGGCGGTCTTTAAATCAGAATTATTAATTTTAACTAAATCTTTAGCTGACATATCTGAAAGCTTTTGTAATGTAGATTTAATTTCATTTAAATTATTCTTATTAATATTAAAACCAACCTAATAATTAATTTTATTTTTACCACTTGCCATTTCCTTTTATCTCCTTTTTAGATAAAAAACGATATTTTCTTTATTATATAATAAAATTTTCTTATAAAAATTATTCTATCTTGACCATAAGAACTTTTTTTGATTTTTCATAAAAAATATTCTATAATTTTTATAAGAAAAGTAAGAAAAAACATTTAAAACAATAGAAAAGAAAGAAGGAATTTTATATGAGCACTTACGTTTTTTCAGATTTACATGCTCAATATAATCTTTGGCAACAAATAAAAAATTTTATTAAGCCAGATGATTTGGTTTTTTGTCTTGGGGATTGTGTTGATAGAGGTCCGGCAGGACTTGAAATTTTATATGAAGTAATGGAAATGCCTAACATTATATTATTACGCGGCAACCATGAAGATTTTATAACTAAAATAGGTTATCAAATAATTGGTTATAAACCAGATGATATTGATATGTATTGGACTGTTCCTAATTTATATTTATGGGAACAAAATGGCGCAAAGAATACTATTGAAGCATTTCAAAAATTAACAGAAAAAGAACAATGGGATTTAGTTAAAAAAATTCAAAATTTACCAACACATGCTGAATATCAAAAAGCAAATGGTGATATTATTTATTTATGTCATGCCGGTAGACAACCAGACACAAGAGAAATTGAAGATATGGGCGGCGGTGATATCCCATTAAATAATTATATTTGGGATCGTTATCATATCATGGATACCTATTGGCGCGGTAAGGATAATGAATATTGTATTCATGGTCACACACCAGTTATGGCTATACATCATTATTTAAGAAATAACTTAGATTTCCCTAAATCTGATTATGAAATTTTAAAATATTGTAATGGTCATAAAATTAATATTGATTTAGGTAGTTTTATCACTCATGCCGCATGTTTATTTGATTTAAATACTTTTGAAGTTATTTATTTTAAGGAGGAAATAAATGAAGATACTTATTGTGATTGATATGCAAAATGATTTTGTAACTGGTTCATTAGGAACGCCAGAAGCAGTTTCTATAGTAAATAAAATTGAACAAAAAATTAAAAATACATCTTTTCCTACACCAATAATTTTTACAAGAGATACTCATCAGGATAATTATCTAAATACATTAGAAGGCGAAAAACTTCCTATTGAACATTGTATAGAAGAAACTCCTGGTTGGTGTATTGTTGATGTTTTAAGAAAAGCAACTAAAGACGTACCATTTTCAACAGTTATTAATAAAAATTCTTTTGGATACACAGATTGGAAAGATCTTTTTTCTACTTTATGCAAAAACAACTGGGCTAGAATAGAAACAATAAGTGAAATAGAAATTGTAGGAGTTTGTACTGATATTTGTGTAATCTCTAATGCATTAATTTTAAAAGCCCTTTTCCCAGAAGTTAAAATTTCTGTTGATGCTTCTTGCTGTGCAGGAACGACACCAGAAATGCATAAAAAAGCATTGGATGTAATGAAGTCTTGTCAAATTGACATTATTAATGAAAAAAATATTTGATTTTTATTAAAAAATTTATTATAATATATTTATAAAAAATAAAGGAGAAAAAATATGTTTGATTTTGGAAATTTTGGAGACATGTTTAATGGAATGTTTAAACCAGTTGGAAAAGATTGTTGTAAATTAGCTATAAATGGTGATATAGCTATTAAAACATCGACAGGTTATAAAACATTTATAGGTGCCAACTATGGAGATGAAGGCAAAGGACTAATGACAAGAAATTTTGCATTAGATGCAAAAAAGAAAGGTAAAAAACCTATTGTAATTTTCCATAATGGAACAGCACAAAGAGGGCATACAGTAGATTATTTACCTGATTTTCGACATATTTATCATCACTTTGGTAGCGCAACTGCTGAAAAAGTTCCTACTTTTTTTGCAGATAGCTTTTTTATTCATCCCCATGGAATATCGTAGAGAATTTTATGAATTACAAGCAAAAAATATAACTCCCCCATTTGGATTTTTTGATCCAAAAGCTAAAATTATAACTCCTTTTGATATGTTGGTAGATCAAACTACTGAAGAATGGATTGCAAAAATAAAAGGAGAACGTGAATTTGGTTCTTGTGGATATGGTAGTTGGTGTGCTATTGAAGATAGATTTCCTCTTGGAAGAACTACCTATACTATGCAAGATTTTATGCATTTTGAACAAATACCTTTTTATATGGAAGAAATTTTGAAAGATTGTCTTACTATTTTAGCAAAAAGAAGTGTTAAATTAGAACAAACTTCTTTTATTGATTATTTCTTTAAACATAAAAAAAATATAATAGATAACTTTATATATGATATAAGATTCTTTTGTTCTAATAATGGAATGTTAGATTTTTATAATTTATATAATAATACTATTTTTAATTATTTTATTTTTGAGAATGGACAAGGATTAGGTTTAGACGTAAATGTAGATAATGATTGGCATACAACTTCTAACACTGGACTTTTAAATCCATATAATCTTTTAAAAAATGAAAAAGATTTTAATGCAGAAGTCTGTTATGTTACAAGAACTTATTTAACACGACACGGCATGGGTCCTCTTGAACAAGAGGTACATAAAAAATATATTAATAAAGATATTACTGATAAAACTAATATATTTAATAATTTTCAAGGTGAACTCCGCTTTGGAATGAATGATGATTTTAAAGCTATGAACAAAAGAATTATTAATGATTTCCAAATTGCTGAAAATCATTCTTTATTTATTCCTACCTTGGCAGTAACTCATATAAATGAATTTGAAAATAAAGAATTAATTAATTGTGCAAAATATGTAAGTAATAATCCTTTTCAAGTTTTATCTAAATTTTAATATAAAGGAAATAAAAAAAATGAATCCACTTTTAATACTTTTTATTTTAACTGGAGCTATATTGATTTGGTTCTTAATCACATTTTTTTAATATAAAGGAGAAAAAAAATAATGGAAAAAAAAATTAAAACAGTTGTAAAAGGTGTCGCCACAGGAATTATTATTGTGTTTGCATTAATTACATTTTTTGGTTGTATGAAAAAAGTTCCTGCGGGTTATGCTGGAATTATCTACAATATGAACGGTGGAATTGAAGATAAAGTTCTTAATCAAGGATGGCATTGGGTAGGTCCACTGAAAGAAGTTACTATATATTCAATCGGAATTGAACAAAGTTACCTTACCGCTGATTCAAAAGGTGATTCAGAAGATGATGAAAGCTTTGAAGTTCCAAGCTCAGACGGTAAAGGACTTCAAGTAGATTTAACTTTTACTTATAGATATGATATAGAAACACTTCCACGACTTTTTACAAGATTTAGAGGTCAGTCTGGTAAAGAAGTAAGAGATAGTTTTATTAAACCTAATATTATTTCATGGACAAAAGAAGTCACAGCAAAATATCCTGTTATAGAAATTTTTGGAGATAAAAGGGCTGATTTAAATACAGATCTTACAAATTATATTTCTGAAAAATTTAAACAGTATGATATTATTATAGAAAATGTAAATCTTATTGACATTAGAGCTGATGAAAATACTCAAAAAGCTATACAAAGAAAAATTACTGCTCAGCAGGATTTAGAAGTTGCTCAGATTGAACAGAAAACTGCAAATGTTCAGGCTAAAAAAGATAAAGAAGTTGCTCTTATTCAAGCTGAACAGCAGAAAGAAACAGCCGCAATTAAAGCAGAACGTCAGAAAATTGAAGCAGAAGGAGAAGCCGAAGCTATGAGAATTAAAGCAGAAGCTGAGGCTGAAGCAAATAAGAAAATTGCGGAATCTCTAACTGAAGAACTTATTGAAAAACAGAAAATTGATAAATGGAATGGTTCTGTTCCACAGGTGTCTGGCTCTACTACACCGATTGTTACAGTAGAATAATTAAATAAAAATTTTTAAGGAAGGATTTTTTAAATCCTTCCTTGTTTTTTTATAAAAATTATTATATAATATATACATAATAAAGAGAAAGGAAAAATATAAATATGAAAGTTTTCACTTATAAGGAATTTGAAGCTTTTAGTGGATATGATTGTTGGGGAAAAGCAGAATACAATATTAAATATAATATATTTTATGAAGATATGATTGTTTTTACAACTACAGAAAATCCAAAAAGATTTGTAGATTTTCTTAATGGTTATAGTGATTATTGGAGGGATATGAATATTTTATGAGATTATGGCATAAAGATTTTATTTCTGTTCTTCCACGTGAGCAACTTGTAGCTCAATGGAGAGAACTTAGCGCAATAGCTGGAAGTATCCAAAAGAAAGGAACTCCTAATCATATTCTTGTAAATTTTATCTTACATTATAATTATGACCATTTTATTAGTTATGTGGCGGAAGTGCGTGAAGAAATGACTCGTCGCGGTTATCGCACAATGGATTCAGTATGGAATAAAATAGTTAGTTTAAAACCTGACTGGGAACGATTACCATATAATGAAATTTACAAAGAAAAGATGAATAAAGTTTATTTTTCAATTTGTTATCACAATCTTTATGAAAAAATTTTATGCGGAGGAATAAAAAAACCAGATTCTAGTGCGATTATATCGAAATATATTGATGAAATGGGGATACAAAATATATACCATGAAAAACCTAATATATTAATGAAATGGAAACAAGGAGTATAAAAAATGAGAGATCCAAATAGACTTTATGATTTTTATGAAATTTTACGAGCAATACATCAAAATAATATTCCAGATTGGCGATTTGGACAATTTATAATGAATTTTATGGGTTGGCATTGCGATAAATATAAAAGAGATATATTTTATATTGAAGATGATAAAATATTAGAACTTTTTAAAGAATATATTGATGATATTGGTATTAAATATATTTAAAGGAGATGATTAAATAATGCTTAATAAAAACAATGAAAGAGAATTAGCATATGTTGTTATGATAGACAACGTAACACCAATTCCTGGTTACGACAGAGTAGAGCTTGCCCATGTGGGTGGTTGGACAGTTGTAGTAGGAAAAGGTGAATTTAAAGCAGGCGATCCAGCAATTTATTTTGAAATTGATTCACAGCTACCTGAAGTAGAACCATTCACTGATATGGAATTTCTTGCAAAGAAGCATTATAAAGTAAAAACTCAGAAAATGTGTAAATCCATTTCACAGGGACTTCTTATGTCTGCTAAAAATTTTGGATGGACACCTTTTTATAATATAGATGGAATTGCTGATACTGTAGCTATTAAAGACTCTTGTGGAGAATATCATTATAATGACGATGAATCTCGTTTTCTTACAAAGCAGCTTGGTGTAACTTATGCAATTCCAGAAGATAATTCTCGTAAAGCCAATACTCCAAATAAACACATGAGAATGGCTCAGCGTCATAAAAAATTATTTTCCCATCAGCCATTTAAATGGTTAATGAAAAAAGATTGGGGTAGAAAATTACTATTTCTTTTCTTTGGAAAGAAAAATGATAAGAAATCTGACTGGCCGCACTGGGTAAAAAAGACAGATGAAGAAAGAATTGAAAATCTTCCTTATTTATTTGAAGATAAGACTCCTTGGATTGCTACTGAAAAAATTGATGGAACAAGCACAACCTTCACCTTAAAGCGCGGAAAAGGTTTTAAAAAAGATGAGTTTTATATTTGTTCACGTAATGTAGTTTTTAATAAACTGGATAAGGATTGCTTCTATAATACTAATGTATATATAGAAATGGCTGAAAAGTATGATATTTATAATATAATGCATACTCTTCTTCACGATCATTTTACTGATTGTGATTGGATTACAATTCAGGGAGAAACTTATGGACAGGGAATTCAGAAACGTGACTATCATATGACAGAACATAACTTCATGGCTTTTAATTTTATTACATCTAAAGAAGGAAGATTTAATTCAGAACGGATGAAAGTTTTACTTGAAAGAACTTTTGGAATCCCATGTGTTCCAATTTTAAATGACAATTATATTCTTCCAGATATTCTTGATGAATTAAGAGAATATGTTGATAGTGATACTTCTGTTATAGATGGAGATATCAGAGAAGGAATTGTATTCCGTTCTCTTGATGGTATTCGTTCTTTCAAGTGTGTTTCACCGACATATCTTATGAAATATCATCAGTAATTTTTTTACAAGGTAGTATTTTTAAAATGCTACCTTGTTTTTTTTATTTTTTTTTGTTATAATATATTTATAAAGTAAAAAAGGAAATTACAAAAATGTTAAAAGAAGAAAAAATTACCAGAGCAATAGAAGAATGGAAAGCTACATTATTTGAAAAATATGGAGAAAATCATATTTTTAACATCACATTATATGGTTCTCAAAATTACAATATAGATACAGAAAATTCTGATGTTGATGTCAAAGCTATTTATGTTCCTTCTCTTAAAGAAGCGGTGTTCGATGAAAGAATTAGTGAAACATTATTTAATAGAAGAAATGAACACTGTGAAGTAAAAGATATTAGAGAAATGTGGAAAATGTGTACTAAACAAAATATAAATTTTCTTGAAACATTATATACAGAATATAGATGGGATAATCCAAGATATATTTATTATCACAATTATCTTAAAAGTATAAGAGAAAATATTGCAAATTTAAATCCAGATGCCGCAATAAAAAGTATTAGTTATCAAGCAAAAAATAGTTTAAAACAATTTAAAAATAATCCATCAGATTATAAAAAATTAGCAAAAGCTATTTATTTTTATCTTTTTTTAAATAAATTTACAAATCCAGAAAAATATTTTACATATGGTTATTGCCTTAAAATTTCTGATTCAGAAAAGTTTTTAGATTTTTCTGCAAGACAATTACTTATTGATTTAAAAAATGGAAAAAATTATTTAAAAAATATAGATGATTGTATTGAAGCATTAGATGGTGTTTTTAATTGCTATATCGAATCTTCTGTATCTTCTTTAAATAGAACAGATATAAATAATTCTGAAATAGACTCACAAGAATTAATTTTTTCAATTATTCAAATGTATGAACAAATAGATAGGCAGGTGATATATTAATGACTTTAAAAAAATGGATGAAATACGTTGATCCTATTATTGATGTTGAAATCTATGGAAGTGATGAATTACTTTATAAAGGTCCTATGTTTGAAATTCCTTGGACTCTTGTTGATTATCCAATAGGAAGAGATGAAGATACTGAAGAAGATTTTGATGAAGAACCTATATTTATCCATCAAATAACAAATGAATATAATGTTACATTACCATGTATTACTATTAATATAAAAAGATAAACGATAATACAGACAATAAGAAAAGGAGGAAAGTTTCCCATTTTGATTACAGAAATTTCAAATATGTATTGTACTTGCTGTGGTAAAAAAGGAATGTCTATTCCAAGAAATAATAAATTTAGAAAATCCGGACATTTAAAAAAATTATATTGTATTTATTGCGGCGCTGAAAAAAATCATGTTGAAATTCGTCCAATATATAGTGATTATAATTATGAAGATTTTGAACTTGAAATGAAATATCATAATTTTAATAATGATGGAAGTAGAAAAGAACCTTATCGAATTTTTAGAAGTAATTTAAAGAAAGAAGGAATTATATAATGGCAGATTTGTATTTAATGTGCGGTGTTCCTGGTTCAGGTAAATCAACTTTTCTTAAAAATAAAATTAAAAAATCAGATAAAAATACTATTATCTCTCGTGATGAGATTAGGTTTTCTCTTGTTAAACCAGATGAACCTTATTTCTCGCATGAGGATGAAGTTTGCGAATGTTTATGGAGTTGTATTAATTCAGAACTTGCCGCAGATTATAATGTTTTTGTAGACCAGACTTCTCTTACGAGAAGATCAAGAAAATGGTTACTTGACCATGTAGAAAATTATCATCATGCCAATTTAATTTGGATAGATGAAGATCTTGAAACTTGTTTAAAAAGAAATGAAAATAGAAAAGGAACTCGTAGTTATGTTCCTAAAGAATCTATTATTAATATGTATAATAAATTTACAGGACCCTCTCTTGATGAAGGATTTTATCGAATTTTCCATTATAATAGTAATGAAGATAAAATAACTTATAAAGGAGTGATTTTATAATGTCAAATATTTGGCTAATCTCTGATACTCATTTTGGGCATAACAAGGATTTTATTTGGAAAGCTCGCGGTTTTAATTCTGTAGAAGAAATGAATAATGAAATTATTAAAAGGTGGAATAATGTTGTTGAACCAAATGATATAGTATATCATCTTGGTGACATTATTATGGGAGATCTAAATTCTGGAATTGAAATTATTAATCAACTCAACGGAAAAATCAGACTTGCAATAGGTAATCATGATAGTTTTAGCCCGTTTAGAGGCTTTTCGTAATCTCGATATTTTTGAAGATATTCAATTCGGTTATAGAATTAAAAAAGGGAAAAAAACTTTTATTCTAACTCATTATCCAACTTTAACTGGTAATTATGATAATAGCAAAACATATTCTATTCATGGTCACACGCATTCTTTTAATGCCTTTTGTGAACATGATTTAATGTATAATGTAAATTGTGAAGCTCATAATTGTACACCTATTCTTTGGGAAAATATGGTTGAAGATATTTTTAATCATAAAAATAATATTTTGGACAAAAAAAGATAATTTTATACCTCTATTTTTTATATTCTTTAGAGATAGTATCTCTAAAGAATATTTTTAAGGAGGTTTTTATATGAATCTGAAAGTTAGATTTAAAAATCCTGTTTTTATAGTTCAAATCTTTTTATCAATTTTAATTCCTATTCTTTCATATGCAGGGTTAACTCTTCAAGATTTAACAACTTGGCAAATGTTTGGGGATCTTTTATTACAAGCTCTTAGTAATCCTTATGTATTAATGTTAATTGCATGCTCAGTATGGAATGCATTAAATGATCCAACTACTGCAGGATTAACAGATAGCAAATTAGCAATGACATATTAGAAACCAAAAAAAGATATTTAATAAGAAAGGACAGAGTTTTATCTCTGTCCTTTTATTTTGTCAAAAGGAGAAAATTATGACAGAAAAAGAATTTATTTAGAAAGTAAAATCTTCATGTATAAATGCAACTAATATTATAGGTGGTTATTTACCTAGCGTTTTAATTGGTCAAATGTGCTTAGAAACTGGATATGGAGAAGGTTATAATTGTGAAATTTTAATGAAATGGAACAATCTTTTAGGAATGAAAACTGAATTACTAAATGATACTTGGACTTCAAAATATTGGGACGGCCGCTCCGCCACAAAAAGAACTCCATAGTATTATGGTTATCATACTACTATTGTAGATTCTTTTAGAGTATATAATAGTATTCAATAGTGTGCATGTGATTATTTACAATTTATGCGTGATGCAAAATATTCAAAAAATGGAAATTATAAATATAGAGATGTTTTAAATATAAAAGATCCAGAATCTTTAATTACTCAAGTATCTCGACGTGGATATGCAACAGATCCACAATATATTACTTCAGTTATGGAAATTATTAAAAAACATAATTTAACACAATATGATAATAATATACAAAAGGAGATTAAAAAATAGATGATTCTTTCAGAAGCCTTATCTAAATTAGGCGTTAATTTAATTAATATTATTAATGAAAACCGCGGACAAGTGCCCGCACACAATGCAAATTCTCATGAATATTTTGCTGTTCATTATCTTGGAGTTAATGGATAGAATCCTTACCTTTATGGCGGCGGATACGGTGGACATTTTTATATAAGCAAAGAAGGTAAATGTTATCAAGCCGCAGAAGTCACAGATAAACTATGGCATGTAGGAGCTTCTTCTGGATATAGTTATATTCATCCATATGCAAGAAATTCAAACACAATAGGAGTTGAATGCGCCACATATACAAGCTCAGGAAGAAATAATGATGATTAGACTTGGTACTTTACAGAAAAAACTCAAGATACTGCGGCGAAACTTGCGGCGGCTGTTTTAGTTGTTTATAAATTACCATTAGATCATTTATTAAGACATGGTGATATTACTACTAAAAACTGCCCATCTCCGCTTAAAAGAGATCAAGGAAAAGGTAGTAACTGGACTTGGGATAAATTTAAGTCAAAAACTCAATAGTATATTAATGTATTAAATAATGGAAATTCAATATCTAATTTTAAAACATTAAAAATAGGCGATTCTGGAGAAGATGTAACAAATCTTCAAAAGAATTTACAATTACTTGGTTTAGTTGATTGTGTTTTTTATGATAAGAGAAATTTCATTGATGGTTCTTTTGGAGCTATCACATAGCAAAGTGTTAAATATCTTCAATAGATTGGAAATATTTAGGTTGATGGTATTTTTGGACCAAAATCTAATGATGTTTTAAATAAATATCTTAAATTAATTAAAGATTCAGAAGTTAATTTTACCGCAAAAGAATTCTTAGCTAATGCAAAAATAGTAGCTCAAGAAAATAAAGATAATAATTATTCATATGGAAACGCGCCTTGTCTTCCTTCTATCTATCCAAAAGCAAAATTAACATCTTGTGATCGTTTTGTTGATCAAGTGTTGTATAAATCTGGATTAAAAGATATTGGTAATCGAAGAGTTTCTGCTTTAGCGAAGTATTTATCAGAAAATAAAGCTACTAAAATTACTAACAAATAGGAATTAAAACCAGGAGATATTGTTTTCTTTAATGGTCATGTTTTTATTCTTGGTAAAAAAATAACTCAAGATTTATATGAACGTTATGATTCTGGTTCAAATAATAGAATAAAATTAATAAATGAATATTCAAATTATTCTTCTCAACCATTTATTGAAAATATAGATGGTTTTATTTATGCTTACAGATTACCTTTTGCTCAATAGGAAAGATAGTATATAAAAATAAATGATGGCGGTAAAGATGTTAAAACATTACAAACTAAATTAATTAAAGTTGGCTACTATTGCGGAGAAGATAGTGCAGATGGCTCATTTGGTAAAAATACATTAAAAGCTTTAATAGCTTTTCAATCTGATCATAAACTTAATCCAGATGGTATTTATGGACCTCTTTCAAGAGCTAAATTAGAAAAAATTTATACAAACGTAAAAGAGTTTGAAAATCCTAAAGATATGTATAGTTATTCTGAAACTTAGCTTAAGACAACTGATGATTTAAATCTAAGAAACGGTTCCTCAACTTCTCATAATATTCTTGTTACTATTCCAAAAGGAACAAAAGTAAAATGGTATGGTTATCATACTAATTCATGGTATTATATAATCTATAATGATTATGTTGGATATGCTTCTAAGTATTATTTAAAATAATTATTTATATTGGAAGATTGGCATAAATGCCAATCTTCCAATTTTTTTGTCTTGAAAAATAAAAATATTTATATTATAATATATTATAAATAAAAAGTTAGGAGTTTGTTATGTTACATATTTATATAGATGGGGCTTGCCGCGGCAATGGTAAAGAGGAATCTCATGGCGGCTACGGTATAGTAATTTTTGATGATAATTAGAATTTAATTGATGCTTATTGTAAACATTTTGATAATGTAACAAATAATCAAATGGAGTTAAAAGCATTTCTAAAAACATTTGAATTATTATATACAAAATATAAAAATGAAAAAGCTACTATTTACTCTGATTCTGCATATTGTATAAATATCCTCACTTCTTGGATTTACTCTTGGAGTAAAAATAATTGGAAAACATCTAAAGGTGAAACAATAAAGAATTTAGATATTATTCTTTCCCTATATAAATATTATAATATAAATTTTTTTATTAATCAAATTGTTTTCGCCAAAGTCAAAGGACATGACGGTATTTTAGGAAACTAGCTAGCAGATGCTCTTGCTACGGCAGATAAAAAGAAATTTTCAAATCTTATATTATAGAACCATATAAATATTAATCTTTTGTAAAAAAAGTTGTTAAAATTAAAAAAATATATTATAATATAATTATAAAATAAAATATGAGGTAAAATATATGAAATATGTATTAAAAAATGGATAGTAGATAGAGTCTATTGATATTGGAAAAGCTAATATTAAAATAGGACAAAAAAATAATCGACTTACTATTTGTGATAGAGCGCCTAATACAAAATCAAAAAAGGCACGTGTAATTTGTTTATGTGATTGTGGACAATACACAGTTATAAATCATCAAGATTTTAAAAATGGACAAGTTAAAAGTTGTGGATGTTATGCAAAAGAAATACATGCTGAAATAGGAAGAAAAACTGCCATAGATTATACTCAATCATAGTATAATAATAATCCATTTTATGAATATATTGAACCTACAAATGTTAGATTTAGTTGGAGTAAACAAGTAGTATGGAAGGTTAAATGCAGAAAATGTAATAAAGAATATTTAGCAATTCCTAAAGAATTAATTTCTATAAGTAATAATAAACGTATGAATCCTTGTAATTGTTGGAAAACTTATAGTATTGGGGTTCAACGTATTATTACAATATTAGAAAAAAATAATATTTCTTATGAATTAGAAAAAAAATTTGATACATGTATTTCACCAAAAGGGAATCGTTTACCTTTTGATTTTTATCTTCCTGATTATAAGATTTTAATAGAATATGATGGACAACAACATTTTAATATAGCATTTGGTCAAAATGAAAACAAATTGATTCAACAAAAAAAATATGATAAAATAAAAAATGAATGGTGTAAAAATAATAATATTCATTTAATTAGGATACCTTATTATCAAAAAGAAATTACGATTTAGAATTTAATAGGAGAAAAAATTAATGGGTAAATTATATACAGAAGACTCAATAGAAAGCTTATCTCCTCTCGAATTTACACGACTTAGACCTGGTGTATATTGTGGAGACACTAATTACTCTACCCAATTATTAATTGAAATATTTTCAAATGCAGTAGATGAATATCGTAATGGATTTGGAAATAAAATTGATGTAACCATTCTTCCTGATATGATTTCAGTTAGGGATTATGGACAAGGATTTATTCCAAACTCATATCGAGACGACGGAAAAACAATTCTTGAAGCAGCTTTTAGTGTATTAAATACATCTGGAAAATATAGAGATGATGGAACTTATGAAGGTACTTCTTTAGGTTCTTTTGGTATTGGTTCAAAAATTACGACTTTTCTTTCTCATTGGCTAAGAGTTAAAACTATAAGAGATTCGGAATGGGAAGAAATATATTTTAAAGAAGGTGTATTTCAAAACCGAACAAGTGGCGCTGGAGGTGTTACTGGTACTCTTGTTGAATGGCAACCATCAGAAGAATTTTTTACTCATACAGGAGTTGAAATTAATAAAATTGAAAATTTATTTTTAACTATTGTTTGTTTGTGTCCTGGTTTAACAATAAATCTTAAAGCTAATAAAGAAAATATTGTTTTTGTTTCAGAGAATGGAATTCATGATCTTGTTGATGGGGCGGTTAAGGATGCTGAAATAATTCATAATCGTTTTTCTATGAATTTTTCAGAAGATAAGAATAAACTTGATATGGTATTAACTTACACAAATAATTATTCCTCAACTATCGTTCCTTATGTTAATACCGGTTTAACAGAATCTGGTCAGCATATCACTCAAATTAAAACTATTATTACAAGAGAATTTAATAAATTCTTTAAAGAAAAGAAATGGTTGAAAGAAAAAGATGCTAATTTAACTGGTGATGATATTCAAGAAGGTATGTATGTAGTATTTAATATTACAGCTCCTAATGTTGGATATGATGCTCAAGTTAAAAGTAGAATTACAAAAATTGATATGTCACCTTTTACATCTGCATTAAGTACAAATTTAAACATTTGGCTTAATAATAATGAAAAAGAAGTAAAGGGTATTTTTGAAAAGGCGGCGGCCGCCCGTAAAGCAAGAGATGCCGCAAAGAAAGCAAGAGACAAAGCAAGAGAGCAGAATAAAAAGAAACAGAAGGCTCTTAAATTTGATAGTAAACTTGCGGACTGCTGGTCTAAAAACCGTATGAAATGCGAGATATATGTGACAGAAGGCGACTCTGCTTCTGGAAATTTGAAACTAGCCCGTGATAATGAATTTGTCGCAGTTATGCCTGTTCGCGGTAAGATTCTTAATGTAAGAAAAGCAAGTCTTGATAAGATTCAGAAAAATGCTGAAATTATGACAATGATTGATACCTTTGGTCTTACTGTTGATATGAAGACAATGAAGCTAACCTATAACAAAGAAGACCTTCGTTATGGAAAAATTATAATCGAATCTGATGCTGATATAGACGGCGCTCACATTAAGAATCTATTCTACACGTTTATATGGACATTTTGTCCAGAATTAATTCTTGATGGATATGTATATGCGGGAGTTCCTCCTCTTTATAAAATTACAGAAGGAAAAGATACCTATATTTATTTAAAGAATGATGCAGAGCTTGAAGAATATAGAATCAAGCATAAAGGAAAGAAGTATCTCGTTAACAGGTTAAAAGGGTTAGGAGAGATGTCGCCAGATGAGACCTCAATTCTTGTAGACCCTGACCAGCGTATTATTAAACAGGTAACCGTAGAAGATATTACGGCAGCCAATAAATTATTTGATGATTTAATGGGGACACAAATTATTCCTAGAAAAAGATTTATTCAACAACACTCGCAGGAGGCAACATATGGGGTTTAATATAGAAAATAGAATTGCAAAAATATTAACAGATGAATTATGTTATTGCTATTGCGATAATTGCGAGTTTGGAAATTGGGAGAAATATCAAGATAGAAAATGCGATGATTGTTATAGAAAATATCAAAATTGGCGACTGTCTGAAGATACGGCAAAATCAATAGCAAAACAAATTATTAAGGAGATAGAAAATGCAAAGTGATTTAATAAAAGAATTAAGTACAAACTTCATTGAATACGCCGCATCCGTTAACTCAGACCGTGCGATACCAAATGCCACTGACGGTCTTAAACCAGTTGCTAAAAGAATTCTTTATGGAGCTTTTACAGGAGGAAGAACTAGTAATAAACCTCATGTAAAATGTGCAAAGATTGTCGGAGATGTAATGGGTTCCTATCATCCTCACGGTGACTCGTCTATTTATGGCGCATTAGTTCGTCTTGCGCAAGATTGGGTAATGCGTTATCCACTTATTGACTTTCATGGTAATGTAGGAAATCAGGCGGGTGATGGACCAGCAGCTCCGCGTTATACAGAAGCAAGATTATCCAAACTAACAGAAGATGGAATGTTACAAGGGCTAAAAAAGAATAATGTAGATTTTATTCCTAATTATGATGAGACTACAGAAGAACCAGTTTCTCTTCCAAGTATTTTTCCTAATCTTCTTTGTAATCCAAATAGCGGTATTGGAGTGGCTATGGCATGTTCTTGGGCACCTCATAATCTTGGAGAAGTTGCAACTGCTATTAATCAATATTTAGCTGGAGAAGAACCAATGTTACCTGGTCCTGATTTTCCAACAGGTGGAATTATTATTAATGCTAAAGATGTTCCAGGTATTATGAAAACAGGACATGGTAGTGTAAAAGTTCGTGGAAAATATGAAATTGACGATCAAAAAATTATTTTTACTGAAATTCCTTATGGAACAACAGTAGAAGGATTAATGGCGGAAATTGGTAAAGTTTCAGATGAAAAAGAAATTGAAGGTATTAATAATATTCGTGATGAATCAAATAAAAAAGGAATTAGAATTGTTATTGAATGTGATAGAGGGATTAATCCATCCAGTCTTATAAATAAATTATTTTCAAAAACAAATCTTCAAAATTCTTTTAGTTATAATCAAGTTGCTCTTATTGATAAAGTTCCAACTGAATTAAATCTTAAAGATTGTATTAAAATTTATGTTGACCATAATATAGATTGTATTGTAAGAGAAACAAAATTTGATTTAGATAAGGCAATTAATAGACTTGAAATTGTTAATGGTTTATTACGAGCATTAGAAGATATTGATAATATTATAACATTAATTAAGAACTCTGAAAATGCAACTATTGCAAAAGAAAAATTAATAAAAAAATATAATTTTACAGAAAATCAAGCTAAAGCGATTTTAGCTATGAGACTCTCTTCTCTTGCTAAACTTGAAAAAGTTGAATTAGAAAAAGAAGCCAAAGAACTTGAAAATAAAATTCAAAATTTAAAAGGCCTTCTTGCAAATGAGGATCGTCAAAAAGATATTCTTAAATCTCGACTTGCGGATTTAGTTAAAAAATATGGAGATGCTCGCCGCACAGAATTAACTCATATTGAAGTTAAGCCTGAAGATAAGGTAATTGAAGAGATTATTCCTGAAGATTGCATTATAATTCTTTCTCAAACTGGAAACATAAAAAGAATTCCTCAAACATCTTTTAAAGTACAACGTAGAAATGGTAAAGGAGTAAAAACAAAAGATGATGTTGTGATGTCTACTATTTCTACTAATACTATTGATAATTTACTTTTATTTACAAAAAAAGGTAAAATGTTTAAAATAGTTGTTGATGAAGTTCCTGTTGGAACAAATGTTTCAAAAGGCGTTTATGTAGGAACATTAATTAATATGGATCAAGATGATGAAGTTATTGCAATCACTTCTCTTGCTAGAAGTAGTACTGCAAAATATGTAGTTTTCTTTACTAAGAAAGGACTCATGAAGAAAACTTGTCTTAATGAGTATACTAAAATAAAACGTAGTACAGGAATTGCGGCAATCAAAATAAATGAAGGTGATTCTATTGCTAATGTAGAATTTATTAATGAAGAAGATATACTTGTAATTACTAAAAAAGGTATGTCAATTCATTTTGAAAGTAAAAATATAAATCCTGTTGGAAGAATTGCGGCTGGCGTAAAAACAATTAAATTAGATGAAAATGATGAAGTTATTGTTGGATTACCAATTTCTTCTAAAGAAGATGTGATTGCAGTATTTTCTACTAAAGGATATGGTAAAAAAGTGCCTATTAAAGAATTTGTTCTGCAAGGTAGAGGGGGAAAAGGTTTAACAATTTATCATTCAGGTGCAATTTATGGAGATGTTGTAGGAGCTACTGTTATAAAAGATAATAATATAATTTTACTTACTGGTCAACCTAATTCTATATGTATCGCCGCCACAGATTTACCAATGTTAACTAGAACAAGTTTTGGGAATATTATGATTAAATCTAATATTTCATCTATTGTAAAATTTTAAAAAGAAAAGGATTCTTATTTATGAACAAGATAGATGCAGGTATTCTAATTAAAAAATTAAACAAAGCAACAGTAGCTTATGATGAAGGTCATCCTATAATGACAGATAAAGAATGGGATGATCTTTATTTCAAACTAAAAGAATGGGAGGAGAAAACTGGAATTGTTTTTCCAGATTCTCCAACACAAACTATTCATTTTGAAAAAGTTTCTGAATTAAAAAAGGTAAAACATAATCATTTAATGTTGTCATTAGATAAAACAAAAGATATTAAAGAAGTATTAGATTTTGTAAAAAATAATCCTTGGATTGCTATGGCAAAAATGGATGGTTTAACATGTTCACTTAGATACCTTCATGGAGAACTTGTTTCTGCAGAAACCCGCGGGGATGGTTTTATTGGTGAAGATGTCACTCATAATGCAAAGGTTATTTCATCTATTCCTCAAAAAATTAACTATACTGATGAATTAATTGTTGATGGAGAAATCATTTGTACTTATAAAGATTTTAAACCATTTGAAAAGATTTATAAAAATCCTAGAAATTTTGCAAGTGGAAGTATTAGATTATTAGATTCAAAAGAATGTCAAAAAAGACATCTTACTTTTGTTGCTTGGGATTCTTTTTGTAATAATGAAATTTATGATGAATATTTAAATATTCCTTATAATATTCAAATTACCTTGTCTTTAAAGTTACAAGTTCTTCAAGATTTAGGTTTTACAGTAGTTCCTTATTTGGTTGATGTAGAGGAATGGTCTGTTGAAGATGCTATATCAATAATTAGAGATAAATATCATACTATCTATCCTATTGATGGCGTTGTAGTTAAATACAATGATATAGATGATTATGATGCGGCTGGTCGCACAGAACATCATTTCAAAGGCGGTTTAGCATATAAGTTTTATGATGAAGTATATGAAACAAAAGTTAAAGACATTGAATGGACTATGGGAAGAACTGGTCAACTTACCCCAGTTTTAATTTATGACGACATTGAAATTGATGGATCTATTTGCAATAGAGCAAGTTTGCATAATATTAGTATTATGACACAACTTATGGGCGGCGCATATCCTGGTCAGAGCGTTTTTATTTATAAAGCTAATCAAATTATTCCTCAGGTTAAAAGCGCACAAGAAGATAATCCTAATCATATTTCATCAATAGATATTCCTAAAATTTGTCCATATTGCGGAGAGCCAACAGAAATAAGAAAAGACATTGACAGTGAAGTTTTATACTGTACTAATCCTCAATGTGGAGGTAAATTAATCAATAAACTTGATCATTTTTGCGGAAAGAAAGGACTTGATATAAAAGGACTCTCAAAAGCAACTTTTGAAAAACTTATTGATTGGGGCTGGATAAATAACATAGAAGATGTTTTTACGCTTGCTACTCATAGAAATGAATGGATTAATAAAACTGGTTTTGGTACTAAATCTGTTGATAAAATTCTTACATCAATAGAAGAGCATAAACATACAACTCTTAATGCGTTTATTTCTGCTATTGGTATTCCTTTTATTGGTAAGACAGTCGCGGCGGATTTAGCTAAAGAATTTAAAACTTATGAAGATTTCCGTAATGCTGTAAGAAATAAAAAATATCATTTTTATGATTTGCCTAATTTTGGTATAGAAATGGATAATTTTTTAAAAACTTTTGATTATTCTGAAGCTGATAGAATTTTTAAACTTTTATTTATTGAAGCCCCTGTTGTAAATAACATTCAAATAAATAATAATCTTTCTGGAAAAATTATAGTCATTACTGGAAAACTTACAAAATTTAAGAATAGAGCTGAATTGAAATCTATTATTGAAAATCATGGCGGTAAAGTTACAGACTCAATTTCCGCAAAAACAAATATATTAATTAATAATGATATTAATAGCACTTCAGCTAAAAACAAAGCAGCAAAAGCACGCAATATTCCGATTATGACAGAAGAAGATTTTATTCGGTCTTATATTGAAAAATAAAAAAATTTTTAATATAATATAAATGTAAAAAAGATAGATGAAAGAAAAAAAGTTAATACTTTTATTTTATCAAATAATTAAATTTAAATTAAAAAGGAGAAAAATATGTTAAAAGAAAATAGTAGATTAGTTTATGATTTCGTTAAGGAGCATGATGGTCAGGATTTTACAGCAGCTGATATTGCATAGGCAGTTGGTCTTTCAGCAAGATCTGTCAATGCTATTGTTACTTCAGCTTTTCAGCGTCATAAAAATGCAGATAAGGAAGTTATCCCGCTTATGCAACGCGTACCGGCAGAAATTGAAGATCCTGAAACTGGTTTCCATAAGGCAGTAAAATTCATTCAGCTTACTGATGAAGGAAGAAACTTTGATCCAGACGCAGAAGAATAATTAAAATTTATTTTAATGAATAGTTCTAAAATGCTGTCTACTATAATTAGTAGACAGCATTTATATTAGGAGAAAATATGGAAATTTCATTTCATTTAATCGCAACTATTATTTTTGTTCTTTCAATTATTATTCTTCTTATTGCTTTTTATCTCTTTGATAAAACAAAAAAACAAAAGATAGATAATACAAAAGATTAGAAACGAAAAAGAGAATTAGAAGAAGATACTCGTTAGTTATCATTACAGTATTCTATATTATTATCTAATAAAGAACAATTATAGAAAGAAAATATAAAAATTGATAATTATTATGATTAGTATATAAAAAGCTGTCAAGAAGAGGCAGACCGCGAAGTAACTGAAGCTCGTCAAAATGCTAATTAGAAAATATTCGAGATAAATGAATAGCTTCAAAGATTTAGTGCTGAAGCTAAAGATCAAAAAGAATAGCTTTAGAAGGAATTAAATAAATTAAAAACTTCATTAAGTGCTGGTGTAGAAGCGCGTCTTCGCGAACAATAGAAAAAAGAAAAAATAAATTTTTATAAATTATCTATTAAAGATACTGATTTATCCGATATAGAAATGTTAGAAAATTTAAAAAAATCTTTTCACAATCCAGTTATTTTAAGTAAACTTATTTGGACTCAATATTTTCAAAAACAAATGACTGAACTTTGTGATAGAGTTCTTGGCAAAAAAACTATATGTGGTATTTATAAAATAACAAACTTATTAACCGAACAATGTTATATTGGTCAAAGCGTAGATATTTCAAAGCGCTGGAAGGAACATTGTAAATGTGGATTGGGTATTGATGCTTCTACTACAAATAAATTATATAATTCAATGCAGAAAGATAAAGTTTGGAATTTCTCTTTTGAATTATTAGAATAGTGTCCAAGAAATTTATTAAATGAAAAAGAAAAATTTTGGATATAGATGTATCAAAGTAATAAATTTGGTTTAAATATAATGAAAGGAAATTTATAAAATGAAGTTTTAGAATACATAGGTATTTAATTTTTAGGGAGCTCTCCGCGGAATGAGGAATCCTAAAAATAGTTGGAATAAAAGTGATAGTTTTTTTGATATTGTATCAACAGATGACTCACCATATGAGGATGAAATTGCACGAAAATGGGTTGATTTTTTATATCCATAGTTACAAGGAAAATATAATGATGAAAAATATAAAACTTATGAGTAGTATTGTGAAAAATTAATGAAAAATGGCATATTAAAATCAAATGGTTATGATGGAGTTGCTACTTTAGCTTATATTGGTCCTAATGATATGAAATTAGCAAAAGCTCTTATTGCGGGCGGATCTGAGCATCGTAAGTTTTTACGTCAAATTTTTGTTTCTGTTGATATTACTGCTCCACTTTACTGGTGGAAAGAAATGGACCAATACAAAATAGGGACAGTTACAGATAGTACGTCAACCATGCATAAACTAACAAGTAAGCCTATTACTATTGATTGTTTTGAAGTTGATGATTTTAATCCAGACCTTGTTTATTATAATATTCCAGAATTTGCAGGTGGGCCAGCTGAAAATACAACAGGAATGTTAGCAGATTTAATTATAGAACAACTTGAATTTCTTCGTCAAAAGTACCTTGAAACAAAAGACAAAAGATATTGGAAGGAACTTATAAGATGGTTGCCTGAAAGCTGGCTTCAAAAAAGAACTTGGACTGCAAATTATGAAGTTCTTTATTCTATAGTTTTACAAAGAGGACATCATAAATTAGAAACAGAATGGGATAAAGGTTTTATACATTGGTGCACCTCATTACCGTATGCAAAGGATTTGATTTTTTATGGAGAAGAACGAGAAAAAATATATAATTTATATGCATAAAAATAAAATTAATAATAAAATGTATATAGGACAAACTTGTCAAAATCCACCGTCAAAAAGATGGAAACCTTGTAATTATAAAGGATCTTCAAGATTTTATAATGCTATTTTAAAATATGGTTGGATTAATTTTGAACATATTATTTTAAAAAAATGTTCTTCACTATAGGAAGCAAATTAGTAGGAAAGAAATTTTATTAGTCAATATCAAACTACAAATCCAGAATTTGGATATAATATTATGCCAGGTGGCTCTAATAAAGAAATTCCTTTATAGGTTCGAGAAAAAATGTCTAAAAATCATAGAGATGTTAAGGGGAAAAATAATTATTTTTACGGAAAGCATTTTAAAGGTAAAGAACATCCATTTTATGGACAACATCATTCGGATGAAACTAAACAAAAATTAAAAAAATCTTTATTAAATAAAAATGGAAAAGCAGTAAAATGCATTGAAGAAAATAAAATTTTTCCTTCCGCAAGAGAAGCCGCAAGATATTATAATATGAAAACTTCTAGTCATATTTCTGCATGTTGCAATGGAAAAAGACAAACTGCTAATAAATTTCATTGGAAATATATTTAATTTTTAATGATGAAAATATTCTTTCTTAATTTGAAAAATAAAAAATAAAATGTTATAATATAATTATAAAATGAAAAATATATAATAACGAAAAGGAAAAAACAAATGACTAAAAGAGAAGCATTTATTGAAATTGTAGAAGAAATTTTTAGCAAACCTGATATATACGCAGAAAATTACCCAGACACATATGGCTTAGCAGATGAATACTGGAATGAATTTAAAAATGGAAAGGCAAAGAATTCAAGTACTATAACAGAAAATGGTCAGAAGATCCTTTCTTATATGCAAGAGAATATCGAAAAAATGTCAAATCTTTTTACTTCTAAAGAAATTGCAGAAGGATTATTCACTAGCGGTCGTTCAGTTGCAGGCTCAATGAGAAAACTAGTTACTGATGGATATGTTGAAAAAGTTGGGAAAGATCCAGTTCAGTATTCATTAACTGAAGTTGGTCAAAATTATAAAATTTGATAATTAAAAAAATTTTTGTTATAATATAAAAGTAAAAGTTGATTAATAAAAATAAGGAGAAAATTTTTTATGAAAGCAAAATTTATTAACACAGAAAAGATTGAAGGATATGTTTATAATACAGGTAGTAATTTTAATCAGCTTTCAGTAAGAGAAACAGGAGAAAAGTCAAAAAATCCTGGAACTACTTATATTGCAGGTGATCTTGAGATTGCGGTTGATGAAGCAGGACTAAATGTTATTACGGTTCATTACACTTATGTAACAGAAACTTATAGAAGCGGTCAGACTAATAATACTTTTACTGCTCTTAAAAAGATTATTGATAATCCGGAAAAAACTTGGTTAGCTGGCGGTAAGGAAAATGCATTTAAAGTCCAGTGTACTGGAGTTTCTATTGCGGTAAATGATTTTATTGCCGCAGATGGTAGAAAAGTTGCCGCAATTCAGAATGCAAATGGTTTCTGTACTATTGTAAATGAACTTTGTCCTGAAGCAGAAAGAAATACTTTCTCAGCAGATATGTATATTAATAAAGTTACTCGTATAGAGGCAGATCCTGAGAACAATGTTCCAGAAGATTTTGTAACAGTGAGTGGATCAATTTTTGGATATGGTCCAGTTATTATTCCGGCATCATTTACAGTTCGAACTGAAAAAGGAATGGAATATTTTGAGAATTTAGATGTATCTCCATCAACTCCGGTCTTTACAAAGGTATGGGGAAAAATTTATTGCATGACAATAAAGATTGAAAAGACAGAAGAATCTGCTTTTGGAGAAGCGGCTGTTCAGACCTATGAAAGAAAAAATCGTGAATATGTAATTACAGGAACAGCAAAGAATCCTTATGATTTTGGTGATGAAGATGTTCTTACTTCAGAGGATATTGTAAAGATGACTCAGAATAGACAGATCATGTTAGCAGAAGTTGAACAGAGATATAAAGATCGTCAGAATACTGATGGTAATAACTTTGAAACCGCAACTACTGCAAATCCGGTAGCTAAGACCGCAATTCCAGAAGGTAAGTTTAAATTCTAATAAGAAAAGGAGAATATTTCTCCTTTTCTTATTTTCTATAAATAAGAAAGGAACAAATTTATGTCAAATATTGATATTTTTAGTATTTAGCCACATCAAGTAAGTAGAAATTTAAGAGGTTATTCAATTTTCTTTTATGGTGAGAGAGTTTAATGGTTGGCTCACCCTATATAGTAATATATAGTAAAAAATCCTTAGAAAAATAGGGGACGGCTGAGATGCTTGCCCTAGCGGAAGTTATTAAGTAATATTAATAACACGCACAACGCATTGGTATGAAACTAATTTTAAAGGAGATTGCTCAAAAATGAACAACCAAGAAATAATAAAGGCTTATGAAGATGGTGCTTCTTTAGCTTCATTAAGCAGACAAACAGGTTTATCTACTTATAAAATTAAAAAAATATTACAAAATAATTCAGTTAAAATTAGAACTCGTTTTGAACAGACTATTTTTACAAATATGTCAAGAGGAAAACAGATTGATCATAATTATTTTGATGAATTAAATAATGAAAAAGTATACTATTTAGGTTTTCTTGCAGTGGATGGGTGCGTAAGACCAAATAGAAATGAAATTAAAATAGGATTATCTGCAATAGATCGAGAATGGCTTGAAGAATTTAAATTAAAATTAAATTCAGAACGAGAAATTGAAGACTACATCACTAGTAAAGGATTTGCTGTTAGTGAATTAAAATTTTCATCATTAAAAATAAAAACTGAATTAGCTAAATATAGTATTGTTCCTAATAAAACTTATTTAGGAATTACAATGAAAGCTATTCCAGATAAATATAAATTAGCTTTTATCAAAGGATATTTTGATGGTGATGGCTGTTTTATTTTTAATAAAAACACAAAACAATGTTCTTTAAAAATAACTTCACATACAAAAGAAATTTTAGAAGAAATATCTTATTTTTTTAGAGCTGGTAATATTTATTCACATGGGAAAGATTTTGAATTAGATTTTTCAACTAACCCAACATTAAAAATAATGGAATTATTTTATGATTTAGATACACCTTGTTTAAAAAGAAAAAAAGAAAAATACTTAGAAGCACTTAAAATTAGAATAAAAATAGACCCACGAGCTAAGGACGCCTCAAAAGAGGATGAAAGTTTATGCTGAACTTATACGAATATGAAGTATAAGAATTATAAGATAAAAAACTTATAAGATAACAAAATGCCAAAAAGCGGAAAAACAACGACTGCTTCAAAATTTGAGAAAAATCTTCTTTTAGCTTTTGAAAAAGGTTATAGCGCAATTCCAGGTATTATGGCTCAACCTATTAGAAATTGGGCGGATTTTAGAAAAGTTCTTCGTCAGTTAAAAGATCCAAGAGCAAAAGAAATGTATTATACAATTACTATTGATACTTGTGATATTGCTTATGATTATTGTACAAAATATATCTGTGATAATGCTCCTCGTTCAGATGGCGGTTTTGGAGTAGATAATATAAGTGATATTCCATTTGGTAAAGGTTAT
>Ga0326514_10000241_pt1 | contig 36298 bp, 51 predicted proteins | sample 3_2548_0518_D_FD_203653 | JGI IMG/M metagenome (GOLD analysis project Ga0326514, IMG submission 203653) | Bovine rumen microbial communities from UC Davis, California, United States - 3_2548_0518 | ecosystem: Host-associated > Mammals > Digestive system > Stomach > Rumen | place: USA... | reverse complement strand
ATTTATACATTGAACTAAGTATGTGTAATTAAAATAGTAATTACTTTTTTTAAGAAGGATCAAATTATGTCATGACGTTTTAGTCAATATGCACAAATAATATTTATAAAAATCTAATATCAACCTACATCTCGCCGTTGATTTTGTGCTTTTTTTCGAGTATAATATAAGTGAGGGGTAATACCCTCAGAGCAAATAGATAATTAACCATAGTCACTTTTATTTGCTCCTTTCTTTAAGCGGATAGTCCATGCCGTAAGTTGGAACTCAAAAAAGCGGAAAGTCCAAGCCGTTAAATTGGAACTTGAAAAAGCGGTAAGTCCACACCGTAAAGATGGAACTCAAAAAGGCGAGATAGGCACCCGAGTGTCTGTCTCGCCGTCTTATATTTAGGGGCTATTATGAAAAAATTAAGAATCTGTAGGATAGAAGATAAATACATACGTTATCTGAAAAGTCGGGATCAGCGCGTCCAGAACAACAAAAACAAACGTCGCCCGTATGTTGGAGTTGTCCTATATGTTGGACAATTTCAGTACTTCGTACCGATGGAATCTCCCAAACCTAACCATGCAAATATCAAAAGCGGCAGACACATATTGATGATAGACAGTGGCAAATATGGATTGCTGGGCTTCAATAATATGATTCCGGTTCATAGTTCTGCATTGATTGACTTTGACATAAATGCCGAGCCTGATAAGAAGTACGCTGAATTATTAAAACGACAAATCACTTGGATCAACAAGCACAAAGCTGATGTTTTAGATCACGCGTCAAGGACGTATTACGCCGCAGTCAAAAAGGACAACGCTTTCCTGATGAGTATTTGTTGTGATTTCAAGAAATTAGAACGCGCGTGTAATAAGTACGATCCAAATTATAAATAATGAAGATAAAAAACCGCCCTACCCTGCTGGAACAGGATAGAGCGGCTCGCGTAACACAAGGGTGTAACACGAATATGGTCGCCAAACCATATCAATATTCTATCATACCCTTGTGAATTTTGCAATAGAAATTTACAGGGGTATTTTTATACCCTTTTTGAGGTGTAGCATGAATATTGAATTGAAAACCGCCGCGGCATACATCCGCGTCAGCACCGACAATCAGACGGAGCTCTCCCCCGACAGTCAGATCAAGGAGATCCGCAAGTACGCCAAGCAGCACGGATACATCGTACCGAATGAGTACATCTTCCGCGACGACGGAATCTCCGGCAGACGCGCCGAGAAGCGCCCGGACTTCATCCGCATGATTGCGACCGCCAAGCAGAAGCCGGCGCCGTTCTCCGCGGTGCTGCTGTGGAAGTTCAGCCGATTTGCCCGTAACCAGGAAGAAAGTATCTTCTATAAGGGGATGCTTGCGAAAAACAATATTGACGTCAAGTCGATCTCAGAGCCGATCATCGACGGACCGTTCGGCAGTCTGATCGAGCGCATCATCGAGTGGTTCGATGAATTCTACAGTATCAATCTGTCAGGCGAGGTCAAACGCGGTATGACTGAGAGAGTTGAACGCGGCGGCGCCGTATCAATCCCGGCGTTCGGGTACGATATCGTCGACAAGAAGTATGTGATCAACCCCGACACTGCTCCGATCGTGCGGCAGATTTACGCCGATTATCTGAACGGTATGGGCGCCTTGCAGATTGCCCACAAGCTCAACGACATGGGGATCCGTACCACCCGCGGCAATCTGTGGGAAAATCGCACCGTTGATTATGTGTTGCGTAATCCGGTATATATCGGGAAGATCCGCTGGAATCCGAAAGGCAGAACGCGCCGCAATTATGATGATCCCAATATCATGATCGTCGACGGTCAGCATGAGCCGATCATCGACGAGGACAGCTTCAATAAGGTACAGGCAGTGTATGAGGTCAACGCGAAGAAGCACGCAAGATACGCCCACGAAAAGGGCAAGAAATACATGTATATGCTCCACGGTCTGGTCAAATGTTCCGATTGCGGCGCGAGCTTGTCGATGTCGGCGCGCGGTCAAGGCTTACAGTGTATTCGCTACACCAAGGGTCAGTGCAAATCCTCGCACTATATTTCGATCAAGAGACTCAACGAAATGGTGATCAGTACGATCGATACCTTCTTTCAGTCGGGAATGTTCCATGTCGTTGTAAAGAACACGCAGCCTAACGCCGAGGTGACTGAGCTCGATATTGAGGCGATGATTGAAAAGGAACTGCAAAAATACAGCCGCATCCGCGAAGCATATGAAGCGGGCGTATATACGGTTGAGGAGCTGCGCGAGAGCCGCGATCTGATCGACGAGCGCATTAATGCCCTTCGTGCGCAGGCAGTGAAGCCACAGCACACGGAAGAAGCCCTGAGCAAGAAAATCATCGACGAAAACAAAAATGCGATACAGACGCTCAGAGATCCATCTGTGAGCGAGGAAGAAAAGAACGCTCTGTTACATGATTTCGTTGACCGTATTATCTTCGACCGCGCAACCACATCGATCGACGTTATTTTTTATATTTAATCATTATCTGTTTTTGGGATACGGGGGTGCATACTCCAAAAACAGATAAAAAGCCAGCCACAAAAAAATGAGGCTGGCTTTTTCTTTAATTATATTCATTATAGTGAAATTGTCAAGCGACCATGGTTAGCCTGCCAAAAGCATCCAGGTAACAGGACCGACAATACCGTCTGCTGTAGCGTCGTTCTCTCTCTGGAACGACTTAACGGCGTTCATAGTGCCGCTGCCGAAGATACCGTCAAAGCCATTGGTGTCATAGTCGTTGCAGATCAAGAAGCCCTGCAACGTCTTTGTAATATTACCCTGAGTGCCCACAAAGAGACACACTGAAGCAGATGCGGTGTGTGCTCCGTAGATGCCGTCTACCGCTAATCCGGCACCGAACTGTCTGTTAAGCTCTGTTTGCAGAGCCTTAACGAGCGCCGCCTTAGTCAGGGGTCCGTAAATACCATCTACATCAAGACCGGTGCTATAGTTGCTGTTAAGCCAGCTCTGAACAGAGCTCACGGAAGAACCGTTTTCTGTCTCGACCCTGTAGTTTTCAGCTACAAAGGAAACGACAGAATAATCGTTGTACTTCGGACGACAGCAGCAGGAGATGTTCGACTTAGACCTTGTTTTAGTTTGAAAATCATCACACTCGTCTCCGCCGTTATTGGCTCCAATGCACTTGATTGTGTCTTTATCTACTGCAACGCAGAATTCAACGTGATCAAGTGTATTGTATCCGAGTTCAGACGCAGGCCAGTATGAAGATCTCTCTTTGCTCCAAGAAAAGATTACCAGATCGCCGGGCTGTACTTCATCGGGTCCGTAAAGCTGACCGGCGTTGTAAAAATTCTTGCAAAGGGATCCACAGTCAGCAACTTTGCCTCCGGGGATTAGATCAAGTGCTCCTGCTTCATTGAACAGGTACATCATACCGGCGCAGCAGCAAGCAACGGAATTAACTGTGTCAGAGAAGGTACCATACCAGTACATGATATCGCAGCTATCGGGGTGCTTGTCCGTGTTCAGAAGCGCATAAGCGGTATCTATGAGCAGCTGAGCACCAAATCCATCGTCTGTTGTGATATCAGATGGATCGCCCCATCCGTTATATCCGCTTTTTTTGATGATCGATGGATAATCTTTGTAGCACCTGTCTTTGTCAATCGTTCCGACGCCGGCGATCGAGTTGCTTTCAAGGAAGTTTGTCTCGCCGCCGTACTGCCAAAGCCCAAGATTTCTTGTCCAGTCAGGTGCGTAACTCCATTGAGCCAGCCATACATCGCATTTGCTGATCGTTTCGGCGCTGATCCAGTCGCGCAGCTGATAATATCCGGCATAGATAACGGGATAATAGCCGAGCTTTCTGATTTCATTAACAAAGACTGCAGTAATATTCTTGACATTGGATGCGTTCCAACCGCCGCCGTCAACGATATGACGCTCCTTCTCAACATCAAGAGCAATCGGGAGCGTAGGCTTATATCCCTTCGCTTTCTGCTGTTTAAGCAGTTTGTCGATTTTGGCAACCTCGTCCTTGATTGCGGCAGTCGAGCAGGCTTCTGTGAACAAATATACGCCCCAAGGCATACCAAGCTGTTCAGCCTTTTTGACGTTATCCGAAAACTCGGCGTCTATGATTCTACCGCTTCCTCCCTGTCCGCAACGTATCATAACGAAGTTGTAGCCGGCGCTTTTGACTTTCGATAGGTTGATGTCGCCTTGGTGTTCTGAAATGTCAACCCCTTTTGTGTTCACAATACTCGCCATAGGCATTCCCTCATTCCTCTTTGTAATGTTCCCCGTCGCTATCGGCTTCTGAGTCTTTCTTGTGATATTTGCCGTCGGCAGTATCTTCGACCTTGTTCTTTAATGATTTGATGATGTTGACCAAAAAGCCCGGGAGCGGCACATCGAGTTCGCCGAGATTCTCAAGAATGGAGATCAGCTCATTGATGATCAGCCAGATCGTGATGATCATACCGAAGCAATAGTTGATCTGCATGTCGATGCCGATCTTCAACAGCGCGGAGTCGATCAAATAATCCGCTACCATACCCACGGCGACGAGCGCCAGATATCCTGCCTTTTTGAGGATACCGAGAACGCCGACGCGCGAACTGAGCTTGCCGCTGTATGCCGCGCCGGCCATACCGGTGACATAGTCAATCACCATAACGACCGCCAGCACGACCAAAGGGATCAGCAGTACATTAAAATATGCCGCCAGCGCTCCGAGCGCTCCGGCAATGATAAGATGAAAAAATTCTTTCATTGAAATCAATCCTTTCTGTTAAAAACGCAAAGCACGCCGAGTGACTCGACGTGCTTTGTTTTGTTCTACCATTTAATCGGTATCGCCCCTTTTCATCAAATTCTTCTGTTAGCGTAATAACTTGCGATCCTCGGAGCGAGGTTATTGCTGTACGCGGCGTAACCGTTTTCATTAGGGTGGATGAAGTCGCCGAACATCACAGACGCGTTAAACTCATTGAATGCGCAGCCCTTCGCCTGATTTACACAACACCAGCCATGAAGATGCGCCATCTTTTCAAGCTCGTCATAGAGTTCCTTCACGGTATGTACGCCGTCTTTGAAGGTGAAGGTATGCGAGAACTGGTCGGTCAAGGTCGCGTTGATCTGCTGAGTACTGTCTCCTCCCGGATGTCCGTAACCGGTCACAAGCACGATCTGAGCGTTGGGACACTTTGTCTGTAACAACTTCATGATAGTGTAGTAGTAGCCGATAACGGTAGTTCCGTATGACTTCGGGTTTCCGTTGCCGTTGTAGCTGATCAGCGCCTTCACCGCTTCTGTGTCGGTAACATCGACTGTTGTTACATCGGTATAGCTTCCCATATCAGCAGGATTATTGTAGACGCCGTAGGCATAGTTGTCGTTGTACGCCCAGCCGACGGTGATCAGCGACGCGTCGCTCATATCGAGGTCGGCGATCATCTCGATGATCCCCTTATCTGCTTTGGCGCGTCCCCAATCACCGATCAATCCCTGACCGCCGACAGCCTGATTATTCAGCGTCATGTGCAGCATGGCGGCTACAGCGTTTGGGTAGACTTTTGTGCTGTTGGAAACAGAGTCGTCCCACGTGCCGATGCGTCCTTTGGTAACAGAGTCGCCGAAGGAATAGTAGACCGCGCCGGACTTGTAGTTTACCGCAATATCTGCCAAGGCTTCTCCGACAGCCTTTGCGTCAGCGGCGACACCCTCCTTCGTCAGAGTAGAATCCGTCATCGCGTACCATGGGTTCCATACGACTTTACCGCTTTGGATAGCGCAACGTCTGGTGTAGCAATATAAATATTTCGGGGATATCCACATCTGCATACCGTAACTTGACGTAGGGCTCTTTATGGTAAATATCCAACCCATGCTGCCGTCGCTGACAGGAGCGTCACTGAAATCATCCGAATCCACCCATGAAAAGGTATTGTTTTCAAGATCGCTCAGCTTGCGGTCTGCGGCGCTAACATTTGGGTCGATTGTCACTTCTGTATACTTGAGGGATTTGGTAAGTTTTTGGTTAACATCCTGAGTATTCGCTTTGAGAGCGAGGGCTTCTCCGACAGCCTGAGTATTCGCTTTGAGAGCGAGGGCTTCTCCGACAGCCTTTGCGTCAGCGGCGACACCCTCCTTCGTCAGAGTAGAATCCGTCATCGCGTACCATGGGTTCCATACGACTTTACCGCTTTGGATAGCGCAACGTCTGGTGTAGCAATATAAATATTTCGGGGATATCCACATCTGCATACCGTAACTTGACGTAGGGCTCTTTATGGTAAATATCCAACCCATGCTGACGTCGCTGACAGGAGCGTCACTGAAATCATCCGAATCCACCCATGAATAGGTATTGTTTTCAAGATCACCCAGCTTACGATCCGCAGCGTCAACATTTGGATCGATTGTTACTACCGCATACTTGAGGGATTTGGCAATATCCTGAGTATTTGCTTTGAGAGCCAGCGCGTCTCTGACATCCTGAGTATTCGCTTTGAGAGCGAGGGCGTTGATCAAGTCGTCCGGATCGAATGCGGTCCAAGCGCTATCCCATGTTACGGTGCCGCTATTTGCAATACCCTTCCTTCTGTAGAACTTTCCATCCATATCCCAACGGATTTGCGCAACCTCTACATCGACATAGCTTTTACCGCCGCAAAACCGAAGCCAACCACAAGGGCTTCCGTTTCCTTCTCTAAAAACGCGATAGTCAACATTATTTTCAATTGCGCTGTCAACATTCGGATATGGAGATGATCCTCTCATCTGAACATTTTGAACAGAATCAATCACTTCATTGGTGACCGCCTCGATTCCATCCTCAATCTTATTGAGATTCTCCTCATTAAGCGCAGGAGCCTGTCCGTTTCTCCATTCTGTTTTGTTATAACGATTCATTTATTTCTTCATCGTTCTCCTTTCCCATAATTTCGACGCCTTTTGCCTCGATCTCGACCGTCATTCCGTACATTCCCTTGATCTTTCTGGAGAGGACAATGCTCTCGATGAACGGAATCTCGGGATCGTTGGCAGGCAAGCGAACCCGATCGCCGACCTGCACCCACCAGCGATTGAATATCGACGCCTTGAACGGCCGGTATCTATATACTGCGCCGGTAATCATATTGTTTTTAAGATTCTCAATGATTGGCTTAGCTTCACTCGGGTTTTGAACACTGTTCAAAACAAGATTATCTGAATCGTAACGACTGTACTCTTCATAAGGATCAACTTTAAAAGATTCAATTTTTTTACCTTTGCGGTACTCAAACTGTACCCATCGGATCTCTTTGGTAACAAAATCATCATAATCGAATCCGTCGATCGAATAGGATGAGATATCATAGATCTGATTGATCGTTTGGTATGGCGCTATCACGCGAGGGCGTGCCCGAACGTCGGTAAGCACTGTCGGAGTATCCTCGATCAGAAAGACGCCGTTGAGCTCACAAAGCCACCGATACAGATCCAAAAAGGTTGTTTTGTTGTCGGCAATATCCTGCCAGTAATCTTCATGCATCTCCAGCAACGTCCCGGCGTTGATTAAACTTAAATGAGAAAATTGGATCCTTGCTTTTGAGAAGAAAATATTTATCATCTGCGAAAAATTAAACTGAGACATATCGTATGCATGCAGATAATTTTGTACACGGTTCTTACACTTGATCGAAGAAGGATAGTACATCCGATCAAAGGCGATGAGCTTCTTGACTCGGTAATTACTTGTCTTTTTGCACGAATAGATCGGGCCGACAAACAGCACATATGGATCGGTAATACGAGTATTCGGATATAAATCGTCCCTCGGGTACAGAGAATCGGATGGATATATCCCCCCTTGATATCGGCTCTGTACCGTCACGACAATTTGCTTACCGCTGAGATCCTCGGCGACATCGACCAGGCTGAGGGTCAGCTGAGACGGAATACAGCCGCCGATCTTGAGCTCCTGATCATCACAGATCGACTGCTCGATCTCTAAGCTCTCCGACACAATGTTGGAAGGATCCAGCGGAACGGGATCGCTCCACCCACCTGTGACTTTGCTTTGGATCCCGATCGTGACGACGTTGTCGTAACTGCTGACGAGCAGATCATCGATCGCATATAATTCTGATATCATGTTCTCACCTCGTCAATACTCGATCAGCTCGAACGATATCGGGTTATATAGGATTGTGTCAGCGTTAAAGTCCATCACCGAGAACTCCACATCAGGCAGATAGAAGGTGCCGGAATAATAGCTGTTTGTCTCATCATTCCAGTATTCCACATACACGTTGCGCTGGTGTGACGCGGCGTATCCCATACGGTTCTGCAGATCGATCTTCTCATCCAGTGTCAGGATGTGCGTCGTGAAGCGGATGGAGGATCGCGTATGCGGCATGGTTGCCCTGTGGAGGACGCCCGTCTGATCAACCTGTGCATCAGATTCCTGGCGCTGAGAGGGAGTGGATGAATAATCGGTAAAGTAGTTGCCGGGGATCACATTACCGTTGATCTTGAGGATCCACCCTTCATAGTTGTTTGCCAATACTCATCCCTCCCCTACCACGGCAGCGCGCCGTAACGTGTTTTATACAACCTGACCTGCTCGACGAACTCCTCGAACAAGGTCTTGCCGTTCAGTGTAGCGACAAACTGATAGGTGTTGCCGCCGTTCTTTGTGTAGATCACAAACTGCTCATACAGCCGCTTGAGGTAATCAAGGATCGACTGCAGCAGTGTCGTGTCATACTGATTGCCGGCGTTCATCATGTTCTGCAGTTTGCTGAGCGGAGAGACGACCTCCGGGTCACCGCTGCCAGCGCCGGCATTATCACCGACGATAGCGAGTGTAGGTGCGGTAAAAACACCACCGGATGCGTAGTGACCGATTTCACGACCGCCACCGCTGTGAGAACCTCCACCGGAGCTTTCATGAGAGGGGATTTTTAAGTGCTGAATCAACGGAGCTTCCGTTGGCATTTCCCAACCCCAATCCTGCCCGAACAAAGAGCCGAGACCTTTGATTAAGCCGCCGATCGCGTTGCCGATAAGCGCAACGACATAATAGATTCCTTGCCATAAGCCATTCAGAATATCAATTATGACATTCACTATGCCTAAAACGAAATCAGCCATACCATCCCAAGCCTTTTCCCAATCGCCGGAAAAGACACCTGATATAAAATCCGCTAAGCCACCAAGCGCGTCGACGATATCTCCGATAGTGTCGATGATGATCTCAAGAACGGTCATAGCCTTTCCGCCGATAATATCCAAAACCGCTTCGATAGCTGGACCGAGTATTTTTGATATCACCTCAACGATAGGCGTCAACTTTTCAAAGAGCATACCGAGTTTGCCGCCAAGCTCTTCTAAATGCGGACCGATTTTTTGACCGATTTTTTCAAACCACTCAGCAATCTTATGGAATGCAGGTTGTAATATGTTTTCCCAAATCGGTTTGAGCAAGGTATACAATCCATGTATAATCGGAGTAATAAATCCAATGATATTTCCAATCAGATTTAGAATCGTAGGCAATATCAGTTGAGTAATATCCTCTAAGACAGGCTTGATATAGGTATCAATACTGTCTTCAATATCTGGGAGAAGAGTTTCAACCAGTTCATCAATCTTATCAAAAATGTAGCCGATGCTTTCTTCTATCGGTTCTAAGTCTAAACCATCAAGTATTTCATTAAACTTTTCACCGATTCGCGTTGCAGAATCTTTCAGTTTATCAACAATCGGCTTAATGTGTCGATTATAGAAATCGACTACGGGTTGCAAAATCTTTTTAAACTTTTCTTTGAGTTCATCAATCTTTGTCTTAGCGTTGTCGGTATTCAATTCCACATCCGCAGCGATCGAGTTGCCTATACTTGAAGTAAGCGGATTATTGATTTCGGAATTATCACTATCGTCATCGGAATCACTCTTTGATCGAGAGATTACATTCAGTTTGTCGAATGACGCTAAGCCACGCTTGACCTCATCGTTGGTCTTCTTGACTTCCTTCGTCAGCTCAGCCTGGTTATCAGCAGCGCCGCCGATCGCCTCGGATGTCTGTTGTACACTTTCGGTAGGATCATCTGCTTGCCAACCAAACAAATCGGACAAAGCGGATATTGCCGCCTTCGCAACATCGGTCATCCGTTGAATCCACACGGTTATACGCTGGATCACGATGACGGCAGTATTCAAAATTGGCTTACCAACAGTTGCAAGCAGCTGGTTCCATGATTCTTTTAGGTTGCCGAGGACGTTTTCGAGACCGTCTGATTCACGTGCCGCCTGTCCGAGTGCGCCGGAGGCGGCGTTGGCGTCCTTGACCATCTGCAGCAGTGTCAGCTGCTTCTGAGATTCGGACAGATCTCTGAACGACTTACCGTACAGCTTATTTGCCGCCGTATTTCGGGTGGTCTCGGTACACGAGAGACCGAGGGCGGCGTCGTTGGCATAGTTGCCTTTGAGGAAAGATTTCAGGCTCTCTGCAGTATCCTCGAGAGAACGATCATAATAGGCGGCGCTGTCGGCAGTGACCTGCAGCGCTTCCTGCATCATTTTCAGCGCGTTAGAGGAATCCATCCCTGTCGTTTTCGCGAAGGCGTAGATCGAGGTGCCAACGCCCTGCAGACGGCTCTTGACGATACCGCTCTCCTTGGCGACCTTATCCATCGCGGCGGTCGCACTGTCTGACAGACTGCCGAAGGTCTGCTCAAACTGAGAATCTGCCGCCTTGATCTGTGCAGTTGTTTCTATCATCTTCTTGGTAAAAGCTATAACAGCTTTCACTGAATAAGCCACAGCAACCGCTTTCCCGATTTTGCTGAACGCTGATGAAATTCGATTACCTACAGCGTTGACCTCATGCGGAATGTTTTTTACCTCTCTGGTAAACTGCTGTTTGTTCAGTACAAGATCAACGTTGATCTTACCTACACTACTCAATCATTCACCACCTCATAAACCGCTAAAGTAGTTTTCCATCTGGGAGAGGAACTGTCGATGATCCGCGTCGCTCATATTAACGCGAGAATGTTTACTGATCCATTCGTTACGAATCCTGTGTTGAGCAGACGTAAAATGCTCGAGAATCTTCGGATCATTCTCCGAACGGATCTGCACCAGATTTCCCAACGGAGTATCTGCATCCAATCCAATCAAAAGCGACTTGAACTCTTCCCACTTCATCTCCCTGAAATCTTTAGAGTACATCCTGACCCCATACTGCTTCATCATCGAAGCGACGATTACATCATAATCTTCGATCAGGTCGTAGTAGGGGTCTGCGTTTCCCCCTCACCGTCACCATCCAGCGCGGCGGCTGCCTGCAATACAACAGTGCTGAAATCTTCAAAATTCAGACGAAAGCTCTCAATCTTCTTTTGAGATTCTTCGGGAAACAAGGTCTTGTACATAAGATTGATATCATCAAGCTTCAACTTACGCTTTGACAGCTGAGGCATGATCTTCAGCATATCTACAGCGGCGTCGTTGATTTCTATCTCCTCGCCTTTGATCTTGATGCGAGGACGCTCCTCAAAATTGAGTTTTTCTGTAATATCAATGACTCTTGCCATTGTTCATTCTCCTTTGTGGTATAAAAATACGGAGCTGCCGGATGACAGCTCCGCTGATGGATTGCGGTTCTTATGCCGCAGGGGTAAAGACGGGCTTACCGTTGCTCTGCACCTCAAACTCGAGAGGTCCGACGTTGGTCGCGGCGGCGGCGCCTAATGCGCTCACGCTGATTACGGCGTTCTTGAACAGTACGGTCGCGCCGCTGGGGAACCTCCACAGGAAGTTCTTTTCTGCACTGTGGCCGTTTTCAAACGCAATGTTCGCAACCGTATCGTTACCGGTATCGCCGATGTTACGCTTGCCCTTAACGCCGATCTTGATGGATTTCGAGGTCATCAAACGCTTGACCCATCCTTCCTCTTCGTAGGCGTGCCACTCCTCAACGCCGTTATCGAATGTAACGGAGTATTCCTCCATATCCGCGATCGAATCCGACGGCGTGTCGTTGCCTGCCGCGCCGATCGCAAACTGATTTTCATAGCAAGGGAAAACGCCGGTCTTAGGGGTATTAGGCATTATTCTCAATCTCCTTTTCTACATAAAGTTGAAGTTCTATGACGAATTCAAAAACGCCGAAGTCGTCGGTGCCGACAAACACGGGTTCCGGAACCGTCACATCGATATAATTGATTTTGCGTGTTGCCTCACCGTCGACATTCGGGAAACGAACCGGACAGACAAGAAGCTCCTCTTCGGGATATTGCGCGTCAGGGCGCCTGTCGGTGATCACCGCCTTATCGTCGGTCAAGGGTGCACACAGGAATTCAAACAGTTTTTGTGCGGCATACTGCGACTGTTCCATATTGCGGTTGTAGTGGATCAGCAGCGATATGCCGACGATCTCATAGCTTTCCAGACCGCCGTAAGCGCGGTACGGACGGCCGCTGCGCTTGAGCGGATAGACGCCCATCGCCTTGTCGGGCTTATTATCCAGCTTGCCGCAGTAGCCGTGGTGAAACAACTCGTGATACACGGGAGCCCGTTTCAACCATGTCAAAACATCAAACACACTGATCATAAGTTGTTCTCCTTCTTGTATAGTTTCGCGAAGGTCTCTGCCGCGAAATCCTCGTGCTGACCGCCGGGGAGCCACGGCTCATACCATTTGCCGCGAGCGTTGGCATGAAACTTGCGGTTAAAGTTGTACTCCGGATGGTAGTACAGCCTTCTGCCGTAGGGCGTATCGGTCACAAGATCGACCTGCCCGGAGGCGGCTTTGCTGTCATCCACAAAGGTGCTCTCATTTTGGAGGTTGCCCGTCTCAAACGGGAACACCTCCGCGTTCTTGACCTCGCTCAGCAGTGCCGCGGCAGTCTGCTCCAGCGCCTTTGTTGCGGATGACGTGAGCTTTTCCAAGGCTCCCATGTCGATCTCTACCGTAGAACTGACGTCAAATCCTGCCATCAGATCAGCTCCAAACAGGTATAATTGACGGTTCCGTCAGGGTTACGCGCCTTGATGCCGCGCAACACATGACGCCTTGCGCCGAACACCTTGACCTCACCGCCGGAGATCACCGCCATATCGGGCGCGATATCGCCGTTGAAATACGCCTTTGCGCTGATTTCGACCAGCTTCTTCTGCTCGGTCATCACGGTCTTTGCGCCGTCCTGGTAATTGCACATCAGATCCGCCTCAAAGAGAGTGAAGGGCTCGCCCTTCTCGCTGAGACCTTCGCCGTGCAGCTTCACGTGGATCGGGATCCTGCACACGGAATCGGGCACTAATTTCACATACTTCATAATACTCTGCACGTCAGTCCTGTCTGCCGCAGCAAGCCGAATACTTCCTGCGGAATGATCACGCCGCCCACACGCAGCACCGCCGCGTCGTCAAAGCTCATCGACACACCGCTGATCGCGTATGACTTGAGCGTTGAACTGAGCAGCTCGGCATTATCGTGCTTGAAGGTCAGAAAACGAGCGCACACACGCAGCAATGTGTTCTGTTGAAACTGCGTCAAAGCGGCATAATCCGTGATGCGGTTGAAGGTCAGCGTGTTGATATCCTCGCACACGCTTTTCACGACGGGGAGGATGTCCTCGCTGTAGGTGATCTGAGTATCAGCGAGGACAGTGTTCAACAGTCCGTGATCATTTGCGATCAAAGCGGAATAGAGATCAGGCACGATCACTCACCCTTTCCGGGATCGTTCTCCTTGCCGCCGTCGATCTTCTTCAGCTCCTTGATCTCCTTCTTGAGCGCCTTGTTCTCCGCGGCGAGCTTATCACGCTCCTCCTTCAAGGCCTCGAAGTCCTCCAAAGGCACCTTCTTGCCGATGGCGTGCTCCTTGAGATTGCCCTTCTCGTCGACAATATCAAAGCCGCGTGCTCTGTAGGCTTCCTTCTCAACGTCGTTGGCGATGTTATACTCGCGGTTTTCCTTAACAGCTCTCAGCATATGATCGCCTCCTTACGACGCCGCGTTGATGCGGCAGCTCTTTGCCAGCAGCTCATCGATACCGAAGGTACCGTTGAAGCGGCGGTTCTGGTACAGATAGCGGTCGGCAGTACGGCTGTCGGAGCCGGGCTCGAACATCTGAATGTAGGAATACTTCACACGGGACACCTGCGCCTCGGGATCAACCAGGATATAGTTGATCTGCTTGCCGGAAGCGGCGACAGCGTAGCCGTCGGTGAAGTTGTAGGCGGTCATGAAGCGATCGGAGGGGATCTTCTTGATCTTGCCGATATCGTCCAGCGAATAGACGCGGCGGTCGATACGGTTGCCGCTGCCGCCGACGTTCAGCTCCCTCTCGATGCCCTGGGCGTTCTTCAACAGCTTGTGGGTACCGTTGGTGAGATAGAGGACGCATCTCTCAAGCGGCACGCCGTCATCCGCCAGGGCGACCATATCATCGTCGAGCTTGCCGAGGATATTCGCCTCGGTCAGCGCGGTATGATCAACGACTGCACCGGCGCGTACAGCCTCGGTGTACAGCTTGCTGAAGGTGTAGCAATCCAGCTCCGGCATTGCCTGAGTGCGCTCAAAGCGTTTCTGGATGTTCGCGATCGACACAACCTGATTGGTCTCGTCGACGTCCATCGGATCGACAGCGAACTCGATGTCACGGTCGTGATCGAGCGACACGAGCTGATAGTCGTTCTGGTAGGTGCCGGAGTTAAACTGAGCGGCACGGGTGTGATCTTTGTAGCCCGACACCGACAGGGTGGGGAGCTTCAGATCCTTGGTGTTAATGATCTGGATATCCTCATTGGAATGGTACAGATCGTCGCTGAACAGCTCCTGACCGTACAGTTCACGGAGGACATTACCGAATGTGGTTACATAATTCAAGGGCATATATCATTCTCCTTTTTATTTCTTTTTTACGCCGAAGATGCCGCGAAGCATATCTTGGTCGACGTCATCGTCATCCTTGCCGTCGCCGCCGATCTTGTCAAAGCCCTTGCCGCCTGCACTCTGGGTACCCTTGAGCGCCGGGACGTCCTCGAGGACCTTCTTGACGGCTGCGGTGAGGGCGTCGTCTTTGACTTTGCCGTTTTCGTCGGTGACGTTGGTCAGATCAGCCATGCGGAGCAGATAATCCACAGAAGCCATCGGGACACCCTGTTTGAGCGCCTCTTTCATCGCGGCGGTGTTGATCCGCTCACGGAGCAGATCACTCTGTGCGGTGCTCAGATCGCTCTGCAGCTTCCCGACGTCGGGCGTGTTCTTCGCCTTCTGATCCTTGAACGCCGCGATCGCCTGCTTCATCTCGTCAGAGGACAGCCCCTGATTCTTGAAGTAGTTCTTGAGAATCGTTTCCTCATCGGCGCGCTGCTTGCCGTTGATGATCCCGGCGAGCTTGTCGTAGTCAAACGTGGGAGCGGTCTGATTGCCGCCCTGCTGTGTCTGCTGGTTCTGCTGATTCTGTTCGTTATTCTGCTGATTCTGTGTGTTGTTTTCACTCATGATAAGTTCTCCTTTCAGTTATAAGGGTGTCTCCCTGTATCAGTTTTTGGGGTGTCCTCCCCTGCTCTGTGTTCTACGATATAGAACACGCAGCACATCAGTTTTGCGCGGTGTCCTCCCGTAGTTTATCGCCTTCGGGCATAAAAAGAGCGACTACTTTTCAGCAGTCGCTTCGAGTGCGCCGGCGTCGGGCTTTTCAGCCAGACCCAACGATATCAACTTTTCGGCGCGGTCGGGGCTGACGCTCAGCTCCTCGCCCACCTTCTTCAGCTTCAAGCTGTCGGTCTTGTCGTAAAAAGCACGCTTGACTTTCAGCTTGACATTCTTCTCTTTTACAGCTTTTTTCACATCATATCACCTCCTTTTGGGCATCAAAAAACCGCCCTCAACGAGAGCGGTTAAATCACGATATAGAAACAGCCACTTATACATAGAGTACAAGTGGCTGAAAGCTGGCTATTTGGCAGGCGTAGCATCCTCCTGCGTCTCTCGGGCAACAGCCCTGTCTAACCATCGGCGTGTGGTCGCTACGAAATTCACCACCTCAAATAGCCTATTCTTATTGTACTTATATTATACACATATTATTCCTATTTGTCAAATCTATTATAAACAGGTTTATGATTTCTTAACCTCTGAGCAAACCTCTTCTTGTTCTCTTTGATTGCTGTAATAATGGAATTCTTGTATGTGATATCGTCACCTTCAACGACTAATTTCAAAACCAAATTGATGCTTTCTCCATTGTCAACTATCATTTTTGAAACAAGAGCAGTATTTTCTTTGTTATCTTTAAAGATGTAATCAGGATCCTCAATTATAGCTTTAAAATATTGACTATACTTATCGTAAAACGCTTGACCGCGACGCGATACAATATGATCTATTCGATTCTCGGTGATAATTACTTCATCTGTGATTATTCTCTTTCCACAAATATTCTTATACTTCTCTATATCGATTCTTCCAACACTATGCAAACCAATTCCCACCGATTCTTCATATTCGGCTATTATTATACCACTTTTCTCTGCTTTTTCAAGCAGTATTTTATGATAATCAGACCACTTTTCGGTATAATCAGACCACTTTTCGGTTCTGCCTTGATAGGTCTTTTTGTTATCAGGATCAAGGGCGTATTTGGAGAGGCGCTTGTACATCTTCTCCATGCGCCTGCCGTATGTCGCCTTCTGCTCGGCGCGCTCGATCTCGGTAAGATCTTCCTGCGCTTTTTTCGGGAGCACCTCCCGATCGGGCGGCGTGCTGATCCCCTCGATATACAGGGATGAGCTGTCCTTACAGCGCGGATGGAACAGTCCCGACTTCATGGCGTCACTGAGCAGAGGGTATTTGCCGCCGTGATCGGACGGCTTGCCGCCGGCATAGACGTCATCGATGAACACCATGCCGACAAAATCCGCGCACCGTCCGCACGCGCCGTGACGTCGGTTAATGATCACGGTAGAGATCCCCCACTCCTGCATTTTGGCGCCCTCGCCGCGCAGGTAAGCGCGCTTGTTGGCGGTACGGATCGCCATTTCGGCGTAATCATGCAGTGTGTGTCGCGCACCGTTGCTGTATTCCACACATTGCAATCCTGCGCTGAGCATGTCCTTTGTTGCCATGTCGACCGCCTGCTCATAGGTAGCGGCGCCGGAATTCATAAAGGTTTGAGCACCGAAGATTGCTTTTCGGTAAGCGTCGTTGGAGCGCCGCAGGACGGCAAACTCGGCACGGCTGAGATCATCGGTCGTAGATTTGACCAGGGCGTTCATCTTGCGCTCGTTGAGTTGGAAGAACGAAGCCTGCATCGTTGAGGAAGGTCGGCTCGGGGCAAAACCCTTTTGGATCGCCTTGAGGATCTTCTGCTCCTGCCGATAGCCTGCGTCGTCGGCGGTACTTCTCAGCATCTCGCCGACGCGGTCGTTCAGCTCGGCAAACTCTGTGGAAAACTTCTCTTGATTTTTGCGACGGTATTCCTCCAGCGCCTCGAGCTGTTTTGCCTGCCACTGTTCCCAGTTATAACCCTCGGCGGTCTCCTCCGCGCGGTGATGCTTGAAATTCCGCATCATGGAATCGATCAGATAGTTCTCGATCCGCTCAAACGCACGGGAAAGATCATACTCCTCCGACATCAGGCGTCACCGTCGATATTGACGGCAGGCGGATCTCCCATCGTGACGATCCCCTGCTCTTCCTTGATGCGGCGGACTTCCTTTTCCTTCCATTCGTCGTCCTTGCTGTCGCCGTACAGCTCATCGACAGCCGCCTCGGTCGACATGATGCCGCCTGTCTTGCCCTTAGAAACGGTCTCGACCTGACTCTCGAAGCTCGGGTTCGCGTACTCGCCGAAATTGACCTTGACCGTCGGCTTCTCGACATGCTGCCTATGCCAGATCTGACCGGCGCACACGGCGGCGATCACCAGCTCGGGCAGAACGTCGCTGAGCAGTTCGATGATATTGCCGCGTGTATATAACGTTGCCTTCTCCTTCTCGCGCTGGGCGTCGGCATTATCGAGCTTCTTGACGTCAATACCGAGCGTCGACGGGCTGATGATGCCCTGCAGGGCGAGATCGAGCGCGGTGATATAGGTTGAGAGATAGCTCTCGTGTTGGATCTGCGCCTGCCCGGTAGTGATCTTACTGTTGCTGTTCTCGGACATATCCTGCGCCACTTCGATGAAGCGGTTATCAAAGGAATTCGGCTTGAGCAGCTTGCCGTTATCGGGATCACGGGGGATCAGGTTCTCGGGGATATACTCCTTTGTCCGTCCTGCTCTGAGGGCGTCCATCCACTGGCTCCATGCTTCATCCAGCGCGTCGAAGGCGTCGGACTTGCCCTCGTACAGGCTCTCGCCCCTTCCCTCGTAGCTCTCCGATTCGCCGTAGATGACCGGTACCGCCAGCATCACGCTCTTATCAAAGCCGACGCCCTGTCCTTCAACCCATTTGGTCTGAGGGATGAAGCCGGTAGGGATTGGCTCATCGTTATCGTTATACAGCTCATAGAGGATATAGCCGTAGCCGTACCGCTCCTTGAAGGTGTATTTTCTGTTGTTATGGGTGTAGGTCGTCAAGAATACGACCTCGGTGATCCTGCCGCGGCTGCGAACGAACTCCACATTCTCGCCGGACACATACTCGATGATCGGCACATCGCCGCTGAGCGTCCGGTCAAAGCTCACCTTGAAGGCGCCGTCGCCGACGATCAGGATCTTCTTGAGGAATCTTTTCAACAGCTTCTTGAATTTGTTATCCTCTGCGATCTTCTCCCACTGCTCCGCGGCGGTCGGCTCGGTGATCTCCAAGCCGTTGTAATCGTGCAGGATGATATTGCCGATCGTCTTGATAATCAGCTTCGGGATCCCCGTGTGGAGCTTATGGATTTCCATACCCTTCGTCGACGACGCCTTCCAGAACAGCGTCGGGCTAACGTCGAGCTGACTGTAAAAGTCGGACAGCTCCCAGCTGTCGCCGCGATACCACAGCTTGTTGCGCGCGATATTTCCGTAGAAATCCAGCCGCTGCTGCAGCACGATCTGATGATTGGCGGCGGGCTCGATATGTAAAAAGTTCCTGATTTTGTTTCTCAAAAAATCACCCAGTCTCATTTGACATCACTTCCGATTTTTACTTGATGCGGGATCCACGCATACTGTGAAGAGTTGATACAGTGATCGTTCTTATCCTCAGGTTCATTGTCCTTGTCCTCTTTCCAGGAATAACGGTTGAGTTCTCCGATCGTCTCGGTGCAGTGATCGAGGATAAAATAGCTCTGCTGATTGAACCATCCGCTCTGCAGCTTGATGCGGTCGACGATCTTCAGCTGCTTCCACGCAGGATTGAACAGGTAGATACTGCCGTGATTGCGCACATATTTGGAGAATTCCTTCAATGTTGCCTGATCGGCATTATCAATGAAGGTGTTACGGGCAAAGCCCCACTCTTCTCGGTTGCGCTCCAAAAAATCGATGAAGTTCACGACGGTATCGGACGGCGCGATCGTCAAGTGTAGTTTTGCATTATCGTATACCTTTTCATCGAGCTGGATCCACTTACCGCGATTGGTGCATCCGTGGAACGTCATCGCAATGGTATCCTTCGTCTTATCGCTGTACGCGGTATCCAGACCGGCAGAGAACAGAACAAACTGTTCCTCACCCTTCTTGTTTGTCAGGAATTGCCGCGCCCACTGAGCTGATCTGACATGCAGCTTATAATCAAAGTTGCGGAACACGAGCCCGGTCGCCCTGCCGCGCAGACCCTGCACCTTATTCTTATAGATCTTCGTGCCCTTTGGCGTGTTGCTCAAAACGCGGTCGAGCTCAGCCTTTTTCAGGCCGAGATTGTCCTTGAAGGTAAAGAACCAATGCACCCAACCGTCCTTCGGTTCCTCGGTCAGATCGTCGAGGATCTCCGTCGGCGTATCATCAGACCAACGGTCAAGCGGTCTCGCATGGTTGATATATTCGTGATACACCGGCAAATTCGGATCGTCCGGGTTGAGCGTTGCCATCATATAGTCGGCGCGCATGCTCGCCTCACGGATAAACTCAATATTTGCCGTGTTGATCTCGTCGATATACAGACAGCCGTACTGTCCGCCCAGCGCCTTCTTCCACTTCGTTTTGTCGCCGTAGCCCATAACGTATACGGTCTTGGTAACGCCCGGAGCGGGTGTGAAGATGATATGAGGAATCTTATCGGCGCCGGTACCGTTGCCGTTGTACCTGACCAGAGATCCGAAATCATCAAAGATCCCGAGATCCTTCTGAATGATATTCTTCTCAGCGGTACCGGTGTCATTGGCGGCGATGATATGCAGCTTCTTCGGCGACTGCGCGACCTTCAACATAAACTTGAAGATGCCGACCGTCGTCTTGCCTGCCATCGTCGTGCCCTCAAGGAACTCGACAGGCGCCTGACAACGGAGGAAGTCTTTGTATTTCTTAGATAGGATCAGCTTATTCGGCACTGTCCTCGCCCTTCAACTGATCTAATACGCCGGCGAGAGTTGCCATATCGGTTTTGACGCTGCCATCCAGCTCGACCTTATCTTTGAATAGACCGAACCGTTTCCCGAGAAGCTCGGCAGCCTTGATTCTGTCCTTTTCCGACGGCGCCTTTTTCACGCGTGTCGGCCTCGAACATCCATCACCGATGAATTCGTTGACCAGCTCCTCGCTCTCGCTCTCGCCGCGCATGACAGAGGTCAGATATTCGATGATCTCCTGCGCGTCGGCACTGCGCTCATTATGGAGCTGCTCGATGCGCTCCTTGATTGCCTGCTGAATGTAAGGTTTTGTCAAGTTTTCCGCACCGATAGCTCGGGCGGTATCCTTAGAATATCCGGCTCTGATCGCCGCCTGAGTGGCGTTCGGATCGATCAGGTATTCATCCACAAATCTCTTTTGTTTTTCTGTCACTCAGGATCACCTCTTTATACAAAAGCAAAACAGCCGCCATACCAAGCGACTGTTTTGTGAAAGTAAATCTAATCAACACGTTGTACACACGTTTTGTAAGTATAATGATATCATACGGAAAAGTAACTTTGTAACCAATTTACCACTCGTATTTATAGCAGCGCTTTTTGATACTCGCGACGGTATCAAGTCTGCCGTCGGTGATCTGCGCGATTCTCCGCCAGGAATAGCGCCGCACGAGAAAGAAATAGATGCAATTCTCTTCGTCAATATCCTTCGACAACCGTCTCAGACTCTCATCCCGTAAAGCGATCAGGCGCTTCAATTCCTGCTCGGTTTCATCGATCTCAGCGATACAGCTGCCGATCTTATCGGACATCTGACCGCTGCCGGGCATTCCCGTCAAGGCAGGGGTCACGTTGAGTGCGTCGGCCTTCAAGCGTTCCAGCTTCCGGCTGAGAGCGGCGATCTTTCTGTCGATTTCTTTTATCTCACGGATGTTCAACGGCGCTTCACTTCTTTGATGATCTCCGGATTATCTGTGATGACCTGGAATAATCCTTTCGAGATCTGCTCCACCAGCTTTTCTTCATCGGCCACGCTGACGATGTTCGGACAGTAATTCTCAATAATACCGTGCATTACCTCGTGCAGGAATATAACAGACTGATAGTCTTTGGTGCCTTCACACACGACTTTGATCTTCTGTTCAAAGAAGCTGTGTGTTCCGTCGACAACATTACTGCCGTTAACAAATGATCTCTCTTCGCGCTCCACCGTATAAACACAGCCGGCAATTTTTACGGTATCGGGAATATGTATCTGTATCATGGATGTCTCCTCACTTTCTGCGAAAGGTTGTATTCCGCTTTTCCTTAACGGCTTTGACAATTGCAAAGACGATCAGCGCGATAAACTCGCCCAGCACCGTCGCAATCACGCCGAGCCAAAACGCAGGGATAGTAAAAGTCATTCGGCATCCTCCTTCTGCTTGTATTTATTCAGCCATTGAGTGAATGAGCTATAACATTTCGGGCATAAATCATAGTTTTTAGCTTCCAAAAATTTATAATCGACGATATAACATGCACCAAAAGGGCTTAGTTTGTACAGCTCGCCGCAGCGGTCACATTCTTTTGCGTTTGCCATTAGGTTTCCTCCTTACGATTTCTGTACAGTTTAACGATCCTCGTGATGTTCTTCGATTGAATCCGCAAGCGTTTACTGTATTTTGCGCAATGACACAAACGCGGATGATATACCGCCGACCATGTCAATGCGGCTTCACATTCGACTACCGAAATCAGCAGCGGTTTAATCGGTTTTATCAGATCGATAGCTATTTTGACAATATCAGATAATGCTGGAACAAAATCATTGAACGCTTTGTAAAGTGCGTCCATCTGATCCTGTGAAGGCATGTGAAAACGAAAATCGTTTTCAGCAGCGAGCTCACGCGTTTGCAATGTTTCGCGTAATCTCAGTTGAAAATCGTCATTGTTTGTCTCGCACATATTCAGTCCTCCGCTTCTACAACAGTCGGTGCGTTCTCGATATTTTTTATCATACAGAGAACTGTTGATGTTCTTTGTTCGTATGGAATAGCGCTTTTCAGAACGGCTATCAGCCTATCTGCGTCGATTAGTCTACCGTGTGGTGTGGGTAGTTGCTTGAATTTACAAGTCGGTTGCCTCTTGTTTTTCAAAGCGAATAGACCGTCACAAAACGGACATTCGTACAACGCTTCTGGCTTGCATCCACTGAGCACTCTGTTACCTGCAAAACGCTTTAGCTTGCACGATTGACAGCTACTCGGCATATCCATACCGTTAATCAGTAGGCTCATTGTAATCCTCCTCATCCTTGATCCTGTTGATCAGCCAAATGCTGACCACGTGATAGGCGATGAAAGTCATGCATAACATCCCAAATAGGACATATCCTTTGCTTCGGTCATCTAAGAACAGAGACACGATTGATAAAACCCATCCGATGATATCAACGGCGATGACGAATACTGCTTGTTTGTTCATTTTCCTACCTCTCTTTCATATTCTTCTCTGCTGACCTCTTTCCAGCAGTCAATAATCAAACCGTTGGAGAAGGTTGTCCGATAGCAGATCTCGTAGGTGTTCGGCGGTATGTAGTGGCTGTCAACGACCTCGACGATCGTGTACGTGACCGGCTCGGTCGGATCGGGCTCAGGCTCGGTGGCACACGCTGTCAAAGTACTGAGCAGGATAATCATGGCGAGGATTAAGCTGATCAGTCGCTTCATGTCTTTTCCTCCTGTTGTATCTGATCTTCCATCTCATTGCGGGTCAAATACGGTGCGTTTGCTTTGACGTATTCTTCCATCTGACTTCTGGCGGTAAAGGAATGCGGCAGCCGGCTGACATGCTCAAGGTCACCTATTTTGTTCTGCTTATATACGTCGATACCGTATCCTTTTACCTGTCGAACCAGAAACACGTCGCTTTCTCTCCATTCGACAAAACCGACCCAAACGCTCGGCAAAAGCTCAAAATCCCTGTCGCTTTCACGCCCGATCTGCAGCAGTGCCATTACAACGACGCCTACCAGACCGCCGAGCATAAATCCTGATAAAACCAATATAATCGTCATGTTCCCATGTCCTTTCTATGCAAAGTGTATGTTTCTTTGTATGCGCCGACTTAATCCGGGCTCATTGAGGAGCATTTCGAGCAGGTCAAGCGCGGTGATCAGAGCGGCGTCGGAAGTATCGGCAAGATTCAGCTGACGGCTCAGCTCAGCGGAGCGGATCAGATTCGCCTGTAGCTTCTTCGCATACTCGACACGAAGATCACGTTCTTCACACGCCTCCCGATACTCCTTACGGTATTCTTCCTGTTTCATCTCACATAGTTCCTTCGACCAACCGTTGTGACGGTTCTTGTATCCGAGCTTAGAGAGCTTGGAAAAGTAGCGGTATTCCTCCGGCGGAAAATCGTCATAATCAAGCTGTCCGTCGATCGCCTGCTCTTCCATTTGGAAAAACGCCGATCCATCGTTAAAAAGATATATTTGTTTTCGCTTCATAATCCTCCTGATGACGGGTCTGACGAGTTTGACCACTTTTTCAAATACCTTTCTATATATTTGTTTCTTTTTTTCTTATACGAAAGGTTAGAAAAACCCGTAAACCCGTCAAACCTGTCATATTAATATTGCGCTACCAATGACAGACCGGTGTAATGCCAGCCGCTCACGGTGTGTACTTTTGTGAATCTCTTTGATAGTTCAACGCCGAACTTGGTGTTCGACATGTGATATTCATTATTGCTCTCTGCCCACTCTGAATAGGCGGCATAGAGCGTCTTTGCCGCTACGGAGCCGCTTTCGTTGCAGCAGTCATTGATAAACGCTGAGATCACGTCCATCTCGCGGCGGTACTCTCTCACGCTCTCGAGTACGGCGCGGGGCATCTTCAAGCCCTCCTTCTGCCACAGCATGCAGCCGTCGACGATCCACTTAAAGATGGCGGTCATCTCCGCTTTGAGCTTATACGGCAGGTTTTTATCGATCTTATCATCGTCGACCGCTACCGTGAAGGGAATCATATGGATGCGGCGCCAGATGCCGGTATCGGTACCGCGGATGATCGGTTTGTGGTTAGTCGCCATCCACAACTTGAACTCCGGCTTGAACTCAAACTCCTCGCTATACAGCTTGCGCGCGGTGACGGTATCATCGCCGGTGAGCTGCTTGAGGAGACCCTCATTGATACGGACGCCCTCATTCGGCTCCACACTGGTGACCAGACGGGCGCCCTTAAGCCGTGCGATATCGCTGTTGATCGCCGAGCCTGAGTTGTTCCGCACCATGATCGTTTCGGGCTGGATGTTGGCGGCATAATCACCGAACACGTCGCGGACGACGTCAAGGAAGGTGCTCTTACCGTTCTTACCGGTGCCGTACAGGAAAAAGGCGCACTGCTCGGCAGTAGAACCCGTGAGGCTGTATCCGAGCGCCTTCTGAATGTAGCGGATCAGATCCTTGTCGCCGTTGAAGGTCTCGTCAAGGAATTTGAGCCAGCGCGGGCAGTCGGCGGCGGAGCTGATATCCACCGCGGTGATCTTGGTAAAATATTTCTCCGGATCATGCTCGCTGAGATCTCCCGTTCTCAGATCGATGATACCGCTGGGCGTATTCAGCGCCATGCGGTACTTGTCCATCTGCGCCGGCAGGATCGGAACATGATGCTGCACCTCGCTGAGCATTGCCTTCTTGCTCTTGTTTGATCGACTGGTTTTCATATGCTTTTGAAAATCCTTCTGCATGTCGGTGCCTTCATCGGCGTCCGTCCGGGCGTAGACCTTCAACTCCGCCGCCATCGCCTCTACCGCGCGATCCGCCATGCGCTCGGCGGCGCCGATGATATCAACACACCACTTCTGCGTATTGTAGTAGTACCACTTCTTCTCCGTATAGCAGTAGCGGATCTCACCGCCGAACAGATCGACAAAGCGCTCCGCGTTGCCCATATCATCAAAGGAATAGAGCTTGATACGCGGATCCTCATCGGTCTGACCTCCGTCGCTGATAGTGAGGCGATAATCGTCATCTGCTTTGGCGGATCCTCTGTACACCTCCGTGCAGTCAGCGATCGCGCGTGCGAGCGTGATCGCGCCGTAGGTGGTGCCCTTCTGCTTGCGATCCCACTTCTCGCGCATGAGCCCTGACGATCGGAACAGCGCGTCCATCTTCTCGGCGTCGCAGCCCGTCCAGAACGCGAGCATATTGCAGAACGCGAGATCCGCCTCACTGTGCGAGCCGTATGCGGAGATATCGCCCTCATACAAAGCACGGAAGGCGCCGCCGTTCTTCGCGTTCATCGCCGCTGAAAGGATATCGTTGACAGTTGCGAGCGAATAGACAGGATGACGCACCGGCGCCGCGGATGGTTCACGGCCTGCGCCGATATACTTGGCATGAAGAGGCTTGATGCTCTCGGTACAGTCGGCAATATCCATATACTCGGAGCAGTAATCGCCCGTCATGACGAAGAACCGTCCGGAGTCGTACATCTCAAAGCCGCCGAAGGAGTGCTTCTTCTTCCTGCCGCCCTTCGGCAGCTTGCCGCGGCAGATGATATGAATACCGGTACCTGACTGAGAGTATTCGGTATAGCTCTGCAAGGTATTGACAAACTCAGAGATGATACCGTTCTCACCGTTTCGGTACCGTTCCAGTTCCTCTGGCATATCATCGATATCCACACCGAAGCAACCCGAACCGCTGAACATAAAACCGAGCCCGGTATATTGCGAGGACGCTGCAAGCGCTGTATCAAAATCCGCCCATGTATCGGGATTGTTTGACATCGCAAAGCCTCCCGTGCGCGGATTGACGGGCTTTTTGCTGATACCGCTGTGGGAGCGTTCGTCCGGCTGAGCGATCCAGCATACCCAGTTGGGGAGCTTCTTTAGTTCTGTGGGGATAGCGTTGTAATGATGAAAATCCATGTAAAAACTCCTTTACGAAATTAATGAGAAACAAAACTGTTTCACTTAACCCGTAAAACAGTCTAAAAGTTGCATAAAAATATACAACATAGCATTAGAACGGTAGATCGTCATCGAGCGGCATTGACGCGAATTCCTGTGCTGCCGCCGCCTGTGCCGCCTGTATATTGGCATAGGTCGTCTGCTGCGCCGCGGGAGCAAAGCCGTCAGGATTGACATCGGGACGCTTCTTCATCACGTGCTTGACCTCAGGGAAGTCGGTCGGATTGAACCACGCGATCGCCTCACGTTTGTTGCCGTTATACTCATCATGCACAACGCGTGCGCGGACAGGCTTACCGATCAGCTCCTGCAGGAAGTCGGAAAGGCTTTCGTAGTTCTTTCCGTTGGGCAGACCTGCCGCTTTACCAAGCGCCATAACCTGTCCAAAGCCGTAACCGTTGACCTGCAGATCGGCGGCAGTCGGCTTTTTACGCTTCCAGAGTGTATGGAAGAGATAACCGTTTTGATAATTCTGGTCAACGTCATTACGGATGACGAGATTCAGATTCAGATGGAGCTTGCCCCCTTTGCTCTGCTTTTCCTCTGCTTTGACAATCAACACTTCATAATCGCCCTCGGGCTTGAGGACGCCCTGCGATGCTTTTGAATAATCATTTGTAAAACCCATATTCAAGATCCTTTCTTTAATAATTCTATTGCTTCATCGGCACTGTGGCAGATACCCGCTACAGCGCCGTATTCGCGCATTTTGTTGATGAAATTTCTTTGCTGTTTCGTCGGTCTGCCTGTCGGCGTCTTGACCTCGATAAAGACAGCTTTGCCGTCGGAGATTCTCACACCGGACAAATCGGAATACCCCTCCGGGAGACCCTCGATCTTGCGAATGTTTATCAGAATATTCTGTTTGTATATCTTTGAATAGATGACCTTACCCTGCCAGAAATCTCCGGCATTGGTTCGGAAAAGAACACAATCGGGTGTATTCAACCTGATTTCGTTCTGGATACGGTGTTCCTCTGTCATATATGTCCCTCCAACAATAAGTACGAGAACCGCCGTCGATTATTTTCGAATGGTGCAGAATACGAATCAAAAGGCGGAAATCCCGACGCGTCGGTCAAGCGATCATTCCTCTCAATCGAGCCTGATAATACGCCCAGCCGGGTTTATAACCGCGACGTTTGGCATAGCTGAGCAGTTCATCGTAGGTGTGACAATCATCGGGCGTATCGAAATCAAGTTGGAAGCCCTCGATCCGTATCAGCTCCGCATCCTCATCGGAGGTCAGCTTTCGCGTTCGCTTGGGAAGCGGAGCGCCGCAATGTGGGCAGCATCCGTTCTCGGCGTTTTCTCGCGCGAAGGTAAAGAAGCACTCCGGACACATGCACACTTGTGTGCTTTTTTCTTTTTCCTCTTTAACGAGCGATCGTTTCTCTTTCTTTGCGAGCGTCCACTCACGATCGTCGTCGGGCATACCGTGCCGGGCGTAGTTGCCCACATGGTCGATAATGATCGCGCGCTTATCCTTGCGATACCGCATACAGCGCATGCTTTGTTGGATGTACAGTGTCAGACTGTGGGTCGGGCGCAGCAGGATTGAGCACTCGCAATCGGGAACGTCGAAGCCTTCGGATATCAGATCGACGTTGCAAAGGATCGTGATCTCACCCTTGCGGAAAGCGCTGATGATACGGTCGCGCTCGTTTTTTGGAGTATCACCATCGATGTGCGCGGCGCGGATACCGGCGTCACAAAACGCCGCGGCGGTCGCCTTGCTGTGTTTGATCGAAGCGCAGTAGCAGATCGCCTTCTTCCCGTTTGCGAGCTTGCGATAATAGGCGATCACATCACCGAACACCTTATTCTGAATCATCGCCTTGTCGATATCAGACTGCACATACTCGCCGCGGCGCGTATGCAGACCGGTCAGATCCGCTACCGACGGCGCATAATAGTCATACGGCGCGAGGAACCCGTTTGCGATCAACCACTTGGTCGACTTGCCGATAATCAGTTTGTCATTAACGTCACCGAGGCCGTCGCCGTTGAGCCGAACGGGTGTAGCGGTCACTCCCACACGCGGAACATCGGAAAAATGCTCATAGATACGCTTGTAAGACGCGGCAAGACTGTGGTGATTCTCGTCGGTGATGATCAACGCCGGGCAGCGTGACGCTGCACCCGATCCGCCTTTTGTCAGGTTTTTGTTTCTTGCAATGTTCTTTGACGGCGGAACGGAAGATATCAGCTTACTGATACGTCTTGATACTGTTTGCACCATCTCGATCGAACAAAGATCCATCAGCACCCCCCATCTGGTAAAGGTCGCCGTGATCTGATCGACCAGCTCCTTGCGGTGAACGAGAAACAGCACACGCTTGCCGTTGAAGGTTGTCCGACGGGCGATCTCGGCGACGATACAGGATTTACCGCCGCCGCACCCGAGGACGATGCACGGAGCGCGATACCCTTCGTGCCATGCGCTCCGCACATCCTCAACCAGATCATTCTGATACGGACGAAGCGGCATTGTTCACAGCCTCCTTGCGTCTGCGGTTCTCAGCCGATGCGCACGGTATACAAAGCTGTCTGCCGTAGTTCTTGATCGTGCCGGTGACGATCTGATCGACCGAGCGTTTCCCGTCGCTCATGATGACCTTGCCGCAGTCGGCGCAGCGCGGCAGCTCTACACCACTGTTCAGCCAGTCGCCGAGCTGCTTGCCGAGCTCCGAGTCGATAACGCCCGACCACCGATCGAGGAAGGTGGTATCCTTCGACAATGTCGCGTTGTGCTGTCGATCGAGCTGGAACACGATATCGAACTCATACTCTGTGTTGTCGCGCTGCACGGGAGCCAGTCCGATCTTGACGGGCTTCATCCTGCCGCGGTCGTCCTCTTCCATCGCGTAAGCCATCTTGGCACGCATCGTCGTGATCGTGTGACATTCAACGGACAGGATGGTATTGACCAGACTGTTCTGGATCTTGCCGGCTTCACTCCACGCGGTGTAGCTGTTTTTATCGTTCCTTGAGGCGATCTTATCCTTGATATCCAGCACGCCGCCTTCGTTGTCCCACGCGTGAGAGAAGCTGTCGATGATCACGCAGCCGTCCTCCCCTACCGATTGCGCCGCCGAGGTGACATAATCGATATAGCGCTCGGGGCTGTAGGGCGGATCGAGCCTCTGATACAGGAACTTGCCGATTCCGTACTCCTTGCGCTCGGCATAGAATCTGGCGCGGCCGTGCTCGGTGTCGATGATGGCTACCTTGTTCCAGTCGCCGGTCAGACCGTAGGCAAGCAGCAGTGACGACAGGGTCTTGCCCGAGCCGCTCGGTCCGGTGACCGCGATGCGCGCCTTTGACTTCGCGCGCGATGCGGGTTCAAATACGATACTCATGTTATCCTCCTTATACGATGATTTTGCCGTTGATGACGCCGCGTTTTCTGCCGTTGAACTGAATCGGGCAGTCATCAAGGATGTTATACGGTTCAAATATCAACCGTTTCCGCAGTGTACAGCGGTTTCTGTTGGTAGCGTCAGTATAGAGAAGCTCACAATTTAAACAATAGACCTTATCCTCAGGGAAGCAGATCTCCATGTTTCCGAGCTCACCGACTGTATAATATGAAATACTCTTACCCATATCACCCTCCATGCATTTCACACAGGAAGCGGTAAAAGCTCGGGTAATTATCTGCCGCTCTGCCGCGTATCTCTGCATTTTTGTCAGGGGTGTTTTTTTCTGTAGAGGTATTTATTTCTTCAGTGTGTTTGGTGATTTGATCCATAGGCGCCTCACATATCCCGGTTGGCGTTTGAAAATGAGCTGATCAACGCGCTGATCTTGCCGCGGAAGAATTCCAGATGATCAGGCGACTGCGCCGCAAAGGCGATCATTCGATAGAACGCGTCATAGGCGGCGGAGTAGTATGCCTTGAATACCTGTTTATCATCCTGCTGCGCAGGCTGGGCAGCTTGACGGAGCTTTTCCTCATATTCCGCCTTCTGCGCGTCGAGTTGCTTCTGTGTTTCGACACGGTTCTTCTCATGGAGTTGGCGGATGTCGCGCAGGTGTTCCTCCTGCAGCTGATCGACTTGCTTTTCTGAGGTACGCTCCAGGTTCTTGATGGTCTCCTTGAGCTGGCGGACGTCATCGGAAGGCTCGGCTGCGGCAACGTCGATCGGACGGGAGCGGAGCTCCTTGATCTCGTTGCGGAGCTCAATGTTTTGATCGTCAATGTCTTTGAGCGTGCCTTTCATTTTGCGAAGCTCATGATCGCGATCTTCGATATTTTCCTCAAGATGCTCGTTGATGTTTTTGAGCTTCTTGATCTCCTTCTCCAGCTCCTTGACGGTCATGTCGCTGACGTCGTTCTCTGAGGTGATCTTCTGCTGATCAGCCTCCGAGAGTGTGGATAAAAGATAGAGTTTTCTCACCCCAAAATGTAAACCCGGGTTTACATTTTCGAGCTTCACATTCTCAATGATCGAGATGTATTTATGCGCTTGCTGACGGGAAAAACCGCACTCTGTTTCACAGTATTCCTCAAAATTCTGGTAGCCTAACTCCTTATAGAGCTTGCCGTCGCGCATCTCCTTGAGCCCGTTGCACATATCCCACAGATTGGTTTGCACCAGCTGAGCGGATACCATGATCCGATTGTGCAGATCAAGCGCTTTGGCGTGCTGCGCTGTGATTTCGTTTGCCATGTATGACCTCCTGTAAGTATTGTTCATAGTGCTTTTCGAATGTCTTGATTTCGGGTGGTTTCGGATTATTTGCACGGTTGTTTTTGTAACCGTAGCATTGCCTGATCTTACCTGTGCTGTCAATCTCCATCGTATAATAGGGCTTATCAGGTTCTTCTGATTTTCTCAGAAACATGATCGTTGTCTGCCATTTCGCATGACGTTCAGCATATCCACCTACGCAGTGGCTCAACACAGAGCCCTCCTGTGCGATCTCATCAATGCTTTTCGGCTGGAGAACTATCAGATCTCCGTCACTGTATTCATAACAGAGTCGCTCAACATAGTGCTTCTTAAACATACTGAGAAGCAATTCGGTTTCTTGGGCTTTGATCAACGCAGATAAGCGTTCGTGTATTACATGAAAATCATGTGGCAGGCTAATTGCAGTATCGTGCAGGTTATAACCTAATGCTCTACACTGGTCAAGGTAGTCGGAATAATGTGTATAATCAATTTCATTATCGATTAAATACCGAGATATACGCAAAGGCGATAAACCTGTATGATTCGCGTGCTGTTGTAAATCGCTTATACCCCTTTCCCCATAGGCGGTCGATAGTGCTATCAACTCTTGAAACTTATATTTTGGAAAACACTTCCGGTATTTGATGTATTCTTTGTAAAGTTCTTCTTTATTATGAAGCAGCTTGAATTCTGTGCGATTCAGATTGAGCATTCGCAGAAGATTATTACTTTTTAAATTGACCACAGCATCAACATAGGTATGTTCCGATAGGCGATATAAGTCATCATACTCTTCATAATGAACCAGATGACCGTATCCCGCTTTAAACAGATACTCGATATTCGGGTGTCGGATGTACAGTCTCATAAATTGCATTGGATAACGCATGTGTTCGTTTATTGGACAGTATTTCATATCCGATTCTTTGTATGCGTTAGCGTTCAGAATACAATATGAATTATCATGATAGTGAGCATATACACCGGGCAGAATAAAACGTGGTTCTGTGAATTTAGATGCAATCTTCCAGGTGTCACACCAGTGATCATATCGATATCTGACGCAACCATCCTTAGCAAACACATAGCGCTGACGTTCTGCAATTTCTCCGTTTCTGTATCGGTGATAGCATCGCACAAACAATTCCTGTCCTCTTGTAAGGAAAACACAGAAATTAGCCGCGCCGCGCCCTTTCATCTGCTCCATGATCGTATCCGGCACCGGCGGGAACGCGTACATCAGCGCTTCTTTTCGTTCTTTCCTCATAGCCGATCACCAGTCCATCAGATCCATCAGGCTGTCCATGCCGACCTCGATTTGCTGCGGTTTTGCAGAGACGTCGTTCAGCACACCGTCTCCGACGTCGATCAGCATCTTGAAACTGACGGTCGCGCCCGCAAAGTAGAACTGCACCGCGCGCTTGTAGGCTTCGAGATCGGAGATCCCGGTCGTAACGCCTTTCGCCACTGCCTTCATGCAATCCTCGAGGGTCTTGTCCGACTGACAGATCGCCTGTGCGAATTCGGCGTTCTGTTCACAGAAACAGCACAGGGCATTGAGGACGTCGCTGTGCATAATCCGACCGTGACGGTCATAGTTGACTGCGCGATCCTCTTTTTGCAAGCGCTCGATCGCCGCCGCGATGATTTGAGCCCCGGACATATTGACAATGTTGATCGGCTCGGCTATAATAGATTTAGAAGATTTTTTCTTTGCCGCTGTGGAGTTGCCGCTCCCGGCGGTCTTTTCTTTTTTACTCATGGTTTTCTCCTTTCATGTCGTATTCTTCCTCAGTGGTTTCCTCCGGCAGATCAAAGAGCACCGAAATAAAGTCTTTGATGTTTCTCCGGATAAAACCGAAGATCAGTAACAAAATAACGGCGCCGCCGATCGCCGGCAGGATGTACTGCTGGATCATTCAATCAACTCCTTTCGTCAATTCTTCAAAGGTAATCTTGAAGAATGAGCACAATGCTCTTACCGCATTAAAACTAGGTTCGTTTTTATCGCGTTCCCACTTACTAACAGCTTGTTGTCCATAATAGATTTTTTGAGCCAGTTGCTTCTGCGATAATCCTCGCTCCTTACGAAGCTGTCTGATCCTCTGACCTACTGTCAAGGCTGTCACCTCCCGCCATTTTCTTGTAGCGATCGCTTTGGCGCGATCCGGGGCGGATGTTACTCCGGGCAGGCTTGTCCGCTTTCAAGCTGAGATCTGTCTCGAACTTATCGAGCCTGTCCTCAAATCCGTCGACCTTATTCAGCGCTTTGCTGACACTCCGCCACATGTGATAATCGGCGCGCTCCTTCTTCATCTCAGCTCTGACGATCCACACGACGCTGATCGCGACGATCACATAGCATAACAGTGCAAATGCGATCTGTTTATAAAACAGAGCCGTATCTCCCGCCATCGTCGCCGCGATGCCGACCAGAAACGGCGGGATCAGCTTAGCTGGGTTCGGGATATACTCTTCGGGTGCGGTATCATGCTGTTTGTTTTCGTTCATTTTGACACTCCTTTTCAAGATATTCGGGATTTGCCGTATAGAATCGGCTCATGGTCTCCCCTATGTTTTTGAGCATTTTCCGCTCATATCGCTCTTGTTCTTCTTCTGAGATGAGCCGGGTGACCTTTCCTTCGCTGTCGATCAAAAGACAGGGGATCCGCTTTCCGTTATCTTCTATACAGACCCTTGCGGACCATTTGTCGCTCTTGCTCATCAAAACCACCTCTTTTCATCATATGCCGTCACGGCTTGGTCTCTTTCCTCCGACGTTAAGTGAACGCGCCGCCTGTCCTGCTTGCTGTATATGTAGGATTGGTAAAACAAATTCTTTATAGGAAGGTAAACACATGAACGTTTAGGTTTGGCGATCAACTGTCGATACACGGGAAATACCGACAATGACAGACAGCGCGCTCGCTTAACGCCGGAGATATTCAAATGTCATCGCGAGGGCTTTAGCCCGTGGCGATCTCATCCGATTTTGTAATCTGATCGCTCTCTACCTCGATCTCTACCTCGCTCATAGCAAGAGCAAGATGGAGCAGGACAGTTCCAGAAGGCTTACGGGTCAGCTCGTAGGTCGTGACATACGGCACCTTGGAGCCGTCCACCTCGATCAGAAACTTGTCTTTGCGGTCAATGATTCTGAGTGTTGCCATTGTTCCTCCTTGCAGCTGATAAAAGACGCTAAGTCTCAGCAAACTTAATATCCAAAGTAAACATTTCGAGTCGGTGCATTGTTTTTTGTAATGCATCGACTTCTTTTTGTGCTTGCTTAAGCAGATCTCCAAACTCCTGCAAATTACACACGTCAATATGTAACGTAGAGTTATTCTTTTCATAAAACCCATTTAACTCTGGCATATCCTCACCTCCTTAACTTGCGTTTTGAATCGTTGGGTGTTACAATTACCTTTACCGAGGTGGTAATGATGAAAATAGTGCTAATTGTATTACTGTCCGTATTCGTAATCAGACTTCTCACAAATATTTATCGCCTATTGGCAACCAAGTTTTACTATTATGCGTTCTTATATAAATCATCACGTATGGATGAATTTTCAAAGCCGATTGGTGTTTTGTTTCAGAAAGCCGGCACTCAGACGATAGCTTTTGACCATAATGGGTTACTGAGATTTCAAGATTATATTTCAAATCAGCTATCTGAACCCACGAACCGCTCCAAACTATGTAAGATTTTTGAACAAACGATTGGAGTATATAGGTTCCGTATTCGTCAAAACTTCTACCCTTTATTCTGGTTGACACTTCCTGCCGCAATACTCAACATTCAAAAAAGTAAACTTGGCGGACTATGCGTAAACATATTATTTTGGTTAGCAGGGGTGGTTGGTGCCTACTTTTTAGAAAAATTCCTTGACACTACCCCTCTTGCTGATGGCCTCTTATCATTTCTCGGTAGATAGCAATAATAAACTCTCTTATTCTTTGACGCTCTTTCTTACTTGACGTATCCGCGAGGCGCTTAACCTCGTTGTACATCACAGTATAGATAAGGGCGTCTGTTTCTTTGTCTGAAACTTCCGTAAATACAGGACTGTTCATAATTCCTCCTTTTTAACTTGCATCCAGTTTTTACGTAGTACGTAAGTTTTGGCTAAAAAATATTAGTCCTGCTTGTGAAGGAGTCATGTGTAAACAAGCGGCGAGTTTGTACATCGTATTAGACGAAGGCTGTTCCTCACCATTCCAGACTTTTCCCATAGTATTGCGATTAATGCCACTTCTAAGGGATAATTCAGTACACGTATTGATCCCACAATCAAGAGCTAACTTTTTCAGTGCTATGATATCCGTTTGATATTTTTGACTGTTACCTACCAAATTTTTCACCCCCTTTCATTGTTTAATCACTTACTTATCACGTAAGTTAATGATACATCACATCTTCTTTGTTGTCAATACTTTTTGCGTAAGTTTATTTACGTTTCTCAAAATATTTCTTGCATTTTGAGAAAGTATAATATATAATAGTATTGCAAGGAAACGGCGGCGGCTGTTTCGACACCCTTGAGAGGGGGTGATTGCTTGGAATACATAATTTGTTTTGCTTTATTAGTAGCGATTATCGTTTTGAGCATAAAGAAATAACCGCCCTGTGACGCAACCACAGAGACGGTTATTGTAAAATAATTAAACTGTACTGCGAAACAGCCTGTGCTGTTTCCTTGTACTCTCATTATATTCTATTTGATGGTAAATGTCAATAGACATGAGGTGAGATTTATGCCTACAATTGGAGATCGAATTAAAGAAAGACGAAATGCACTCGGCCTAACATTATTAGAAATTGCTGAACAACTCAATGTCAAAGAGGCTACTGTGCAAAGATATGAAAGCGGAGAGATAAAGAATATCAAGCATGAGACTATCGTGAATCTTGCAGAAATACTAAAATGTTCTCCCTCTTACCTCATGGGCTGGGATGATACTCCCCCGACGACTGAGGATACGATCGTCAAGCTGCTCAAGGCGCAGTATCATCTGAATGAGGACGATATCAGATTCATTAAGGATTATAACAATATGTCCTCTGCTGAGCGTGAGGCGCTCCGGACGGCGATCGATGCGATCAAAAAAATAAAGGACGCTGATTAGCGTCCCCATTGACCGTTCTGATGGTGTTGATA
>Ga0326514_10000240_pt1 | contig 36310 bp, 53 predicted proteins | sample 3_2548_0518_D_FD_203653 | JGI IMG/M metagenome (GOLD analysis project Ga0326514, IMG submission 203653) | Bovine rumen microbial communities from UC Davis, California, United States - 3_2548_0518 | ecosystem: Host-associated > Mammals > Digestive system > Stomach > Rumen | place: USA... | reverse complement strand
CCTCCTCGCGCGTCATTATTCTAACTGTATGTTTTGTGGGGACGGAGTAAGTCCCCCACAAACATACATTGTTAATAATAATATAGTTTTTTGTCACTCTGACAAACTCGATAAATTAATCGTTTTTGTCGTTTATGACATTTTCAATATTGTATTCGATTTTGTCACTATAAACGTAATGACGTTTATTCGATTTTGTCACTTTGCTTTTTTGTCGACAAAACCATCGTTAAAAACAAAACCACCGTGCTCCTTCAAGTGCCTTCGGATAGTCCTTTCTGATTTACCGCTATATTCTGCAAGGTCTGAAACGGTCACATTCCCGTCGAGATTACACGCATTATATATCTCCTCAATATCCTCTTTACGCTCCGCTTTTTTCTGCTCATTAGACTTTTTTTTACCAAAATTCTTACGATAAGGCGAGTTTCGGGAATTACGCTCCCCGTCATAATCGCAATCTTTAAGAACGCCCGCGTCATCGCTATAGTGAACAGGATAATCGAACCAGAGATTAATCGGCGCGAGTTTCGGGAACTCTCGCAAAGTGCCCTCTATTCGCCACGCTGTGCGCCGTCTGACGGCTTTTTTAGCATTGGGGATATATTCGGTCGTCATTGTTTTAAACGCATTCTCAGGGAGCTCTTTTCGGGCAATTTCAAGCATTGCGTTAGCATTCTGCAAATCATCTTGTGAACACATTTCAAGGTTGTGTTTCCAAGTTATAAGGCGCTCTTTAATGATGTTGATAATCTCCTTATTTTCCTGCTGAATGAAAACATCGTCTGTCACGTCGAGCTCTGTTAAGTCAAGCAGTGCGTCGGGATCACGAGCGAATACTCCCGAGCCTGAGGCCCTGTCCATACTGCGCTTACCACCCTGAGCGCCTTTACTGTGATGATGACAGTAGATAACCGAACAGCCGAGCTCGGTGCAGAGCTTGTCGAACTGGTTGCAGAACGCCGCCATTTGGTCGGCGGAGTTTTCGTCGCCCGTTAGGACCTTATATATCGGGTCAATGATAATAGCGGTAAAGTCCTTTTTAGCAGCTCGACGAATGAGCTTAGGCGCGAGCTTATCCATAGGCACGGATTTACCACGTAAATTCCATATGTCGATATTCTTTACATTGTCGGGGCTGTAACCGAGCGAATTGTAAACGTCAATAAAACGGCGGTAGCAGCTTGCTTTATCAAGCTCGAGATTGGCATACATAACCTTGCCCTGAGCACAATCAAAGCCAAACCACTTTTTACCCTCGGCAATGGCTATGGCAAGCTCAATCAACGCGAAAGATTTACCCGCTTTTGACGGCCCTGCCAAAAGCATTTTATGACCTTTTCTGAGTAGTCCGTCAATGAGCGGCGGAGCAAGCTCCGGGGGATTGTCGAAATAATCGGCGAGGTTCTCAAAGTCTGGCAAGTCGTCATTAATGCTCTCAATCCAATCTTTCCACGTTGTATAATCAGGCTTGCCGATGTTTGTATCGAGAATGAACTGCTTTTTATTCCCGCGGACAACGCCGGGCAAGCGGCTTAGTCTTGACGGGTTACGGTTCTGACGGTCAATTTCAAGTCCGTTCTTACCGCAAATGTTGTATAAGTAATCAACGCGCTTGCGGTATTCCTCATAATTCGGCGCGTCAATCTTGACAATGGCGTGTACGCTCTTACCGCCCGAGTAGACAAGCACCGCCACGGGAAGTTCAAGCTCACGGATCAGAGCGTTCTGCTCCTCAATCGGCATACAATCCGATTCTACCAGAGCATAACGGAACTCGGTAACGTTCTCGTTCTTAACACCTTTACCGTCGAGCGGATTAAAGCGTATCCACGCCCCCGCTTCGGGCTTATAATCACCGAACACCTTGCCGATGTCGCCGTCGCAATGATTAAGCAGCTCAATCAGTTCTCCGGCGGTACGGTCACAGCTTCCTTTGGTGGGAAGGTACTTTATTTTACCGTTGTCGTCTTTTTCGTAGGTCTCGGTGACATAGCCGACGTTATCGCTTGAATCAAACAGCGTGTCGAGGTATGTTATAATCTCGTTCACGGGTTCCCACTTGTCGGGCTCACCAAACGGCAAGCCCTCACCGGTGGATAAATTCAATCCGTTTTCTTCGTAGCATATTTCATCATCCCACGATAATTCCTTATGTTCAAAGAATGTCATTCCTCTGTCCTTTGCCATTTGTACAATCGTACCGGCAGTAACGGGAGAGGAAGCACCGTTAAAGCTCTCCCACTTCTTTTCACATTCCCCGGGATGATAACGTCTGTCAGCTCTGCTCCATTCATCCCACACATCAACGCCGTAGCCTTCGTGCTTAAGGGCCATTCCGACGTTTACCCATTCTTGATAGTCGAGAAGTGCGGGGTCAATGAACTTTAATACATTAACTATATCTTTGCTGTTACTCATATAGCAGCTCCTTCTTCAAATGTTGCAGGATTAATGCTGTATGGCACTCGCCAACCGTTGGCGGCTATGCGGTCAATAAGCTTGCGAGCGGTCTCGAATTGCCAGGTACCGACGTGCCTAAATCCCTTGCCCTCGAGGAAACGGATTTGCTTTGGCGTAGTTAGCCCTGCATCGCGGCGCTTTGATAAGCGGTCAAGTAAAAGATTAGCCTTGCCGGCGTTCTCAATTTCATCGGGGCAAATTCCGAGTTTTTCGAGAGCTTGACATTGTTGGTCTGAGGGAGGTGACATTTCCCATCCGAATGACGGGATATAACCCGATAAGTCCTGAGCTTGAATTGACATCTCGAATTGTAACGGGTCGACAAGCTTTCTTTTGCGCTTTTTCATTTCAGCAAGCTGTGCCGCAAGTGCCTCTTCTCGCTGAGCTACAACGTCCTCGCTTGCCTTTTCTTCTGCTTCCTCAATATCGACGGCACAGCCTGCTGCTTCCGCGAGATTGTCGGTCATTTTCTGAGCAACCTCAGGATTTTCGCAAATCAGGCTTGCAGGGCGGCATAGCTCGTGACGTTCGGTGTGCCACAAAAAGTCAAGCAGGAGCAGTTCCTCTTTACCTTCACAGAGCCTTGTGCCTCTGCCCACCATTTGACAGTAAAGCGAGCGGACCTTTGTCGGGCGGAGAACGATAATACAATCAACCGACGGACAATCCCATCCTTCGGTAAGCAGCATTGAGTTGCATAGCACGTTATATTTTCCGCTGTCGAAGTCGGCAAGCACCTCGGCTCTGTCTTTGCTATCGCCGTTTACCTCGGCGGCACTGAAGCCTTTTTTGCACAAAATGTCTCTGAATTTCTGTGAGGTCTTCACCAGAGGTAAAAATACAACGGTCTTTCTGTCTGCACAGTATTTTTGCATTTCGTCCGCTATTTGGAATAAGTAGGGGTCGAGGGCGGTGTCAATGTCGCTTGCCTTGAAGTCACCCGCCTGAGTTGACACATTTGAAAGGTCAAGCTTGAGCGGAATGGTAATAGCCTTTATTCGGCTGAGGTAGTGCTCCTTAATGGCGCGAACAAGCGTATATTCATAAGCGAGGCTTTCGAAAACCTGTCCGAGGTCTTTCATATCGCCCCTGTCGGGAGTTGCGGTTACGCCGAGGAGCTTTGCGCCCGAAAAATGATTAATAATCTTCTGATAACTGTCGCTTAATGCGTGGTGCGCCTCGTCGATAATTATGTAATCGAAGAAGTCGGGAGAGAAACGGGCAAGCCGTTTCTCCCTCATAAGTGTCTGAACAGAGCCGACGACAACGCGGTACCAACTCCCGACACAGCTTTCCTCAGCCTTTTCAACCGCACAACGCAAACCTGTGACCTTAAAGATTTTATCCTCAGCCTGGTCAAGCAATTCCCCGCGGTGTGCAAGGATTAGAACCCTGCCGCCTATCCTCACACATTCCTCGGTAACTTTGGCAAAAACGATTGTTTTTCCGCAACCTGTCGGCAGAACCAGAAGTGTCTTGTTGTGACCGCTGTCCCATTCTTCAAAAATTCTGTCCTTAGCCTCCTGCTGATATGGTCTTAACTCCATTAAAAGCTACCTGCTTTCCATCCACCGCCTGCAGGTGCTGTAGGCTGAGTTGTCGGCGCTGTAGACTGTGCGGCGTACTGTGCTGTCGGCTGTGCGGCAGGCTGAACGGTATTTATAACCTCGTCATAAGGATAGAATTTCGAGATGTCGTTCGCCTTGCCTTCTCCGCCGTTTTTCATCTTAAACGTTCTCACGGTAACGTGGCAGTTACCCGAACAAGAAACCGAGCCCGGCCAGTTCATACGCAACGGCTCGCCGTGTTTTTTCATACCGATTGAAAGGAAGAACTGTGAAAGTTTCCATTCAAGAGAGCTGTAAAGTAAGAAATTCACGACGATATCTCTGTCACGTTCGCCGTGTACAGTAATTGTTACCTTTGCCATATTGCAGGGCGGCAACTTGCCCTCACCCTTTGAGCGCGCACGCTCAACGGCTTTGACGGTGAATTTATAATCTCCCTCGGGGAGCGGCTCAAATTCTTCGCCTTCGTTTTCTATTTGATCATCCCAACCTAATTCTCTTTCAAAATCTGACATAATAATATTCTCCTTTTCTTAAATTATCTATTATCAAATGATAAATCTCTGTTATTCCATACCATTTCATAAACTTGTTGCCAAGCTCCGATAAGTACGCCCTTTATAAAATCGGGCGGATAATTGGATATTGGCATGTCAATCGGGAAATATCCGCGCTGACTAACAGCGAGCCTGATTTCTTCCTCATTCACACCGTTCTCGGTCATTAAATCGGCGAGCGCCTTCGGAATGCCGTCGGGAATTGTGACGGCAGGCTGTGCCGGTTGTGATGTCTGCTGTGGTGTTTCGGGCGTATTATCCACGATTTTATTAATCTCCGCTGTAGCTTTATTCTCCTGAAAAGCAGGCTTAGCTTTGACTACGGGTGTTACGTTGGTGAAGATATGAGCGATTTGCTCGTATTCGAACGGCAGAGGGTTGCCGAGCCCGTGACGGTTCTTAGCATCCCAACAAGGATGGTGTTCGGTGTACATAATTCTGCCGCCGCCCTGAGCTTTAAACTTCTTGCCCTCTTTGTCGGTCGCAACAGCCACGGTCTTGTAGTTTGCGAACAAGAGAATGTCTGCCCATTCTTTGACGAGCGGAGAAATCTGTGAGCCTGTTTTCTTGCCGAGCTTAAGCTCCCAACGGTCATATTCGCCGATTTCGTCGGGCTGACTAAACTTGCGGAGCTGAGCGTGAGCGGTAAGCACCACATTGATCCCGATGTCGATAATGTCTTCGAGCGAGTTGAGAAAACGTCCGAAATCCTCTTTTTCGTAAACGTAACCGTTGCCGTAGCCGAAGTCTTCAATGCCCTTCTTGTCGTGGAGCGCACAGATATCGTCGATGCAGAGCTGTTCTGCCCAGTCTATCGTGTCGATAACGAGAGTTTTACATACGCTCGGATTTGCCTTGACATAGGCTATCTCATTTTTGAGCATAGTCCAAGATGACGGCTTATCCATACGGGCAATGTCAAGGTTTTTGGTGCTGCCCTCGGTGTCGATGAACAGCGGATCAGGGAATTTTGAAGCAAAAGTACTCTTGCCAATTCCCTCGGGACCGTATATAACGACCTTTTGTGCTGATTGAATTTTACCTCTGGTGATATTCATTAAAACTGACCTTCTTTCCAAGTTTTTGTTTTTAATGCGTTTAATGCGGGTTCGGTATCGGGGTTAGCCGCGTAACCGTCCTCGATAATGATAGAACACTCTCCGCCGCTTGATACCCTCGTGGCGATTGCCTGCAAGCCTTCCTGTTCGAGCCATTCGCCAAACTCCTGCAGTGTATCGGTGTCCATTTGCTCGAGCTTGTCAATGAGAACAAATCCACAATCGGGATTGAGTTTACGGATGATAGCGGTCGCGACCTTTAACTGCTCCGAACCGCTCATATTATCCCATTTGAAACCTTTGTAAATGAGCTCGCCTTTTTCAACTGATAAGCCTTCAAGCGGAAGATTAGCGGAGTTGAGCAGGTCGTATTTCTCCTTGCGGATGTTTTCAATTTCAGTTGTCAATGCCTCATATTGATGTGAGAACGCTTTGGCGTCATCCTCTGCCTTCTCTTTATCAAGATTAGCTCTGATTTTGCGGTTAGTGTCCTCAATCTCGGCAATGCTCTTTTCGAGCTCCGCCGTGCTCTCGTCGTGAAGCTCGGCAACGGTCTTTTTTGCGGTTTCAAGCTCGGCAAGTGTTTTGGTGAGCTCAGAATTAAGCTTTGAAATCTCGGTCTGTAGTCTGTTAGCTCTTTCCTCAATTTCCACCTTACGGTCACGCAAGCGCTGATTCTCGCCGTTCTGTGCCAGAATATCCTGTTGTTTCTTAATCAAATCCGAAGCAGATAAAAGGTCCTTAGGCACATCATTGAAAGAAATCATTTCTTTTGCGTATTTGTTCTTCTGATCCGCAATCTGACCGACGGCACGGCGTTCGTTATATTTCTGCTCTTCCATAGTTTCGAGCTCATACAGCTTATCGCCAACGCCGATGACGCGCAACAATGTGTCCGCTTTTTCTTTTCCGCTGCCGTTCATAAACTTCGGCAGGTTGAGCGCAAACGCGCTGACAAAGGTATCGAGCAGAGCCTGTCCGCTCTTATTGCCGCGAGGGTCGATTACTTTCAAATCACTGTTTTTGCCCTTACGCTCAACGACAATTCCGTTTGAAAGTTCGACCTTCAGGTGAGGCGGTATAACTGAGCCCTCACGCTTAGCCGTACTCGGCGCAAAGCGGTTTCCGCCCAGAGCCCAAGCGATAGCGTCAAGAACAGAAGTTTTGCCCTGACCGTTCTTACCGCCGATAACCGTAAGACCGTTTTGTGTGGGCTTAAACGATACGGCCTTTACTCTTTTAACATTTTCGATTTCTAATGCTGAAATTTTGACTGACATAATATTTACCTCCTAAAGTCCGTTTTTCTTTTTCCAATCGCCGATGATATCCTCGTATTCTTCATCGCCGAATTCCATACCGAGCCGTTTCATATCGCGGTCAACTTGTTCCCAAAAGACTTCATTGCCTTCGTTCTTTCTGATGAACTCGTCGAGGAATGAAATAAACCGCAATAACCTAATCGTTCCAAATCCGAAATAAACGTGGAGCACGTAGCAAGCGAGCTTGAAAATTCGTTTATTATTCGCATCCTGCAAGCTGTTGGCGTATTCCGCGCACTGCCTTAAAGTCTCTCTTGATAATCTGTTTTGTGGTGGTATTCTCGCTTTCATTCGGTTGCTCCTTCCAGGAAGTCGAACAAAGTCGGGGCGTCCTTCTGAATATCAACCGATTTTAGATACCCAACACCGTCACGGAAATAATCTGAGTTTAATTCAATCCCGATACCGTAACGGTTCATTTTAACCGCCACATACGGAACTGTCATTATTCCGCCGAAAAAGTCGAGCACTGTATCGCCTTTGTTTGAATAGCGGTTAATTAAACGCTCTACTGTATCAAGTTGAAACGGGCAAACGTGCATTTGCAGATTGCGACGGCTCTGCTCGCTGTTAAGCGTTCGCATTCTAACAATATCATCCCACACCTTATCGCTCCATGATGCAGGTGAGCAAACCATAAACGACGCGGGAAGGCGGTTATCTTCGTCGAGTTCTTCTACAAGCTTGACGTGTTCATCGTAGTTGTAAACACTGCCCTTCGAATACTCCCGATATACGTGCTGTAACTGTTGTACCGGGAGAGCTTTCAGCTGTTCTTTAGTGAGAAGAACGTCCCCGGAGCTTCGCCAATACGCATGCGCGTCAAGCTGCCACTGTCCGCGCGTGTATTCTTCCTTACTTTTCACAACAGGTTCGTCTGCGTAAGCAGTAGACTTGTCTGTCGGCAGTTTTCGGAACAGCAGCACATACTCGGGGCAACCAACGCCCATTTTTGAGCCGTCCTTACATTGCTCAGTCCACCCGAGGCGGTATGTCTGATTATTCTCTCGAACAACGTCCGTGGTTATGACTATTCTGCCCATATAGCGGAAACCGTGCTTGATAAAGTGCATTACCGTCATATCGCTGAACGGGTCAACCGTAGGCATACCGTCGCCGGTGGCATTGCCGAAAAGAATTCTGTCCTTTACGTGTACACAAGCAAGTCGCCCGGGCTTTAACACTCTCAGAGCCTCGGGAGTAAGAAAGTCCATTTGCTCAAAGAATTTTTCGTTATTTTCGTTATGTCCGAAATCGTTATAACTCGGTGTGTACTCATAATGATTACTGAACGGTATTGAGGTTACAATCAAGTCAACACTGTTGCTCTTCATTGTTTTCATTTCCTCAACACAATCGTTATTTATGGCCGTGAAGTGACCGCCTTTGACTTCCATGCGCTCAACGCCCATTGTTCGTATCAGCTCCTCCTTTATTTCATTGTTTGATAAACCGTAGGTCTTGAGAATTTCAACCATTTTCGCGGTTTGATACTTATAACGCTCCCATTTTGCAAATAGCTCTTTGAGAATTTCATCCTCAGTGTCCATATAAATTATGTCGATTATTACCCTCTCAGTTTGTAAAAATCGGTATATACGATGCACCGCCTGAATGAAATCATTGAATTCATAATCTATACCAACAAAAATAGCTCTGTGGCAAAACCTCTGAAAGTTACATCCCGAACCGCTTATGCATTTTTTTGTCGCGAGGTACTGTGTTTTACCCTCGGAAAAGTCGATAACAATCTGCTCGCGCTTATCAAGGTCTTGACTACCGTAAACCTCGTAAGCAGAAGGAATTGCCCGCTTTATTTCATGACGTTCTTCCTCGCGGTCGTGCCACAGGATAAAATGAGCTTTGGGGTCTTTCTCGACTATGCTTTTCATTTTAGCGACACGTTGTTTTATTGAATGCTTTTTTATTTTCGCCGCAGATTGCAAACCTACAGCCGCGTCGTCAAAGAGCTTCATTTGACCGTCGGGATCCGTTATCATTTGGCTGTTCTCGGTGGTTAGCCTGTGCCTAATGATAGTTAAATCCGGTAAATCATAACCTTCATCAGAATATGCAGGATTTAAGTCGCTCGGCTTTGTATAAAACAGCGCCCAACTTGATACCCACAGCCAGAATTCTTTTTCCTTATGAGGATAAATCGTTAAATTATTCGACTTCGTACTGTCACGCTGAAAAAACCGTGTGAGAGCCTGTCCCGTGTCCATAACCTCGAGGTATCCGGCATAGTGAATAAGCTCCTTATACTTGTTCGGGTCCGGTGTAGCCGTCATTACAAACTTGAATTCAACGCCCTTGAACTTATCGAGAAAAGTCTGATAGGTCTTGCTGCCGAAGCCTCTAAGCACTGCGGCTTCATCAAGAACAGTACACCCGAAATATGTCGGGTCAATGTCGCCGTCGCGTACCCGCTCATAGTTGGTCAACAAGACCTTTGCGGAACTCGCTTTGATCTCTGCCATATTGCGGACATACACGGGCTTGTCATAGCCGAGAACAGTCTCAGCGTCACGTACAAATTCTTGACGGACACCGAGAGGTAAACAAATCAGCGATTGTTTGCCCGTCTTTTCCGCGCATTTGTGCGCTGTTTCAAGGCCTATAACTGTCTTACCCATACCGAAAGAAGCAAATACAGCGCGTCTGCCGCCCTTTAAGCACCACTGAACCGTATCTCTCTGATGTGGCTTTAGAGCAGGATTGAGTTCGTCGACATCAAAGCCGGTATGTTTGGCAACGGCAACTTTGCTTTTCAAAAAATCTATGTAGTTCATATTAATGACATCACCTGCCCGCTTCGTATAAACTTTTCTTCTTCAATCCGTTTTGCCTTATACGCGACATAATTTTGACGGTATTTATAGCTTTTTCCAAAGATATTCCAAGCCGCTTTTACTACATTAGGCTCAAACGCTCTAATTTTTTCTAAATCCTCAACCGCCTTATATGAAATCGGGCACCCACAACAGCCTGTCCTGGTAAGCCCATAGACCTCATACGCATCCGAATAGCGAATGTTATAATATTCCTTGTACCATTGCTTATCCGCGTCAGAAACGTAATACAACGGTCTTAGCCTATATTGACCGCTTGCCGTTTCGGTAAAACAAAGCGCTGTATTGTCCTTTCGTGGTACTGAACGCATACCGCCTTCGTCTCTTCGCTCGCCTGTAATAATCATTTCATAATCTTTCTGAACGTTATGTGCCGGCTGCTTTTTGCAGTAATCGCAACATTTTGCGCTGATTTCAAAATCAGGCGGATATTCAGAAATGAAATCGTACATATACTTCGAGGAATTGATAACAAGCTGTATGTTTGGTCTCGGTTCTCCTGCTGAGTTGCAACAGCATAAAAAATTGATGACACTTTGGCAGTTTGGATATCGCTCTTTTAATTCCTGCCGTTTCGCTGCCTTGTCATCAGCCTGCTGATATTCCTCGGCTATCGACAGAGGAATATTTTTCTTTTGCCACTCTGACAATCCGCAAGACATAATTTTTGAAACAAAAGGAATTCCATACTCTCTGGTTGCTTTCACAATATTGACTTTGGGGCGTACTTCCTCAATCTCAACATTATACTTTTCAGCAGTTTCTTTTACGTGGTCTCTGGTTGCTTTCATTTCAAGTCCGGTGTTAAAGAAGACATATTTAACAGGCGGTAATGACTTAAAAATATTACGTGTCCTTTCAATCAAATCAATCAGAATATCGCTGTCCGCACCGCCCGAATAGGAACAAATCGCTTTCGGATGTTGCTTGAGCCTCGTGATAATAATTCCTTGTATGGCATCGAATTTATCAGGAGCATCATAATCCGCATAAGCAGGTCGTTCGGTATAGACTTTACTTCTGTATTGCTCCAAAGTCTTACACCGTCCCTTGCGTGAAGTCCTCTATCCCGAGATACGGAGAATTCATAGCCTGTTCTGAACCGACGATATTATTTACCGCGGTGTGTTCGGCGTGGTACTGGATTTCCGCGTTGAGCCTACGAAAGAAACGGCGCAGTTTTTCAAAAAAGCCTGCTTTATGCGGTTCGGTCTTTCCGAACAGCTCCGCCTCTTTGCGCCTTAACTGCTCGCGGCAGATGTTGTTCTTCAAGATTTCGAGGTGTTTATCGCTAATATTTTTGAATTTTGTCTTAGTAAGACCGTTTTTGTACGTGAATGTCACGCGTTCTTTCATTTTTTTCGTATCCTTTCAAATCGTGTTTTTGGTAAGCCGCGAACTTAGTCGGGCTTATGTAGTATTTATATTTACCGTTCTTGAATACAGCGTATCCGAACGGATAAATACATTTTTTCAATCCTTCGCGTAGTGCTTGCGGTAAAATACCAAGTGACCGCGCAACTTTCGAAACAGATAACGACGGCTCTATCTCTTTGACTTCACCCGTTAACCACCCGGCAGGAACGTTTAACGCTTCGGCAATTTGCTTGACTGCATTTGGTCTGGGGTAGCTTGTGCCTGAGCAATACATCGAAATACGAGCTCTGCTTATTCCTGTTTTTGCGGACAAATCAGCTTGTGAGATATACCGTTCACTAAGGATTTGCTTTAATTTGTCTGCAAGCATAGTTATCAAGTGCTCGCCGACAATTTTGTGGATTTATTTTTCACATTTTCGGCAAAAAAAATATTCATTGTTTGTTGAGTTGTTAATTCCAGAACCTTTGAAATGATTAAGATTTCACTTGCTTTGAATTCAACTTTATTATTCAGTTTATAACTGAATGTAGTACTACTCATTCCAATCAATTCTGCAATTTGATCCTGAGTAAAGCCTTTTTCAATTATTACCGCTTTTAATTTCCGAGAATCAGTCATCTCTTCGCCTCCTTTCTCTTACTTCAAGTATTTTTATCCTGATCAATGATACAAACAGGCAACCGAGGATTATCATAAACAGCAGTGCGCACGTGTAATTTATCGCCCCGTTGTTCATTGCGTTCGGAACTATGAACATACAAATCGCGGTAATTATCATTAGCGCCTCGGTGAAGTGCTGCCATACCCACATTATCACCTCGATGTTAAAGCGAATAAAAAACGAGATAACACCGATTAACCAAAGGTATATTTTACTTAACAAGAAAATTCACTCCTATCTTTTGATATTTTGTATTCGCTAACTGCGCTTTAATCGTCACCTTCTCGCTCATAATATCTTAATGCGTCGTCACAAAACTCTAAATAAGGGCGAATTTTTCTCAAGGCGCATTTTAATCTACGACATACGGATGACGGACTAATTTCTAACATTTCCGCGACTACTTTTTGCGGAAGGTTTTCGACGATAACGTACTCGATAACCGTCTTCTGATCATCGGTTAAAACCTCATTGATAATATCAACCTGAACCTTTAGAAGCGCATTAATTCGCCGTTTGTTATGAGCATTTAGGGTTTTGATGTCGAATGAGTTATATACTGGCTTTAGGTAATCATAAAACCGTTTCATTATCTTTTGTGTTTACAAGCCCCCTTTAATAATTAATAAAATTGCCCTTGCCGAACCGCTGAAATTGCGATTGATAAAATATAATAGCTGTCAGAAATGAATGGATTTAATTGTGGTGCAGTCCGGCAAGGTCTTGTGCGCTATCCAATAATGCGCTTAAACATTATCTCACCCCTTTCGTTCCTCTCCGCTCCGAGGTTGTTACACAGACGTAGTTTAATATAACTTTATTTAGAACAGCAGAGCGGTGCTGTTACTGACTAAAATGTCACCGCCGCATTAAGAACGGCCGCCGCTACCCAGTAAACGGCTTTTTTGTATTCCTTACTGACGATACACATTACCGCCGCGCCGATGTCCATGGCTATCATAGCGATTGGAAAAATATAGGTTGATTTCATATTAGAAATTGTCTCCCCCTTGCGTTTCAATCATCTTGACAATTTCAGCAAGTGACTTTGTCCGTAATTCTTCGATAAGTTCCTGCTTAGCCTCACGCCGAGCTTTTTCTACCTTTGTTTCGAATGATTGAATTTGAGTGACTGCAAACGCAACGTTGTCGGGTAATTCATCGGTCAAAACCGCTGTTAAACCGCAAATCATAGGTGGAAATTCTTTGATTGAACTTCCGATTTGCAAATACCCTTCCCTGACTAAAACCACATTTTTATTGAGAAGTACTGCATTTGCTTTAACGTAGTGCTTATGGGCTTCAGCTATTGCCACGTTGATATATTCTGCTAAATTCATTTTTAATCACCTCGAGGTATAATAATTTCTGTAAATTTTCCGCCTGCTAAACCTGCACAATACCATGCTGAGTACAACGCAAGCGGTTCTTCGTTCATACAATATATCACGGTGAGTATTATAAAGAGTAAAAGGTAAGTAATCAAAAAAGCTTTATCAAGCACCACTCTCACGCTCCTTCAACGCCCGTTCGGCTTGTTCTCTGCTCAAGAATATCATTCGACCGATATCTTCAATATCAAACGAAATGCCTTTTTTCAAAAATACTCGAGTACAATTATCGTAAATGGTTATATTCGTGATTTCATCTTCGACCGGCTTTCCGAGAATATCCCAATAAACTGTATCGCCCACCTTACACGGCAACTCCACAAATCGGGAACGGTCTTTGAAATTTTTACAGCCATGTTCGCTTTGCCATTTCAATGCTTCTGTTTTGCCATACTGCATAAAACAACATTCCGAATGAATACACTCTTTACAAGTTGCCATTACTCACTCACCTCCGTCAAGTACAACTTTTGAAAAAGTCTCCGTATAGTCCGGCTTGTTTTGCTGCAGACTGTTCTATTTCTTTTTTTATATCCTCTAAATCTATCGTTACGGTTGTATTTGGAGCAATTTTCACTTGCCTGTATTTGTGCGGGACGATTGCAGAATTAGTCAACTCTGAATTAGCCGTTACCGATGTTGGCTCTAAAAAACCAACCATCTCCATACGCTTGTGATTGCAAGTTTCAACCTTTGGACATTTGGCACATTTAGAACATAATCTACTCAAAGTCATTGTTCCGCCTCCGCTTCGATGATAGTTGGTAAGCTACCAATAAAATCAGATATAAATATCATCCAACATCCGTTTCTGTCACAGTGTTTGGTATCAATTCTACTGCTGCAAGTTTTACACCGTTGCTCCCTCATTATGTCAATAGATTTTAACAGCTTGTCCGCATCAATCAGCCTGCCGTGAGGTGTGGGGAGTTCGGTTAAAGGGTACCGCTGAACGTTATGCCCGTTGTCATATGAACTTGCAAATTCCGTGTCAATAACAAGCTCAACAGTGTTGTCGGGGTGAGCAAGAATAACACACCGATATGTTGTGTCCTTCTCACCGTTCACAACTGCGTGCTTTGGCAAGCTCATACCCTTAATAATCAGGCTCATTCATCCTCACCGCCTTTATCAAGCTGTTCGAGCCGATAGGACAGCTCGGCGTTCTCTCTGTGGAGGTCGTTTATGATTTCTTCATAAGTACCGTTCTTATTGGCGTTCAAAACCGCAGCTGTCAAAAGTCCGATTATGCCGCCAAAAATCAGTCCTAAAATCAAACAAGTAAAACTGTTCATATCAAATTTCCTATATCGCGGGTGGAGTTTTGCGTGCTCCACCCGCTAAACCTTTCAAATCGTGTTTTTATTTTCTGCTCATTTTGATAATCAGGTCGACGTTGCTGTCAATACAAGCCAATGCGCCTGAATTTTTCTGCTTTTCGATGAAAGACCTCTTTGCCTTCTCCTCTGCCTCTTCTTTGCTGTCGGCATATATCCGCAACATTGACCGCCGTCGCTTAACAATGACCTTGCCGCTTACGTCTACTGCCCAGAGTGACATTCTTCTTCACCTCCTCGTTACAAATTCCCGTTATCATCAATAGCTACAAAATCAAAAGCATTCCTCATAGCTTCAAGCGGAGAAGTTGCCGTTACAGGCTTTTTCTTGATTTGATTTAACAATACATATGCAACCCCGGGTAGAGCCGCGGTTTCCATCAAGTTCGCATCACCTTTTGAAACTCTGATAACAAAATCAGATAAAGCATTAGTAACTTCGTCTTCCTTCATCTGCTTATTTTTTTCAAGCTCTGACATATCATCACCTCTTTATCAACACATAATAATAACTAAGCGCATTAAGCGTTACGCTTTAAGCGTAATTCTTTGCCAAAAAAAATAAAATCGGACGGAAAATTATAAACCGTTTCGATTTTACGCACCATATCCCAATCAGGAACGGTCTTGCCGCTTTCGTAATTCGCAAGCGTTTCTTTTGAAATATGCAGAGCTTCTGAGGCTTTTACCTGCGTTAATCCTGCATTTACTCTCGCCGCTGCTAAAGTGATTTTGGGATAAATAATATTTTCAGCCATAGTCTCACCCCCTGACTGTTATCTTTAATGTTTTTATTCTATCACGCTTAAAGCGTAATGTCAAGCTAAAAACGAAATTTTTTCAAAATATTATTGATTTTATTACGCTTTTAGTGTATAATCATATTAAACCAAAAGAAAAGAGGGGTTTTATGACTGCTATTGAATCCGAAAGGAATAAACAAATATTTGCAAAGAATTTTAATTACTACCTTACTATAAAAGGCAAGAACCAAAATGATATTGTTCAAGACCTAAAAATTACAGCCTCTACTGTATCAGATTGGGCGAACGGAAAAAAATATCCGCGTGTCGATAAAATGCAAAAGCTCGCTGATTATTTCGGTGTTCTCAAGTCAGATTTAACCGAGGAGCACGCCGAGGCAAAATTGACCGATGATATTGAGCTACAAGAATATTTGGAAGAGCTCAAAAATCGTAGTGAAATGCGTATGCTTTTCAGCCTTGCAAAGGGCGCGACAAAAGAGGATGTTATGCAGGCGGTTAAAATTATTGAAGCATTGAAAAAGGACGAATAAGAATTGGGAGAGATATTTATTAGGGGGTTAAAGCTGCCTTTGACAGTTAAAGGCGTTACTGTTTTAGACTCTGACGGCAACTATAATGTTTACATAAATATTATGCTCAGCAATGAAACACAATCAAAGGCAGTCAAACACGAAATAACACACATAAAAAAAGAGCATTTTTATGACTACGAGCCGGTTATGCATAACGAGCTTGAAGCAAATGCAGGATAAAAAGAAAACCGCCCTTGGTATTCGCACTACCAAGAACGGTTCATACAGCCAAAAATTCAACAATAAAACACGATTTGAAAGGTTATGAATTAAAGATGAACTGGCTATTTTCATTATATCACCGTTCATCTTAAAAATCAAGATTGGAAGGTGATTTTTTATTATGAAAAACCCAAACGGATACGGTACCGTTGTAAAACTATCAGGAAAACGGCGCAACCCTTATTGTGCTCGTAAAACGGTCGGATTCAACGAAAAGGGTTATCCCATATATAAAGCTGTCGGATATTATAAAACGCGCCCTGAGGCTCTTATAGCCCTCGGAGAATACAATCATAATCCATATGACATTGACCTGGCTAAAATCACGCTCAAAGAACTATATGAGCGTTGGTCAAAGCGAGCATTCCCCAAAATGCCGTCGAATACTGCTAACGGCCATCGCTCCGCATTTAAGCATATGCGCGCGCTATATGATTTACCGTACCGTAAAATCAAGGCTTTTCAAATGCAGGATGTCATAGACTACTGCAATCGCGGATATTCTACGCAAGGGCAAATCAAGACTCTATTTGGTAAGCTCGACGAATACGCTATGGAGCTCGATATCATTATGAAGAAAAATTCCGACCTGATTCACAGCGCTCCGATCGAAGAGTCGAAAAAAGAACCCTTCACCGATGAAGAGGTAAAGGCTCTTTTCAAGATAAAAGATCAGCCGTGGGTAGACAGTGTTTTATTCCTGCTGCATACCGGGTTTAGAATTACCGAATTCTTCAATTTGAAGAGCGAAAACGTCAACCTTGACGATATGACTATGAAGAGCGGAGTTAAGACTGCCGCCGGTAAAGACAGGCTCGTGCCAATTCACCCCGACATCGCTGATTTCGTAAAAGCTCATTTGGCGCAAGGCAATAAATATTTATTCACAAGCGATTCCAATAAACAGTTGAGACGTAATTCTTATATACCTCATTGGGATAAGGTTATGGAACAGATAGGCGCTAAACATACGCCACACGAGGCAAGGCATACGCTGCGTTCAAAGCTTGACTCTGCCGGGGCAAATAAGAAGTGCATTGATATGATTATGGGGCACAAATCGAAGGATGTCGGTGAGCGTATATATACACATAAGACCATAGAAGATTTGCACGAGGCTATCCGCTCTATAAAATATTAGTAACAAGTTAGTAACAAAAACGCCCCTTAACCCGCATAAATACTGGACTTTAAATGTGTTATACTATATATTTGTTAAATTATCAATATACAATTTCTCTGTTTTTATCGGCGCTCGTTAAATTCTGTTAAATTAAAATCGACCTGTTTATAGTTGCGGTTAGTAACACGTTAGTAACAAAATTGCTTATGAATAATTATTCAAAACAGAATAGAACAAAAATAAGCCCCTGATACTTTTTTATATCAGGGGCAAATGAATTGAAGAAAATGACATATTTTGAGAATATCACTCTACACTTTAATTATAATTCAATTTTAAGTAGAAGTCAATTACTTTCCTTTTGATTTCGGAATGGTATACGTTAACGCCACTTTACTGTCGCTCAGGCCTTCGGTGGTAGGGTCGTTTACAATCCCCAACAGTGCGAGGATAACAAAGACAGTATCCACGACAGCAAGAATATTGTTGCCGAGCTCGCCGAAATCCAGTTCAGCACCGAATACCCTCGCTACTCCCTGAATGAGCAGCAGAACAGCGGGAATGAGTGCGAGCCAAAACTTCTTATTCTTAAACCTTACAAGCCAATTTATGTTCATTCTGAATTCTCCTTTTCTCCATATAAAGTATGTTTTACCTGTTTAACCGCTTCCTCGACTTTGACAAGTCGCTCGGAATGGTCCTTTAAGTCAGATTTGACATCACGCAAATCTGTCTTTATTTCTTTTGTGTCGTCTGAAATGTTCTCCAACTTAACAATTACAGTAGTAAGCTGTGAACTGTCCTCTTTATTATCGGTTTTGTTTCCGCGCCAAATGGTATAAATACCGACCGTGACATTAAGCACTAAAGAAATGCCCGAAATAATGAGCGCAATTTCTACCGTCAATGTTTCACCGCCCTTGCGTTAAGAATATTCGCTGTTTTCAAGCACTCCCTTCTTATGGACTGCCAATAGGCAATCCGTTTTTTTATCAGCCCGTTTTTAGAGGAACTTGATTTATCGTTTTTGATTTTTGCTTTGAGTTTCTTAATGACACCATTGATTTTTTCAACAGTGTCCAAATACTCGTTTGCCCAGTTCTGATAGTCCATTTTTGATTACTTCTCTGTGATAGTATTGATAACTTCTCCTTCATATGGTTGAGCATAAATAAGAGAGTTGACTTCTTGAGCCATATCATCTAAAGATAATTTGTTTGCTTTTCCCGTTTTACTTCGGATTTTATTTGCAAGTGTCGTTAATTTATCAATACAATCCATTTTCTATCTCCTGCATAGCATTATCAATAATGGTTGATATGGTTGATGATAAATTCTCGCTGTTTTGTGTTTGCGGCATTGTTGCACCTTCATCATTACATACAGTGTAAGCGTTTTCGATGTTGGTCTTGATTCGTGTGATTTCATTTGCAACACTCATATAGCGACCTCCTTATACCTGAGACAGCAACGTTTCAATGTTGCCAATCATTGCGTCAATCTCTGATTTAGTATACGCGTCGGTTATACCGTATCCTGCAAGTGTAGTTGACTGCTCAGCTTTGCTTGATAATTGTCGGTCAATCCCATCAAGCTCCGTATTATATGTAGACCAATCAACAAAAGTTCTGTCCGTCTGTGTTTTAGTGTAAGCGTCGGTTATACCATAGCCGGCAAGTGTAGTTGACTTATCGGCTTTACCGCTAATATCCTGATGTTGAGTGAGAAATCCACTGTCGTTATTAAGTTGTGAAGTCTTTGTCGGAATTGCCGAGCTATCCGCTTTTCCGGCAATGGCATCCGAAATCATCGCGGCTACTCTTTTACTATCCGGAATGAAATCCCAAGCTCCCCACTCAGAAGCTGTAAATTTTCGGCTTATGATGTACCCATCTTTTGTCATAGCATATTGAGCCATTTGTCCCGCAACGTTCGGAGTACAGACAACCCTCATTTTAGCGTTGGTAACAATACCCGAAACAACTCTGACTATGTAAACGGTATCGGGAGATGTACAACTGTCAACTGCTTTATCAGAAGTGTCTGCTACCTCAACATATTTCTCAGCGCCGCTTATCGGATGTTCGTCGAAATAATCACTAACAGCCTCAGCTACCTGTTCATCGGTCGGCGTTCCCGTACGGTCAAGACGTTCGCCAAGGCTATTGTATTTGCCGCGAGCGGTGGAAATTTCCCCCTCGGTTGCAGTAATGGCTTTAGTTGCCGCGTCAATACCATTCTCAATTTTATTGAGATTTTCGGCGTTAAGATGTGGTGACTCATCGTCTGACCAAAATGTTTTATTATAAGAGTCCATTTATCTCTGTCCTTTCACTTCGATTGTATCCGTGAGAGCCTGAATTCCCGATAACGTTCTCTTGAACACATATGAGTTAATGCTTTCCTTGATAATATCCCCGTTCCCGTCGAGCTGATAACTGCCGTCGGGATTTGTTTTATTCCTGAGAATGGTTATCGGCTTACCGACTATCTGTTCGGGCGTACCCTCAACCGTAGCTTTAAGCGGACGGTAAGAGGAAAATGCACAATCGCCATTTTCTGGGTTCATAGCAATGCGATAACCGATTGATGATGTCATTATCAACCTGTCAAAAGGTGTTGATGTTCTCGATTGCCCTGAAGCGGCAGATGGTTCGTATATCGTTACATTTTTAGTAAAGTCATAAGACTTTTCGACTGCGTCATCGGTTGCCATCGGGAAACCACTCAGCGCAGAACCGGTCTTGCCGTTAGTGTTTCCTGCTGTCAAAAACAAATAATCTGTGTAGCCTGTGGAAATGTATTCTTCGGGTTGTAACTTTTCGTAATACTGATAAACAATAATGTCGCCTTTGAACGTTATCATCTTAAAAGAACCTTTTCCACTATCAGGCACGATTATCCCAAATGCTGCCAAATCTTCGCAAAGACATTTTAACAATTCGCCGCAAGTTATTGTTTGCGTATTTGCAGCCCAATAAGAATTTTTGATAGTATGATTCTGAACATTTATATACGATGACGGACGGTCTTCTGTGCCCTGCTGATATTTTTCATTAAGTATTTCTGTTTGCCAGTTATCGCCTTCGTAACGCGGTATCGTGGTTTTTCCATTAAGAACTAAACAATAATTAAGCGCAATGCTTATATTGAATACTCCGCTTGAGTTGTTTACCTCTCTGTAAACATAATTTGTCGCGTCGGATTCATAAAGCAGCGCAAGTGCGTCATAGGCTATAACTGTGCGGATGTTCATATCATTTTCGCTGAGCTTGGCGCTTTTTATAAATCCGCTGAAAATATAGTATGTGGTTTCATCAGGCTCATATCCGGGGTAAAGAGTATTGGAAGGGCACAGCGTGTTTGAAGGATAAATAGGGCGGTTTGATACAGTGTGTTTAATCAACTTAACACTAATCCACCGCCCTACAAGATTTTGAGTAAAAATACGCTCGTTTGTACTCAGCAAGTCAATACTGAATTCAGAGGCGATACAGCCGCCAAACTTCAAATAGCTTTCGTCGCAAATAGATTGCGTGAGCTTCATGCTCTCTTGGACTATGTTCTCAGCGGTAATGTCTGCTTCATATTCAACACCTGTTTCGTTGTTGTCGGTAAAGGAGATTATGAGCTCATTGTAAATGTGACCTGCCATATAACCCTCCTATATTTCTTCAAACATAAACTGAATAGCTTTGTATTTAATGCTATTATGGCTAATCGTATCAACAGGATATGTTATGTCGTACATTCTGAACCACGCTGTTCTGTAGTCCATAAGTTCATCATCCCAGTATTCGAGCTGAATTTTACGTATCTGCTGTACGCCCATAGCACTAAACAACGCATCGCGAAGTTCTTGCACCTGAGATAAATTCAGCTCGAACGTTGAAAATTCAATTTTTGTTTTATAGTTTGGCGAGACAACAATGTGAAGCTCATTATTGTTATCTCGATATTTCTTAATTTCCTGACGTTCTAACGGCGTAGATTTATACGTACCGCGCTCGATGAATTTATGCGGAAAAAGAGAGTTTGTTTTAATAAACTTTATCAAATAGCCGTTAAAATTCACTATAAATAAACCTCCTTAAAGCGCACTTACACCGTGCATAGTCTTATATCTGTTATTGCGGTCAACAAGCCAACTGAACCAAACCTCACCGTCAACGTTGAGGTTGATAACCGTAGGATTGCCGTCACCGCCCTGCTCCGCCATAACCTCCGCCAGAGCTCTCTTCATTGCGCTGATAGGCGACACAATCTCAGGCTCTCGCTTGTTGTCGCCGAGAACAGCGAGAAATTCGCCGTAGTTTGCGGGTACAACCGTGCCTGTTGCAAGGTGCGGAATTTCAGGAATGTTAACACCCCAAGTCTGACCGCCGACGAACGGTACCCAATCGGGTATATCGACTTTCAGCGAGTTCAATCCGCCTATAACGGCGTTAATACCGTCGATAATCCAGTTAATCGGGGTTTTTATACCGTTCCAGATATTCTGCCATAAATTCGAAAACCATTGTTTTATTCCGTTAAACGCGCCCTTGATACCATCGACCGCCTTGCGGAATACGTTTGAGAAGAACTCACCGATTTTCGAGAAAACACCCGTAATAGAATTCCAGATGTCCTGGAAGAAACCTGTTATTTTTATGTAAATTCCAAGAGCCCAATTTCTCAGCCCCTCGAAAATGCTTTTGAACCATGCAATTATTTTTATATAAACTGATACAGCCCACATTTTGAGCTTTTCAAAAATGTCTTTGAACCAATCAACAATGCCTGAAAAGATTTCCTTTATCTTTTCCCAGGCACCACCGAAAATCTGTCCAAAGGCTTCAAAGATTTTCGGACCTGCTTCGACAAGAGCTTTCGCAACTGCTACGATAATCTTCGGAATTGCCTTAATCAGCCCTAAGATAATCTCCGGCAAATGCGCGACAAGCTCAATGTTTAGCATAATCAAGCCCTCAATGAGCTGAGGTATGCACTCAATAAGCCCTGTTATAATCTTTTCGATTATCGTCGGCAAGGCCTCGATAATGCCTAAAATAATCTTTGGTATAGCCTTTACAAGACCTATCACCAAAGAAATTACGCCGTCAATTAAAATCGGTAAATTCGTAATCAGCGCATCAACTACTGAAATTATTATTTCGGGTAAATTGTCGATAATCGGCTGAATGATTTTATCAATATTTTTCATCAGGTAAACCGCCATAGCTACAACCGCGCTGACGATTTGCGGAATTAGCTTCGGCAAGGCTTCGGCAACCATTTTCACCATTGACGGCAAAGCCTGAACAATGCCGAAAAACAGCTCTTTAAGCCCTGACAAGATGTTTGGCAAAACGCTTATAATTAGCTGTCCAAGCTGTGGCAAAACGTTCACAAAAGCCAAAATAAATTCCTTTGCACCTTGAATAGCAACAGGCAAAAGCTGACTTAAAATGCCTGGCAAAATCAGAATAATTCGAGGAGCGAGTTGCTGTATCAGTAAAATGATACCGTTCAAAATAACGCCGATTTTTGGGAGAATGTTTTGCCCGACGGTAACTATACTGTCGACAAAGCTGTTAATGAGCGACGTTAGGTCTGCATCGGAATCAGACAGTCCGGTGATAAGGTTTGTCCATGCTCCCTGCATTGATTGTATCGAGCCTTGAATTGTAGTGCTCGCTTCTTTGGCGGTAGTGCCGGTTATTTCCATTTCGGTCTGTACAACGTGTATTGCTTCGGTGATGTCCGAGAAAGAAGAAATATCGTACTTCACGCCTGAGAGTTTTGTCGCGTCATCGAGAAGGCGCTGCATTTCTTCTTTAGTACCGCCGTATCCGAGCTTCAAGTTGTCAAGCATTGTGAAGTTCTGCTTGGCAAATCCCTGATAGGCATTTTGTATTGACTCTATGTCCGTACCCATTTTATTGGCATTATCAGACATATCAATAACGGCCATATTTCCGACCTCAGCAGCCTTTTTGGTATCACCGTTAAGTGATTTTATTAGTGAAGCCGAAAAGCCTGTTATAGTCTCCATATACTGATTTGAAGATAAGCCTGCCGACTTATACGCACTTTCGGCGTATTTCATAACAGTATCAGAACTGTCTTTGAAGAGTGTCTCAACACCGCCTGTCAGCTGTTCGTATTCCGAGTAGGCGTCAAGAGCTTTTTTGCCTATTGCGACAATACCCGCGCCCGCGGCAACCGTCGCAACACCAACACCTTTTATTACGCCGCCGATTTTACTTCCGACACTTTTTACCTTGTCGAATTTACTGCTTGCCTCATCAGCCGCGTCGCCCGATTTCTTGAACCCTTGCTCAACATCATCGAGCCCTTCCTCGCTTTCATCAAGCTCCGTTTGTAGTTTATCCTGAGCTTTGGCGTTTGATTGTGTTTCCTTGGTGTTCGAGCCTTCAGCGGAATTAAGAGAAGAAAACTCCGAACGGACAGCCTTTAATTCACCTTCCTGCTCCCCGAGTTCACCGCTAAGAGAACCATAAGCAGCTTTTGTGTTCTTTGCGGATTTCTCGTTTCTCTCGAGAGCCTCGCCTACATCATTCACTGCGCTTTCGGTTTTCGACAAATCACCTTCCGTGGAGTTCAGCGTTGAACCCATTTGCGAAAACGCGTTTGCGCTCTGATCTGTGGCTTTTTGTGTCTTGCTCTGAGCGGCCGTCACGCTCTCAAAGCTCGACTTTATTTCATTACCCCTTGTTAATAGCTTTTTGGAGTCTTTATTAAATCCGTTTACGTCAATTTTGGTATTAAAGACAAGATTTCCATCTGCTGTCAGAAGTTCTCACCTTCTTTCAAAATCTCTCTAAGCCCCGGTAAGCTGATAGATAAAGTCTTCTTCAGCTTTCAGTTCAGCCTCCTCTTCGGGTGTTAGTTTTTCTTTGAGCACAATAATTTCTTTGTGCTTTTCAAAATATTCCCGTTCCCACTTTTCAAGTGATTTTCCGTTTGCCATTTTATGGCGAATGCTCATTACCTGAGAATAAAGACCTTCGCCTACCTCGTTAAATAAGCCGAGAAAGCTCCACCAATGCAAATACTCAACATCGCGGATTTCATAGCCTGCAACCTTATTGAGAGCGGGAAAAATCATATATTCATCCTGTTCCCAATCCATAGTCTTTGCGGGCGTTTTTTTAGATTTCGGCATATTTCCGCCGTCAAGAAACCAGACAGCTTTTTTATATGCTTCCTCGGTGTTCTCCGGCACAGTTAAAAACAGGCATTCAAGCACCGTAGGAACGACAAGAGCAGGCGGCAAGGATTTATCATTGTATGCTTCGAAAATCGTTAAAGCGACCCGATAATCAGAGCGTATCGGGTATTTTACGCCGTCGACTTCAAGCTCTTTCGGTAAGAATAACATCACTTAAACTCTTTCACTTTTTCGGTGTACTTTTCCATTTTCTTTTTCTCGGATTTCAGCGTTTTTTCGATTTCGGGAATGAGCGCGTTCAAAAATCCCCAAACAATGGGTACACCGCCCGCGGGAGACATACAGTTCAGACTGCCGAAAACAGTATCGCATATAGAAGCGTTAAAGACTTCATCGACTTCTTTTCTGACTTCCTGCTCGATAATGAGGAGCTGCTCTGCGATTTCTTCGACGTTCTCAGGGTTAGCGCTCGCACTGAGCCCTTTGTACATCTTCTCTTTTTCTTTGATTCCGTTTTTCAAATCGACAATTCGCTTCATCAAATTCAGGTCAGAAGTGTTAATCCTGATTTTGCGCGATTCGTCGCCGTTTATCGTGAATTCTTTGTATCCTTCGTTAAATGACAGATTAGACATATTATTCTCCTTAAAAATATAAGGAGCGGATTGCTCCGCCCCTTAGTTTGTTTTAAGCAGCCGCAGGCTCAAATGTAGGAACTCTGTCAGTAATAGTCGCTGTTCCCTGCTTACGGTTGCCGTCGAAGTTGATATTATACGGAATGTTAACACCGCCCTGAGCGCCGCCGTACGACTGGGGCTTAATGATACAATCCTCCTGCCATGCGTCATGAGTTGTGCCGGCTGTGTCAATAATGACTTCGAGTACCTTAGTCTTGCAGGCGTCGCCGGTCAGGCGGTTCATTGAAATATCCTTGATTTTCGGATAAATCGAGTCGTTAGTATCGGCATAATAGGTGTTAGCCTCGATTGAAGGCTCATAGCCATTGTCGTTAGTAACGGTTTCGTCCAGAATGTTCTTAATAACCTCTGTGTCGGGGTTAAGGTTAACGCTCATATCAGAGATGTGCTTACCGATAAGAAACCACTCGGGAGTAGCGCCGCCGAATGACGCGTCAATATAATGAAGTAAGTAACTTCTTTTGAGTTTACCTACCTTATCAGAATTAGACATTTTTTACCCTCTCTTTCTTAAATATTTATAGTATAATCCGCGGTGATTTGGAGTTGATACCTCACCGCGGAATTCAAATTATTATCGGGTATGCTAAAAAGCATACCATTTGCACAAGTTATCTTTTCCAGAGTACCGAAATGCTCGCCACCGTCAATTTCTGTTGAAACTTCTAAGTCGGTATTACAAGATGACAGTACAAAATTCTGCCAATTCGGAGACTCGAACCAATGTTGAAGCTCAAGCAAAAGACCGCTGTTTTGAAGTCTGTCATAGTCATTGAACGACTGAAAGGTCGCGTATAAGATAAACGTGTGACTCCGCTCCTGATTTCCGATTATGTCCTCGGAAACCAATCTGTCACCCGTCGGATAAAGCCCGAATTCATCAGGTGCATTTTCGTTATAGTCGATATGAAGATTTTTAATCTTCGGAAAACTGGTCAAGATTTCCTGCATTTTTTCAACGATGTTCACTTAGATATACCTCCCGCAATTTTCGCGGCACCTTTGGCAATATCTCTCTTATGGTCGGCTTTCATTCGCTCAAACCACATCTTTCCCGCTTTCGGGTGCTTGCTTGTGTTGTACTTAAGCTGACGGCCTGTGGGGAATTTCTTTTGTCCTCTCGGACTGAAAAAAGCAACCGGCTCAGAAATACCACTTTCAAAAATCGGAATGTTGGGACCATACACTTCACCGTAGTATTGATAACGAGCGTAGGGGGATTTATATTGTAGTTTTCCGCTGCCGATAACCGTACCAATCTTAACGCTCTCTGCCAAAGGTCCATTGTCCATTGGCGTATACGGAACCATTAAGCGGATTGCTTCACTATCAACATACATTTGTGCTTGGTTCAGCCTTTCTGCCCTTATAGAGCTAAAATTCGGATTCCATTTGAATTCAAAAGAGCCGTTTGCTCCACTGATATTTCTCGGTTGATTAATGATAATCAAATTATCACCTCGAAACTCCGTTATTCGCTGTGATTTTATAATGTTGCATATTCTCAGAGCCGTACAGCAGGCGGTCAATGCTCATAACAGTATGCACATCATAATTCGCGTTGAGTTTTTTTATGCTCTCAGAGGCTGCCTGCTGTGACGAACCGTCAAACTCGAAATTACACTCACCTTTGACAATGATGTCCTTAGCGGCTTTTTTCCGGTTACTCAAAGCTGTATTCAGTTCGGTTCTCAGCATTTCGGTTATGTCTTTAACGAAAATATACACTGTGATACCGTCCTTGCTCTGAAAGCCGTCTTTGAACACAGCAGAAGATATGCTCTCCTGCCAGTGACATTTAGGAACAAAAAATCGGTCAAAGCCTAAGCCGTTGCGAATGAAAATAGTACAGCTTTCATTTGTCAGCATAATGAGCCCCCTTGATATAACAGCCCTGTGTTAGCAAGCCAAGTGTAAATGATATTCTTGATTTGAGTTGACAGCGATTTAACAGCGGTCTCGCTATTATCATAAGTCGTTGATATATCACCGACTTTCTCGCTTGTCACTCCGCTTATAGCAGGGGTGTGCTCATACTTGTAAAGCAGTTCAGCCAGTTCACAACAGCACATTTTTACTTCTTCGGGGATTTCTTCTCCTATGTTGCCGTGTGTATATAGATTTATATATGAGCTTGCCTTATCGCCCCAATGGTCGAACTCATCAAAGAATACAAACGGCATACCATTACTGCTTCCCAAATAGTTGATTTTGTAATAATTATAATCTGCATAAGGGGTAATCATTTAATCACCCCTCAGCCTGCTCTTTCTCCTGCTCCTGTTCCTCTTCCTTTGTCTCCTGCTCTTTCTTCGGCTTTTCCTCTTTGGGCTTTCTTACCTTCTTGTCAAAAGTAAGTCCAACTGTTTTCATAGTTAAACCTCCTTATTTACGCCTTATGGCTAAGATAAATACCCGCGCGCTTGTTCTCATACGCGTCAACAAGACCGTACTTGCGGTACTTGAGAATGTATGAATCGCTGTTCGGGTTGTTCTCGGGCGCAATGATGTCGTTTGCGATGTGCTTATCGTACTTGATAATTGCCGGCTTGTGAATAATCATAAAGTTGATATCCTTACCGGCTGTCGCCTTCTGGTAGTGACCTGCTTCCTCGCCCTCGCTCTTACCGTCGAGCATATCAATCGCGGTATAGAAACGCGACTGCGGCACTTTCTTTGTGCCCGCAAATGTTGCAAGAACCTCTCTGGACTTAGTTGTGTCGAGTGCCATAACGCCGTTGAGCAGTGTGGGAGTTGCATAAAGGTAACGCTCCTCCTCGGGCACTTCGTCTTCGTCCATCTTATTCTTCGCTGTGATAAGCGCGGCGAGGAAATCCGCAATATTCGAGTATGTCGCCGCTGTTGCCTTCGAGATACCCGACAAGCCTGCAAGCTTTGCGAATGTGAACGCGTCAGCCTCGGGAGCGACCTTTGTGCGGATAAGCTCGCTGCCGGCTTTACCGAATGCGAGATTAAAGCTCTCCTGGTTATCCATAGCGTCGACGGAGATTTTTGTGCCTCTGTCGTAGTTGTACGCTACGGTCTTCCATACAAGGCTTACAGAACCGTCGGTGTAACCGCTGTTTCTGTCGTAATCGCCGAGACCGGTAACGCCGAGCTGAGGATAACAGATTTCGTTTACGTTAACGCCTGCCCTTACCATAGCGGGGTCGCCGATAAGGTCAGCGGTAACAGATGCCTTCTTGTAGACCTCGTCGAGCAAGTCTACATAGTTTTTGGGTAATACAAAATTATTTGCCATATAGTTTTACCTTCTTTCTTATTTCTTTTCGGGCGGCAAGCCCATAACGGCTCTCATTGAATCAAGAGCCTCAACAGAACCGCCGCCGGACTTTCCTGCGAATTTTCCTTTGTCGAGCGGCTCTTCGGAATTGAACATATAATCCTGTTCTTCCTTAACCTTATCTACGGCCGACTCGATGTCTTCTCTCTGGTTCTTGCTGTCTCTCAGGGTTTTAAGGTCGAGCAGTGCCTTTGTGGCAGTTGTGCTCTTTGCGCCCTTATCTTTGAGAATAGAATCGACAAGAGAATTGAAATCATTGTCGGCAATCTGCTTTTCGTAGGTCTGTTTCTGAGTTTCAAGCTGCTGATTAAGAGTTGTAATCTTGCCCTGCAGGTCTTTAACGTCAACGCCCTCAAACTTTTTCAGACTTTCCGTAGCAGTTTCAAGCTGAGCTTTGAAGTTATCTCTGGAAGTCTTGACCTTTTCGTGCTCGCTAACGGTGATATAATTCTCCTTAAGCGACTTTTCAAACTCAGACTTTTTGTCCTCAGGAACTTCCAAACCAAAGCCCTTCAAGATTTCGTAAATGTTCTTCATATAATTTCCTTTCTACATAGCTTATATACCGCTCTGTCCGCGGTTGAAAGTAAGCCGATGTACACCCTCGGCGCGGTAATTTGGATATAAAAAATGCGCTGTACCTTACGATACAACGCATTGATTATTGAATTTTGGGTATAAGAAAACCGCCCTGCCGTAGCGGAGCGGTTACATAAACTTAAAATATGGATTATTATTCAAATAACCTGTTTCTATAAGTCTTTTAGCAATTTCAATCTGTTCTTGTTCAAACAAATCATCTGTAGGCAAAAAGCCAACAATACACTTATCTTTATAAACATTAAGCCCCAACGCATGAAAAGGTTTTTTACACAGCTCGATATATTTACGAAACAATATCTTGATATTTTCTGGAGCGTTAGGCTTCAGAAGAAACAGAACGCCGAAATCCATTGAATATTTATTTTCAACAGCATATTTTCCGCACTGTTCATACCAATCTCTTGGGTTTTCAGCCATATTAAATCACCTGCATTCTTATATATCTTTCTGTTTTATTTATTAACCTTCCTCTATAGTCTTTCACTGTTATTTCGCGCTCACCAGCGTCAAGAATTTTGAAAGAAGTGTTTTTATCAATCAAAAATTCAAATTCCGCTGGAGAATCTGAAATTTTATAAATATAAGCTCCTTTTGTGTGTGTTGGCGCGATAATTTCTAAGGTTGTTTTGGTGGGACTGTTGCCACCAAAAATAGTGTAAGCCTCGCCACAAATAGAAGTACTGGTAAAACCCTTTTCTGTATAAACTTTCCCTATCGCTTTTTTCATATCCTCGACGGAAGAAGAAGCACCTGTAATAAAATCAACGCTACCAACACAACGTCGTAATTCTAATGGCTCATTGAGTTTGAATTTTGATAATTCATTTGATATGCCATTGGCAATCTTTTTGTATTTTGCTTCATCAAAACCATCACCATAACACCGTTTAGCTTTTGCAAGGCTATCGCCGCCACGTAAAACTGCGTTGATACCTCCATAAGTACCGCCGGTATATTCATAGATATTAGGATTATCAGCACGAAGGAAAGATACCCCTTCATTAACTTTATAATAGTCTTTTTGCCATTCTTCAAACTCTTTTATATCAGCGTCAAATAGATTTTTACCTTTTATTTGAATTATACCACTCTCACCCGATTTTTCAAGGGCTTTCGCTGATTTTGTCAGCGGTTTTCCGATACTTTCATCAACACCCTTGAACGGACTGATATTCACCCTTTGGCGTTCTTGCGGTAAGCCCATCGCCTTTGAGAATTCGGCATATTCGCTTGATAAGCCGTGATACTTCGCTTTTTTCGCGAGAATATCGTCCGCGTCAGCTCCGCCCTGCTCGAGCAGGTGGATTTCCTCGCGTTTTGCTCTGAGGGCTGTCTCAATTCTCCGCTGCCGCTGTGTAGCCTCATATGTAGTGTACTGCTTGCCTTTATATTCCTTCGGCGTGTTCTCCTCGGCGTTCATACGGTCAAGCTCTTCATCGGTATAGAGCCGCTTTGAAACGCCCGGGAAGAACGGATGAAAATCGTGACGGCAGTTAGCACCTTTTAATCCTGCGATGTTGCCGTAACCGCAAACGCTGACAAGCTCCGATTTGCTGTAAACTCTGCCCTGCCAGGGCTGATGTGTAGGTCTTGCGCCCTGATGATATGTAACCTCGAAATACTCAGTGCCGAGCTTTTCGGCGTTTTCCTCGGTAATTCTGCCTACAGTCTGATTGAACCCTGTCATAACAGCACGGCGGGCGGCAACCTCAACGCGGTTGCTTATTCCGCTTGCATAGTCAACGGTTCGCAAGCCGCTGTCGGTCATCTGCTTAACGGCTCGCTTGATTACGCTGTTATAGTCATACGCTCCACTCATAATCTGCATTGAGGCGTTGTCGAGCGTTTCCTGATAAAATTTCGCAATCGGCTTAAAAGTAACAGCGCCTTTGGCATTTTTAACCGCAAAACCGAGCGATTGAGTTATATTCTTAAATTCGGCTTTGGTCTGCTCCTTTATTCCGTTGATAAGCTGCTGGAGCGGTTTATTCTTTCGATACGGAACGAATGACTCTCCCAACTGCTTATAAATCGGCTCGTACCTCGCATAATCCTCGGCGAGTATAGTTTTATATATCCTGTCGATTTCGCTCGATGTAAGCCCGAGCGTGCGCTTAATATGCCGTTTGATAACCTCTTTTGAAGTGCCTAACTCATAAAGGCGGCTTATTTCCAAATCAGCTGTGCGCGTAATCTCTTTGTTATACGCAATCCGCTCAACGATGTCGCTCATTATGTTAAGCTGCAGGTCTCTGAACAGCTTTGAAATGCCCTGAGGTACGTACTCGAGCTCTTCCGGCGTAAGCATTAATAAACCTCGGACTGCTCGGGAAGATTAGCCTTTGCGGTCTTGATGTCCTCGTTGCGCCAACGCGCGCGGTACTCCTCAAGTCTGAGCGTACCGTTCGCGAGGTCTTTTCTGTCCTCTTCACGTTCTGACGTTTCATCATTGAGGAAGCTGTCCCGGAACTCACAAGAAAACTCATAGCCGCTGAGCGTGAGCCTGTTATAAAAAGCAAAAGCGTACACAAGACCTTCAAGACACGCCTTAAGCTGTGCCTGAATATGGTTAACAGTGTTACGCTTGCGATATTTCGACGCGTTGATTTCCGTTGCGGTCTTATCGACATATTGAGGTTGCGATAAGTCGCCGTATGACAAGCCGATATCAAACTCAATATCACGGCGATATTCCTCAAGCCCCGCAATAAAGCCTTCTTGCCTGAGCGTAGGTGAAAACTCGTGATAAAAATCTTCTTTATCGCCGTTTACATCAACATAAACCTCGGGCAACTGGTAACTGCCGTTCTTTGTCGGCTTAACCATAGTCAAATCGGCGTGGATTTTTCTCTCGGCTGACTTAAATTCATAATCGAGCCTGCCGTACTGAATATCGGCTTTTTTTATTTTTTCAATCGCGGTTTCGAACACCGAAATACCGGCGTTTGAACCATCGACCGTGTTATCGTTCGGGTTGCGGTAGAACCCGAAAATCATGCGGTCAACAGGGAAAGTTACCGACGGAACATAATCTTTCCATTCATCAACGTAACCAAGCGGAATTTCACGGCCGAGACTGTTCTCTGTCTCGGACACATAAGCCGCATTGGTGATTGTCAAGCCGATAGATGTTATCTTATGGCGTTCCAATCGGATATAAATCCTTTTATTAACTTTTTTTATCTCAGGAAAAACAATATCGGTCGGATTTCCGTCCGCGTCTCTCTCCAAAATCAAATATTCATTTTGTGCTAAGCACTGAAACGTGTCTGCTCCGAGCGGTTTGATAATCATTTCGCCCATAGCCAAACCACGCTGCAGAAATGTATCAAGGCGGATTTTCACCTTTTCAAGAGTTTTATTTAGCGTGTCGTTCGATACGTTTGTCGTCATTTCATTCAATGCTACGTTCGCGAGCTCACGAACCGATGAGCTCTCAATTCTGAGGCTGATAACCTTATCGCCGTCGCACCAATCGGCTTTGCCAAAATAGCACTTGTTCCACAGAGCAATGTGCGCTTTCATATCCTCGGATAGAACAGAATTCACGCCCAAAGCCTGCACTATATCTTTTATCGGAAACATCCGCCTGTACACTCCTTTCATAAAACTTACAATTCCCATTTATTCGCCCCTTCGTTTCCACACCTTATTCATTGCATAGCGCGACGCGTCGATATGGTGATTGTCCTTGTCAGGATATCCCGTAATAATATTACCGTCTTTATCACGTTCGTACGCATAATTAAGGAACTCCTCGGCTGTTTTCGGACAACGGCGGTTATCAATTACAATCTCACTCAGCGATTGAAGCCATTTCATGGAATAATCAACCGAGCCCGGTCCTTTTTCTGCATTGCGTGCCAGTAAACCGTAGGCACGATAATCGCCCGTCGACTTCTTCTCTGCACTGTCGCACGTTATCAGGTCGTTTTCAGTAACGCCGTGATTTGCTTTTAATTCTTCAGCTGTCTGCTTATTACTCTTTTTATTGCAGTGATATTCATCAAAGATAATCAGCTTGTGCTGTGAAGCGATGTACGCCATACAGTTATAAGCATACGGGTCAGGATACCATCCCCAGTCAACTCCACGGTATAGGCGGTCGAATTCTTTGATTTCTTCATCGGTAACTTCTCTGATCACCACGTTTTCAAAGACATTACCACCGCTACCGTTAGCAATTCCCATATACTCATTGTCGTATGCTTCGGGATTTGTCTCTTTTAAGAATTCCGCGTCGTCAATAAACGGCTTTCCGAGCCATTTGCGCGGTACATTGAGGTAGTTACTCTCAGTAACGAGCCTGTCCGCACGCGGGATCTTGATGTATTTATTCGCCCAGTTCTGAGCTGATTTCGGCGGGTTGAATGATTTGAACTTGAAAGCAAGCTCGCCGCCGCGGGTTACCGACTGCTCAATCGTTCTGACCGCCTCAGGACCTGTGAACTGGTCGAGCTCCTCAAACCACAAAATACCGATATATCCGAACGGTGCTTTAATCGACTTAATTTTGTCGGGATCATCAGCGCCGCGGAAATATATCTTTTGCCCCGTTTTTATACGTGTTATCTCCATCGGGCTAACCGTAGAGTGAAATTCATCACTAAGCCCGAGCGCGTCAATGCTCCACAGAATTTGCTGATACACCGAACCGCGCAACGTGTCGGCAACCTGGCGCATAACACAGGCGTGCATATCCTCGTTCTTCATCAGCAGGTCGATAATCTCTAAGCTGACAAAAGTTGATTTTGTAGAGCCTCTGCCGCCCGGGAACACGTATTCCGAGTGTTCGCGGTTCTCAATATCGAAAAGCACCGGCGTAAATGTCGGTGCTATCATTGTTGCGGGAATACCCTTATATTCGTTTGTATACACATCAGGCGGCGCATTCTTCTCTTTCTCGATTCTGAGATATTCTTTATCGAGCTTCATTTTGTGCTTTTTATATGCGTCATCCTGAATTATATCTCTCAATTCTTTTATTGCGCCAACGTCGCCGCTTTTCGCTTTTTTAAGCAGCGCGGCGTTCACGATTACGAGATTTGTTATTTCTTCATCTTCAAGCTCAACGGAATTCAGTCCTAAATCGCTGAGCAGTGTCCAATCATCAGGTGCGAACGTGCGCTTTTCGAGCAGCAGTTCCATTATCTGCTTCATGCTCTTTTTTCTACGCCGTGCAACACCCGACGCTCTGCCACCCTTTGCACCATTTTTCACGGCTTCCTCTCGGCTTTGATTGCTGGTAAAGGGTATTAAGTTTTTCTCATTCGCCACCTTCACCACCTCTCAAAAGCGAAAAAGCAAAACCGCCCATTTCCGGGCGGCTTCACATAAGGAGCATGACACACAATGTTCATCTTTATACGTTTCCTAATTCTAATTATATCACACTCAAAGGTAACTTCGTTACCAATTGTGTTTGTAGCAGCGTTTTTTTATGCTTGCCACTGTATCGAGCCTGTTTTCGGTTATATCCGCTATCATACGCCAAGTACAGTTTTTTACCAAAAATAGATGAATACAAACCTCTTCGTCAATATCTTTCGATAGGCGGCTGAGGGCGTTGTGTTTTTCGGTTTCCAGTTCTTCAATTCGCTTTTCAGTGTCCGAAATTTCGGTAATACACTTACCGATTTTATCAGACACATCACTACCCCCGGGCATACCTGAAAGAGCAGGAGAAACATTCACAACCTCGCTTTTAAGCATTACAAGCTTTCTTTTGAGCTGACCGAGCTGTTTATCAATAGCTTTGAATTCTCTTATCGTCAATTTGTCACTCCCTTAATCAGCTTTAGAATTGTCTGCTCGACATTCTCTCCTATTGCCCTGTACCAATCAGGATGTAACAAGCGACTTGTAAGAGCTAACATATGCCATTTGTCATCCGGTAAAAAAGGAATATCCAAGACAGGAATATCACTCACAGAACCGAGAATATCAACACATCCTGCCCGCTCAAGAACTGAATAGATATCATCCTTTACCGGATATAATTTCTTATGTACCTGCATAAAAATTATATTTGTCATTTTTCACCTCTCCCACACTATAGAGCAAGTTCCTTAGCGTGTTTAATGTTCCTAAAGAGTACAGACAACCAAAATGAAATTTTTGCGATAGACAAGCCATTTTTAATTAAAATGATATTCAGGATGGAAGGTTGTCTTTTTAAATTCGGCTGAATAACAACTAATCTCAGATTGCTATTTTATAATGTCAACTTGTTTTATTATATAATCTCAAATTGCGATTACATAATGTCAAGTTGCGCTTTGCTTTTCTGATACATCTTCAAGCTTTGCGATTACAAGCGAGGTCGCTGCCGAGATCTGGTCTTTAAGCTCAGCTTGAAAGACAAAACCGCTCTTATTCCCCTGCCGCATAATGCAACCTGTGAACGTGTATGGTATGCCCTCAAAGTAGACTGTTCTGCCGAGGCAGAATTTAACTCTCTGAATATCCATTTATCGGCAACTCCTCTACGCAGATAAAAATACCGGGGATTTTCGCCCAGAACTTCTGGCAGATTTCGGAACAGACAAGAGCGTCATCCTTCCAAAAGCCGACCTTTGTCATACAGTCCTTCAAGAGCTTTTGAAGATTATCCGTGTCAGGCTTTGAAATTTTATAATCTCCGTCCGAGTGTTCGCCTTTGATTGGAAAGCACCATTTAACCACAAGCTGAACCGCCGAGGAAAACGGTTGTGCAGGCTTATACTTCATCAGGTGAGCTTTGAACTTTTGCTTAACGTTCTTAATTTCCACGCTGTCGTACATAAACGGCTTACCGTTAATCGCCGTGAGTTTTTTCTCCTGAGCCGTCACCGTCGGGGGAATCATCGGCATAAAAAATATCGTTTTCATTCTATATCATCTTCTTCCTGAACAAAATCAACGCCGACCCATTTTTTTGTATTAGGGTTGTATGTAATCGCGCCTGATTGCTTGACGATATCCCAAATATATTTCAGCACAGGTAATTGTTTAACTAACCACCAGAGAGTTCTTGATTTTCTCAAATTAAATTCTTCTCCAGGTAGGGTATGATATAACGGCGGCATTCTTCGAGCGGCGTCGACAATCGCTTGCCTCGATTTACTTCTTTTCATTTTCATTTCCGCACCTCCTCGCGCGTCATTATTCTAACTGTATGTTTTGTGGGGACGGAGTAAGTCCCCCACAAACATACATTGTTAATAATAATATAGTTTTTTGTCACTCTGACAAACTCGATAAATTAATCGTTTTT
>Ga0326514_10000239_pt1 | contig 36315 bp, 36 predicted proteins | sample 3_2548_0518_D_FD_203653 | JGI IMG/M metagenome (GOLD analysis project Ga0326514, IMG submission 203653) | Bovine rumen microbial communities from UC Davis, California, United States - 3_2548_0518 | ecosystem: Host-associated > Mammals > Digestive system > Stomach > Rumen | place: USA... | reverse complement strand
TTTCTTTGCTCATCCATTGTCAGTTCAATTCTCCTGATAATAATCACCTCCCGAATGGGTAGTAGTTTACCACACACGGGACATTTTCATTTTTGGTTTATCAGGACATTATCATTTTTGTCTTATACGCCCATAAGGTGATGTGAATTTCTGCTTGACACAGCGGTCTGCCCGTGATAGAAGAGAAATCAGCAATATATGTTCGGTATGTAACCTTATGAGGGCATGAACCGGTAGACAGGTGCGACGAATGCATGTCAGACATCTGTCTTAGGTTTGTGCCCTCTTTTATGTTGCAAGAAGGGAGTAGAGGAATATGGCTAAGAAAAAAGACAATGGCGGCGGTGCATTTGCTGTACTGCAGAGGATCGGGCGAAGCTTCATGCTTCCGATCTCCATCCTGCCTGTCGCCGGGCTGCTGCTTGGTCTGGGAAGCACGTTCACGAATGCGACCACGATCAAGACCTACCATCTGGAAAGTGTGCTGGGTGACGGCACGCTCCTTCATGGGCTGATGGTCATCATGAACGCTGTAGGCAGTGTTGTGTTCAACAATCTGCCGCTTCTGTTCGCAGTGGGTGTCGCGATCGGCATGGCAAAGAAAGAGAAAGAGGTTGCGGCGCTGGCATCCATGATTGCTTTCTTCGTCATGAATATCTCGATCAACGCCATGCTGCAGATCAATGGCCAGATCGACGCGTCCGGCAACATCATCGGGAATCTTCGCGAAGGCGCTACTCAAAGTATCGTGGGCATCACGACTCTGCAAATGGGCGTGTTCGGGGGTATCATCGTTGGTCTAGGTGTTGCAGCGCTTCACAACCGTTTCTATAAAATCGAGCTTCCGGCGGCCATCAGTTTCTTCTCCGGTTCCCGGTTTGTGCCGATCATATCGACCGTTGTCTATCTGTTTGTAGGGATCCTGATGTACTTTGTCTGGCCTGTCGTGCAGACAGGCATCAATTCGCTCGGCGGGCTGGTCACCTCCAGCGGCTATGTGGGGACCCTGATCTTCGGTCTGATCAAGCGGGCGCTGATTCCGTTCGGCCTGCACCATGTGTTCTATATGCCCTTCTGGCAGACTGCGGTCGGCGGTACCATGGAAATCGCCGGCAAGGTTTACGAAGGCGGTCAGAACATCTTCTTCGCCCAGCTGGCACACTCATCCGAAATTACCCATTTTTCCTCGGACGCGTGCAGATACTTCTCGGGTGAATTCATCTTCATGATCTTTGGTCTTCCCGGAGCCGCTCTGGCCATGTACCAGACTGCGAAACCGGAGAAAAAGAAGCAGGCAGGCGGTCTGCTGCTGTCCGCAGCCCTGGCTTGCGCCTTCACCGGGATCACAGAACCGCTTGAATTCTCATTTTTGTTTGTCGCGCCGGTCCTCTTTGTTGTACAGGTCATCCTGGCAGGCACCTGCTACATGATTGCCCACATCCTGAACATAGCCGTCGGGCTCACATTTTCGGGAGGACTGATCGATCTTGTCCTGTTCGGTGTCATGCAGGGCAATGCCAAGACCAGCTGGCTTTTGATCATTCCGGTCGGCATCATCTATTTCTTCCTGTATTACTTCATCTTCCGCACGTTGATCCTGAAGCTGAACCTGAAGACTCCGGGACGTGAAGATGACGATGTGGAGACAAAGCTCTACACAAAGGCAGATTACAAGGCAAAGCAGGGAGGACAGGGGATTCCGGGAGCCGCGGATCCCGCCCTTTCCACTCTTTCCGCTGAGGACCAGCTGAGCGACCGGATCATGAAGGGGCTTGGCGGCAAGGCCAATATCTCGGATGTGGATGCGTGTGCTACTCGTCTGCGCTGCACCGTGAAGAATTCCGATCTGGTTTCTGACCCCATGCTCAAGGCGACCGGGGCTTCCGGCGTCGTGCATCATGGCGAAGGGATTCAGGTGATCTACGGTCCGCGGGTGGCTGTCATCAAGTCGAATCTGGAAGACTATCTGGATAAGGTCCCGAGTACAGAGTTTGTACCGGAGGGATCGCCTGCGGCAAATGCTGCAGGGGCGGACTTTGCCGCTTCCGCTGCCGGTTCCCCGAACGTATCTTCAGGCAACTCCGGAGATGGCGCAGGGCAGAAACCGTCCGGAAAGCTGGTGAAAACCGTCGTATTGGGCAGTCCGGTCAATGGTCAGGCGGCGGAGCTTTCCACCTGCCCGGATGAAGGTTTCGCACAGGGCATGATGGGTCTTGGCATGGTCGTCACTCCTGAAGACCCGGTCGTCGTTGCCCCTGCGGACGGCGAGATTGGATTTGTCTTTGACACGAAGCACGCGATCGGCTTTGTAACCGATGACGGTGAACTTTCCCTTCTGATCCATATGGGCATCGATACTGTCAAGCTGGGAGGAAAAGGTTTCAACGTCCTTGTGGAAGCAGGACAGAAGGTGAAGAAAGGCACTCCGCTGATGAAGATTGATATCGACTACATCCGTCAGAACGCCCCTTCTATTGTATCTCCTGTCCTTGTGACTGACATGGATGAAGACCATCAGGCCATCAGGGTACTTCACACAGGATCTGTACACGCAGGAGACGATCTGTATGCAGTGGATATCTACGAGTGAGATCCCATCCGATATGCCGCCGGATGCGTTCGGGTGAGGTTCAGTCAGTGTATAATCAAGGCGCACCCGCTGCCTTTATGGTATATGGGTGCGCCCATTTTCACGTAACAGACATGAGGAGGAATTCAGATGCTCATGCAGGAAGTCCGCATAACAAAGATATTGAACCATAACGCCGTTCTGGCGCTTGGAAACGGTCAGCGGCAATACCTCATTCTTGGCAAGGGCATCGGTTTCGGAAAAAGGATGTCAGAGCGGTTTTCTCCGTCATCCGAATGCAGTATATACTCTCTGAATGAGCTGACTGACCGGGGGAACCCTGCAGAGATCGTAAAAGCAGTAGATCCCATATGTCTGGAGGTTGCAGGTGTACTGATAGATAAAGCACAGGAAAAATTCGGAACGTGCGACCGGTCGATCATCTTTCCGCTTGCGGACCATCTGGAATTCGTGATCCGGCGTCTGCGGACCGGAGAGCCATTCGATAATCCTCTGAATGATGATATCCGCGTCATGTTCCACAGTGAGTATAAAGTTGCCGAGCAGGCACGGGGCATCATTGCAGAGCGCCTGGATCTGCAGCTTCCGGAAGCAGAGATCGGACTTGTCGCGCTGCACATCCATTCTGCCATCGAAGGGGAAAAAGTAACTCAGGCTATGCAGGAAGCGCAGATGGTGCGGCGCTGTGTGCAGATGATCGAAGAAAGAAGCGGGAAGAAATTATCCGTCACCAGCCTCGGCTACAATCGGATGATGAATCACATTCGCTATATGGTCGCACGCATGCGCACCGGCGAACAGATCAAGATGAACCTCAACCAATATATGAAAAGCGAATACCCGGAAGCATTCGAAAGCGCAAGGCAGATCTGCACAGAACTATCAAAAGCCATGCAGTGCCCTTGCTCCGATTCGGAGATCGGATATCTGGCAATGCATGTCGAACGGGTCAGTGAAGACGCATGACGACAGATCTGCATGGGGTCTGACTCTATGTTTCACCAAAGCAGATTCCCTGCTGTTATCACAGACTGCACATCTCTGGCCCTCATCCAATCGCAGGCCATGAAGATCCAGACGGATGATCGGTGCGTCACTCATATGATTCTTTCATCCGATGAAAAAACCAGGAAAAAGCGACGGGTGTCATCATCAATGGATTTCAGAAAAAAAGATTTCACTTCTTCTGAAAAGACCTCTTTACAGCCGGCAAGCCTTGCCACTTCCCTGTCTCTTTGACAACACCAAGGTTCAACTTACTGTTTTAATACCCATTTTATTACCCACACAGATTAAAGACTTAATGCTTTATACTTCGGACGACCTTTTCCGGTGAGAAAAGTTACAGGCGGCGTATCTGCTGTAGAATATGATGCCATGCAGAAACCGCTCCCCGACTCCGGGAAGCGGTTTCTGCATTTTCTCTGTCTAACCTGTTTCTTTCATCATGTTCGTGCCTGTATCCGCTTCCGCATTAGTTATCTCTGCTGCGGCGCCTGGAGACGAGCACCACTCCTGCACCGAGGACAAGGATCGTGCCGAGGATGTAGAAGATTCTCGTGCCGATGCCGCCGGTGGAAGGAAGTGCGGTACCGGAAGTGTTGATGATCGTATTGTCCGTATTGCTCAATCCAAGATCCAGCTTAGCGGTCGCCGTGTCCAGATTCTCGCTATGCTGTGCACTGATGTTGACCGTCGTGTCCTCGCACTTATTGTAGCCGTCAGGAGTCGTTGTTTCCTTCAGCTTATAAGTGCCCGCGTCAAGGCCGATGATGTTAAACTTACCGTCAGAGCCGGACTTCATCTCAACACCTGCGGCTCCGGCTGCTGCCGGAAGGTAAACGCTCTTCTCCTCATTGTAAGTCAGCGGAACCTCGGCTCCAGTGCCGTCATAAAGCTTAAATCCTGCATTCGGAAGAGGATCGCCATTCTCGCTGTTCTTTTTCTTGATGTTGTCCACTCCGTAGGTGAAGACCCAGACCGAATCGGATGCCGTCTTGCCCATATCCTCACCATGGTCCGTATTCGGGTTGTTGGAATACTGGAGCGATACGGTATTCTTATTGGTATCTGTCGATTCTGCGCTCGCCTTGTGAACAATTGCGTTCTCGTTCAGGTGGGCATTGTAGACCACTGTCACGACTGCGCCGTCCGACAGATCGCTCTGCACAGACTTCACATCATTGATCGTCAGTGTCCAGGTCTTGTCGGCCTGACCCTTGCTCACGCCGGATACGGAATATCCTTCCGCAGGTACTTCTTTGCTGCCTACGCTCACGCTTGCAATTCCGTCAAATGTCACGCCGGCTGACATGGTATCCGTGAATACCAGTTTGTAGCTGCTGTAGTCTGCGTAGTGAGGAGATGCAGGCAGTGTTGCGATCAGGCGGAACTTGAAGCTCTCACCGATGGCATGGTCCGCAGATTCATACCAGCCTTTCTCTGCATTCTTGTTTGTTACATTATCTGACGATGATGTCTTGTCTCCTTCATCATCATCCGAAACCTGCTTGTCCACGGTCGGCTTCACGGATTTAGGCTGAATGGTGTAATTCTTTACAATCTGCGTAATGTAGAGCGTGTAGGAATCATCCTGCTCTGTCTGTGTTCCGTCCTTGTCCTTGATCAGATAATAACCTGCGGGAAGATCTGTGATCTTTACCTGCTCCCCATTCTCGGACTTGATGACCTTCGGGTAGTTCGTGGTCGATGTCATGCTGACATACTTCTCGATCTCTGCCAGCTTCTGCTTATCAGAAGGCTTAACTTCTCCGCCTGTCAGGGCTTTGAGGGCGTTGATGATGCTGTCCGGAACCGGCTGGCCGACAGTGGCAGAATTGTTCGCATCATTGCTTGTTCCGTTTTCACCCCAGACAAGGTTGGAAAGAATCGCCTTGCCATCCTTCTCCGTATAATCACCCGTGAAGATCTGGTAGATCTCGTAGGTATGGCCCTTCTCGCTGGTGTCGACGGTGTAGTCAGGGTCCGGGGTCGGAGCCGGCGTCTCCGACTGGTTCTGCTCCCACTGCGCCGTCAGCGTGATATTGTCGGTGACAGGAGTACTGAAGTCATAATCTGAACCGTTCAGCGCCCAGCCCTTGAAGGTATAGCCATCCTTCGTCGGGACTGCCGGCTCAGTTGCAGTCAGGCCGCTCTCAACACCCTGCGGATCTACCGCGCTGCCGCCTGCAGAGTCGAAGGTGACCGTGTAGGTATCTTGCGCAAATGTCCAGCTGCCGGTGATCGTCACATCGCTGTCAGGCATGATAAATGCGTTATCTATTACCTCTGCGTCACTTGTGGTCCATCCGCTGAATGTCCAAGTGCCCTTTGTCTCTGACGATGTCAGACTGGGAGCAACCGCTACGGGTGCACCATATTTATAGGTTCCGCCGGTAGGCGTTGTGCTGTCTGACGGTACATCGCCGGTCACGGAATAGTTCACGCTATGCTGGTTGCGATCATAATAAATCTCGACAACCGTAGTGTCATCTGCGACAATCATTTTCTGCTCAAACTGCTTAGCCGTAAATCCAGCGTATTCTTTAGCCGCTGCAGCAGTTATTTCTCCAACTTTTCCATTCAGCCTCTGAACATCATCAGTCTGCTCCGTGTACTCTTCGTCATCCAGATTCTGCAGGAAATGCTTCACCGTATACGAAACATCTGTCTGGGTCCACTTTGCGTAAACAGTGATGTCTTCTGTCACCGAAGTGTCAAAGTTATATTCCGTTGTGCAGTCCGCATCCGTATACCATCCGCCGAACGTATAGCCAGTTTCGCTCGGATCCGTCTCCGGTCTGGCAGCTGTCGCGTTATGGTTCACTGGCTGTGCTTCTGGTGCCGTTCCATGGCCCTGCACATCAAAAGTGACAGTATGTGTATTGATCTGCCATACCGCATAAAGCGTGGTGTTTTCTGTCAGCGTGACTTCACTGCCTGCCTTATAGACCTCATCCGCTGCCGCCGCGTTTCTGTCTGTGCTCCAGCCAAGGAAGGTATAGCCCTCACGAGCCGGTGCGGTCTCGGAAACGGTTACCTTTCCATCCGAGGCTGCCGTCTGGGCTTCCGGAACAGAAATCTCATCCGTTTCCACATTATCATCATAGGTAAGCGTAAACTGCTTCGCCACCGCGATCTGCGGAGTTTCCTTATAATCGGAGGTCTTGGCCGCCTCTGAGCCATACTGATAAGTCAGGGAAGCGGATGCATTGGATGCAAATTTGCTCAGGGAATCCGATGCCGCGTTTGCTTCCGTATGCGCCTTTTCGCTGGGTTTGACCGGGATACTCACCGTGTAGACCGTGTCATCCGTCAGGTCCCCGCTCAGCGTAACCGTTACCTCCTTGCCGCTGACCTCTACGCTTCCAATGGAAACATCGCTGTCTGCAGGCGCAGCTGTCAGGGTCACACCCTTGTTTTCATCATCCGGCTTGCTCAGCTCCACATAATCGGAGAGCGTATCCTTGATGGTCACACCCGTCATCGGAGCCTTCGTGACCGTCGTCTGGCTCGTGATGGTCTGAAGAGCGCTAGCAAATGCATCGCGCATGGTTCCGGCTGATGTCACGTCATAATAATTGCCGCTCGTGGCCAGTACGGATGCTTTCTCTTCATCACCCCAATATTGTGTGATGCCGATAGAGAATGTGGCATCGGCATTTCTCTTTACATCAGCTGCCAGAGGCTCAATCTGCCCGGCTGTTTCTGCCGCAGAGCCATCTGTGAAGAATACGACGAATTTCTTATTTCCATCGCCAGAGACAGAGCTCATCATAGACGAGGCTTTCTGCAGCGGCTGGGTAAAGCAGGTATCGTATCCATAAGTAACATTTGGTGCAGTGAGACTGCTGATTGCAGATGTCACGCTTCCCCGTCCGGAACCCAGCGCCGTCCAGTTTACATCTAGCGTCGTCGGAGACTGATAGTTGCCAACCACAAAGGAGATCATGGCGATCTTTGCATTGTCGGAAGCCGGCAGTCTATTGACAAATGATTTCGCCGCTTCTTTCATGGCTGCCAGTCTGGTTGTGCTACCGTAAGTCCCCTGCATGGATGTCGTGTTGTCCAGCACCAGAAGAATATCGTACGGGGAAGTAGTCGTCTCGCCGGTCGTCGTGCTGGTAGTCGTTTTGCTCTGGCCCTTGACGTTCAGGCTGATGGTATATTCATCGGCCACCTGGCCATCGTTCGTGATGGACTTTACATGGGACGGATCAGCAGGTTCTGCCAGTTCTGCGGCAAGTGCAGCCGCGCCCATGGCCACGCACATGACCATGGCGAGCAGCATTGTCAGTACCTTCTTCATACTCTTCATTTCTTTTTCCTTTCTTTGAAATCTGCCCTTCCCTGATGTCGCTGTCTCTGCATGCAGGGCAGGTTCTGAGCTGCGGCAGGCTTATCCGCCTCAGCTCTGAGGTTCCGGTCTCCCTCCTTCCTCTGCTTTTTTACAGAGACAGAAAGGGGCCGAAGTTTCCATGTTCCTGTATCTCACGGTTTCATGTCCGGCGCGATCTTCACGTCGAGTTCAGAGGCTGATGTCTGACCTCCTCTCTCCGCGCCTCTTTCTGAAGCCGTACATCAAAGCGGCGGCGGTCAGAAACACCGCTCCGCCTAATGTATAAGGAAATCTCCCGGAGCCGCCTGTCTCGGGCAGTTCCACGCCCGGGTTGACAGATACGGTTATGACATATGGATTATCAGGGGAGGCAGCCCGGCCGGGATCCTGCAGGGGTGCTGTTTGAGGCTGCCCGCCTCCATTGTCTGTCTGCGAATAGGTGACACTGTCCTCAGCCACGGTCACTGTGACTGTGCCGGACATCGAACTGTATCCATCCGGCGCCTTGCTTTCGGTCAGTGTGTAGGTCCCGTACGAAAGGCTGCCGCTGTAAATGATTCCCAGATTCTCTCCTGAACCGGATGTCCATGTGCCGCTATCAGACCCTGAGTCAGTGCCGTTGGCAGCCATATCTCTCTGGGAATCGGAGCCTGACTGGCTTCTCTCCTGTCCGGAATCCGAATCCTGAATCAGGCCGTCCTGACCTGAATCCGAATTCCTGAGCTGGCTGTCCTGCCCCGAACCAGAATCCTGAATCAGACTGTTCTGCCCCGAACCAGAATCCTGGGTCAGACTGTACTGTCCCGAATCCTTCGCCTTCCCGCTCTGACTTTTCCTCGTGTCTGCAGCAGTGTATGCAACGCTGAACTCTCCGCCTGACAACAGCTTTGTCTGGTCAGTCATATCCACCTTGATGATCTTCACAGGTGTCACAGGGATCTTCGTGTTCGTGACTGTGACATACGGATCGTTCCCATTCCGATAAATCATACGCGTACCGGATGCGGTCAGGCTGTCAGCATTTGCCGTATAGCAAAGCGTCACGCTCTGTCCTGTCTCCCACGCATCGTCCATCTCATAGCCATCGGGCGACTTTGTCTCCGTCGCAGTATAGGTTCCCCAGGGGACGCCAGGATGGTCCGCCGCCGTTCCTTCGTTCTTTGAAGATCCGGCAGCATGGATCCAGCTGACCATTCCATCCGCGCCTGATGACGTTCCGGTCAGGCTATAGGAAACCGCAGCGCTGCCGTTGCCGGACCCGGCAAATGAAAACTCTGCCCCGTCGAGCGGCTGGCCCTTTTCATCCACCTTCCTGATCGCATAGTCATACAGAAGGCCTCGGACGTAAGGCTGCTGGAAAGCTGCTGTGCCGCTCTCTGTCTGCGTGCCCACATTTGTCCGATAACTGAGGGAGGCGCTTCGGTTGACAGCGTAGGACTCTTTGTCATTAACACCGCTTTGCATATTGGAGGCGCAACTGTTGAAGCCATCGTTCTGAACATTCAGCCGGACCTTGTAGACCAGCTCTGCCACATTCAGGCTCCAGGTGGTAATAGTGTTTCCGCTCTGTGTCGTCTGCTCCTGCGGATTTGATTTCATCACCGGATTCCAGGTAAGCGTACGGCTCTCTTCCGAATAAGACGGCGGATCAGCGGTGCTGTAATCGCCCGCCGACGGCCCCAGATACTCGATAAAATCGCCCATCGTATCGGTGACACTGTCCAGAGAGACCAGCTTCATGACATCCTCGTAGATGTACTGCTCTGCCTCGACAGAAAGCCGGACCGTGTTTGGCGAATTCTCTCCCTCGACACCCATCAGGATATATTTTCCCGTGGAGGTTTTCAGATATAATGTGACATTGTTAGCCTGGCTCCAATAAAGCGTCACGTTTTCGGCAATCACATTTCCGCTGCTGTCCTCGATCGTAAGCTTTGCTGAATTGGGGTAGCCGGAGGATGAATCGCTGCTCACGCCGACCTTTTCGTTCCCGGTCATTGCTTCCACCGCAGTGCCCGGCTTTGTATCGTGATAATTATCGGAGGTGGTCGCCTGATACTGGGCATAGCGCAGGTACTCGCCCATCAGAAGCTTCGTGTCGACGGAAAGGTAGACATAGAATTCATTCTCCGTTCCCGTCGGGATGACATTCTTCTGCACCCTGACCGCCCCGTAGGAGTCTGTTCCGACACTCGTCTTGTTCTCCGGTGTGTTGCCGCCAAAGCCCTGATCGACGATCTGCCAGGCATTTGCGGCATCAGAATCGACGGAAAAACTGTTCAGTATGCTTCCGGCTGCATTCCCTGCCGCAGCCGGCGCTTTTCTCGGAAATGCTGCCGGCAGCGTCGCCATTCCCGGCTCAATGAAATCTGCCTCTGTTTCTGTTTCCGCTTCCTCAGAATCCGCCTCTGTCTCCGGCTCGACAATGTCGACGTCTATATCTGTCTCTCTCTCCGTTTCGGCGGCGTCTGTCCCCGTTTCCGTCTCCGTTTCAGACTCTGTTTCCGTCTCCGTCCCGGCGGCGTCTGTCCCCGTTTCAGCCTCTGTTTCCGTCCCCGCCCCGGCGGCGTCTGTCCCCGTTTCCGTCTCCGTTTCAGCCTCTGTTTCCGTCTCTGTTTTAGCCTCCGTTTCGGCGGTATCTGGTTCCGTCTCCGGCTTAACAGTGTTTTCATCTGTCACAGCTTCCGCCCCGGTCTCTGTCCATACTGCGGATTCAGTCTCTGTTTCAGTCTCTGTTTCATCCTCAGACAGCAGTATGCTGTCTGCCGGATCGAGTTCGCTCTCCGTCTCCTCCTCCGCTTCCGGGTCATAGAACAAAGGACCGCCTTCTAGAGCACTTGTATTTTCATCCTGTACGATGGAAGACTCTATCCAGTCCGCACCTTCTCCCGCAAAATCTGATATGATCTCGTCCTCCCCGGTCATGGTCATGGCTGGAAGGATCAGGGCGCCTGTCGTTAATGCCAGTGAGACGATTGCTGCTGCCCACGAGATGATCCGGATCCGTTTTTTTCTGTTCGGGTTCTGCGCCTGAGCTTTCTTCTGCCTTTCTTTTCTCATCTCGTTCTCCCATCTCCGCCATCCGGAGAATTCCGCACGCACCGAACCGCGCATCTGGTCTGCCCGCCGGTATTGCATGTAAACAGTGTCAGGTCCCAGGCTTCTGCTGAGATGCCATTGGCAGTGCTGCTGCTTTGAACCATCTCATCGACTGCCGTCGGCTGAATGGTCTCCCGGTTGCTTACCTTGTACCGGATCACTTGCCCGTCTGCTGTGATCAGATTTACCGCGGCGCCGATGTCGATCCATTTAATCGGGCTGAAATGGCGCTGATAGTTGTGCCCGCAGATGACAAGGTCATCTGTGAGATAGCTTCCCGAATACCGGCATGGACTGATCTTCAGCCGGTCATAGTCCCAGCTCTCCATCACCGGCAGCCGGATCTGCAGAGACGGAATCTCGATCTCCCCAATATAAGCGTATCCGCCGATCAGCACCGTCGGCATTCTCCCCGCCAGGTCTTTGGCAGCTTCGCTCTCTCCGGCTCCGCCGTTTCCCTGCGCTTCCGCACGGATCAGGGGATCCAGCTGTGTCAGGATGTCTGTGCTGGCTTTTCGTGCCCTTTCGCCATCACAGATATTGAACAGGACAAGAGCTGCCGCAGCCAGGATGCTGATCATCCCCAGGGCGATCAGACAGGAGCCTGCTCTTCTGTACCTGCCTCCCGTCTGACTCATACGGCACTTCTCCTGTTTCTGCCGCCTTCCTTCTTGCCTCTCGCGGCAGCAGCCTTCCTTCGTAATGTATCCCCGGTCAGGATCAGTGCAATGCCGCAGACAGACAGAATCGGTACCGGCCACCAGAGCTGGCCCGTCTGCGGAAGCCGTCCTCCGGAAGAAGAACCGCCTTCCGTTCCAGGTTCAGCTGTCTCCGGAGTCTTCCGGATGAAGCCAAGCTTCGGTGCCGCGGTGACTTCCATTCTGCCTTCCGCGTCCGGAACCGAGATGAGAAAAGATATGACCCTTCTGCCGCCGTCAGATTCTTTTTTCTGCCTCACAAAGTAAAGACCAGGATCCAGGCCGGCGAATATCGCACTTCCATCCTCCACATTGCTCACTGCATCCGGCTGTACCTGGCCGCAGGCCTTCTCCAGAGCCTCGGATAGTGCTGCATTTCTCCTTCCAAGCGTCTCCGAGTCCATACGGGCGATTCCTGAACCCGCCAGCACAGAGGCGAATTTTCCGGAAGAGACATCATACTTCCGGTCTCCATCCTGTTGTGTTGTTCCGGCCGCAAGGTATATGGCGATACTTCCGCCTTCCAGCTTCTTCACCGCTCTGCCTTCGGAATAGGTCAGATCAAGACGCAGCGATCCGTTTCCTGGTCTCTCCAGGCTATCCTGTACGGTGGGGATGGCGGAGCCGGACCGGATTTCTGCCTGAGCGGCTTCAGCGGTCATCACGATACCTGTCATCCTGCTTTCGCCCGGTAAGATCCACAGCACCGCTGCGGCAAAAAATCCGGCAGCAATCACCGCTCTGCGTTTTCCTCTCATGCTGTGGTCTGCTCCTTTCTTTTCCCCGACAGCTCCTGCATGGTTTCTTTTATCTGCTCTTTCTGCCGCTGGTACCTGCTGATCCTTAGCATGCTCAGAAAAAAGAACAGCAACAGCACAGGAGCACACACAAACGGAATGACATAGACCGGATCGATTCGAATCGCTTCCGCGGTCACCTGTGCATCTCCCTGCGCATTTGCAACTCTGTGCCCGCGCACAAGAAGCCTCTGTGTGTTGATTCCATAGGGCGTGCAGGTGACGAGCGTGCACAGATCTTCGTCCGGATCGATGTTGATCTCACTCACGTCCGTCGGTTCCACAACCCGGATCTGGTCACACTCATAGGTGATCGTCCGGTCGAGCACTGTGATGGTCCAGGTGTCGCCTTCCTTCAGTTTGTCAATATCCGTAAAAAGCTTCGCGGTCGGAAGCCCGCGGTGACCGGAGATCACCGTGTGGGTCCCCTTCCCTCCCACCGGAAGGGAAGTACCCGGAATGTGACCGATCGCCACCTGCAGGACCGATTCCTCTACGCTGTGGTAGATGGGAAGCGTGATGCCGATCTTCGGGATGCTTGCGTAACCCATGACCCCGGTTTTCTGAATATTCAGCTGTGCGTCATACTCGGCCTTCTGCTTTTTATCCATCTTCCACAGAATTCCGGACTCTGCCAGCTTTGCGTTATAGGCATCCGCTTCCTTCAGGCACTTTCTGTATGTCGCTTCGCTCATGCCTGCAACTGACTCCGCGTAGGACATGACGACACGGCTCTGGTGAAATCTGTTCCACCAGTCCGCGACGGACGGGTAGAGCAGAAGAAAGAAGCCGACGATCGCAGCCAGCGTGATGAGCAGTGCCTCTCTGTGTTTCCTCAGCCATCGCATAGCTCACCTCACCGGTCCGATCCGATCGAGCGGCCAGATTCGAAATCCGGCTTTGCCTACGATCTGTTCCTGTGACACGCAGCCGAGCGCAGTGTTCCTGGAATCGATGGAAGCAGATCGGTTATCTCCCATTACAAAGATCCTGGAATCCGGTACCTGATAAGGATATGTGATATTGCTCTCCCCATAGTCTTTCTCCGTCAGGTATGGTTCCTCCAGCTCCTGCCCGTTCACAAAAACAGTGCCGTCCCTGTCCAGATCGATCCAGTCTCCGGCATTGCCGATGACGCGTTTGACCAGAAGATTGTTGTTGTAATAGAAAGCAATAACATCTCCCTGCTGAAAATCCGCGCCTCGCACGGCGATGACAATGTCACCCTCCTTCAGGCTGTCATTCATGGAATGACCGTATATTCGCAGAATCGGGCATATGAATGCAGATACAAGTACCGCGCAGGCTGCTGCCACAACGATGATGATAATGGTGTCCCGAAGCACCGCTGCAAGACTTCGGCGATATTTCAGTCTGGCAATCTCCCGCCGGATCTGGCCGGCTTCCGGGAAATCCTGATGTCTCTCTATGCTGTCCCGCCTCATCCTGCGGACCACATTCTGTTTCTTCATTGTCCTCCAGTCACATGCTTCAGATACAGGTCCGCTGCCCTCTGCGCATCTTCAAAAACATGGCTGATGCGAAGAGCTGCTTCCGCAATCGACCCCGCATTCGCGATATCGATTCTCTGCTGCTTCAGTTCCTCCTCTGTTTCCTCAAGTTTCTTCTGAAGCCGTTCGTTTTCCTCCCGCTGTTCCAGCAGAAGCTCGAGCAGATCTGTACGCTTCAGGTGCCGCAGCTGTCTGTCTGTCATTCTTCCCGCCTTTCTCCGAATTACACGATGATGAGATACAGAAAGCAGTTAGTTATATATACTTATTGTTTTATTAAACTAACTTTCAACATCAGTGGATACTACCCTGTTTTCGAATATGTGTCAAATGAAACTGCCGCTTTTGTTGAGAACTATTGCTGAATAAGCTCGAAAGTGAGAAATATTGTTGACTTATGGGTGGACGAAACGTCCGCGAATTTGCTGTATTGCACTCCTCCGCAGACTTCCGTCGCGGAACCCCCTCGCGATGAAGTTCTAAATCTCGTCAATAGGTATCCATCTTCAGCGTGCCCGCACACTCGCAATGATTCCGACAACAATAACCGCAGCGATCAGGACCAGCATCAAATACAAGGGCCATACCGGAAAGTCGGTAACAATGCTGCTCAGACCGACATCGATAAATATGCAGATGATCAGAATCTTTAACGCATCGATCATGAAGCATCCAATTGCAGATGGTGGATGTGGAAAGGAAACCAAGGAGTTTTCTACAAAGCTGTCGATCCATCCCATTACACGAAATATCCTAGCCGTAGGAACTTACCAGATCATTACATAATCTTTATCACCTGTTTTCTGTTTCAGGATTCGAATGCATATATAATGGGGCCAAAGAGAACATCCGCACTGTGCCGGGGATGATACGACTAAGGAGGCTACCTATGAAAAGTGCAGGCTCGGTCATGCATATCGATAACGGACAGCTTCAGCCCATGGATGTGGTAAACGGTTTCAGCATCCGTCCGGGTTACTATGAACTGATGGGGGCAAGCGTCCTTGAGTGCGGCGTCAACTTCACTGTGCAGACAAAAGAGGGAACCGGTGTCGAGCTTCTGCTCTTTCACCGGAAGGAAAATGTTCCATATGCGGTGATTCCTTTCCCTAAGGAATACCGGATTGGCTGCGTCTACTCCATGATCGTGTTCGGGCTCGATGTCGAGCAGTTCGAATACGCTTATCGTGTGGATGGCCTTTATGATCCTTCCCAGGGTCTTATTTTTGATAAAAGGAATATTCTTCTCGATCCCTACGCGCGAGCCGTGACCGGTCAGAGCGTCTGGGGAGAAAAACCTGTGCCGGGTCATTTTTACAAAGCCCGCGTTGTCAAGAACAATTTTGACTGGGGAAAAGATACAAATCCACTCCTGCCAACTGAAGACGTGATTATATATGAGATGCACGTGCGCGGTTTCACAAAAGATCCAAGCTCAAAAGTCAGTGCGCCAGGCACATTTGCGGGAATCCGTGAAAAGATTCCTTATCTGAAGGAGCTGGGTGTCACGGCGGTCGAACTCATGCCGATCTTCGAATTCGATGAGATGAGAGATGCGCGCACCGTCGGCGGACAGCAGCTTGTCGACTACTGGGGCTACAACCCGATCAGTTTCTTCGCTCCTAACACCAGCTACGCCTCTGACATCGAATACAATCGAGAAGGTCTCGAACTCAAGAACCTGATTCGCACGCTGAATGAGAATGGCATAGAAGTCTACCTGGATGTTGTCTTCAATCACACGGCGGAAGGTAATGAACACGGCCCTGTTTTCTCCTTCAAGGGCTTTGACAACCGAGTATACTATATTCTCATGCCCGGCGGCTACTATTACAACTTCAGCGGCTGCGGCAACACCCTCAATTGCAACCACCCGATTGTCCAGAAGATGATCCGTGACTGTCTCCGCTACTGGACGATCGAATACCATATCGACGGATTCCGATTTGATCTAGCTTCAATTCTTGGCCGCGGTCAGAACGGCGCACCGCTGAGCAGTCCGCCCATTCTGGAAGAACTTGCCGGAGACCCGATTCTGTCAGATATAAAACTCATCGCGGAAGCCTGGGACGCAGGCGGTCTTTATCAGGTGGGAAGTTTCCCGTCCTGGAAACGCTGGGCTGAGTGGAACGGTCGCTACCGGGATGATATGAGGGACTACCTGAAGGGTGACGTGGATAAGGCAGATACCGCTGCCATGCGCATTTCCGGTTCGCCTGATCTCTACCCGACACCTGTCCGGGGGACCTCAGCATCCGTAAATTTTCTGAACTGTCACGACGGCTTCACGCTCTGGGACATGTATACCTACAATGAGAAGCATAATGAGGCAAACGGCTGGAACAACACAGATGGAGCAAATGACAACCGCAGCTGGAACTGCGGTGCGGAAGGCGAGACAGATGACCCTGCAGTGAATGAACTGCGCCATCGTCTCTGCAAGAATGCTATGGCAGCCCTTATGATGAGCCGCGGTATCCCCATGTTTCTTGCAGGAGATGAATTTCTTAACTCCCAGTACGGCAACAACAATACCTACTGTCAGGACAGCCCAATCTCGTGGCTGGACTGGAACGACCTCGCGAAGAATAAGGACCATTTCGAGTTCACAAAGTTCCTGATCCGTTTCCGCAAAGCCCATAAGGTGATCAGCCGGTCGATGCAGCCTTCGTCAGCCGGTTTTCCGGATATCATGACCATCCACCCCAGCGTGGGCACAAAAACCATGGGTGTAGTCTATGCCGGAAAGACCTGTAAGGATGCGCCGGATGATATCGTCGGCATCGCTCTCAACACTTATTGGGAACCTCAGGACCTGTGGATGCCTGCTCTGCCGGATGGGATGTGCTGGTATCTGACCGCAGATACATCGGCTGCGTTTATCCCGGGCACATTTACCGATGACTACAGGCCTTATCCTGTCGGAGATTCCATCGTGCTTCCGCCGCGCAGCGTCATCATTTTTCTGGCAAGGTAATCTTTCTCCGTTTACCGGTTAATAGCGCAGTTTCAGTCTGGAAAGTTCCACCGGCACATTATAGCCAAGCAGATCCAGATACTGGCTCATTCCTTTTTTTGCAAGGTCCACATGATTCTTCGGAGCAACCGTTACCCTTGTCAGGGGCAACTGTTTTTCGTCTGAAAGATCGATCACAATGTACGGCAGAAGAAAGCCTTCTTTCTCCCGGAACCGGATCCTGCTCTTGTCCGGATTGCGGAATACGAGCCGGTACTCCCTCTCCGGAGCAAACTCCTCCTGCTTGAAGAACATGGCATAAGCGTTGAGCATCTTCTGGAACCTCCTGCAGAGTTCCAGAAAAGGTTCCGTCTTTCTCTCGGCGCCTTCCATGATGTCTTCGAAGGAAAGGCCGATTTTTTTCGGCAGCTTTTCGGTGAGAAGTTTCCTCACCATGTTCCGCTGCGTTTTCTCAGAATAGATCACATATCCATGATAGTAGATCTCCTGATGCTGATTGATCTCATCGATCAGTTTCTGTCCGTCGAAAGCGACACTGTAGCCCGTCTGCTCGCCAAACTCTGCCCAAAGGGTGATGCTGTCCTGGTCTGTAGAAAATGAGAGTACGAAGGTATCATGCCTCTTGAAGTCTTCCAGCGTATTGACTGCCTGACGGATCAGAGGCTCGACCCACTCCCGCTTCCCAAGTTCCCGGATCACATCGGTTGCGACATGAAGGATATAGCCCATCTCGTTTGTATCATTCAGGAAACTGCTCTTGGTGGCGAAAAGAGACTGCGTTCTCAGGATATTCATCAGACTCTCGCCTTTTGTATAGTGATAAAGGGAATCTCCCTGCTCGATCTGGTTCAGTTTGAGATACTTGCTGATCATTCAATTCCTCCAATCGTATTATTTCAGTTTACGATTACGGGAGTTTTCCATCTATCGCCGAAACGAAAAATCTGTGTAAATTCTTCCTTCTATTTTGAATTGTCTTCAGATACTGCTTCGCCAGATAATCCAACGCTCCCCTCCCGCTCGTCGCGGGTCGTATCCTGAATCAGATATCCTGGCAAATGAATCACTTCCTGTTTTTTCGGCTATTAGTATATAACCTGAATCCGTGAAGTTGGATTCATAATTAATCACTGCCACCGCAGATTCGTCTTTCCAGTGCTGATTCATACGGTAAGGCAGTGATTGATCGATTGTTCCTTATGTTTATCAAGGCTTATGGTCCTTTCTGCTGGCGTGTCCGGACATCCATTGCTGTCTTCTCTGAGTTTTAATACCTTTTGTACTAGTAATTAATGCTGTACCTCCAAAAATAGCGTAGAATAATATTGCCTTTTCCTCGCTCTATTAAACCACAAAGAGGTGCCCGTATGGGCACCTCTCGTTCTAATTCCGCTATCCGTGCGAATATCTGAAAGTCTATTCTTACCTTTCACTCACCTTCTCCTAATCGAATTTTAACATATTCTCGGTGGATCATCCCAGCACTGCATCCGGCGATATCATCAGGCGGAATCCGAGGGAGAAGAACAGCGTCTACTTTTCTGCGAATTCCAGTCTGTTCACGTACATCTTCGCCAGATTGTCGCAGAGTTTTGCCATGAATCTGTGTATGCCTTTGATGTTGGGATCATCAAGCGGATAATACCCCTGCATATAGCTCTTTCTGGTCACAAGCCTGACCCTGGACGACCAGCCCTCGAGCTGGTCAGCCTTATCCACACAGAATAAACCGGATACCTGATCTTCCATACCCATGTTCTTCAATGTGCCCTTCATGAGTACATCCCGTCCGAACTTGCCGACGGTATCGAACACCAGCCTTCCGTCCGGGAATTTTTCCGCCATGGCAAGAGTCATGGACTTGATCTGCTCCGTGGTGAAGTAATGGAATACACCCGCGGCATAGAGCACAGCGCCGCCTGATGCGTCGATCTGATCCATCCAGGCGAAATCATTCAGGTCGCAGGCAATGTTCTGCTCACGCTCCCCTGCGGGTATGATCTCATTCCTTGAGGCAATGACATCCGGGAAGTCCAGATTGTAGATCAGACAGGTTCCGTTGTCCGCGCTTCTCCCGGTCATATTCAGGCCACAGCCAAGGTTCACGACGGCAGCGGTCGGATGAGACTTCAGGTAATCTGTGATCTCCCAGATCATGTCCTTCTCCCGCATAGCTCCTTCCAGACCGCCGAACTGGTACATGGAGCTGTTCTCCTTCTTCCTGAACTGCGAGAAATCATAATCAAGCCGGCTGCAGATCATCGCGGCATACTCATCCTGATACAGGGTCGGGAACTGTTCTGCACACAGCTTCCTTGCGTATAGCGGGACAATGAGCGTTTCCTGAACGCTGCCCTTCTCTATGTGTATTTTCTCCATCTATGGATATCCTCCTCTGTCGACTGCACCTGTAATATGTAAGTTTGCTTTATCTAACTATATCACACATGCTCAACAATCGACAACGCTTATGCAGAGGGAGGAATCCATTTACTGAAAAATATTGATCAGGAAGTCCCTGTCTTCTTTCGCAGAAAAGTCCTTTGCTACATCCATCATGATCAGATGCTTCATCTGGATCATACTTAAGTTTTCCTTCAGGCTGCTTTTCTGTTCATGATTCCTACGATATGAACGAGATCCCCGGATGCAACGGAGACCGGAAGAATTGCGTCAAGTCTGTCATCTGTTGCCATCTCAGTCAGCATTCTGCGAAGCTTCTCGTCTTCCTTCAGATTGTATACGATACCGTCGAAATCCAGAAATACCGGACTTTCGCACCGATCTGCCGCTCTAAGAAATGCACTAACGCTTGAAACTCCGAATATCCTGATGGTAAATTTCTTCTGTGTCATAGCTGCCTCCTGTCTTTTTATATCCATCCGTTATTCTCGATGTCGGATGATTTTGTTTTTTGTTCTGAAAACAGAATACCATTGAGAACCGGATGCAGATATGATAGAATGTTTCCGAAGCATAAAAATATTGACAAATAGTGGTATTTTATTATGAATATTCCTTATAATCCTCCTATGATCGACATGGATGTCCACCGTCTGGAAACTTTTACAGAGCTGAGTACGGAATTTCCTTATACCATGGACAGGACAGATGTAACGGATTTCCCGATTCCGTGGCACTGGCATGAAGAACTGGAATTCATACAAGTCGATGAGGGAACAGAGGAAATCCTCACGAATAGTGGAAAATATACTGCACGGGCAGGTGAGTGTTATTTCGTCAATACGAATGTGATGACGATGAAACAGAGGGCGGAGGGCTCCGGAAGATCACTTGAAACAGGCCATATCTTTCATCCGGTCCTTCTTTATGGCCACTATGGCAGTATGATCGAACAAAGATTCATGCTCCCTGTCCTGCGGGACCATACACTGGAAGTTGTTGTCATGCATCCAGATACAGAAGCAGGAAAGAAGTTTATCCGATTCATACATCAGATGACAAATCTCCAGGACAGACTGGAGTACGACGATGTGAACAGGATATTCATGACCAGGAATCTGCTGTCGGAAGCCTGGCTTGCTTTGCTTGAAGAGATCCGGACAAATCCTTCCGTCCACAGCCGGTCAACAGATGACGGTTCTGACAGGATCCGCAGGATGATGACCTATATCAATAATCATTTCCCGGAGAAGATCAGCCTGCAGGATATCGCGGACAGTGCCTTCATCGGAAAACGAGACTGTATCCGCATATTCAATCAGAATCTCAGCAAGACCCCGATTGAGTATCTGACACAGGTCAGAATAGAGAATGCCCAGAAGATCCTTGCCCACACAGATCACAGTATTACGGAAATTGCTGCGGAATGTGGTTTCTCCGACAGTTCCTACTTTACGAAGGTGTTCCGGGAATCCTGCGGGATGACCCCGACGGTATTCCGGGAAACCTATCGAAAGTAGCAGTCCGGCGGATCATATTTCCGATTCGCGAGAAAAAGTTTGATCATGATGTCTTTTCCGAACCGATCGTAGACCACTCGCTTACATCCTAGCACCCCGACTATCCATCTGCACGGACACAGCTCCGTTCGTTTTTCAATCAGTCCCACATTATCATTTCCCCGGGTTCCAGAAGCGATGTCACATTCTTACTGCTATTCTTTTCCGAATCTTCTGAGAAATGCTTCATAGTTCTGCGTTTCCCTGGCGGTATGGAACACTGCGTACTCGATCGTATCCTGAAATATCTCCGCATTGATTTCTCGTCTTCCCATATCCTTGCCTCTCTTCATCTATACATGCCTGTTACACCTGTTCGTCCTTCTTCTGCTTCTGAAGTACATCCGGTTTGTGCATATCCAGGTATTTCGCAGCCCAATCAGAATCCCAGTGACCTCCGAACTCAGAAAGCGGGCAGCCCCGGTCGAGGTCGTCTGCAATCTCAAGGATCACACCGGACAGCTCCAGGTCCTTCTTCCACTTGTCCTCGATTGCGGAATAGCCGAGCTTTGCTCCAAGGATATTTCCTGTTACAGCCCCGGTCGAATCACTGTCTCCCTTATGGTTGACTGCGGCGATCACACCAGCTGAGAAATCATCCCGATGGCGAAGTGCACAGTAGAGAGCGATTCCAAGTGTTTCCTCAGCCACCCAGCCTTCCCCGATCTGGTGGATGTTGTCGAGATCTTCCGGTGAGCCATTTTCGGAGAGATCGATTGCCTTGTCGATGATGGATGTCAGTTCGGGCAAATGTTCGTCGCCATTGAAAATCTCTGCGACTGTGTCCCGGGCTTCTACTATGATCTCTTTCAAGGTCATCTGTCTGTCTTCCGGCGGATATACCAGCCGTTCGATGATATGGACCAGGACCGCCGCCGGCATATACCCGAGGGAGTGACCGTGAGTGATTGCAGCCAACTGAGCTCCTTCCAGATCCAGCTGTTTCATCCCCTCCAAATCGCTCATCGGATAGTCCAGAGCAAGTGGCGCAACTCTCATGATCCCGCCGCAGCCCTTGCTGTCATTAAGTTTCGCTTTAATATAGTCATCGATATAGGAGCCGCCTTTTTCCTGTCTGAGGGCGCTCAGACAGGTCATACCCGGAGCTCTGTTTGTATACAATTCCGGTACACCCAGAAGCCAGGAAAAACCGCCCTCCTTCGTGAAACGTTCATGCCGGTCCACTTCCTCTTTTGAAGAATCCTGGGTCAGCAGCCAGTCCTGATATGCCATCTGAACATAGCTCCTGGGAAGTCCCTGGATGCCCCGGACATTTCCCCGGGTATCTCCCATCAACAGGCCATTCGCTGTGAAGAGAGACATCTGAGTATCATCAGAGATCTCCGCTTTCCCGCTGCGCGGATTTTTCTCATATTCCGTGATCCCATTTGGACCATATTTCGAGAATATGGTCCGCTCTCCGTCAAATTCAACTGGGTAGCCAAGCGCATCGCCTATAGCTCCACCAAACATGCAACCTCGAATCTTATCTGACTTATCAGGCATATCGTTCCACCTCCCTGCTTTTACCTTGTTGATTTAATCATTGTACCTTGTTTCTGAATCAATTATACCTACATATACAGTCAGACAGGTCTCCTGTCAGGCGACTTTTTTCTCATTTCAAAATCAATCTTCGTTGTCCCAATTCAGAACAAGAATGATTAGCGACAGAACACATATGACCAGATTTAATATCGTCGCTAATGGTCTCTTATGTGAGCTTGCTGCTGAGGTTGCTCCGGCTACCAGTGCAGCAAACAGTGGTGAATTTATCTTACTCATCTTCTCATCCCTCTTTTTCTTTCAATGTCTGTATTCTCTCCAGCGTATCCGCAGCTTTCGCACTGCATTCTGTCAGGAAGATATCTTCTGTGATACCGCCTTCTTTGAGGTTTTTCATGTCAAGGTCGTACTGCGCTTTCAGAAATTCCATGTTCGAAATCATCAGCCTGTCCAGGTCTTCCTCCGACATCTTCTGAAGCACACCCTTCAGATGATGCTTGACAGCTACGAAGAAATTCTCAAACTGCAATCCTGACGCACTCTGCTCCCGGTCGTACTCTTCGTTCCAGTTGTCCTCGATCCGCTCTGCGTACTTCCGGCCCACCTTGATTGCGTTCTTCGGAATCTCGCCGCTGTAAGGCTGCGCCTGCAGATTGTCCCGGGCGATCACATACTTTTCACCGGCGAAGTTCTGATACATTCGCAGATTCTCGCGGTCGAACCAGAATTCCACAAACAAGTCTTTGAAACTATCCACCAGTTCCCAGTATGCGTACTTCATGACATCGTTAAACTGCAGGTCATAGACCGCATCCTGGACCTCACTCAGATACCGGACGTAAGACATCTGCTCCGGATCGTCCGGATTCCATACCTTCCCCGAATAAACGCGGGAGCTCCTCATGATGTTCCTCTGCCGCACCAGGATGTCCGCAAGGGCCAGAACCTTGACCGGCGTGTCCGCCTTCTTCAGGTCGGAAATGAACTGCTGATGCCTTACTTCTTCGTCAAGGTTCATGTGCCTCAGGTACACATCAAGAAGATCCGCAACCTGGTTTCCGAACTGCCAGCGGATCATGTCCAGCGTCATAGCCGTCTGCTCTGCAGCATAGTACAGGATACCCGCGATCATAACAGTGGGATCTACGACAGCCATGTTCATATCGTTGAGGATATGCATCATTTCCAGATATGGATACGAAAAGTTACCATCATTCCCGATTCCTTTCGGTGCATAGAACTCTTCCGCAAACTTCAGTGCCTTCCGGATCATCCTGTTATAAAATTCCTGGTCATCTCCTTTGGCCTCTCTCTTCTCGAAGACCTTCCAGAGCAGCTCCCTGCTCAGCCTGCAGCGGTTCCCGTCCGGGTTGATCTCCATCCCGGCAAGATCGGACTGCTCGAGTACATACTTGACCAGAGAATCGATATAGAGCTTACGGGTTTCCACCGCAGCCCCGCCTTTTCCAGTAGACTTCAGAGGTTTCCCACCGCTACCATCTTTCTTCTGCGAATCCCTGTCATCGTTGCCAAATGCCACCGTCCAGCTGGTGTAGACCGGAAGGAATCTGTTGCCGCGGTCATCCTGCGTCATGGTGACGGTCAGCTCTCCGTCCTCTTCGTCTGCAGATGATGTCCCATATATGTAAAGCCCCTCATCTGCTTCGATTGCTGACACAAGTACACTGACCATCTTTTCCCGGATATCCATCTTCGGATCATCGATGCTCCTCTGAATCAGTTCCTCGATCTTATTTCTTTTATCCGTCATTCGCGTTCCTCCTTCTTCTGACTCTGATTGGATCTCCCTTAGTCCTGCCTCCTGCAAGTATTCCTGTCCTGACTTTTGGAAGATCTCTTCCCTTCCTGACAGTCATAACGATACGCTTTCTGATAGCCCGCCAGGTAAAATGCCAGGCGACATCTGCATAACCTTTCCCTTGGGTTCGATTCCGGCCCGGCAACTCTCCCGGAAATTGTCTGTCGAAGAAAGAAAAAGCCTTGCGGAGACCGGGACCTGTTTCATCCCGATGCAGCCGCAGGGCTCACACCACTATCCAGTTGTAGATGGAATCTAAAATTCAGCCAGCTGGCTCATTGAAAATTCAGTCACTTCCAATCACTTCCGAGCGCATCTGCACCTACGTCAAACAGGTAGGAATTCACTGTACCGATATCGTAGATTCCGGCACGGATAAATGCTCTGACGACCACGTCCTGAACTTCTCCGGCTGCAAATGCATACCCTGCGTGCGCGAGCAGGTCGTTCGTCTCGTCAATGTTGAGGCGTAATGCAACCGCCAGTGCAAACACCATGGGCTTTGTTGTCTTCGCGCCCTTCCTTGTGATCTTACTGAAGGTCTGTCTTGAGATGTTTGCGTGGCGATAGACTTCTGCATTTGTCATATTCTTCTGCCGCATCAGATTGAACAGACGTTCCTGAAATGTCTCGCCGATCTGTTTTTTCAATGCGGCAAGATCCGGCTCTTTCCGAATGTCGATCTCAGGGAGAGTGTCCTTTGGGAGATAAGACGACGCAAGGCTTTTGCTCTCATTCGGTTCTTCTTTGGCTGCTGTTTCTGCAAACTGTTTCTTTCCGAGGCGTCCCCGTCCGGACTCTGACCGGCGGCTGCGCTCCCCATATCTTCTGCGCCTCTCTTCATCCGGAGTACTCTCTGCCGGAAGTCCGCCGAAATTTCCATAGGGTGACGCACCGGAGGTTCTTTCATCGATCTCGTATTCCGTATCCAGGGCTGTTGCCGCATACTCATCGTCGATGAAAGCGCGGACCCGCTCTTTGATCTGCTCCGAGATCTGGAAGGAAGCCCGGTCGAACACGACCAGGGTCACTTCCATGTCGTGTTCATTCAGATAAGCGCCGATCGCGCCAAGGGCGATCGAAAGTGCCTTATCTTTCGGAAATCCGTAGACTCCGGTCGAGATCATCGGGAAGGAAATGGACTGGCAGCCGAGTTCTTCCGCCAGCTTGAGGGAGTTTGCATAGCAGGATGCCAGTGTCTCAAACTCTCCATTCTGCCCACCATCCCAAATAGGTCCGACCGTATGGATGATGTACTTCGCGTGAAGGCCAAAGGCGGGAGTTGCGACGGCTGTACCTCTGGCAATCTTCCCGATCTTCTTGCGCTCCGCAAGAAGCATTTCCGCCCCGGCAGCTGCGTAGATTGCACTGTCCGTCCCGCCTCCGATGACCGGATCCGGATTCGCTGTATTCACGATCGCATCCGTATGCATCCGCGTAATATCATTTCTTACAATATTGAATGGCATCTGCTTTGCTCCCTCCGATCATCCGTCCTTCATTCCAATGATACTGATCTGCACTCAGCTTCACCGATTATGCTTCGTATGCCTGCCTTCCGCATGCCTTCTCCGATAGTCCTCCCGGACCGGTTCCAGCATCTGGTCATCGAACAGGGCAACCGATACGTACGCTTCCCCGTCTTCTTTTCTCTGCTTCTCAAGAAGACCGTTGAATCCGCCGATCGTGTCCGCTTCCAGGCCGGACATGGACCCGCTCCTGTCAAGGATAAATACAAGCTCTGTGGAATTCACCTTCATACTGACCTCACTTTCTGATACAGGCATTCCTGCATCCGCTGTATACTTCTTTGTTTTGTGAAGTCAGTATAAAATTTCCCGAAGCTGAGAAGGGAGCCCGGCAGGCGACAATCACAGGACTACCTGGCAGCCCTCACAACTGTTTCAGCTTCTCGATGATGATCCTGTCCGCAGGAAGCCACTCCACTTCATCAAGATGCTCCTGGTCTAGCCACATTGCTGCTTCGTGCTCCAGAAGCTGAAGATGACCGGATTTAACATGGCATAAGTAACAGCGCATGGAGAGATGAAACTTCGGATAATCATACTCGATCGTATCGACATATTGATCCACCTCGATCTCAGCGGATAGTTCTTCCCGAATCTCACGGACGATCGCTTCCTCCGGGGTCTCTCCAGGTTCCACCTTTCCCCCGGGGAATTCCCATCCGTCCTTGAAGTCCCCATATCCTCGCTGGGTCGCATAGATTTTTCCTTCAGAGGTAATAATTGCTGCAACTACGTTTACCGTTTTCATCTTCTGTTGTCTCCAGTCCAATTTCAGTATTCCTGCGGTCGGAACAGGCGATCATCATCCCTTCTTTATTCTGCCTCTGGCTGATAATATCGATATGACAGAATTTCTGATATTCATCATCCTTTGACACGAACCGGCCTTCCAGGACACTGACCGCATCCAGGAAAGAAGAATGCTGATAAGGTGCATTCGTCATATTGGCAGGCTCACACGACTGAAAGTCGCGTGCTTCCATACCCTGTTATGCTGTTTCATGGTCATCCCGTTCGTATTGACAAAATAGCATTTTCCGGCATATGCACATCCATATTGATCATAGGGGGATTATAAGAAATATCCATAATAAAATACCACTTTTTGTCAATATTTTTATGTTCTTTGATCATTCTATCATATCCGGATGCCGGTCTCAATGATATCCTTATCTCAGAAACAAGGAAACACATAAACGAAGAAACCTGACAGCAGATGTCAGCAACCGGATAAAACAGTTTTCATACAAGGAGGAAATTATGGCACAGAAAAGATTCACGATCAGGATATTCGGTATCTCCAGCGTAAGCGCATTTCTCAGAGCAGCCGATCAGTGCAGAGGACCGGTCTTCCTCGACTTTGACGGAACGGTGTATAATCTGAAGGAAGATGAAAGGCTCCGCAGGATGCTGTCCGAGATGGCTTCCGGCGACAGGCTTGACGCGATCCTTCCGGTGTCCGTCCAGACGGAAGACCTTCCCCACATCGTCGGGTTCATGAACAGGCGTGCAGCATGACTCAGAAAAACAATCCATACCGCAGAACACTGATCGCCAGCTATCTTGGTTTTATCACGCAGGCGATCGCGGCAAACTTCGCTCCTCTGCTTTTCACGACCTTCCACCGCGAATACGGGATCTCGGTCGGCAGGATCGCCCTGATCCCCACAGTCTTTTACCTGACCCAGCTGATCATAGACCTGGTCTGCGCCAAGTTCGTCGACCGGATCGGCTACCGGACCTGTGTGGTCGCATCGGAGATCTTTTCGGCGGCAGGACTTATCGGACTTGCATTTCTCCCGGGTCTTCTCCCGGATCCTTTTGTCGGGATCATCCTCTGCTGCATCGTATACGCGATGGGCAGCGGCCTGATCGAGGTCCTGGTCAGTCCGATCGTGGAAGCCTGCCCCTTTGACAACAAGGAAAGCGTGATGAGCCTGCTCCACTCTTTCTACTGCTGGGGCTCGGTCGGAGTCATAGCCGGATCGACTCTCTTCTTCAGCATCTTCGGGCTCTCACACTGGCGGGTGCTGGCAGTCATCTGGGCCATGATCCCATTTGTAAACACTTTCAATTTTCTGCGCTGCCCGATCGAAAAGCTGGTGGAGGAAGACGAAAGCATGACCATCCCGCAGCTTATGAAAAGACGCATATTTTGGGTCCTCTGCCTGCTCATGGTCTGCGCCGGAGCGTCCGAGATCGCCATGGCCCAGTGGGCCTCTGCCTTTGCCGAGTCGGCCCTGCATGTCAGCAAGTCCGTCGGCGATATAGCAGGTCCGTGCGCGTTCGCCGTCCTTATGGGATGCAGCCGGGCTATCTTCGGAAAATACGGAAGTAAAATGGACCTCAAGAAGTTCATGATCGCGTCCGGTCTTCTCTGCTGTGTCTGCTACCTGATGGCCGGACTCGCATCGCTTCCGATATTCGGCCTGATCGGCTGCGCCCTCTGCGGTTTTTCCGTCGGAATCATGTGGCCGGGCTCCATCAGCATCTCCTCCAAGGCCATGCCTCAGGGCGGAACGGCCATGTTTGCCCTCCTCGCCCTGGCAGGAGACCTGGGCGGGACCGCGGGACCTTCCGCAGTCGGAATGATCTCGCAGGCGTCCGGCGAGAACCTGAAAGCCGGCGTCCTGTCCGGCATCATCTTCCCCATCATCCTGGTCGCCTGCGTGGCCATCCTGATCCGGCATGAAAAGAAGGCCTGAGGCAGTGACGTTCCGGAACATGATATCCTGTATCGTTATATATAGTCTGTGCCTTTGTACCCTTGTGGTATAATAAAAATGGTGTTTGCTGAAATTCAGAAGCCTTCTTTGACATCTGCTCTGACCTCCGCATCCATCTGCACTATTTTCAGATACTCTTTGTTCTCTCCCAGCCGTCTCCCGCATCCGTCTGATGCCGGACAAACTTGAAATTACAGACGTCTCCGCCCTGACAGAGGGTCTTCGTCCGGATGAAATCCGTATAGGGAAGGCTGCCATAATTTATGATGTCCGCATGGCAGCACATAGATCCAAGCTTCATCAGATTGCGCCGTCCCAGTATCTTCGCATAGATACATTCGTTGCACTCAAAATGTAATTCGTCCTTTGGGTCGTCTTTATGCCAGGTATAGCGCCAGCCGTACCCGGAGCCCTTCCGGAAGCCGACTGGCACGATCTTTTTCATCAGCGGCAGAAAGAAGCTCTTCTTCGCAAGCTTCTGCATGCCTGTAGGATCCAGAAACTTCCACATCTCTTCCGATACGATCCGGTACGCTTCCTCCTCGCTCTTTCCATGCTTCTGAAGCACTTCATACAGAGCAATAGACGTCAGGATCTGGGACATGTGCGAGAAATTTCCCTTGTCACAGTATTCCTTCTCTTCCCGGATAAGCTCCCGCATACGCGCATAAACGTCCTCCTGGACATCTTTCTCCAGAGTTGGAAAGTATCTCTGATAACGGCTGATGGATACCATCGCCTGGGGTTCATATTTTTTCATGGGTTCTTTTCCTCTTCACACTTCTGAGAATCGATCAGTTTTAGTTATCTAACTAAATGTTAACCACTCCATAATGTGGATACAAGGATGAACCTGATTACTGAAAAACATTGATCAAAAAAGCTCCAAGGGACAACTCTCTCAGTGAAGAAAACCAGTCCATTCAGGCCATGAAAGCCTGCGTAAACTACAGCATATGCGGCTGATTTGTCCAAATTTGTTCATAAAGAAGCCATCACTTGTTCACATACTCGTCACATGGAACCGGTATCCTTTAACCATCAAGTCAAGGAGCTGATGAAAAGAAATGAAATCTTTTCAGAAGAATGAATCAGCAGACACTTGTTCCATATAAGGCAATAACAAAACTTTTCATACTCAAGCCGGCAGGCGCAAAACCTGCCGGCACTCCCTCCCAAAATCGATCCTCTGCTCCGGCAGGGGTTTTATTTTTCTTTTGATTAAGGACAATCCCTACCTTGCGTCTGATATACTATGTGAAGGTTTTTCAGAAAAGTTTACACAATAGAAAGGCATAGAACATGAATTACGATGAAGCATCCGAATAAAAGAGCCCGGAGATTTCTGCAATCTTCGGGCTCTGTTATGTTAGAACGCGGTATGCAATTGTGTCATCATCAGGCGGTTAAGCCGCTGTGATCTGACTTTTGCGGAGTGTATGTCGCCTTCAGATCATCGTAGTAATCCTGACCGAACTTCAGTCCTGGGACAGCCGCTTCCTGAAGAGGATGAGGCGTGCAAAGTAAGGTTTTCGGATATGAGATGACGGGCGGAATAGATGAGCCACCTGAACCGGAAACGAAGTATAATCAGGGTATCAGGATCTGCAGACAGGACTATCAGACTATGGAGGACAGGAATATGAAAAACTACAGAGCAGAGCTGACCGGTGTCTTCGGGATCCCGGTCGATGACAATCCGACGGGAATTGTTGAGGAGGCCGGGTACAGGGCGCTGGGGCTCAACTACCGCTACCTGACGATCGAGGTGAAGCCGGAAGATCTTGAGACAGCGATGGACAGTGTCAAAGCGCTCGGCATGAGAGGGATCAACCTGACGATGCCGCACAAGATCGCGGTCATCCCGATGCTGGACGAGCTTTCGGAATCCGCGAAGATCATCGGGGCAGTCAACACCGTCATCAATGAGAATGGCAGGCTGATCGGAGAGAATACCGACGGCAAAGGCTTCATCCGCGCCCTTCGTGACGAGGGCGAAACTGTCGATGGAAAAAATGTCGTCATTCTCGGAGCCGGTGGCGCGGCCCGCGCCATTTCTGTCGAGTGCGCGATGAACGGCGCGAAAAAGATCGTGATCGTGAACCGCAGCAGGGTGCACGGAGAGGAACTTGCAAGGATCCTGAACGAAAAGACAAAGACAGAGGCAGAGTATGCAGCGTGGGACGGACCATTTACCATTCCGGCAGGAACTGACATCCTCATCAATGCGACTTCGATCGGCTTCTCGCCGAATGTGAACGACCTGCCGGACCTTTGCTATGATTCGGTCAGCCCGTCACTGACGGTCAGTGACGTGGTCTTTTCGCCGGAGCACACTGCATTCCTGACAGAGACGGCAAAGCATGGGGCGAAGACCATAAGCGGTCTCGGCATGCTCGCCAGCCAGGCGGCCCTCAACTTCACGCTCTGGACCGGGAAGGAAGCTCCGCTGGAAGTAATGAAGGAAGCGCTGAGGGCAGAGTACCGGAACGCATGACCCCTGCATCATTTTAATTCGGGCGCGGGGATATGCATATCCCCGTGCTCAGACGTAATCCCACTTTATGCATTTTCTGCTAAGAAGGTCCAGGAGATAGTTTGCAAAGATTGGAAACCATTCTCTGGAAATGAACCCTGCAGTACGATTAAAAAACTTCCCGTATGCGACATTCCCTCTCGCAGCCAGGATCCCGCGCCACTCCCAGGGATCGATCGACGGATCTCCCGACCAGAAATTATCAGGCACCTTACACGAATTAATCAGACACATCTGAATCCAGATTCACACGAATGCTGTACTGCGGGTATTTCTCCTTTGTGCGCTGCAGGATTTCTTCATACTCTTTATGTCTGTCTGCATCGCTCTGCTTCCTCCCGGCTTTTCTATTTGAAAATGAGATGACTATGTCGAACCGTATGCTCTTTTTCGCTTCATCCAGATAAAAGCCATGCATCTCGGTGACATCAGGATAATTCTGCAGCATTTCCTGAACCTCTTCCCTGATTGCAGCCGCGTCATTATTCTTGGTATTATGCGAATATATGCTCACACCGGTAAGCACAATACTGTGTTTTTTATATACATCCTCCACGACCTCATGAATCAGGCAATCGATTTGTACCGCATTCAGATAATCCGGAACCTCGATATGAACCGATCCCTCCATACGGGAAGGGCCATACGAATGAAGAAACAAATCATATGCGCCGAGTGCGTCTTCATGTGTACAGATCGTCTGTTTTACAGCTCTGGAAAGCTCTGTGGGAATTCTGGCACCTAACAGATCATCCACAGCTTCCTTAAGCAGTTCGATGCCGCTTTTCAGGATCAGCAGTGCAATCACAACTCCGATAAAAGCCTCGACATCCAAACCTGTCAGCAGCATGAAAGCCGCCGCAAGGAGGACCGACGATGAAAGGAAGATGTCAAACCTGGCTTCTTCTGCAGAAGCCTTAAGTGCCTTGCTTTCGGTCTTTTTGGCGGTACCTTTCACGTACCGATACAGAAAAATCTTCACGGCAATGCCAACTGCCAGCACAATAAACGCAGTAGCGCTGTATGATGGCACTTCCGGATGCAGGATTTTCTCAATCGACTCAATCAGGGAAGTAATGCCCGCATACAACACGATTGCGGATATTACCGTAGAGCTTAGATACTCAATTCGCCCATATCCATATGGATGCCGGTGATCTGCCGGTTTCAGAGAGAGCTTTGTGGCAACGATCGTAATCATACTGGACAGCGAATCCGTCAGGTTGTTTACCGCATCAAGCGTGATCGCAATCGCACCTGATAGTCTGCCAATCACCAGCTTAAAAGACGCCAGGATGATATTAATAACAATTCCAATCAAAGAAGCGCGGATGATCTGCCTGTCCCTGGCATCCTCCAGATAATGTCCGTCCGCCATCATCGGGACGGAATTCTTCTGTCCTGAAATATCATTCATTCTGGTCCCCCTCACGTCACAATCACTATCTCACCCTTCTCCTGAATCTGCGAATAGCGCTCCGCAAACCCGCAGGCCTGTTTTGTGCAGCCGGCGGTATTGTCCTTCGGATAGAAATACAGAATCACCTTCTTGCCTCTGTAATCTTCCAGCAGGTCTTCTGCGGGATATTCATCGCTCATACAGTGAAGATCAGAAACACCTTGGCTGATCAGCTGGTATTCCTGCGAGTGATAGAAAAAGTCCAGTGCTTCGCCAAGACTGAGATGACAGATCTCAGCCTGCCTATCGCTTCAGCCTTATTGATCAGCCCAGTAAAGTAAAGTTCAACGGTATCAAAGACCTTGTCATTGGCAACACCGCCCATTACGATATCGTAATCGGAAACATCTCTCTGCTGTTCTGGATGCTTTGTCTGGATACTCTTCCTTGCATCTGACGACAGCCACTGGCTCAGCGGTCAGACGATCAACGTCGATGGCGGCGGGTGTATGGCTGACCTTGACGATGTCCGGATCTCGTTATTCTCAAATATAGCTGATTGGAAGCGCAAGCAGATTTTCTCTTAAGTAAAACTTTCTGTCTGTCAGGCACAGTATAACTCCCATACCTCTTTTTTTCTCCGGCAGTTTGTCCAGAATCGGATTAGCTGCTCCCATGCTTGCTTTCGGATCAGCTGACATCTTTATTTCCACAGGGTATAGAATTCCATCTTCCTCGATAACAAGATCGATTTCGTTTTCCCCTTTCGAATTTTTATCTTTCCCCCGATAAAAGTAAATACTGAAACGGTAATCTTTGCCTTCGTTCATATAACTTTTCAGGATCTCGGAGACCACAAATGTCTCAAACATATTCCCGGCAACCGCTGAATTCTTTAGTGCTTCTGCAGTAAGCCAGCGAGTAAGATAGCATGCAAGTCCTGTATCTCTGAAGTAAATCTTAGGTGTTTTGATTGCCCTGTTTAATGCACTTGCGCTATATGGCTGCAGAATATAAACAATCCCTGTACGTTCCAGAATCGATATCCAGTTTTTCACGGTAGGCTCACTGACGCCCACATCACTTGCAATGTTGGCGTAATTCAGCAATTCTCCGCTTCGGGCTGCAACTGCTGTAAGGAACTTTGTAAATGTCAGGCTGTCTGTTGAAATCAACTCATTAATATCCCGTTCCAGATATGTTGCCACATAGGAAGAATAATAATCCTGCCAATCCCGGTCCACATCATAAAGCTCAGGGTAAGAACCCTTATGAATAATTATCCATATATCAGTATAAGGTTTCAGTTCCTTCTCCCTCTCTGAGAGATATTCTTCAGTCGGAATAAAATGCTTGTTAAACCTGATTCCATATATCTCACGAAGGGAAAGACCACCCAGCTCAGAAACCGATACTCTTCCGGCAAGAGATTCACCCATTCCCTTCATCAGCTCCAGTTTCTGAGAACCTGACAGAATGAAAAGTCCGCGCTGATCCGTCTCATCTACCTTCTGCTTGATATCCTCCAGTATACTGTTTTCTTTCTGGACTTCATCAATGAACAATGGGCATGGATTATTCAGAAAAAACAATCCCGGTTCTTCTTTGACCTGAAGTCGGGTTAAACGATCATCAAAATTCGCCCTATTGTATTCAGGGAATTCATGTTTCACTAAAGTAGATTTACCTACCTGACGGGCACCGGTAATAAGCAGACATTTACTGGCGGAAACTCTTTTTTTCAAGACTTCAGTAATTGCTCTCTCAATATATGCCATGACGGTTCCTTTCCGGCTAATCTAAAGTGCAATTTTATTGTAGCCAAATTCTCTGGCCATATCAAGTAACCGGCTTAGTACCGCCCCTCCGGCTCCACGATTTTTCCGGCTTCCAGACCGAAGGTCCAGACTGCATGCCCTATATTATCACCTGCGGCGGTGACGAAGCGGGCATCCATTTCACTGAAGAAGTAAGGGGTGCCGCCGCCCGTGATTGCCTGATCCCAGATTTCCGTGTAGCCGTCTGCGGGTTCCACGGTCTTGCCCTCTGCGGGTTCTGCGGCATTCCCGGTCTTGCCCTCTGCGGATTCTGCGGCATCCCCACTCTCATCCACGCCGCTTTCAGCTGTGCTGACGAGGCCTTTCATCAGCTTGTCCAGGCTGTCTGCGTGGAAGAAGCCGGCCTTGCTCTGGTCGTTGCCGCGGTCGGTGGAGACCGAGAAGTACCAGGCGCCGTCCTTGTCGGGGTCCGGAAGCAGCTGGACCATGCCGGTGATTTCGTCGGGGACGGGGTACTCGCGGACGAGCTTCAGGTCCGGCATGCTGTACTGCAGGATCCTCGATTTATAGCCGAGGCGTTCCTGCTTCCGGTCGCCTTCCACGAGGCCCAGGCTCACGCCGGAGACGAACCACATGCTGCCGCCGTTAACTGTAAATGAGCGCACGTAGGTGTCTTGCATTTCCTCGAATTTGTGGATGCCGCGGAGCGTGAGGCGGGGGCGGGAATATTCGTCGTTTCTTGCGAAAATGTACATCTCTCCTGTCTGAGAGCTCCAGAGGTAGAACATGTGGGTGTCCGGGTCGTACCAGGTGTAGTGCGGACGGTGGCCGGTATTGGGGAAGACCTGGACCAGCTGAAACTGCGGGATGCCGTCTTTCATTTCGTCGGTTCGCAGGAAGACTTCGGCGCGGTCATTTTCCGTGTCGTCGACTAGAAACAGCTGACCGTCGCCGCTGATGGTGTGCGGGCCTTTGAACTCGCCCGAAAGGGTCTGCCATTCGTTGAGCGGGGTCCCGAAGTTGCCTGCGGTGTTCACAAGAATCTGGTTGTGATAGCTGTCCACAATGAAGCAGAGATCATCGATGGTCTTGACCATGGTCGGCACCCAGAGCTTCGTGTAGATGTTTGTTGTCTGCGGATGGCTTTTCCGGATCGACTCCACAAGATTCTGATCGTCCGCGGCCGCTTCCATTTGCGTCTGGGTGGCCTTGCCGGCCCTTCCCTGGCCCATGCGGCCGACGGCAAAGAGTAAAATGATGGCGACCAGGCTTCCGATAATCAGGATGCTTTTATTAAACTGCCTTTTTCTTCCCATGATTTTTCCTCATTCATTGGCTGGGTCTTAAATGTGCAGTGCGTCAGATGCCAGGGCGTAGTCTGTCTGGGAAAAGTATTGTCTGCCCAGACATATATCCCATGGTATATCTACTTATTTTTGTCCATTCAGTCCTTTCACAGCTGTTTCAGCTTATCGATAATCGTCCTGTCCGCGGGAAGCCACTCCACTTCCTCAAGATGCTCCCGGTCCAGCCATTTTGCGGCTTCATGCTCCAGTAGCCGGAGATGACCGGATTTTACATGACACAGATAACAGTGCATGGAAAGATGGAACTTCGGGTAATCATATTCGATCGTATCGAAATATTGATCTATCTCGATCTCAGCGGACAATTCTTCCCGAATCTCACGGACGACTGCTTCCTCCGGAGTCTCTCCCGGTTCCTCCTGATTTCAAATAACGGTACAATCCTTCACAGTAATTTTGAAGATGACCCTGCGAAGACCCCAAAATATCTGCTGTAGTCTTTAAACTGATAGGTATCACATGCATAAAGCGTCTCACAGTCACCAAAGACCATCTTGATCATCGATGCTGCCTGCTCAAATGGATATCCATATCCCTGCAGGATGTAATCTGCAGCAGCATTGCCGGAGACAATCAGTCCACACTTTTTCTTGATTGGAAGCAGTGTATCATGACTGTTATCATCCTCATAATGCACAGTTGGAAAAAGCATTCTGTGGATGACAGATGAAGCTTCTCCGGTC
>Ga0326514_10000237_pt1 | contig 36378 bp, 52 predicted proteins | sample 3_2548_0518_D_FD_203653 | JGI IMG/M metagenome (GOLD analysis project Ga0326514, IMG submission 203653) | Bovine rumen microbial communities from UC Davis, California, United States - 3_2548_0518 | ecosystem: Host-associated > Mammals > Digestive system > Stomach > Rumen | place: USA... | reverse complement strand
GCACCGCCATATCTTCGCGTATGCTTATGACAGTCCCGGCCAGTTCGGTGAGATCAGCGTTTGACGGCGTATCAATATTTGCCCTCGCCTGTTGTTTCTGGGCATCTGTCAACGACTGAGACGCATATTTGACGTAATCACCAGCGGGTTGCGCCCCAATGTTGGCAGGCGTTAGATTGACGTTGCCTGTTCTGTACGAACTTTCGGCATTGCCTTTTACGCCGGTTATGCTGTTGACCTGTGCGCCGGTGGCTATTCCGTCCAGCTTCGTCTTGTCCGCTGAAGTCATAAGGCCAGCCGCGCTCTGGCTGGCGTTTGGTATGCTTTTCCGGGTCGGAGTAATCACGCCATTGGTATTCTGCGTGATTGAATCAACGAAAGTGGTTGACGTGCCGCTTGCTGTCGGATTCGATACAGCAGATTGGACAGGTTTAGCGTCAATATTCACACGCGCCGTAGATTTCTGCGTTGCGGTCAAACTCTGCGTGGTGTCGTACCGCACCGATTTCGTGGCGGCGGCGTTGGCGTCTGCGGTGGCCTGGCGCATGGCGTCGATCTCGGCCAGCAGGTTGTCGATGGTGGGCACGGTGTTGCCCGGGTCGACCAGTGTGTCCGTCTGCGTGCGGGCCACGTTTCCGGTGAGGGCGTAGATCGTCGTCACCGCGTTGCCCGTCACGTTGAAGATGGCCATGGTAAACCGGCCCGGCACGATATAGCAGCTCTGGGGCAGCGTCAGGTTGGCTTTGCCGCTGGAGATGGAACCGGAGAGAAGGATCGTCTGTCCGTCCGCGCGCATAAATCGCCCGGTGATGCCGCCGGTCAGCGTGACGGCGGAGCCGCCTCGGGTGCAGGTGATGACAAACTTGTGCGCCTGGTTTTCGTTCATGTACAAAAGGCCCGGCATGTACTCCGGCAGGATCGCGCCGTCCAGGCTGGTCGTCCGGTTGATGGTGATAGCCATTGTCATTCCTCCTTGGTTGTGTTCAGCGCGTCAAGCCGCAGCTGAAGATCCGAGATTTGCTTTTTGTGGGCCGCGTCGTCGTCGGCCAGGCCCTTGCGCAGCGCGCCCAGCTGCTGAATGATCTCGATCACAATGGCGCATTTCTGAGCGCCCCGCGCGTCCGCCAGCACGTCCACGCGCTTGATGATGGCTTCGATCAGGTCAAACTTGTCCATTATGGCTCTGTCCTCCCCAGATAATAGATCGTATCGCTGGACGCGGCGCTGCCGCCGCTGTAGGCGGTCACGATTTTACCCTTTACGGTTCTAAGGTCGTTCATGTCGTTGTTGTTGGCATATACAAACCAGCGCTCATCCGACAGCGTGGTGCTCGGATTGCTACCCGCTCCGGTAATCACGGATTTTGAAAGCCACAATACATTTTTTCTCCCAAAGCTGAAAAATCCGTCATTGATTGACAGCGTCCCGTTTGCCAGAATAGACAAATCGCCTATGTCCGCATCCGCCGCCCATATTTTTGTCATGGATGACCTGCCCGTCAGCAGGTTGTCAATAGTGGTGTTTCCGTCCAGATAGATTTTATCCGCGCTGATTGTGATCTGGCTGCTGGCTTCGTTGATGCCCTTCACGATGGCCTCGATCTTGATCGACGCTTCTGCGCCCTCGCCCTGCACCACCAGGTCGATGCGGTTCGCCTGCACGTTCACCCATGAGCGCGTGGCTACATAGCCCTCGTACAGCGAATAAATGCGCGTTCCGTGTGAATCGATCACGATCCCGGATTCATACAGCTCCTGCACGCCGGTGCTGTCCAGGACATCGCCGTGCTCGGTGATGACCATGGACCATTCCTTCAATTCGCTCGCGCTCGCGCCGCCCCTGGCCGCGCCTCTGCCTGCCCGCGCCGCCTTGCTGGCCTCCTTGCCGATCTGCTTGATCGTCTCGCTGAATTTATCCAGCCGGTTCGCCAGCTGCACGGTCACGCGGTCGATGCTTTCCCCGCCAAAGCGGATTTCCGGATAGGATATACTCACCACGCGCTCCTCCAGCGTGGCGCCGTAGTCCGGCAGGGCCACCCGCGCCAGCTGGCCCAGCTTGGCCTCGTCCCAGTCCAGCCCGGTCAGCGCCTTCAGCGCGTATCCGTCGATGCTGATGCTCACGGCGGGATCCGCGCGCACGCGCAGGAAATCCGCGGCCCATGCGTCGGCGTCCGGCACGTCCTCCAGGTCGATGTCTGCGGTTTTTTCGATGATGCCATAGGCCGCCTGGCTGGCCGTGTTGTTGTAGGTCTTGATCTCCGTGTCCGTCGTGGTCACGTCGCCCTCGTCGTTTTTCTGGTTCACGGACAGATACAGCCGGTTGCACTGCTCGCTGTCGGAATAGCTGATGCGGCAGGTCTCCACGTTCCGCGCCAGCCTGAACTCGCTGGTCACGGCGTTGGTTTTCGCCCGGATGTTCAGCGTCCACGGCGAGGTCGTGAAGTCATAGTCGAAATAGTAATCAATGCGGGCCTCCCGGACCTCCTCCAGCAGGTCGGAAAGGTGGTCGTAATTGATGCCCGCCCGCTTCCATTCGCCGGTATCGGCGCAGGTGCCCAGCTGCCACCGGGTGACTGGCTGCTGGGCCAGCACGGCGGCGACAAATCCCGCCACGGTGCCGTCATAGTCGGTTTGCCCGCGCCATACGCTGTCGCCCAGCGTGTCGAAGCCGTGCGTCAGCGTCAGCACGCGCTCTTGGCGCTTCGTGTCGTCGATGGCGGTCACTCGGAAAAGGCCCGCGCTGCCCGCCGGCGTGAACACCTTAAACCAGTCATGCATGCGCACGGCGGGCGCGTCCTTGGCCAGTGTGATCTGCGCCGTGGACAGGCTCTCCAGGTTCAGCGCGGCGGACATGGCCGTGGGCGTCACCCGCGCCACCTCGCGCAGGCTGGAATCCAGCAGCCTCGGCAGCTTCGCGCTCACAGGTAACACCCCCTCACGGCGAACACGGTCTTGCAGCTCACATTCGCGGTGTAGGACGCCACCGTGTACCCCGGCGCGGCGCTGAAATCGTCCGCGCTCTCGGCGGTCCGCTTGTTCAGCTTGCTGACGCTCGGGTCGGCGATTACCAGCACGCCGTTATCGTCGTGGGTGATTGCCAGCGTGCTTCCCGAGCTCACGCCCAGGTTGGTGAAGTTCATAGTGTAAAACCCGAAGGACACGCTCAGCGTGTTCAGCGTGCCCGTGGTCGGCGTGATGTAGATCTCCGGCTTTGCCTCGGCGCTGCCCGGTATCTCCAACGCGCCGCCGCCGGTCGCGCCGGTCATGTGCAGCTCCACGGCCTCCTCGGCCTCCCAGTATGGCGTCGCCGCGGCGGTGAATTCTACGGTGTAGCTGCTTGTCACGTCCCGCGCGCCGTTCAGCTCCGCGGGCTTGGTCAGCAGCACCCGGATCTGTTTGTGCGGCCTGTGGCTCACCTTCAGCACGCCATCCCGCGCCCATGCGTTCACGGCGTCCACGATGGCCGCCCGGTCCGCCAGGTTGAACAGCTCCCGGATGTCGAACTCTATGGTGATCTGCTTGCTCCGCCGCACGCGGCCCATGATCCGTTGGCCGTTGCGCCCCGGCGCGTCCGCCCATGTCAATTCCTGGTCAGGCGCGTTTTCCGTGATATTTACCACGTGAATGCGGTTGTCGATATCCCGCAGCGCCGCGCCGTTGATCCATGCGTTCAGCCGTTTTTGCTCCCGCACGGGCTCACCTCCTTCGCGCCACCGTCGCGCCGATGTTGCTGTCCACATAGGGCGTGATGATGTCGGCAACCTCCTGTCCGTCCATCACCAGGGTGACGTGTACCATTTTCCCGCCGCCCTCCGCGCCGCCCGCGCTGCCCGGCATTTCCACCGGCTTTGATGTGGTCGCCGCCACCATGCGGCTGGTGGCCCGCTCCACGTCGCTGATGTTGTTCTCGATGCCCTCTGCAAATCCCTGAGACACATACTCGCCCAGCGCCATCATCACGCGGGACGGGCTGTCGATCTGCAGCACAGACCGCAGCGCGCCGCTTACCGCGTTTGCCAGCCAGTTGGCCGCCTCGACGGCCTCGCCGCCCATGTCATGGATGCCTTGGGCCACGCCCGCGGAGATGTTTCCACCGATTTCCGGCATGACGTCGGCGGTGGACTGCGCGTCCGTGACCACGCCATCCATCAGGCCGGTGAATTCGTCCAGGTTGTCCGGGATTACCCAATCCATATTCCCCAGGCTGTTTTCCTGTCGCCATGCCGAGTATTTGTCCAGTACATCCTCGTAACCATCCTGTTTTTGCAGCGCGGCGGTTGCCTCGTCCACCCTGTTGACGGCGGCATTTGCTTCGTCGTCTGATGCCGTGCCTTCGTCCAGCAGCCTTTGAAATTCAGCCTGCGCCGCTACATATTCAATAAACGCCTCCTTCAGGCCCTCGGTCTGCTCCGTTGCCCGGTCTATGGCGTTTGCGCTCCCTCGGATATTGCTGTTTGTATTGCGCTCATGTGCTGCCCATGCAAATCCCGCGCCGATGGCCGCCACGCCGGCCAATCCGGCGATAGCGCTGCCGCCGGCAGCTTTTCCAGCAACACTGGTCGCCGCGCCGGTGTTTGTCGCAGCGTTCGCTGCGTTCGCGGCGGTCGCTGCTGTTCCACCCGCCACGCTCTTGACCTGGCCCCAGTTGATGCCATTGATCAGCTGCAGCACGCTCAGCACGTCCTTGGAAACGGTCAACGCGCCCCAGGCCGCGGCCATTGTACCTATTGCCCCGACCACGAGATCCCCATGGTCGACCAGCCACGCCAGCCCGTTCACCACGCCGTTGATCAGGCCCTCGGCCTTTTTCATGGCTTCCTGCCAGTCGGTCTGTGCGATTTTTTCGCCCACGCCGGCGATGGCGTCGCGCAGGCCGCTCAGCGCCTCCTGCCCCTCTGTGGATGAAATGAATTCATTGAACGCTCCAAGTGCGCTGGTCGCCGCGGTCGCCGCCGCCTCAAACGCCGGGGCGAGCTCGGACAGTATGGTGTATTTGGTTTGGTCGAAGCTGGCCTCCAGGTTATTTACCGTATCATCCAGGGATGTCAGCTTGTCGATGCTCTCCTGGGTGACGGCCTTGTCCTTGCCCGCTTCGATGAAATCTTTATAAGCCGCGCTGCCGGCCTTCACCAGCGGCAGCAGCTCATCAAACGACCGACCGAACAGGTCCATTGCGATCTGGTCGCGGCGGCTGGTGTTTTCCACCTTCCCCAGCGCGTCCACCACGTCCCAGAACACGTCCATGGTGTCCCGCGCACTGTGGGTCAGCGGGTCCAGGTTCGCCACGTTGATCTCGTTCAGCGATTTCAGTATTTCGTCGGTCGGTTCGTCCAGTTTGCTATTCAGTCGCTTATACGCCCCTCGGATGGTGTCCACGCTGGAATCGATCATGTTGCTGGCGTACACCCAGCCCTGATAGGTCTCCACGTCCAGCCCGGCCACGTCGGCGTTGGTCTGCAGCTCGTCGGCCCAGCCCGCCGCGCCGCGCTCCAGGTTCCACATGCTGGTTGCCGCGCGGCCGGCAGCCTTGATGATCGTGCCGATCCGCTCGCGCACGTTGTCGATCGCCGTGATCGTCGCCGTGAAGTCCACGCCTTCGGCGATCTTGTCCATCTGGTCCCGGTACTCGCTCGCGTCCGTCGTGGTGTCGTCAAACGCGTCGCCCTGGGTGCCCAGTGCATTCTCCGTTTCGCCCAGCTCCGTCTCCATGCGGGTCAGCGCGGCGCGCGACAGGTTCAGCTTTGTCCGCCATGTCTGCATGGCCTTGGAGTTCGGGTCGACGCCCTGATCCTTCAAAGCCCTCACGGCGGCCTCAGCGGATTCCACCGCCTTCTTTTGCTCGTTTATTTTCTCGCGCAGTATACGAGCCTTGTCCGCGGCGTATTGCTCCGCGTCGCCGGTCGCCTCAAACTGCGCCTGTGCCAGCTTCTGCTCGCTGTTGAGTACCTTGATGGCGCTGGCGGCGTCGGACATGCCCTTCTTAAATTGGTTTTCGCCCGTCAGCTTCAGCTCGGTCTTGATTTCCCGCTTGCCCGCCACGCTATCACCTCTAATCCTTCTGCCGCTTTATGCCGTGCTGCTGGTCGTCATACCGCTGGCGCAGCACGTACAGGTCACAAACCATTCCAGGGGCCAGCCTCCGCATCTCCGCGTAGGCCAGCCCCGCTACCAGCCCGAAGTGGACGATCTTTCGATAGGTTAGCCGCCCGGACTTTCTTTTTTTTTGATCTCCTCCAGCACCAGGTCGACCTCATCGTCCTCGCCGGGGCCCTCCTCGGCCTCCATGCGCATGCCTTCGCCGATGCAATCCACCACCGGCTTAATGGCGTCGATCAGCCAGCCGGGCGTGGCGGTTTTTCGCAGCTCCTCGGCGGTGGGCACGGTCTCGCCGTCCTTCGCCGCCGCCTGCATCATGGCCGAGATGGCGCACAGCAGCACGCGCCGGTCCTCCCGCGTCGCGATCTTGAATGTCACGGCGTCGATGGTTTTGTCTGCCGTTTGCTCGATCAGGTCCATGGCCTCCAGCGTGAACGCCATCGGCCATTCCTTGCCCCCGAATTTCAGCGTCGTCATGCCCGTCACCTCATGCTCAGCCGTTGGTGATGTTGGCCTTGCCGTTCAGCCAGGTGTCGGCGGCGGCCAGCGTGTCGAATTCCTTGTGGGCCATCACGCGGCTTTTCAGCTCCGAGTTGTTGCGCACGGCCAGGATCCTGCCGGTCAGCACGGTCTCGCCCCACTCGATGCTCTCGCCCTTGGTGTTGTCCTCGATGGAATCCTCGGCAAACTGGACCTTGTGCAGCCAGATGCCCTCATATTTCAGCACGCCGTTTTTGCGAAGCACGCGGATGTAGCCGAAGCCCACCGCGGGCGAGGCGTCGGTGGTCACCTCGTACTCGCCGGTCGTGCCGCCAGTCTGTTCGTCGCCCAGCATCAGCGTGCGCACCTCCTGCGTGATGCCGGAGTTGGTAAAGCTGATGTCGCCGGACTGGATGCCGTTGTCGCGGGCGTCCTCCACGTCGTCTCCATAGTGGCTGGTATCCGTGCGGTTCCAGGTGATCGTCGCCGCCACGGCGTTGCCCACGGCCATGCCGGTGCCGTAGGTGATGGCCTGGCCCTCGGTCTCTGTGCTGATCGGCGCGACAACCGGGTGCAGCATGCCGATTCTCAAAACCTCTTTCATGGTTCTCACTCCTTAATTCTTGGTCCTGCGCAGGCCGCCGCCGGTCGTGTTGGGCGTCAGCTGCACGTGTGGCACTTTGCCGGTGCTGATAAATTCGTCCCAGGTGTCATTCATGGCCGGTATGGCGTAGTCCTCTGAGTATTTGTCCGCGTCGTCCACCCAGTGCGTAGCGGGCAGCTTCGACGTGCCATAGTTCAATACAAAGGCCTTCTCGGCGTTGCGCACGCCGTGGCGGTCCCTGCCCTGCGGATAGATGTCGATGCTGTACGCGCCGCCCACGTCCACGGGCTCCCGCGCGAAGCCGATGCTGTTGATCATGTCGCCGGTGTCCCGCAGCTCGTGCTCCTCGGCGGCCTGCTTCCAAGCCTTCTTGACGCCCTCGGCGCCGGCCAGCAGCACGGCCTTGGCTGCCTCGCCGGATTCCTCGCCCATTCGCCGCATTTCCGCCACCATGTCGTCGATGCCGCTCATGTTGAACCGCGCCATTTAGATCCCCTCACAGTCGAAAATGTGGTGGATGTAGCCGGTATCCCGCTCATAGTCCACCTCATAGGCAAAGGCGACGCGCGGCTCCGCTTCCAGCGCCGCGCGCATGGCCGGCGCGATGGCGTCGGCCTCGTCCTTGGTGAAGCGGTCTACCTGAAACGCCCACGCCTCCACCTTGTGTCCGTCGTCGCCCTCGATGGGCAGCGGGCGAAGCTCCTGCCACACGGTATAGGCCTCGGCGCCCTGGTAGGCGCTTTCGTAGTGTCCGGCGTTTGCGTCCACGGCTACCACGATGGCCTTGATCTCCTCCACCGTCACGGCGTCACCACCTCCAGGCTCAGATCGGTGATCAGCTCGCCGCTCTCGTCGTCCCGCCCGTGATAGGCCCGCGTCACCTCGTACACGGTGCCCACGTTCAGGTTGGAAAGCAGCTCCACCCGGTCATGGTTGGCGATATTCCGGTTCTGCAGGATGCGCACCCGCGCGTCCGTGCGTACCTCCTCGCGTTTTTCCGTGGGGCGCATGGGCGTGGTCTCAAAACTGAGCTCCCCATACCAGCCCCGGTGGATTTGCACGTTTTCAAACGTCGGCTTTCCGCCTGTAGGGGCGGTGTTCCGCTTGCGGTACACCGTACAGATGCCGCTATCCAGTAACACCGCTCTCAAACCACCTTTCAAAACGCGCATAGCGCAGCCATTCCGGCATGGTGCCGGGCTTGTCCCTGTTCTGGTACTGCCACGCGGCCAGATCCACCACCAGCATCAAATCCCGCGTCTCGCTCGTCAGGTTGATGCCGATGGCGGTCAGCTGCTGGGCCGCCGATTCGATTCTGCGGCCCAGCATGGCGTCCAGCGAGGTGTCACCCGGCAGCCGGTTCAGCCTCGATTTCAGCAGCTCCAGCGCAGCCGCGCTGTCGATGGCGCTCGTAGTGTTGTCAGCCACGGGTCACACCTCCCCCGCATTTGATCAGCCGTTGCCGGTGGTCGCTTCCTGGTTGGCCGTGTCGGTCGGGAACGTCATGGTGGCGTTGGGCGTGGTGCCCTTGATGCCGATGGCCACGAACGCCTCCGCGATCAGCGGCATGCCGTCATAGCGGGCCGTCGCCTTGAACACGGTCTGATCCTGCAGGAAACGCACATGCTCGCTGGAGGCGAACTGGGTGCCCGCGCGCTCGGCCAGCAGGTAGTTGTCGAAATATCCGCTGATGATCACGTTGTCCGGGATGAAGGACAGCGTCTCGATGGCGCCGCCTACCACGGGCATGGTGGAGCCGATGCCGGTCACGATCGCGCCGGCGGCGTTGATGCTCAGCGCCTCGGCCATCATGGCGGCATGGGTGGTCTCGTTCATCACGTGCACCAGGCCGTTGCGTGCATATTTGTTCTTTGCGGCTCCGAACGCGGCCACCAGGTTTTGGAACAGCTTCACGCCGGTGCTGTTCGCGGCGCTGATGGTGATCACGTTGGTGGTGTGCAGGTCAGCCCAGGCGCGCGCGGTGGCCGGATAGCCGGTCGGGGCCTGCGTCTGCACCAGGCGGGAAACGATGCCCTGGGGCATTTTCATCGTGGTGCTGGCGTTGCGGCCGTACAGGATGGACTTGTCCAGCGCAATGCCGATGGCCTGGCCTTCGGCGTTCACGATCTCGGACGCCAGCGCCACGTCGGAATCCTCCAGGTTCGCGTTGCAGACCGCGAAGAAGCCGCCCACCTTGAAGCAGTCGACCTCGGCGTCGTTGAATACCAGCGTCAGCTCGTTCAGTGTGGCGCAGCAGTCGGTCCAGATGGCCTCCGGCACCGCGCCCATGATCAGCATTCTGGCGGTTCCGCCCACGCGGCGCACGTCGACGTGCTTATACAGCTTGCTGTAGTTGCTCACGTTCTCGCGCAGCAGGCCCAGCAGCACCTCGGGAATGGTCAGGCCCACGTTGGTGATGGCCCGCTTTTCCTTCATGGCGGAGCGGATCTCGGTCAGGTAGTTTTTCACGTCCTCGCGGGTGACGATGGTCGCCAGCCTGTCGCGCAGGGTCATGCCCTGAATGCGGGCGTCACGGGTAATCATGGTTTTATTCTCCTCTCTCTGTTCGTTCTGTGCCGGCGGCGTCGCCGCGGGCGGGGTCGTGTCCTGCTTGGCCTCCTCGGCCTCCAGGTCGTTCTCCAGGCCCTTGATCTCGCGCTCCAGCGCGCCCACGGCCTCGGTGTGTTCGGCCTTTTCGGTTTCAAAGGCGTTGACTGCCTCCTCCACCTCGGCCTTTTCGGCGTCGTTGGTGACCTCCTCCACCATCTTGGCCAGTTCGGCCTCGCGCTTGGTGAAGTCGGCGTCCTTGGCCTTCAGCTCGGCCAGCGCCTTGCGCTTGTTGTCAATCTGCTTCTTCAGCAGCAGCGCCTTCAGTGCCATGCTTCAGCACTCCTTTCATTTTTGCTTTCCACGCCTGCAGCCGCTTCGCGTTGATGTCGTCGCGCTCGGCAGCCCGCGCGGAGATGTTGGTGGCCTCATAGGCCGGGAAGGTACAGGCGGAAACCTCGTACAGCGCAACCTCGCGCAGCGTCCAATGCACGGAGCCGTCGTCGCGGACCTCGGTGTCCTGCTTGACGATATCAAAGCCAAAGGAACACTGGTCAACATCGCCGCGCTTCACGCGCTCGTACAGGTTCATGGCGTCCCGGTCGTTCGGATTGATCGAAACGTCGCCCCATAGCCCGCGCGAATCCTCCCGCAGCTCCAGCGTTCCGGCCTTGGTTCTCCCCAGCACCAGCGTCGTGTCGTGGTTGACCAATGCGCGGATATCCCCCGCCAGCGTGTCGGAAAACGCCCCGGGCGCGATGCTCTCGCTCATGCCCGGCCCGATCTCGTACACGCTGTTAAAAACGGCGAAATAGCCCATGATGTGTGGCGTCTCGCCGTCCTCCCTCGTTTGAAATTCAGTGGCGACAGCGCGAAGCTGTCTCATTTTCTCGCTCATCGCTATCTCCTTTCGTCCTCAGCGGGCACCTGTCCGCCTGCTCCGTCAGCACACACCATCCCTTGCAGGGCTTGTAGCGCTGATGGCCGCACAGGCCGCCGCCCGCGCACTGTATGCGCATCTCCCCGTCGTATCTGGCCCGTGGGCATGTCAATGTCAGTTTCATTCCTGCACCAGCTTCTTCTGGTCCCCGGATTTTTCATAGGGGATGTAGTTTTCAAGCGGCCGGTATTCCTTCAGGCCCGCCGGCGGCAGATACATGCGATCGCGCCACTCGTCGCCGTTCACCCAGCCTCGATCACCGCCGGATTGCAGGATATCGGATATACTTTTTAGGTCGTAGTCCAGCAGCGACCAGAAGTTAAACCGCAGATACCAGTCCGGCGACAGGATCAGCCCGCGCGTCAGCTCCTGCTGGATGCCCAGCGCGATGGCACGGATTTTCGTTTGTACGAAATTATTCCACTCGTCGCGTTTGAACTCGCCCACGCCCGCCAGGTATGGAGGCACCCCCACAACGGACGCCACCGCCCGCCGGTCCAGCTCGATGGTGTCCCGGATGGCCAGGTCAGCCAGCGTCAGCGGCTTCACCTGCTCCACGGCAAAGTCGCCCGCCGGGATGATCCACGGCTGCCCAGGCGATTCCGGCCTCACATAACTGTCGATCAGTTTTTTCCGCCCCTCCGGGCTCGCGAATTCCGGCGCCAGCGCGGCGACCTTCACGATTACGCTGGGCTTGAATTCGCTGGAAAGGAAAGCGTTCACCGTCTTTTGCGCCTGTTTCAGGTTTTGCGCGATGTCGCGCAGCGTCACGGTCAAGCCCTGGCCCTTCCACAGGAATTCCCGGTCTGGGTTATAGGTGAAGTGCAGCACGTCCTCGGGTTTGCGCGCCACGCCGTCGATCAGTATGCGGTAATCCCGACGGGAACCGTATACGGGCATAAACTGTACGCGGTCCGCCGCGATGGGCTCCAGCGATTGCAGGATGCCCTTGTGGGTGTGCGGCACCACCACCGAATTCCCCGCGCCGTACAGCAGCAGGTTCATCACAATGGCCGTCATCCACTCGCTGCGCGTCATGTTGTCGCACGGCGTAATGTCGATTTTTTTAGACAGTTCGTTTTGTATCCGCACGTCGCCCTGCTTCGTGTTGCTCATCAGGTAGATGGTCATACTCCCGATCAGCTCCGCGATCCGCAGGCATGCCGTCTGGATCTCCGGGATATCGCAAAGCCGCGTATAGCCCGGCATGCAGATATCCTCGTCGCGCAGCCACAGCGCCAGCGCGCTGTTTTCCGGCGCGTTGCGCGTCTGGATGGCCCGCGCCGTCGCGCGTTTACGCTTGCTCAATCACTCACCCCCACCAGCCCTTATACTGGTCCCGCTTTTCCGTGCCCTCCAGCATCCGCACGCAGGCGAACACCGAAGCGTCGAACAGGTCGATGCGGTGCTCTGGCTGAACCTTGTCATATTGCACCAGGTCGTCGGTTTTCTCGATGGCGCGGACATTTGCCACGCAATACTCATAGGCCTCGCTGTGCAAATAGTACAGCGCGCCGTCCTTCGCCGCTTTTTCGATGTGCCGAAAGCCTTTGGATTTCAGCATATACAGCTGCGGCTGGTGAATCACATTGAAGCCCGCCCGCTTCATCAGCGGGATGTATTCCTCGCCGGCGAATTTCTCATCGTGGCCCACCTCGGCGATCTCAAATCCCGCCGCCCGCATGTCGATGAACCATTGCACGATATCGCCGTAATTTACCGTCGGGCTGTTGCACAGCGTCAGCCATCCGTCATCCCGCCATCCGAACAGCGGGATACTGTCCTCCTCCGCCTTCCGCGCCGCCTCCGGCAGCGGGAAAAATGCGTGGGTAATGATGATATCCACGCCCTGATAAACACCGTACAGAGCCGCGGCGGTCAGGTCGTGCACGCGGGAAAGGTCCGCGCCCCCGTACCATTGCACCGGCAGCTTCGCCAGCTCCTCCATCGTCCAGCCGTGCTTTGCGTCACTTCGTTTGAACTCGGCCAAATCGAAATAGGCCAGCAGCGCCGTGGTGTATATGTCGAGCGAGCGCGACAGGAAATCCTTTCGCTGCTGCGGGTCGTTCTGCGCCTGAAGCGCCTCCTGCAGGATATCCGCCGGTCGGATGGTCACACCATAGGATGGGTTTGCCTTTTGATGCTGGATCGGGTTCGTGTAGTCCACGTTTCCCTTCTCGTCCTGGTCGGCGCGGGCAATGAACACGAACAGCGAATCATCGACGATCTGCCCCGTGACCACCTTGATGCCGTATTCCTGGCGGCGATAGTTGAAGCTGTTGATATCGTCGCCCGCCGTCGTGATGCCGATGCATAGCCGGTTGGTGTACGCCTTGCCCGCCTCGCGGAAGCGGTTATACTGCGCCGCTTTTTTGAAGGCGTGCACCTCGTCGCATATGGCAATCGGCGCGTTGAAAGAATCCTGTACGTCCGGGTTGGAGGCCAGCGCCTCGATGTGCAGCGAACCGCACGGGCGCTCCTCCTCGTCCAGGAATTCGATGTGCAGGCTGTGCTCCGCGTTGTTGTTGCGCACCCTGAATTCCTCGATCATGTGCCGGTATTTCAGGGTGAACAGGATATCGTCAAAAGATTGCGTCGCCTGCTTCAGCGAAGCGGCCACAATGTATATTTTCGCGCCACTCTTGCGCTCAAGCAGGCCCAGCGCGAACGCCAGCGCCGCCACGAACAGCGTTTTCCCGTTTTTCCTCGGGACCTCGATATAAGCCTCTTTGAATCTGCGCTCGTTGCGCCCCTTGTAATAAAAGCCCACCAGGTTGTAAACGACGAACACCTGCCACGGCTGCAGGATCAGCGGCGTTCCCGTCAGCGGCGTGCCGTCCAACGCCTGCCCCTGGTTGTGCACCATCACCCGCTCGATGATGTTGCACACAAAATCCGGGTCCTTTGTCCGCAGTTTCAGGTCCTTGCGCTCCAGATCCGCCAGGAATCGCCGCGCCGCGGCCTGTACCTCGGCCCCGCACACGATCACGCCGGCGGCCTTCGCCTCCTCGGCGGTTTGCCAGGCCACCTCCGCCGACGCGGCGCAGGCTTTCGCGTAGGCGACGGCGATCTTCTTGAATCGCTTTGCCCTCGGCCTAACCAATGCCGCTCAACGCCTCTCCCATGGCGGATCGCCGCTTGTGCTTCATCTCCGCCTCGTTGATGCGCTTCAGCCCCGCCGGCGTCAGCCCCAGGTCCCGCCAGTATGCCAGCGCGTCCCGGTTCAGATCGTTGATCAGCCGCAGCGCCGGATTCTGCTCGATGTTCGTCGCCCCAGCCTTGTTGGTGTGGTTAATCAGCACGTTCCCGCCGGAGGCTTCGAACAGTTCCCGCGCCCTGTCTCGCCGCTCCAGTATGTCGGCCAGCGTGTCTATGGCGTCGTCGAAAAACGGGCGATAGGTGCCCGCCGCTTTACAGTTTGCGGTTATTCTCGTGATCCACAGGCTTTTTTCCACGCCCGTCACCTCCTCGCCGGTATTTGATACAATGGCACGTCCTTTGTCGTGTCGTCGAATGAGTTGATGCCGTTCAGTAGCTCCACATAATCCGCCACCAGCTGACGGTCTACGGTCAGCATTGTGTTTTCGCTCCGCGGGTTTGTGTTCACGTTCGCGGATGATTCGATCAGGCAGTCGAAGCGCTCGCCCACCACGGCCATGATCTTGGCATGATTCCGGAATACCACCAGCCGTCCTCCGCACTCCTGCACGAAATCCACAACGGCGTCGTATACCTCCGGATATGATCCGGTGAATATTTCGCCCACGTAGAAATCCACCCGGCCCAGCATGCCGCGCCGGTGCCATGTACGCAGGTCGTCCACGTCCTCGCCGGCCATGCACCAGGTCGACAGGGCCAAATAATGCACGCGCTGCTGGTGCAGTACGTGCTTGAAATATGTCAGGCTGTCCACGTCGCCGAAGCTGAAGCAGTGGTAACAGTCGCCCTCCTGGAAATACCAGTCAAGCGCCTGTGACAGCGCCTCCTCGCTCGTGGCTTTTCGCGACAGGTGCCTGTGCCCATAACGATGCTTCACCCGGATGGACGGCTTTATTTCATTGTCCTCCGGCTCCGACCTTGTCTCTTGTTCAATTTCCGGCGTTTCCATGCCCGGTAATTTGAAGGCCAGCGCGTCAGCGCTCATTTCAAAGCCAAACCCCCGGCTTTTGTCCACGCTGACACCCCTTTTCCCAAAAAATCCGCGCGGTTGGAAAAAGTTGCCCCCTCCGGCGTCGAATCCCCCACCCGGGCAGGGGCACCCCCGGGGGGGGTTGGTTCTTCGCGCGCGCGTTAATGGAAAATTTACCGCCCGCCACGCTTCTCCGCTTGTCCATCGGCTGTTCCCGCGCGTCCGTTAAGTGTCCGTAAACTTTTACAGCCCCGCGCCGCGTTTATTCGCGGTACCGCATCGGCACCTCCATGCCAAACTTCCGCGCGGTCCGTCTCAGCAGCTCCACGCCCTTCTTACTCAGCGCGCCGGTGCCTCTGTCGTGCATAGCGTCGTGGGCCTGATTGCTCAGCGCGATCAGATTCCACGGCGCCCACTCCCACTCTGGAAACTCATTCCTCGGGAACACATGGTGCACAGTCTCCGCGCCTACCCGCCGCCCATACCGCAGCGCGTCCTGGCACAGGTACCTGTCCCTTCTCAGCACAGCCTCGCGCAGCGCGATCCACCGCGCCGACTTATACCACGGGTCGGCGATCTTCCTCCGCACGTCGTCCTCCACGCAAAAGGCAACCGCGCCATGACGATTGCCCCGGATCTCTATGCTAATAATATACCACCCATCGCCCCCCGCTGAATCCCCTAATTATCGCCGCGGTAGATGGAATACTGGCACTCGGTCCCGCGCAGGATCCGCCCGTCATCCAGCACGATGATGGTCTCGCACGGTTCCTCCCGGTCGTCGCGGACGATGGTTCCCATGATGGTCCGGCTCGTGTCGAAGTGAAAGCACACGCACACGCGCCGGTTGACGTACTCGCTCTGTTTCGGGAAATCCGTCCATGTAATCGTCGATACGCAGCCCAAATCAATCCCTCCTCTGTTCGCTCTCCCACAGCATCCCGTCCAGCCGTATGAAAAAATCCATCCGCATGGTATAAAACTGATTTCGTCCGCATGGCGGTCGCTTCCGCATTTTCTCATAGGGGACGCCGTCGCAGGCGCTTGTGATGATGGCCTCGGCGATGCTGGGCGGCGCGACCTCGTTCGCGGCCTGTTCGATCATGCGCACCCGACGCGCCTCGGGCATGGCGGCGATATTGACGGCGGCGTTCCCGGTCGGGTCCGGCAGGCGCCAGGCGCCGGAGCCCTTCCGTCTGTCGACGATCCCGGCCCTCGCCCTGTCGATCTTTCGCTTGCAGCCCCGATACTGTTTGCAGATATAGCTCAGCTCAAACAGCCGCAGCTTGTCAATCCCCGCCGCCTCCAGGCGCTTCGGATATTCGCGCATGGTCAGCCCTCCTCGTTACGCCCATACGGGCATTGCATCCTCATCGGCCTCCACGGCTCCAGGCGAATCTCGCACCGGTCCGGCTCGATGTCGATGGACGCCTCCACCTGGTTCTCGACCACGGCTTTCACCAATCGCTCGATTGTTTCATTCAGATTCACGATCATGTCCACGTTTCAGCCCTCCTCTGTTCGTTCGACGGCTTCCCCGTCCAGCAGTGCCAGTTTACCCCATAGCCCTGATAGGCCCTTTCCGGTATGGCCCACCGACCGCGCCCGCCCCGCCATTCCAGCCACACCGGCACGCGCTCCTCCAATGGCCGCTCCGCGATGGCCCTGTATTCCTCCAGCGACAGCACGCGCGTTTCCCGAGGTTGGTTCCATGGGTTTTTCCTGTACCAGTTTCCGTTGTAGATGACGCAATCGTGGCTCACTGATTTCAGGATCGCCCCGCTTCGGACCTTCCGCAAGATCTCCAGATCCTTGTGTTCCTGCTCTGTCATGGGCTCCTGCTCCCGCAGCCCCTCCGCCGCTTCCTCGGCGCACTTCATCCAGTTCAGCAGCAGCATTTTCGCATCGCCCACGGCCATGTCCGCCCGTGCCTCAAAAAATCCCGCTATTTTCATCAGCCCGGCGATCTGTTCCTCTCGTGTCACTCCCCCAGCGCCTCCCCAAAGCCTTCCCCTTTGGGGAAGGTGGCAGCGCCTTCGGCGCTGACGGATGAGGTCTCCGCGTTCAGCAGCGCCTCGGCGGCGGCCTCGGCCCGCGCTTCCCGTGCTTCCTTCCACGCTGGCTCGCCGACCCACGGCGCGTTCACCCGTTCCCACTTCTCCGGCTTTTTATCCCACAGCCGATAGCTCACGCCCTCGGCCTGGATATCCTTCCGGCTCCACGCGAAATGTTTGTCCTTCCCGTACTCCCGCACGACGGGATCACCCAAATCGATGCCAAAGGACAGCACAGCGGCCCTCAGCGTGCCGCACCGTCCCTCGATCCACACGGCGACGTCGGTCTGGTCGTCGCCCATGCCGAAATCCAGATCCCACAGCTCGGAAAGCGTCACCACCCTCGCGCCGGCGGTGATCCGGTGGTTCCAGTCCTTCGCGGCCTTCAGGCTGTTGGCATGTGGCCCGGTCCGGCGCCCGCAATTCGTGCACCGCGCCACCACCCATCCCGGCTGATCCGCGCGCGCATAATCCGCCATCCCCCCGCACCCCTCGCAGGGCCGCAGCCTCGGCCCGCACAGGTCGCTCGTCCGATTCTCCACGATCAATCCCTCCTCCGCATTCTCGCGTAAATATAGCACCCGGCCACGAAATCCGAATATTTCACGTCCGGCAGCTCGACCACCTTATAACCCGGATACAGTGCTTCCAGTATCACCTGCCCGTCCCGCTGCACGTCGGCGGCGATCCGGCCCATTCTCCGGCGCGACATTTTCCGGTCGCTGATCCTCGGCACGGGCGATCTCAGGTTCCGGCTGTGGCTCCACCAGCGCCCGCCGCGCCGTTGCTTGCAAAGATACCGCGCCACCCGCGCCGCGCCGTCGTCTTTCAGGTCCAGCCGGTCACAGTGAGCCCGTCCGTGTTTTTCCTCCCACAGCGCTTTCACCGTCTCGCTGTCCAGCCCCGGTCCCTCGACGATGGCGTGGAAGTGATATTTCGGCGGCAGCCCCACGCCCGGCGGCTCCTTCCCCTCCTCGATCCTCACGATCCATTTCAGGTCCGAAGCCCTTCCGCCCACGGCCAGCACGCGCCGCTTCAGTTTTTCCCGCCAGTTTCGCACGTCCTTCCGGATCCGGTCCACGTCCCAGGGCAGCCCCCGCTTGTCGTAGGTGTCCGACAGCTCCTTCAGGTCACACATGCCGTAATCCTCCACAGGATACGGATAGGTTCCCGTCACCACCACGGCCTCCGGTGTGAAGTTTTCCTCGGTCAGCCGCATTATGTGCCGCTCGGTGTTCCTGGCGTTCAGCCGTTCCATGGCCGGCGTGGACCGCCGCGCCTTCGCCTCGCGCTTCGCCTCCGGGCTCAGCTTTATGATCGGGTGACACAGTATTTCCAGCGAGCGTCCCGCCCGGATGGTCACCGTTCTCACCCCGCCGATCTTCCCGCCCTCATACTCGCCCTCCGGCAAATCGAACAGCAGATCGTAATCCGATACGCGCATAGCCGCTCCTCTTACGTGTCAAATAATAATACGGTATACAAGCCCGCGCAGGGCCGCCCGGCCCCACCGTTCCCCGTAGGGGCGATTTCCAATCGCCCGCACCATATATAGAAGAAATCCAAAGGTCAACCGTCCGGCCAACCCCGAACGGCTCAACTCCGCATTTCCCAAACACGCGCGGGCGGGTGAATTGAAATATGCCGATCAATTCCCGTCAGTCATGTCCCGCATTGTGGGCCCGCCCGCGCGTCGGCGCATCCTCGTGTCTCTATCCCTACATATAACCATCCCCTCCGGCGGCGTTATCGTCCCGAATGGCACGGCATGGCCGCCGCATGCTGTCGGGTGTCGGGGCCTGCCGGAATCGAACCGGCGGCGCGTCCTGTCCGCGCCGGCCACCCTGCCCCACGTCGCGGGGCTATTTACGCCCCGCGTCAATCGCCATCTGGCCCACGATCCTGTCGCGCCGATCGCGCTCGTATTTGATGGCGTCCAGCGTGATCTCCACGTCCTGCCGCACCAGCGGCTCATTCCGCCCGGTGCCAACATACGCATAGTCCCCGGCGTCGATCAGCCGGATCAGCTGTTCCGCCTGCTGCCGCATGACCTCCGCGCTCCGTTGGAGCAGCTCCCTGTGTGCCGCCTCCCGCGCCGCAATGGCCTCTGTCAGCGATTCGTCAAACGCCACCACGGTCACGCCTCCCCAAAGCCTTCCCCTTTGGAGAAGGTGGCAGCGCCCTCGGCGCTGACGGATGAGGTCTCTCTGATCGCCGTCGCCCCGGCGGCCACCAGCTGATCCACGGCCTCGTCCACCGCGTCCTGGATCACGGCCGTTCGCCGCGATACGCATTCCCGCTTGATCGCCTGTATGTTCATGTTTTCCTCCTGAATTCTCCCGCCCTGGGGCAGGTCGCGAAGTGACTGATCCGCGCCATGCCCGTGGGCAGGCCCTCAAATTCCAGATCACAGCGGACGGCGCCCTCGCCCTCCACCACAACCACATCCTTCCCTTCCGGATTCGCCCGGTACCGCACCAGCTGCGCGTCACATGGTATGTATTTCCCTATCTTCGATTTCACGAACACGATCGGCGCGCCGCACCCGCGGCATGTGGTTTCCCTCGCCACGCTCACACCTCCAGTATGTCGATCCTCCAAACGGCCCGCATCTGTTTTTTCTTGTTGATGTACGTCCGGTTTTTCTTCGTGATCGCGCTCTTGGCGTCGATCACCTCCACCCGGCCCTCGGTGTCCACGGTCACAAAATCGGCGATATACCGGATCCCGCCCGGCAGGTCAAACGGCACCTGCCGCGCCAGCAGCACCAGCTCCCCGGCCATCCACCGCGGCCACAGCACGGAGAAGTAATAATCCGCCTCGTGCTGTGACCCGAATTTCTTTCCGTCGACCACCGTGATACGGTTTCCGTACTTCGTTCTTTTCTTGTCCGGCAGCGTTTCCGGCGTCCCCATCGTATTGAAGTCCCGCCGCCGCATCAGCTCGGCATATTCCTCTTCACTCAGCCGGAGGGTCATTTCGCAATTCCCCCGCAACCTACAAAATCAAACAGCGTCGTCTGGTTCAGCTCCATCTCCGCCCGCTTAACATTCTCCACCGCGGCCTCATAGTACGCGGGCTTCAGCTCAATGCCGATCCCTCGGCGCTTCATCTTCACGGCCTGATAGACCTCGCTCCCAATGCCCAGGAACGGCGTGAACACCACATCCCCCTCATTGCTGTACAGCCGCAGGCACCGCTCGATCACCGGCAGCTGCAGCGGGCAGATGTGCCGCTCGCTCTCGTCGTCCTTCGGCATCCGTGCGTTCAGCGTGTCACTCTGGTTGATGTCCCACCATACCGGGCTGTTCACCTCGTCCCAAATGGGGCTTGCAACCTCCTGCCATTCGGATACAGGATAGCTCTCGTTGGTGTGCGTCACCCGCGCCGCGTTCTCTCCCGGCTTACGCATGAACACCACATAATCCGGGATTCCCATCCGGCTCATGCAGGAGTCCTTTTTGAGCTGCTTGTGCAAAAGCCCCAGCGCTTTCGTTCGCTGCATGGCCGTTACCGGGTTCTTCCAGATGCAAACCTCCGCGTGATAGATGAACCCGACTTCCTGAAACGCCCTTATCAGGTCGCCCCGGAAATCCCGGATGCCGATATAGCCGTCCTTTTCCTTGCTGGTGGGGAGGTTCATGCAGTGCACCGCCATGATGCGCCCCGGCTTCAATATCCGATACAGTTCCCTTGTGATGAATGAAAAGTGGGTGAAAAACTCCGCGTCGTCCTTGCAGTTGCCCAGGTCGCGATCCGAATTGCTGTAGGTGTACAGGCTGGAGAACGGAGGAGAATAGACCTCCATATCCACGCTGTCATTCCCAAACTGAGTGATGATCTCTGTGGTATCGCCGCAATACAGCGCGGCCTTGTCGTCGATGTACTTGTCCAGAACCTTCACGCTATCCATGCCGGCACCTCCATCGCCTCAGTCGGCTTATAATCCGTTGTAATCCGCGTCGTATGCCTGATCTCCGAAAGCGTCACGTCCCGCATCAGGGCGGTCATCTGCCGCTGCATCTCGTCCATCTGCGCCTGTTTCCGCTGTATGTTGTCCAGCACGTTCATCTCGCGCTCGCTCAGAATGATGTAAACATCAACTGGCTTTTTCTGCCCGAAGCGCCAGCAGCGCCGCACTGCCTGATAAAAGCGTTCGTAGCTGTCCGACAGGCCGCAGAACACCATGCTATGACAGCTTTGGAAGTTGCTTCCAAACCCGAAGATCGACGGCTTGCTCACCAGCGCATGAATCTTTCCGTCCGCGAAGTCCATGCTGGCACGCGCCTTGAACTCCGGCTCATCCGAGCCCTTGACTTCCACGCAGTCCCGCGTCTTTCTTCTCAGCATGTCGCTTTCGTCGTTGTAGTCGCACCACAGCAGCCACTGGTCATCTGCCTCACCGTTTGCCAGGGCCGCCGCCCGGTTCGTGCGGTCCTCGGCGCTGTCCTTCCGGGCTGTCCGGCGTTCCTCCAGCGTGCTTGCCAGCGTCACCAGCAGCTCGCCCTCCCGCACCTCGCTCTCGGTGATGATCCTTTGGATGTTCAGCGGCGGCAATTCGTACCCCTCGCCCTGATATCCAAGGTCCTTCGGGCTGTTGAAGTATATCGCCCAGGTGGCAAACCACTCCCAGAACTTACTCACGCCCGCCTTTTTCAAACGCCACTTGCTCGTGTCGCCGCCGTCGTGGATGAAGTACGTCGCCAGCATCTCCGTCCGGCTCATGATCCCCAGAAACTCGCAGCTCGTACCGATCTCGGTATAATCATTGGGCGCTATGGTCGCCGTACACAGCAGCCGATAGGGTGTGTTGCAGAACATGTCCGTCAGCAGCGTCTTGTATTTGCCTGTGAACGACTTCAAAATACTGCTTTCGTCCAGCACCACCCCGGCGAACACCGAAGCGTCGAAATGCTCGATCATCTCATAGTTGGTGATGTTCACGCCGTCCCGCACGTCCTCGGCGCTTCGGCACACTGTCACCGCGCAAATGCCAAATTTCGCTGCCTCCCGCCGGGTCTGCTCCACCACCGACAACGGGGAAACGATCAGCACCTTCCCGCCGGTATGCTCGCACACAGCCCGCGCAAATTCCAACAGCATCAGGGTCTTGCCCGTGCCGCACCCGGTCAGTATCGCGCATTTGCCCTTTTTGCAGGCCCACGCGATAATATCCCGCTGATAGTCGAATGCCATCGGCGTGATGCTGTCCCGGCCGATCTCAAAACCGCACGCCTCGGCTCTTATCGCCTTCGTTTGCAGAAACTCCATGTAATTCATGCTCGTGTCCTCATTTCGCGTCCGGATACCACCCGTCCACCACGTCAAACAGCGTGGTCTGTCGTCCGTCCTGCCGCCATTCCACCCCGATGTAATCCAGCACCTCGCCCCAGCCGACCTTGTTCATCCAGAAATCCCATTCCTGTGGGTTCCGGTCATACAGCAGGTCGAATGTATGCGGGCGCTTGTCCAGGTGGATGCCGAAGCCGCACATGCTGCACCCGGTTCGCTGGGCCTTGGTAGTCCGCAGCAGCCCGGAGGGCTCCCGCACGATCCGCCCGTAGATTTCCGGCACCGGCACGTCCAGCTCCACGGCCAGGCGAAGCACATCCTGCCTGTCGAATATGGCAAACGGGGCGCTCCTGATCGTCGATTCCCCGAAATAGTTGCAACCGTGCATCATCAGTGCCTTCTCGCGCCGCCCGCCCTCGCTGGCCATCAGTCCCAGATACGGCACGCTGTTGTGTTCCTTCGCCCAGATGTCGCAGGGCTTCTCCTTCAGGTAGTAACAGCAGCGATCACTCACCTTGAACGGCGCGGCCTGGTAGCCGTGTGCGCGGCCTTCTTCGTCCGCGCCGCCGAACAGCCGCAGCCACTTCCCCGGCAGCTGCATCCGTGTGCCGGTTCGGTTCCCGCCATATTCCCCAGTCTCGCCGGTGATGATGGCATGGCGTACGGTCCTGTTTTTCTCACTCGGATTCTGCAGCAGCATGATCTTGCCCGCGATCTCCTTGGACAGCACGGGAAAGCCGAACTCCTTGATCACGGCGGCCTTGCTCCGCAGCGGTTTCACCGCCTCCACGCCCAGCGCCTTGTGCACGGCCTGTATGCTCTTATCCTCCAGCGCGCTGACGCTCACCGCCGGCACGTCGATGCCGATATGCCGCAGGAACACCAGCAGCGTGATGGAATCCAGACCGCCCACGGAAACATGGGTGTTCAGATCCCGCCGCCCGCACTCCTCGTAAAACTCCCACGCCCGGATCTCGGCATATCGCACCTTGAATTCATAGGGCTGTTTTTGTTTGAGCATGAAGTCGGCGATCTTCTTGTCCACGCCCAGGCGCTTGTTTCGCTCAATGACGGATTCCTTCACCGTCTACGCCCTCCCCATCATGTCCTTCAGGATCACCTTCCGCCCCTGCATGATCCCCCGGATATAGTCAAATTGACGATCCAAAGCTTCGGCGCTTCCTTCGTAGGTCAACCGTGCCATTGCCAGCGCGGCCCTCCGCAGCACTGCCCTCGATTCCCGCTCCAGCTCCGCCGGCGTCTCTTTTAGCGTCCTCATTCCTCTCATCCTTTCCGAAGATCTCGCCCATCGCCAGGCAGAACAGGATCACGATCCCGATAAACAGCCCCAGCACGGCCACGAATCCGATCACCCACGCGGCCACGCTCGCGCCGCGCAGCATGTACTCGCCGATCATCCTAATCACTTCTTTCTCGCTTTGTATTCTGTAAACGTTCGCACGCTCTTGAATATCGCTTTTCGGTTTACCCACCTGGCAAGGTCGCGCTGTTCCGTCGTCGGCTCTATGTTGTTGGTAAAGTCTCTGTATGGCTGTGCAAACACCTGGGCTCCGGCGTCTCGTAGCGCTATCGCGCGACGCTCTGCGGATTCGATATCCTGCACCAGCACATAAACGAAAACCCGCCATGTCTTCACGCCATATTCTCCCAACATGTTAATGGCCGCCAGCACCACGTCCAGCATCGCGTCCGTGTCCGCGCTCATGCGGATAAACCGAATCCATTTCAGCCGTGACAGCATCCGTGCCACTCCCGGCGTAATCAGTCGCGCATCCAATCCCTGATTGAAATCTACCCGCACGTTCTGCCCGCCCATGTCGTCGATCTGCTCCAATCCCCATGAACACGCCAGCACATTGTTATCCATGAACACGATATCGCGGCTATCAGGCCGCTTGATTTCGCGCCATGTTCGATATGGCCGAATGTGCCCCTCTTTCCTCGGCACGATACACCACGGGCAAGCCCTGATACAACCGCGCGTCAAAAATCCGATGGCATGTCCGCACTTTGGATAAATGCTGTAGTCCGGGAACATTCCGTCTACCTCTGGCGGCAGCTCGTCCATGATCCCGTAGCCCGTGCCACCCTTGATCGTATCCTCCGGCAAGTACAGGCACTCCGGCGAAAACGTGAACACTTTACTTGAATATACCCGGTCATATGTCAGCAGCGGATTCCACCATTCCACGGTGTCACCATGCTGCTTGTGCCACGCGGACAGTTTCATAAGCGCAAGATTTGGAAATCCTGTGCCGTCGCTGTCGTGTAGCCCGACCTTCATCCTACGATGTCCCCCTTCCCGTTGATCACCACATACTCAGCCCCGCCGCCCAGCTTTTCGATGGTCCGGCGGGCGCTCTTGACGCCCGGAAAGCGCAGGGCCTCGGCGGCGCGGCGGGTGCCCTCCATGCCGATCACCATATAGCCGCCGTCGTCCGTCCGCATGGTCAGCAGCTCACGCAGATATTCCCCGCGCCAGGTATCGTATACCGCATATCTCAGTTTCACAGCCCCGCGCGCCTCCTGTAACAGTCCATTGTCTTTTCCCGGCGCTTCGCGTCGTCCTCATCGACGGCGATGTAACGCTGGCGCCCGATCTGCTCGTTCAGCACCGCCGCCCGCCGCGCCGCGCAATTCGGATTCAGAAACGCCTTCGCCAGCGCCAGCGCCGGCGTCGTCGTCACGTGATAGTCGGCCCCCGGGATCGGGTGGCCGTGGTTGTCCCGCCCGATGTAAAACCGCCGCACAAATTCCATGTGCCACCGATCGAAAATGTAACACCGCTCCAGCTTGTTCAGCCTCGGCATGGTCTCACCCTTTCATGTATTGTCCAATGATCCCCACTGGAGCGCCATTGCCCGCGCGATACCCGGAAATGTCTTGCTCCGGCGCTTGGGGTCCCGGTTACTGTGCAGCTCATACCGCTGTTTGATGGTCGGGTCGCGCCGCGCCGACGTGCTGCCCACCCATAAGCCCCTCGGCTCCACCGGTGCCTCCATCATTGCCACCAGCGGCGGCAGATTCTTCAGCCACAGGCATGTCCGCTTCCGCCACGGGTCCCCGAACATATACGGTTCTATGATCTGGCTGTACCTCGGCAACCCGAAAACCGACATGGGTACCGGGTTTTCAATCGCTATGCGATGGCAGTCGCAGTCCCAAATGGACCTGAAAAACCTCGCCGCCGTCCTGCCTTTTTCAAGGCGCTCCTGGTCGGCAATGGTATGGTCGGCATTGTATAATCGGATAGCGCCGGCGGCGGTCAGATAGGTGCACGGCGGGTGGGCAATGATGAGGTCCCACCCCCCCTCAGAAATCAGCACAAGCGCGTCATCCTGAATGTGCCATTCCGGGTGTCCGCCGCTGCAAGGCTGGATGTCGCAGGAATACGCCTCGTGGCCCTGTTCCCGGAAGGCAATGCAAACCGCTTGGCTCTCCTCACACGCCACCAGCACGCGCATGCTACCCTCTCCCCATCGTCGCCACGCTGTACACCACAAGGCCATACAGCCCCAGGGCGCGGCGTGCGAATCTTCTCAGCGGTCCGGCGGGCCTTGTCAATCTCTGATAGTCCCCGCGGGCCTTGGTGACCATGATCTTGTAATCCTCCGGCGTTTTCGTGTTCCCGGTCGCCACCCGCACCAGGTCGGCGAGGATCTTCTGCCGGTCGATCTCGGCCTCCACGACCTCGATCTGCTCCCCCGAAAGCCTTCCCCTTTGGGGAAGGTGGCACGGCGAAGCCGTGACGGATGAGGTCTCCGTCGCAGAAACGCTCCTCCCCGCCATCATCCCCTCCACGATGGCCCCGGTGATTTCCGGGTCGCCCCGCTGGATCAGCATCACAGTGCCGCGCTTCATCTCGTCCGCCCCCCTATCTCATCACACCGCCGGCGATATAGCCGCCCGAGCGCTGCTTCTGCTTGTCGATCTGATAGCAAATCTCCCCATATGGGAAGATCAGCGCCCTGTCCTCCATGATCTCCCTCTGCCCGGTCTGTGCGTAGTCCGCGGCGGCGAAGAACAATTTGCCCATCTGCTCGTCATTGAGCGCCGCCCTGTACTTGTCGATCTGGCTCCAATAGAATCGGATGTGTGTCATGACGGTTTCCATGTGTAAACGCTCCTCTCAAATTGTTTTATAATCCATCGTCCCACCGGTAACTGTAACCGGTCAGGCCGAATTCATCGGCAATTTCACGGTTGCAGCGTTTCCTCACGCTGCTCTCTGATAGGCTGTTCTGCCGCGCCGCCTCCCGCGAGCTCCGGTAGCACTCCACGATCTCCCCGGCCCGGTTGATCATCACCACCGGGCGGCACGGCCATCGGTAATTGATTTCCCGCCCGACCTGCTGGCTGGTCATCACGGCCACATTCGCCAGCCGGTTGTCGCTGTGCAGCCCGTTTTTGTGCACCACGTACAGCCTCGGCGGCGCGTTCAGGAACGTCTCAGCCACAATCCGCAGCACCGGCTTCTTGTAGCGCCGCCCGTCCCGGAACATCACCACATACAGCGCGCGCTCGCCGCTGTGCCTGTGATGTGGCGTCAGAATCCTCGGCTCCCGCGCCCCCGTCCATGCCTTGCGCACCCGGCCCATGGTGCTGACTTCATACCGGCCTTCAAACCCCCGGACGGGCTTCCATCGCTCCGGCGGGTCGATCCTCTTTGGTATATTCGCCATTGTGCCCTCCCGTCTGCACCGCCCGGTCAATCTCCAGTATGGCCCGCGATATCGCCCGCCGGCGGCGCTCCAGCTCATCGGCGGTCAGCTTCGCGCAGCAGTCGTCCGCGATCCGCACGGTGCCGCCGTTGTCGCAGGTAATGGTCTGCACGATTGCCATTAGATCGCCCTCCTCCGTTCACCCTATGCCCCGGCGCGCTCACGCGCTCTGTTTGTCGTCGCCCTCGGCCTCGGCCTTCCGCGCGGCCACGCCCGCGGCATAGCCCAGCAGAAACTGTTTCTGTGCCTCCGGCATTTCCAGCATCGCGCCGATGATCTCCTTGATCTCGACCTTCTTCTCCTGTTCGCTCATGGGCTCACCTCCAAATCTTTTCTACAGCTAATATTATACTTATGTACACATAATTTGTCAAGCCTTTTTCTAAAAAAATCTTGACTGTACCTAAGTTTTGTGTTATTATATAGAAGGAACAGGAAAGGAGGGCAGTTATTTGAACACCATCGGAGAGAGAATCAAGCACCTACGCAAGGAAATGCACCTGACACAGGTTGAGCTTGGCAAGGTTATCGGTATCAAGGGCGCAAGCGTTGCACAGATCGAAGCCAATACAAGCAAACCCACCGAAGCCGCCCTGAAGCTGATCTGTGCCACGTACAAGGTCAATTACTTGTGGTTGACCGAAGGGCGCGGCGAGATGATGCAGGACCTCAGCCTGGAGGATCTGGTGGACAAGTACATGGCCGGGGAATCCCCGCTGGCCATCTCGATCATGAAGGCCTTTGTCCGTCTCCCGGATGAGGAGTGGTCAAAGTTCCGCGACATGATCGACCGCATAAAAACCGAGGGGCAGCTCTAAACGCTGCCCCTCGGCGGTATCCGGGTCAGTGATGGCAGAATATGTCATTGATGAATCGATAGATGGCCCTCAGCGTCCTTTCGTCCTCGATTTTTTCCAGCAGCGCGGCGATGCATTGCCGCAATTCGTGCAGTTTATCCATGTGTATCTCTCCGTGATTTTTACTCAGCGCTGGCATATCCATTATATGCCATAACCGATGGAATAATAACGACATGAATGTGATTTTGTATAGGAGGATGTCCACAATGCGCAGATTATTCATTACTATTGTAGCACTATTCATTTTGATTTCTTCTTTTGCCCTTCAATCCGCCCTGGCCGACGTCGATCTGTCCGGCATGTCCTTTGATGAGCTTGTGGCGCTGAAATCGCATATTGACTTGGCGCTTATGTCCAGCGATGAATGGCAGGAAGTCTCCGTTCCCGCTGGCCTATATCGTATTGGTGAGGATATCCCCGCCGGAAAGTGGACGATCCGCCCATCAGACGGCCATACCGCTGAAGTGTATTATGGTGTTGGCCTGAAGGATGGCGGTTCCAGAATCGACGACCGATATTCCTTCGAGCAAATCACTTCCCCGACCGATTCATATGCTGAATACAATGACATTGAATTTGTCAACTGGACACTTGAAGATGGCGCATATATCATGATCGAATCCTCGTCCGTTGTGTTCACGCCGTTCAGCGGCAACGCCTTCAGTTTTAAGTAATTGCATACCATGCAACAACTTACACGCCGTGCAAACGCGCGGCGTCTAATTTGCATCTTCGTGCAAAAAATGCAACTATGAGGTGAAAATATGAACATCAACCCCGCCGGCCTATACTGTGCCTACCTCCGCAAATCCCGCCGGGATGAGGAAATGGAAGCCCTCGGCCAGGGTGAAACGCTGCAGCGGCATGAAAAGCAGCTGCATTCCCTCGCGGACCGTCTCGGGATCCGCATCGCCCGGACCTACCGCGAGATCGTGTCCGGCGATACCATCGCCCAGCGGCCACAGGTCCGGCAGCTGTTGGAGGATATCACCGCCGGGCTGTGGGACGGCGTACTGGTGATGGACGTGGATCGCCTGTCACGCGGCGACAGCATCGACCAGGGCATCATCATGCAGACGGTACTCTATGCCGGCGTGCTCATCATCACCCCGGAAAAGATCTATGATCCGTCGAACGACAGCGATTCCGAGTTTTTTGAGATGCGCCTGTTTTTCGGTCGGCGGGAATACAACATGATCAAAAAGCGCCTGCTCCGAGGGCGCAATCAGTCGGCCCTCGATGGCTGTTACCTCGGCTCCCGCGACGTGTACGGCTACCGGCGCGTCAAGCTGCAGGGCCGCAAGGGCTGGACGCTGGAAATCGTCCCCGAACAGGCCGACGTCGTGCGCAGCATCTTCGCGTGGTATGCCGACGGCATGGACGGCCAGCCCGTCGGCACCTACCTGATCGCGGACCGGCTGAATCAGATGGGCCTCCCATCGGACCGCGGCGGCCCGTGGATTCCCTCCACCGTCCGTCACATGCTCACCAATCCGACATACGCTGGCCTGATCCGCTGGAACCATCGCACCACGCAATACAGGATCGTGGACGGCAAGCGCGAAAAAACGCGCCCGCTGAACGAGCGCGAAATCCTGGTGGACGGCCTGCACGATGCCATCATCGACCGGGATCTGTTTCAGCGTGTCCAGCGCATGATGGAAGCCCACGAAAAGCGCCCCAAATCCGCTATGAAGGATTTCGCAAACCCCCTCGGCGGGCTGGTGATCTGCCCGCACTGCGGCCACCGCATGCAGACAAAGGGCGATCCCCGCCGCCTCGGCGATTTTATCTATTGCCCGACCCAGCGCTGCCCCACGCGCTCGGCCTATGTCAGCGCCGTGGAGGACATGACGCTGCAGGCCCTCGGCGGGTGGCTGTCCGATTTCCAGGCGCGCCAGGATGACGCCGAAGCGCCCCGCCACGACGCCGACGCCCCCGCCCGCGCCGTGGCCCTCGCCCACCACCGGGAACAGCTCGCCACGCTGGAGGTCCAGTCCGGGCGGCTCTATGATCTGCTGGAGCAGGGCCTGTACACCCCCGCCGAATACAAGCAGCGCCGCGCCGACCTCAATGCGAAGATGGACGCCGAGCGCGCCGCCATCGACACCCTCACCACGCCCGCCGCCTCCGACCCCATCGCCCCGCTGATCCCACAAATCCGAACCGTGGTCGAAGCCTACCGCAACGCCCCCACCCCCGCCGCAAAAAATGCCCTTCTCCGCACCGTGATCGACCATATAGAGTATCACAAAACCCAGCGCTGCATGCGCAATAATCAGCCCGGCGATTATTTGACCCTGGTCATCTACCCCAAATACCCCGATACCCCGGACAATGGCGGCAATCCTTAAAAAGCAAAATTACAGGGAGAGCGCGTAGAAAGATGAATCTTTATATGCGCTCTCCCTGTTTTATTCCATAAAAAAGGGCGCCTCGTCGGCGCCCTTGGATGTGGCCTGGCTTTACGCCATGCCCATGATGTTGATGCCCTCGCCGTCCTGGCTGTAATCGTAGGTCTCAAAATCATAGCCGGACATGAAATCCAGCCATTGCTTGTGTTCCACGTGGCGCAGCACTGTTTCCGTGACGGCCCAGCCCGCCAGCAGCACCAGCGCCAGCACCAGCACCACGATCAGGCGCGTGATGTTCCGCTCACCGCTCCACAGCATGCGGTCCACGATGCTGCGCTCTACGGTGGCGTTGTCTTTGGTATGATCCATGGTTATTCCTCCGTATTATTGAACAATCGACGACTTACGCTAAACGTCTGTGCCAGTATAGACATACCAACCCGTCCACGTTGTGCCGCCGTTCACCGTGTTGTTAATGTACAGCTTTGACGCATTGGACATTGTAGTCATTTTTACGCTGATATTCTGCCCGTATCGCTCAACGGTGCCAATATAATACTCATTTGCGATGGGAACATCGATTGACGTTGCGCTTGTCCTGAATGAGGTAAATGATGGATTCGCCACGCCCGCAGCATAGGCCAGTATGGACGTATTTGTCAGCCAGTTATTAGCCCACGCCGTCGATTGTGCTATTCTTTCTGTGATTTTTCCCCACAGATAGGCCAGCCCGGTTTTATCGAGAAAACTCGCCATGGTATCCTCCTATTATCCCGTGATCACGTCGATCTCTCCGGTGGTGATGGCGGTCAGCTCAGATTTGCCCCACAGCGTGGATGTGTCAACGATAGAGCCCAGCGCGTCCCATGCGCTGCCGGTCCATGCGTAGTTGACGCCTGTGGCCTGCACGTCATACACGTCGCCGGTAGTGTTCCCGGACGCGGGCAGATCGTTGACCGTCGCCACGCTGCCCTTGTACCTGTAGGCGCTTGTCATCGCCGCGGCGATGGACGCCGAAACCTGCTGGCCCGTCTGGTAGTTGGAATCGTTTGTCAAATCCGATACCTTCGTCGGCACGGAGATGGCGGCCACTTCCTGCTTGGTAGCAAAAATCGACGTGATCCTGCCCCACAGGTAGGACAGCCCGGTCTTGTTCAAAAATTCGTTGGCCATGGTTACATCCCTCCATAGATGATGTTGTCGATATCCTGTGGCGTGATTTCGGCAAGCCCCAGCTCGCCGAAACTCTTGTCGCCCTGTAGCTGCACGCCCTCGATTGCTGGTTTGTTCATTAGGTTATCATAGTCCTTTTCCATGGGCACCTTGCGCACTTCCTCGGCCTTCATCGGTATGCGCGTCTCCCGCTCGCTTGCTTTCAGCCTTATTTGTGCGTCATTGTCGACAATGCCCATTCTGATGCTATCCGTCATGTTCGATCACATCCTCATTGAGCACCGGCGATATATGGATCTTTTCGACCGTCGTCGCGTCCGCCAGTCCGTCCTCTCCGATCCATCGTGCCTGGACCTCTGCCTCTCCTGTCCGCATGGCCAGCGTCTCCTCCTGGGACAGCCTGAAGGCCACTTCCGAAACGTCTGTGGCGCTGTCATAGGTGATTTCCAGCCGGTCCCCCGTCAGCGTTAGTATCGGGGTAAATTGGGAAATCGTGACGAATACGCTCCTGCGCGTCAAGTCATCGCCCGGGATTTGCAATATAAAATCCGGTGTCGTGCCTCGCCTTGCCATGGTCATTCCTCCGGTTTTGTATCGTCGATTTTGCCGTCGTCCAGTGTGTCGCTCTTGTCCCGCAGGGCCTCCAGCGCCTTGATGATGAACGTCGGGTATTTGACGCCCATCAGCGCGGTGTTCTCCAGTATGGAAATGCCCTCGTTCGCAATATAGTACATCGTCGCGGCGGTTTGAAATACGCGGGTGCTGTTCCCGATGGCCACGTCAAGCAGCGTCGCCACCAAGATTACTACCATGATGAAAAACTTTCTGATCAGGCCGTCAAAGCCCGCCTTGCTGGATACGCCCCCGGTTGCTGTCTTTGGCGATTTGCCCCGCCAGGCCACGATCAGCCCGGTCAGATAATCGGTCACCATGAAAATCGCCAGCACGGTCAGCAGCACATTCCACTCCCCCAGCAGGCCGGCGGCAGCGCCTACCATCGCCGCCAGCGCTTTTGTGATGTTGTCCCAGCTCATCCCACCGTCACCTCCGAATATCTGCTGGAAACCCAGCCGTTCTCGCCGTTGAATTCGATCAGGTACCAGTCGCGTCCGCCCCATTCCTGCTTAACTTCCTGGTATGGCGCGGTGTAGTTTTTCTTCAGCACGCCTACGATCCGCGCGTCTGTGCCCGGCGCGGCGCGCACGTTGACATCTTCAGTCGCCAGCACGAACGCCGGACCTTCCGGCGGGTCGTCCTCCGGAGCGTCAGGCTCGGCGGGTTTGCTCCCTGTGGCGGCCAGCGCCTTGCGCGTCGCCTCGTCATAGACGCCGGTCACGGGCAGGCCCTCGGCCTCTTGGAACGTTCTCACGGCGTCCTCGGTCTCGCCGCCGAAATCTCCGTCCGCGCCCCACTGGGGCAGGCAGTCGGGCCTCCAGGTGAGAAGCGCCTGCTGCATGGCGGTGACGGCGGTGCCGTAGTCGCCCCGGCTCAGGCCCTTTACGGGCTGCGGGGCGGGCGTAGCCGGGATATCGTCGTTTTCCGGCCACACCTTGACGCCGTAGCTGACGTTTGCGGCGGCATGGTGATTCTCACACAGTAGGATGTCGCCCGGCAGCAGGTAGTCCGGGCTTGTCAGGTATTTGGACGCCGTCAACGCCTTGAAGCCCGCCGCGACAAACTCCTGCCGCATGTTTCGGCTGCTACACAGCGGCAGCTTTTGCAGCGCTTTGATGCCCAGCAGCGCCCCGGCGGCTTTGACGTTCGCTGAAACCCCGGCTGTGCAATCCTCCTCGCAGGCCGTGACGATCTTGCTCGGGTCGTATCCGACCTTTTGCAGCTCCGTCCAATAGGTGTTCCGCTGCCACTGGTCGTATCCGATCTTGTTGTTCAGCGCAGCCGCGCAGGACAGTCGCGCGATCAGCAGGGCCACGGTAATATCCTCCCAGCGCAGCACCACCGTCCACGGTCGTGGGTACCACGCTTTCAGCTCCCATTCGTGCCCGGTCTGGTCGCCAGCCTTGCCGCCGTGATAGGTGCTGTTCTCGTCCTTGCCGCTATTGCTGATGTAGTGCGGCGATTTCGACAGGATGTATTTGTCGTAGTTCTGCACGGTATTTCCCTCCTTCGCGTACAGGTCGAAATATCTCTGCCCATAGGCCGCACGCTTAATCCGCACGGCCTCGCTCTGGTCTGTCGGCTTCTCGTAGCCCGTCAGCACGGCATCGGACGCCACCCGGACGGATGTCGCGTTGATCAGCGCAGACCATACGCCGGTATAGCCCTTGATTTCCTCGATCAGAAAATCAAGCTGCATGTCCAGGTCGCCGATGGACGTACCACGGACGCGGGCGAAGGTCAGCAGTTTGGCCTTGCGGGTGTGGTATGTCCATTGTGCCAGCCCATAGCCCGCGCCGTCATCCACGAAACGCTTATAGCCGCCAGTGTCCACGGCGGCGGTATAGCTGTCATCAGTGTAGCCAAGCCTGCGCTCAAACGACTGCTGCAGGTTCTTCGGGTTCAGCGCGCTCTCGGCGTACAGGTTGCCCATCAGGCCAGCCGCGCCGAATGGGTTGTTCAGCGCGGCCAGCAGGGCAGACCATACACGGGATTCATTGCTCATGGCCTATACCTCCGTAATTATTCAGGCATGTCATACGGTATTTTGTATACATCCTGAAATGCGGAAACGTGAGTATTGATGTAGTCGCTCAGGATATAGGCATATATCTCCGCAAATTGCTCATACCCAAGCGCCGTATAATGGTCGTTCGTGAAATCGTCCACGAGGCTTTGCATGGCGTATAGATCGGCGTATTCCACCAGATCAATACAATGTACCGGGTAGGTGTCCGCGTAGAATTCCACAATGTCCCGCACCGCCTGATTGTACGGAGCATAACGTGCCACGTCGCTCTTGGGGCAGGTGTTAATGAATATTTTCGCCTGCGGGCTGATTGCGTTGAGTTCGCGCACGATCTTCGACATCTGCGCATAGTAGGTATTGTTATCCGTACCGATGTCCGTCGCGGTGCCAACCGGGACATATTTAGCAGACGATGCCGCAGAATCGTTGATCATCAGGCCGATAATATACGCCTGCGCCCGCCCGGATGCCTGCGCTTTTGCAAGCCCGCGCGCGCCGGTCTGCCATGTGACCGTTGTTGCTCCGCTGATGCCGCAGTTAACGTATGTGTTTCCCCCGGTAAGCTGTTCCATAAACCGAGGCCACGCATAGTTCTCGTTTGTTCCAGTCGGTGACGATTCCGAGGGCGTCTGAATATGCCCGCTGGTGTAGCTGTCGCCGACGCACACAACCTTGTGGAATATGTTGCACGTCCGTGAATTGAAACTCCGGGCGCTGTGCTGGTCAATCCTGAGAGCATCCTTCTGCACACCGTTGATCAGGTTGACCGCAGCGCTCACGCAATACGATGCCCCGGCCCCGACGCCCTGCGCGTATATCTGGAATCCGGCATAATCCCGCTGGAGAGTAAATTGACGGACAGCGCCATAATCGACGGTTCCCAGATTATCAAATCCGTCGCTCTGGACAGGCCCATACAAGCCGAATACGGTAACGGAATTTGAGGCGATGTTTACCTTGGACGTATAACGAACCGTCAGCACGTCGCCGGAATTGCCAGACAGTCCAAACAATTTATTCAGCTCGACGTCCGTGTTATACGGTTTCAGCAGCCCGTTATCCCACGGCGCGTGTTCAATCGTGCTGAGCATGGATGCCCCGTCCGTCTGGTCGATGTTCGCGGAAATACCCCACGTAACCCCGGAAGGATAGTGGTTGAAATTGTTGAGATAGACGTTAATATGGTGATAGTCGTTGAGCGGTGTTATCTCCATAACGTCACCACTGAAACCGAGGTATTGGCCGAATACATCATAACCCCCGGATTCCTGCGGGCCGTATACGCCATAAAGCGTCATGTACGCGAAAGTAGAATCCACGTGAACATCTTCGCTGATGAAATCACCGCGTATGTAGATCGGGACGCCCTGGCGAATTACAGTGTCGGTCTTCTTCAACACAATGGTGTGAGTGTCCGTGCTGTATTTCTGCATGTACCCAATCTGGTCTGCAATGTCTGTATTATACGGAGTAAACCACGGCGACCACGTAGAACGCACCGTCCAGTTGATGCGCATGTATATGTTGTTTGTAACCGCATCAACGCACATCTGCACCACACCGATGTCGCTGCTGTTCGTCCCGTTTTGCGCAAACGTGATGACCGTCGCCTGGAATCCGCTATAGCTCAGCTCCGGGATGTGATCGATTGAAGCCGTGCCGCTGATGTAGTATGTTACAATGGTGTTTTTAGGAACGGTGTCCAAATCCCTGTATACGCCATCGTCCGCCTGGCTCTCAGCGGTTTCCCGTACAAATGTCAGACTGCTGCTGGTAACTGCCTGAGCAAATGACGGTACGTCGATATTATTTCGTGCTGTGACTTTCTGAGCGTCAGTCAGACTTTGCACGGTATCGTACCGCACCGAGTTATCATAAATATCAATGCCGTTAATGTAATACGTAGACGGAATAGCAGATGCCGTCCAAAGATACCCGGTGCTGTCTACAGCGCATACAGGATGCCATTTGGTCTTGTTATTCAGTGTGTCCCCATCATCATCTTCGACAGAATAAATTTTTGCCTGTTTTGCATCAGTGTCAATTAGCAGCACCTTGAGATTATTAGGATGAGAACTCGAGGAAAAATCAATCGTTGTATTAATCGCGCCCGTCCAATTCAAATTTGTTTTAGGATAAAACATAGCGCCTGATAACGTAATTGTATGTTGAGCCGAATCATACGCAATCGTCCCTCTTATAGGCGTGACGGCGTTACCTAAAATAGACCGTTTATTTAGTTTATCAAGCACGTCAATCAAATCAGCATTTGACGAAGCCCCTATATTAGTTCTGGCTTGAGTTTTCTGCGTATCCGTCAAACTTTGAGTGGTATCATACCGCACCGAGTTATCATAAATATCAATGCCGTTAATGTAATACGTAGACGGAATAGCAGATGCCGTCCAAAGATACCCGGTGCTGTCTACAGCGCATACAGGATGCCATTTGGTCTTGTTATTCA
>Ga0326514_10000236_pt1 | contig 36449 bp, 21 predicted proteins | sample 3_2548_0518_D_FD_203653 | JGI IMG/M metagenome (GOLD analysis project Ga0326514, IMG submission 203653) | Bovine rumen microbial communities from UC Davis, California, United States - 3_2548_0518 | ecosystem: Host-associated > Mammals > Digestive system > Stomach > Rumen | place: USA... | reverse complement strand
GCGGCCACAACAATAATTGTGATAAAATCTGATTTTTTCATATAACTTATTCTATTACAATTCGTTCTGTCTTATTTCCAATTTTCAGCAAATACAAGCCCTGTGGCAGTTCAGTTTGGATGCGCAAGACGCTTTCGCCCTTGTGTACATACCGAATTTCCGTATCAACCAAACGTCCCATGACATCATAAATCCGAATGGGAACACCAGCCATTGACTCAACTGACAAACAAACATTGATGACTCCCTGAGAGGGATTTGGATAGCAAGAAAACTCGCAAGATTTTTGTTCATTCAAGACAAACATGTCAAAAATCTCGTCTCGGAAATACGAGTTCCGATGGCGCAAAAACGCATCGACGGTCTCCATGTCTGTTTGCCACTTTTTCTTGTTTGAAGGAAATCCAAACCTATCTGCTTGATTCTGAACTTCTTCTTCCACCGCTTGGCGATATTCCTCCAAATACGGCTTCATGGCATCGTAGCTGAACCATGTTTCCGACAATTCCTCATACCGACTCGCAAACAAATACTTAAAATACTCATTTCCAAAGAATTTATTCATCACGAGACCACTCGTACGATGGCTAAGCGCTGTCTCAAGGGCGGGATAATCCACATTCGTGAAGCAGCCGTCGCCGTCATAAAAAATCATGCGGAACGGCTCGCCCGTAGCGGCTTGCCACAACAAGACATTGTTCACAGGCCAGTCAAGATTGGCGGTATAAGTTTCCAACAAAATGTAATCCACAAAACTGGGCACATCCATACGCTGAAAAGCGTATGCCGAATCTTCGAGCAGCGACAAATCCGCTTGCTCCAAAAAAGCCCTGAACGACTGGCAATCAGTGGGATCGCCGTATTGAGGCATGGCCCAAAACTTCAAAATGTTGACTTCATTGAGGTCAACATCATAATGGTCTTCAAGATAACGTTCATCAGGAGATTCCTCAAGGGTGTAGATGCCCCAATATTCGCCGTTGATGAAAACCACAGTCTGCCGCACCGACAAGGCATCGACATCAAGATGCGAAGCCACACGATGGCTCAAATAGTCCTGCGCCCCTGTTTGCAGCCAATTGCTGCATCGGAAGGGATGCAAATTGAGGCGCTTGTATTTTATGATGGGCGAAGTCGGGAAAAAACAATGTTGAAACCGTTTCTTTCCATATTCCTCACGTGCATAAAGTCGCATCCCTTTCTGTTGGTACAGCCGCGATGCTCCGCCATGAGTACGTAGGCCACATCGCTGGCTGATACCCTGATTGTCAGGCTCATAAAATTCCATATTGATAGGGCGTTCCCATTCCCTTCCGGTTTGGCAATAGTTGCCCGAACCCGTGGAATCGGCAGGGTCATAATGGATACCTGGTATGAAAATGCCCGTTTCATAATCGAACAGGGAAAGCGAATCGACAGCAATGGAAAGCACCGGCAAACCATGCAAATCGCATCCCAACGACTTGATGAAATAGGAATTAGTGGCCACAGGGCCCACACAACTGTCATTCTCATCAAAAGCGGCGGCGCGAATCACAATGGCGCGTTCCACATCCGCAACTTCATAATAATAGGAAGGAAGACTGTTTCTGACAGTGTAAATATTTGATTGTGAATATAATCGCTCATCCAAAAGCAACGGTTCCACATAAAGCGCAGAATGAGCCGAAGGCGTCGCACCATTAACGGTGTACCGAATATGAAAATGCTCCGCACAACTCAATTCAAGCGTAAAACTCTCCTCATAGAAACCTCCACGCAGCGAAAAAGCGACTTCATTCTGAGCAAAAACGCTCTGAATCAGAAAAATAGCGAATCCTATCAAGAAAAATTTTCTCATCAACGATTCCGTTTCTTGTCCACCTCCTTGTTCTGCCAGTAGCGACCCAACAAGCAAAGCAGACACAAGCCGCAAAGCACCCCGCCGAGCACAAAGCCCGTTTGGTCTTCGCCTTTGGCGAGATAAAGGTAAATGCCGTAGCCGAAAATGCCCAAATCGACGATGATGCTGAGGATGTAGCCAATGGTGCGGCTGGTCTTGTCGGTTTTCTTCAGCAAAAGGTTGTCAATCAAGAAGGTGACTACGACCAACGCGGCATAGACAAGGTAATAGGTTGCTTTTTCGGTAATCATATTATTAAGACTACGTTTACTGCCGCCTTGCGTCATTGCGAGGAGGAACGACGAAGCAATCCAAAAATTAACGGCGACTCTGGACTGCTTCGTTCCTCGCAGTGACGCGAAGCGGCAACAGGTTGGCATCCGTTACTTTTCAATTCTAATACGTGCATCCACAGCAGTCACGTAACGCGGATTGCCAAGGAGCGGGTTCAAATCCATCTCGGCGATTTCGGGCGCAGCCTGCACCAAGGCACTCACGCGAACCACCTGTTCTGCATAGAGGTCAAGATTGACGCCCGCCTGACCGCGCACGCCTTCCAGAATCTTGTAACCTTTAAGGTTCTTGAGTTTGTCGAGCACCTCTTCCTTGCTGGTGGGCACAAGCACACTCTCCACGTCTTTCAGCACCTCAATGAAGATGCCGCCCAAGCCGAAGAATACCTGATGGCCAAACTTCGGGTCGCGCATGGCACCGACGTAAACCTCCGTGCCGTCGAGCATGGGATACATCTCCACGGCGTAGGTGTCCTTGATGGCCATGAGGCGGTCGAACTCCTTGCTTACCGTTTCGAGGTCCTTCACGCCGAGGGTGACGCCGCCCACATCGCTCTTGTGCAGCGGGCCAACGACCTTCATCACCAACGGCACGTCCTTCGAGCAGCCAACCTCTTTGGCAAAGGCCAAAGCATCCTCTTTTTTGCTCACTTCCACGCTCTTCTTGCGGCTGATACCAGCGGCATCGAGCAGTTCGTTGTAGTCGGCCATTTCAAGGTAGCCGTCCTTGCAGCGGTCAATGGTTTTGCGGATGCGCACAACGTCAATTTCAGGTTGGTCAGCAGCCACTGCGCCTTCCTGAACGTAGGCCGGAATCTCTTTCATACCGACCAAAGCGGCGGCACGCAAACGCTTGGCACCACTCACGACACGATAGACTCCATCCATAGGGCTGACGGTAATCGGGGTGAGCAAACCCAATTCGCGTATGGACTCGGCCACCTCGTCCACCTCAGTCTTGTCAGGCTCATCGGTGGGAGGCACCATAAGCTTGTCGATAGGCAGATTCTCAATGATGCCCGACTTGGGTTTGGGCGTATTGTAAATCTTGCAGATGGCGTTGCCAAGCACACATTCCTCGGGGAAGTTGATGTTGCCCTTGGCGATGAAATCCTCAATCTCTTCCTTCACGTTGATGATGGAAGGCAACACGGGGAAAATGGGCTTCTTGCAGGTGTGCATCTTCCGGTCGAGCAAGTCGTAGACTTCCTTGTTCGAGAAGAGTCCGGGCGAGCCGAAAATGACGACCGAGAAGTCGATGTCGGTGTAGTCATTCTCCACTGCATCAAGGATATAACCTAATTGTTCGGCGGTGCCAGTGGCGAGGAAGTCAATGGGATTGCCCACCGAGGAGCCGGGGAAGAGTTTCTCCAAAAGAGCTTTGCTGGCAGGGTGTTCCTTGAGCGAAGGCACTTCCATGCCGCCATTGGAGAGCACGTCGGTGAGCATCACGGCGGGACCACCAGCGTGGGTCACCACGGCGCAGCGTTTGCCCTTGATTTCAGGGTGCATAAACACGCCACAGACGGTCGTCAATTCCTGACGATTTTGGCAGCGCACAATACCAGCCTTGCGGAACAGGGCGTCCACAGCGGCATCGTTGGTGGCCAAAGCGCCCGTATGCGAAGAAGCAGCACGGGAGCCGGCAGCCGATCCTCCGCTCTTGATGGCAGCAATGTGGCATCCCTTGTTGATGAGGCTGCGGCTATGCCTGAGCAACCTTTGCGGGTCGCCGATCTTTTCCATATAAAGCATGATGACGCGCGACGACTTTTCGGGGTCGAAGGTCTCGTCCAAATGCTCCAACACGTCCTCGATGCCCAACTGGGCACTGTTGCCCACAGCCCACACGCTGTTGAACTTCAAGCCATTGCTCATACCGTATTCCTTGATGAACACGGCGGTGGCACCACTACCCGTGATGAAATCGACGCCCTTGGGGTCGAGCGGCGGGATGGGCGTATCGAAGCAGCCAGCATAGTTCACGTTGAGGAAGCCGGTGCAGTTGGGTCCGATAAGCGAACCACCGACGGAGTTGATGGTGTCAACGATATGTTTCTCGATTTCAGCGCCTTCGTGGCTCTCCTCCGAGAAACCTGCACTGATGATGATGAAGCCTTTGCAGCCCTTCTCTTTGGCCAGCACATCAACGGTCTGGGCGCAGAACTTGGCGGCAATGCAAAGAATGGCACATTCCACCTGCGGAAGGTCATCAACCTTGGCATAACATTTAACTCCCTGAACCTCAGTTTCTTTGGGATTCACGGCATAAATCGGGCCACTGAAAGGGCTCTCCAAAAGGTTCTTCAATGCTTTTCCACCGGGTTTGTGGATGTCGGACGAAGCACCGCACACTACGATGCTTTTCGGGTCGAGTAATTCTCTTGCTATCATATTAATAAGGTATTTAATTTCTTAAGTTGCCGCAAAGATAAGGTTTTTCCTCAAAACGCACAAAAAAAGCATAAATAGAAGCATGAAAAAAGAAAATCCCTACTTTTGCAAGAAAATTATTTGACTGCTACAAACCATTGACAATGACGACAAAGCAGCGTTTTATTTAAGTTGAAAAACAAACACGAATACAAGATGAATTTAGAAGAAAAGAAATCGTTCAATCGCCAGTTCTGGCGTTTCTTGTGGGCCTCCATCCTCATCGGATTGTCGGCCTGCTTGGGAAATGTGGTGGATGCGATGATTGTGGGCAACCTGATCAACGAAGACGCTGTGAGTGCCATCAACCTTACGCTGCCGTTGCTTCAGTTTATGTTCACCATCAACATGCTGTTGGCCGCAGGTGGAGGTATGCTGGTCGGTATGGAATTAGGCAAAAACGACACACGCCGGGCATCGTATATCTTCACTATCTCAATGTTGGCCTGTCTGTTGGTGGGTCTTGTATTGACAGGATGCGGGGTGCTGATTCCCGATGCCGTGACACGGCTGTTGTGCGACCACGAGCAGCTTTATCAGCCCACCTACGATTACCTGCGGGTGACGCTGATAGGGGCTCCGGCCTACTTGCTGATGTGGGGCATCGACACGATGGTCAGCGTTGATGGCAGTCCACGGTTAGTGTCTGTATCCATCTTGGTGGACAATGTCGTTCATTTGGTGCTCGACATGGTGTTCATCAAATATTTAGGCTGGGGCATCGAGGGTAGTGCATGGGCCACCGTCATCGGTCATGTCGTGGGCATTGCCCTGATGGGCATCCATTTCCTTTCCAAAGAAAACCATTTGCGACTCTGTTTCGCTCGCCAGAAACCCGTTTTCGGCGCTATCCTCTCGCAAGGTGCGCCGTTGGCCATTGCCTCGGTCTGCCTGACGGTGCTGATGTTCTCGGCGAACAGGATCATCTTGTCGTCGCTGGGGCGCACGGGCATCTATGCCTTTGCCCTCTGCATGAACCTGCTGCTGATTTACAACCTGTTTTTGGGAGGCGTCTGCCGCACCATCCAGTCGTTGGGCTCCATCCAAGTGGGCAAGGGCGACAACGAAGCCTTCAAGTTGGTGTTGCGCAAGTCGTTCAATTTCATCACCGTAGCGATGGTCATCACCTGCATTTTCGTATGGATATGGCCTGAGAGCCTCGTGATGCTCTTTGGTGCCGACGAAAGCGACATGATTGCCGAAAGCTGCCATGCGCTGCGCATTTTCGCCGTCTGCCTCATCCCCTTCTGCTATATTTATACCATCATGGTCGTTTATAAACTCTACAACTACCACAAAATGGCACTTTTCATCTCCTTCGCCTTGTCGCTGACGGTCATCCCGGTGCTTTGGCTGATTTCGAAGTATGCCAAAGAGTGGATTTGGTATAGTTACCTGATAGCTTACATCATCGAGGCGGTGGCCATCTTCGTGCTCCACAAGATGACCCATGTCAAATTTGAGTTGAACAATAAATAAATTTAGATATGAAAACATCCGCACCTTTAACCAAAACGCAATACGGTCTCTACGTGGAATGTCTCAACCACCCGGGAGAGCCTTGTTATGACGTACCTTTTTTATATGTCCTTGACGGAAGTTTAGACGAAGAACGGCTCCGTAAGGCTATCGAGACGGCAGTGGCTGCCCACCCAACGCTGTTCACGCGCATCAAACTGACAGATCAAGGAGAGCCTGTTCAGATGATTGACGACACGGAGACATTCTCGTTGCAGGTAGAGCATGTCGACGACATTGAGGCCGCCAAGAAAACGATGATTCAGCCTTTCAACATCGTGGACGGCCGTCTGTTCTTCATACGCCTGCTGCGCGACAAAGATCATTTTTATTTTTTCCAGAATGTCCACCATACGATTTTCGACGGAGGCTCGCAGGGCATTATGCTGGCCGACATCGAGAAGGCCTACAACGGTGAACCGATAGAGGCGGAACTGTTGACGATGGCCCAGTTGGCTGTCGAAGAAGAAAAACAGCGTCAAACATCTGCTTTTGAAGAGGACAAGAAATGGTATGCAGAAAACTTCGATTGCGGAGACTGCTACTCTCCGCTGTTGCCCGACCGCGACGACAAGCAGTTTGTCGATGCCCTCCTGACACGAAAAATGGCCGTGGACATGGATCGCATGGATGCCTTCTGCAAGGCAAACGGTGTCTTCCGAAGTTCCGTTTTCACAGCGGCCTACAGCTATCTGTTGGCAAAATACAATAATGAGCAGCAGGCCTTGTTCAGCACACTCCATAACGGGCGTGCCGACAAGCGTTGCAGCCATACGGTGGGCATGATGGTGAAAACAGTGCCTGTGTATGCCAAGTTCGATGATGAAACCCGTGTACACGATTTCATCAAGGCTGGAGAGGAGCAGATGAAAGGCTGCCGACAGCATGGGTTATACGGTTATAGCGATGCCCTCAACGACTTGGGACTGCAACCCGCCACGCTATTTGTCTGGCACGGAAACACTTGGGGTGACAGATTGTTCTGTGGCAAGCCTATGGAGCTTGTGTTTCTTCGTAACAGCAGCCGCGAGGTGTCACTCTATCTGAAGGTCGTCATCAAGGACGGACGATTTGTGGTGGAAGCAGAGTATAACGGCAACGAGTACAGCGAAGCGCTCATCAACCAGTTCATGGAGAGCTACGAGGCGGTCGTGGAAGGTTTCCTCGCAGAGGAATACTTGCGCAATATCGACATTGCCACGAAGAAACAGGTTGAAACACTCGACTCGTTCAACAATACCGACAGACCTTACGATGACACGCAGACGGTGGTGTCGCTGTTCCGCCGTCAGGCCAAAGCCACGCCGGATGCCGAAGCCGTCGTTTTCAAAGACCATCGCTACACCTACGCCGAGGTGGATGACATTAGCGACCGCATAGCTGGTTATCTCGTGTCCAAAGGATTGGGCGTGGGCGATGCTGTGTCCATCATCATTCCGCGTTGTGAGTGGATGGCGATTGCCTCGCTCGGTATTCTCAAAGCGGGCTGTGCCTATCAGCCGCTTGACCCGAGCTACCCGAAAGAGCGCCTGAACTTCATGGTGAAGGATGCTGATGCCAAGTTGCTCATTGCCAACGAATCGCTGCGCGACCTCGTGGACGAATATCAGGGGGATGTGCTTCTGACGAAAGAGTTTTCACAACTGCCGTCCCTTACAGCCGAAGCCAACTCTCAACTCTCAACTCTCAACTCTCAACTTTCCCCATCCGATCGTTTCATCTTGCTTTACACATCCGGTTCCACAGGCGTTCCCAAAGGTTGCCAACTGTCGCACGGCAATCTGGTATGCTATTGCAACTGGTACTGGAAGTATTACGACCTGAAGCCAGAACACAACGTGGCGGAATACGCCAGCTATGGTTTTGACGTGCATCAGGAAGGCATCTATCCGCCTTTGACGGGAGGTGCCACCGTTCACATCATTCCGGAGGAACTTCGATTGGACCTCGTGTCGCTCAACGAATATTTGGACCGTGAACACATTACACATACCTTCATGACCACACAGGTGGGCTATCAGTTTGCGACGAACATCGAGAACCATTCTTTGATTCACATGTCGGTGGCTGGAGAGAAATTGGCCAGTATCGCCCCGCCGGCAGGCTATCAGCTGCACAACGGCTACGGTCCCACGGAGGCCACCATCCTCATCACCATCTATCCCGTCACCAAGAAAGACAAGGATGTGCCCATCGGCAAGCCTTTGGACAATGTGAAGCTTTATGTGGTTGATCAGCAGGGCCACCGTCTGCCCGTGGGAGCTATGGGCGAACTGTGGGCAGCGGGACCGCAAGTGGCGCTCGGCTACCTGAACCGACCGGACAAAAACGCAGAAGTGTTTGTCCAGAACCCCTTCACCACCGAGGAGAAATACATTCGCGCCTATCGCACGGGCGACATCGTGCGCTATTTGCCGGATGGCAATATCCAGTTTGTGGGCCGCAAGGACGGGCAGGTGAAGATTCGCGGTTTCCGTATCGAGTTGAAAGAGGTGGAAGCCGTCATCCGTGAATTCTCGGGCATCAAGGATGCCACAGTGCAAGCTTTCGACGATGAGGGCGGTGGCAAGTTTATCGCTGCCTATATCGTGGCAGACGAGCAGATTGACATCGAAGCGCTCAACAACTTCATCCTCGACCAAAAGCCGCCTTACATGGTGCCAGCCGTGACAATGCAGATTGAAAAGATACCTTTGAACCAGAACCAAAAGGTGAACAAAAAGGCGCTCCCGAAACCCGAAAAGAAAGCGGAAGAGGCTGTGGTGGAGAGTAATGTGCCCATGAATCTGCTTGAGGAAGAGTTACACAAGATGGTTGCCGACATCATCGGCAACACCGATTTTGGCATTACCACCGTTTTGGGATATGCCGGCCTGACCTCCATATCCGCCATCAAGTTAGCCATACAAGTGAACAAACGCTATGGCATCACCCTCAATGCGAAGTCATTGGTTAAGAATGGCACGCTGCAAAGCATCGAAAATGAGATATGGAAAGCCATAATGACTGGAGATGTAACGGTTGGAGGGGATTTGAAATCCCCGACTCAAGAGCCCAACTCTAAACTCTCAACTCTAAACTCTCAACTAAAAAGCGTCCCGCTCTCCTACGCCCAGACCGGCGTCTATTTCGACTGCCTGAAGAATCCCACCTCTACGCTGTACAATATTCCATATTGCATTAAGTTCCAGAAAGATACCGATACAACAGCACTTGCCGAGGCGGTCAAGACATTCGTCAAGGCGCATCCGCAAATGACCGTCCACTTCGGCAATGGCGATGAGGGTATCGTACAAACCGTTGATTTGGAAAAGGTGGTAGAGATTCCCGTGAAACAGATGAGTGAGGAAGAACTGGCGAAGTATAAACAGGACTTCGTGAAGCCTTTCGACCTCGGCACAGGTCCGCTCTATCGTTTTGAGATAGTGACTACCGAAAAGCAGACCTATCTGCTGATGGATGTGCATCATTTGGTGTTCGACGGCGGCTCTTCCGACATCTTCCTGCAACAACTGTGCAGCCTCATGAATGGCGAGACCATCGAAGCCGAAGACCTGAATTACGCCGCATACGTGATGGCTGAAAAGGCCGCCGAGGGTGGGGCGGAATATCAGGCTGCCGCGGACTTCTTCAAAGAACGGATGTCTGTGGTGGAGGCCGCCACGGAGGTTCGTCCCGACCTGCCGAATCCCGTCAAGGGCACGATCAGCAAGGCCATCGCCCCGTTGGATTTCGACACCATCCAATCCCAACTCTCAACTCTCAACTCTCAACTCTCAACTGTCATCACCCCCGCCCATCTGATTCTCGCAGCCATCTATTATTCCTTGTCGCGCTTTGCCAATAGCGAACAGGTCTGCATCACTACCGTCTCAAACGGCCGTTCCAACCTGCAAATCCGCAACACGGTGGGTATGTTTGTGAATACCTTAGCCTTGAGTACAACCATCGGGAAACAAACGGTGAAAGAGTTCTTGCAAGAGGTGAGCGAAAACTTCGACGAGACGCTGAGCCACGAGAACTATCCGTTTGCGCAGATTGCCGCTGACTACGGCCTGACGGCTGAGATACAGTTTGTTTATCAATTGGGGATGATCAGCCAATATGTCTGTCAGGGAGCTCCGTTGGAATTGGAGAATATGGAACTCCAAGTTCCCAAGTTTCCCATCACTTTCTACGTCTGTGAAGTGCAGGGTCGGCCCAGTGTTTGTGTGGAATACGACAATGGCAAATATTCCGCCCGCCTGATGCAGAGTCTGGCCGATGCCGTCAAGGTAACGGTGGAGCGAATGATGGCAAAGCCAGATGCCGCATTGAACAGCATCTGCATCGTGAGCGACGAGGAGGCTGAACGTATCATCAAGTTAGGTACAGGCAAGGAGATTGATGTGGATATCACCAAGACCTTCGCCAATCTCTTCACCGAACAAGCCAAGCGCACACCTGATGCGCCTGCCGTGGTCGATAAGGAGAATCAGCTGACTTATAGCGAGATGGACCGCTACTCGAATGCCTTGGCACACCAATTGATTGACTTTGGCGTGCAGCCCAACGACTTCGTCTGCGTCATGCTCGACCGCAAGAAAGAGTTTCCGCTGTCAGTATTAGCCATCCACAAAGCCGGTGCCGCCTATACGCCGCTCGACTTCGAATATCCCAACGAGCGATTGAGCTATATGCTTGAAAACTCTGAGTCGAAGGTGCTGATCACCTCGCACGATGTTTTGGCGGCCAAACAAGCCGAAGGCGACTTCAACACCGCCGCCGCCAAGACCTTCTTCATCGACGATTTCATGGCAGATGTGCCCAATGCAGAGCCTATTGACTTGTCGAATCCCGACGGCCTTGCCTACATGATTTATACTTCTGGCTCAACAGGGAAACCGAAAGGCGCAATGCTGCATCAGGCCGGTTTGCGCAACTTCATTGCCGTGGTCATCGACATGGAGAAACTGACGGCGGAAGACCGTGTCAGCGGACACCGTTCCTTCTCGTTCGATGCGCATATCGAGGACATGTATCCCGTGCTGACCTTGGGCGGCTCGTTCCACATCATGCCGACGGAAATCCGAAAGGACCTTGGTGCCATTCGTCAGTTCCTGATTGACCACCAAATCACGGGCGGTGGCTACTCGACGGCCATGACCAGTCTGCTGCTCAACACCTTCGACGACCTGCCCATCCGTTTCACCACGGGTGGTGGCGAGAAGATGGATGGCGTGTTCAGCAACCATATCGAGATTATCAATGTCTATGGCCCGACCGAGTGTACCGACGACACCTCTTATTATAGCATCGCTCCTGGCCGCCGCGTGGAGAACATTCCGATTGGCGAAAGTGTGGCCAACAACTGGAACTTCATTGTCGATAGCGCAGGCAACCTCGTCCCGCAGGGCGTTGCTGGTGAGTTGTGCTTCGCCGGCATTCAGGTGGGTCGCGGCTATTGGCGACTGCCCGAGCGCACGGCCAAGTCGTTTGTCGATTGTCCGTTTGTGAAGCAAGACCGCTGGGGTCGTCCTGTCCGGATGTACCACACCGGCGACCTCTGTCGTTGGAACGAGGAGGGCCAGTTGGAGTACATCAGCCGTATTGACACACAGGTGAAACTGCGCGGTTTCCGTATCGAATTGGGTGAAATCGAGAGCAAAGCCCTGAATATCGAAGGCATCCGTCAGGCTGCCGCTGAGGTGCGCAAGGTGCAAGGCAATGAGCATTTGGTGCTTTACTACACGTTAGAAAGCAATTCCACCCTCACCGATGAGGACATTCGCAAGACTCTTGCCGCCTCGTCGTTGGCAGAATACATGGTGCCCGATGCCTATATGCAGATGGACACCATGCCCATGACCCCCAACGGCAAGATCAACCGTAAGGTGTTGCCCATCCCTGAAATGAAACGTGTTACCGAATATGAGGCACCAAAGGGTGAGAAGGAAGAGTTGTTCTGCAACATCTTCTCCGACATTCTGAAAATCAAGGAGGTGGGTGCTACCGACAACTTCTTCGAGATTGGCGGCACCAGTATCAACGCCATCAAAGTCATCGTTGAAGCCAGCAAACACGGCGTGCAGATTGTCTTCAACGACATCTTCAACCTGAAGACACCGAGGGCATTAGCTGAATATGTGAGCGGCAACGGTAACGTTGATGCGGATTTGAAATCCGCATCTCAAGAGTCGGGGATTTCAAATCCCCTCCAACAAACTATCGACAATTCCGAATACGCTGCTTTCATTCCCGTTTTGGACAAAAACACCCTCAACGCTTTCCGCAATGGCGAGCGTCAGCCCATCGGCGACGTGCTCTTGACCGGTGCCACAGGTTATCTTGGCATCCACATCCTCAACGAACTGCTGACCCATTATCACGGAAAGATTCTTTGTCCGTTGCGGAGCAAGTCGGGAGACGACCCGACACAGCGACTGAAAACGCTCTATTTCTACTATTTTGGCAGGACGGAGGCCTTTGCGCATTTCGACGAGCGCGTCACGACTTTCGCTGCCGAAATCACCGAACCCGATGCTCTTGAACGTGCAGCAAATAACTCTAAACTCTCAACTCTCAACTCTCAACTGACCGTCATCAACTGCGTCGCCAACGTGAAGCATTTCTCGGCAGGCAACGACATCGAAATGGTCAATATCGAGTCGGTGCGCCACTTGATTGCCTTCTGTCTGCGCACGGGTTCGCGCCTCATCCATATCTCGACGAACAGCATTGCCGGCATCAGCATCGACAATGTCCCCGGACCCGAGGTCAAACTGACGGAGCAAGACCTTTACATCGGACAGAACATCGACGCCAACAAGTACGTCTATTCCAAGTTCAAGGCCGAGGAATTGGTGCTCGACGCTATCGCCCACCATGGTTTGAACGCGAAGATCATGCGTGTGGGCAACCTCTCGGCACGCCAGAAGGACGGTGAGTTCCAGATTAACTTCAACACCAACAACTTCCTCGCGATGTTGCGTGCCTACGTGGTCATCGGAATGGTGCCTTACAAAGCCCTCGACGAGCGTTTCGAGTTCTCGCCCATCGACGAAGTGGCGCACGCCATTATGCTATTGTCGCAAACGCCGAAAGAATGTACGGTGTTCCATCCGAACAACACCCATCGCCAGTTCCTGTCCGACATTCTCAACGGTTTCGCCGAGGCAGGCATCACTCTGAAGCGCGTGGAGACCGAAGCGTTCCAGCAGGCCCTCGACCGCATGATGGAGAACCCCGACCTCGTCACCCTGCTCCGTCCGCTGATGGCCTACGACATGGGTGCAGGCCATCAGACACGCTGGATTGAATCGTCCAACGAATACACGACACAGGTACTCTATCGACTTGGTTTCCAGTGGCCCACCACCGCCAAAGGCTATGTCCACCGTTTTGTCGATACGATTATTGGTTTCGACTATTTCAATGTGTAGACCATAAACAGTCTGAAGTAACAAGAGAGCCTTCAATCGGACGGCTCTCTTGTTTTTCATGTGACAGGAAGAAGTTTGAAAGTCATTTCCTGAAATAGTCGCTTTCTACGCAATCGCGAAGCAAGCGATAATGCGTGCGGTTGAACAGGCCTTGCCGACAAAGTTCCTCGATTTCGTCCAACGACATCCATTTCACCGACTCGACTTCTTCGGGCTGTAGCCGCAACATCTCAACCTGAACATTGCTTTTCAACAAATACAAAAAGGTGAATTTGTACTCATAGCGCCTGATTTTCACCAATTCCAGTTCGCTCTTGGTGGCCGAAAGCCCAATTTCTTCCTTCAACTCTCGCAGCATTGCCTTTGCAAAGTCGGTTTCGCCACTCTGCACATGGCCGGCGGTGGTGGCATAATAATTCCCTTTGTTAGGCGCCACTTTCTGAATCAAGTATTGGCCCTGATTGTTATAGACATACACCGCCACAATCGGAATCATCAACCCGGGCGGAACACGTATCCCCCGCTCTATGGTCTGGCCCGTCGGTCTCAGTTCTCTGTCATATAAATCAAGGATTTCCATTGCGGCAATTCAGTTTATCATGCCGCAAAAATACGCTTTTTCCACAAATGACCAAACAAAAAACAACACCTCAAAGCTGAAGGCAACGACATATAAATATCTTTGACCAATTCGAAGCCGAATCGGAATCAATCTTCATCTTCCTCAGTAAAGCAATCTCGCAAAAAATTGTGGCCAAGCACCTCGGAGATTCTCATCACTTGCGCCAAATCGATGCTTTTTCTTCTAAACAACTTATAGACATTCGATTTCTCACAATAGATTTCTTTTGCCAACCAAATAACAGACCGATTCTGACGCACCATTTCCGCATGTATCAGTTCGCCGATATTAACATTATTCATCGTGAATTTCATAGCCTAATTCATTCAATGGTTTTCGGGCGACAAATGTACTGCAAGGAAAAAAACAACTCATCAATCAGGAAAAAAATCAATCAAAACTTATCAAACAAATAAAGAATTAACTTATTGATAATCAAATTTTTACATCAATAATCAAATAAAATCAAAACTCAGATTACTATTTTGATTAAAACATCTAAATCGAACAAAACATTTTGATTACCAAGATTTTAGAAAATCATGCAAGACCAATTGCAAATTCGAGTCGTTTGCAAAAATCTCGTGCAATTTCAACGATCGGGTCCATACTGCCTGATAGGTTTTTCCTGTCAGGGCGGCGGCTTGCACCTCCGTTATGCCCAAAACATACATGCAGCAATACACCACATCAATGCGTTTCAGGCGCGGATATTGCTCAAGAATCCTAACCGAAAACTTCGGAAAAACGGCATCCACAGCATTGACAAGAGTCGTCATCTGGTTTTCGGACAAAACCAGCTCCGGATAGGCTGCCCCTGCCTTCACATTGGCCTCCTTCACCAAGCAGACGCGCTTGCTGATTGGCATAGCGTAAAGCGTTTCCAATTTCTTGTCGAATGGCAGTTTCTGGAAATCGGGATTCGACAAAGCCTTTTTCAACTCAATCTCTAACGACCTGATTTTCTCTTCCTTATGCCGCGAATCCTTCTTTGCCGACACAATTTCTTCCTCAAGCAGTGCCTTCACCTTTTCCTGCGTCTCCATTTCATTCCGATGACGACGACGGCGTTTTTCAATCAAAACGCTGTCGGCAACGACAATCAGCACCATAATTGCCATAACCACCATGATAAAACAAACGATGCTTTTCTGTCGAGCCTTCATTTTTTCCGTCTTCAGGTTCTCATACATCATCACCATTCGGGTTTTGTTGCCGCTTTGCGTCACCAGATCCAACATAAAGTCCGACAACATCTCGCCATACTGTGCCGCCTTTATGGAATCGCCCAACTCATTGGCAACCTTAATGATACGACAATACGACTTGATGGTCTGCCTCGGCAACAATGGATAGCTTCGCTCGTAATTGTAGAGTGCCGAATCGTATTGCCGGTTCTCGAAATAATAGTAACCAAGCATAAAACGCACCTGTCGCCTCAACCAGTCGTCATTAGCCATCTCCAAGGCATGCAACAGCAAATCGTTTGATGCCTTCTTTGCATTTGCATTATACAAATCAAGCGAGCGATGATAAAAACTGCTGAAATTCTGATAGATATTTTCGGTTTGTATCCGCTCACGGATGCTGTCAGACTTCTTGTAGTACACCAAAGCCCCAGTCTTGTCGCCCTGAGCCAAAAACACATCGCCCATCAACTCAAAATTGTCAGCTATGCCGCGAGGGTTGCCCTCTTTACCAAAACAATCACTCGACAATTCCAAACATTCCAAAGCTAAATCCCAAGAATCGTATATATATAAAAGCCACGCCAATCTCACATAAATCAACGCCGTAAAATGCTCATATTCAGGATTTACAGAAGAAACTGAAAAGAAACGCCTCTTTCCAGTCAAACCGTCCATCACCCAAAGGGCATCCAAATAATCGGAAAAGGCATCCACATGCTCACTCGGCTTGGCCTCTTCAACGTTTGCTTTGCAAAAATAGGCCTTCGCCTTTTGAAACACTATATCGCTATGGGTAGACAAAAAGTCCTTGCCAGGCAAGATTGAGTCATAATACCTGAAAGCGGCCATTATTGCGCTGTCGTTACGAACCGCCTCCTCATGGAATTCCTTCGACCCATAGTCAGACGCAAATTCGAGCCGACTGTCATCATATTCATAGGAACGCTGGCACGAAAACAAGAGAAGCAACAGGAATATGGATGGCCAAGGTTTCATTTTTCATTCTCGCGTCTCGTAGCAATCGTTCAAGAAATCATGCTCCATCACCTCGGAAATGAGCATCAACTGGTCGATGCTGATGCTTTTCCGGGCAAACAACTTATAAATGTTTGACCTTTCGCAATATATGGACTTGGCTAACCATGAAGCACTCCTCCCCTGATGCTCCAGCTCCTGCTGAATCATGTTTCCGAAATGCAAATCCTTCTTGAAAGAAAACGCAGCCATCGATGCCTTATTTTGCGAACATTTCCTTGATGCCACCCAAGGAACCGAGCAAGTTGGATGCCTCGTAAGGCAGATAGACCGTCTTATTCTGCTGGCCGCCAGCCACTTCCTTCAAGGTCTCGATGTATTTCACGGCGAGGAGGTAGTTCACGGGGTCGGCACCACGGTCGGACACGGCATCGGCAATGTTGCGGATGGCCGTGGCCTCGGCTTCGGCTTGCAGCACCTTAGCCTTGGCCTCGCCTTCGGCCTTCAGGATGTTGGCCTGTTTCTCAGCCTCAGCCGCATTGATTTCGGCCTGCTTCTCACCTTCTGAGTTCAAGATTTGCGCCTGTTTCTCACCCTCTGCCTTCAAGATTTCGGCACGACGGTTGCGCTCGGCCTGCATTTGGAGTTCCATAGTGCGACGAATGCTTTCGGGAGGCGTAATATCTTGCAACTCAACACGATTGACTTTCACACCCCATTTGTTGGTGGCATCGTCGAGCACATTGCGGAGCTTCGAGTTGATGGTGTCGCGCGAGGTGAGGGTTTCGTCAAGTTCCATCTCACCGACCACATTACGAAGCGTGGTTTGGGTCAATTTTTCTATGGCCACAGGCAGGTTCTGGATTTCGTAGACAGCCTTCATCGGGTCGACGATTTGAAAATAAAGCAAGGCGTTGATTTCTGTCATCACATTATCTTTGGTGATAACGCTCTGTTTGTCAAAGTCATACACCTGCTCACGCATATCAATACGCGAGGTGCGTGATATACCGCCATTCTGACGGCGGACGATGGTTTCCTTGGCCTGCTCCACAATGGGCAGGATGACGTTGATGCCAGCGTTCAAAGTGCGATTGTACTTGCCGAGACGCTCGACAATCATGGTTTCCGACTGGGAAACGATTTTGATGCCCCGAAGGATGTAAATCACGACGAGTGCGACTAAAACGATCAATACGACATTAGTAATGCTCATGGTTCTATTTTTTTTACGGTTACTATTATGCTGTCAAGTTTTACGATTTCGACCGATTGACCTTTCTCGATGACTGAGCCGTCTTCGGAAACCGCTTTCCAGTCGTCGCCGTCGATGGCCACGCGGCCTGTATGTTGTGTTGCGTTAATGCGTTCAGAGACAATGCCTTTGCGCCCGACGATGGCTTCAGCATTGGTTTTCACGTCCTTTGACTTTTTCTCAAGAAAGCGCATGACCACAGGACGCAGGAAGATGAAGGTCAGCAACGAGACAACGGCAAAAATGACGATTTGCCATGTAACGCTTTCCAACCCCAATCCAGCAGCAAGGGCGGCAAAACCCGCACCGATAGCGAAGCAAATGACCCCAAAACCAGACGTGGCGATTTCGAGGATGACCAATACAATGGCGGCAATGAGCCAAATTTGATAGACTTCCATATTTTTCGCTTTTGAACTTGCAAATATAGACTTTTTCATTGAGAAAGCACTTTTTTTGATGGCCAAAACCGTTTTTTTGCGATAAAATGAAAATATTGGTATTTTTGCGGCATAAAACTTTAAATGTTAGGTGTTATGAGCGCAGCCGAACAAGCGATGAATTATGATTTGGCCATCGACATTATCAACTTGATGAGAATGTTGGCTAGCAAACAAAAAGAAAAAGCCACAACAGAAGAAGCTCGCAAGGCGTGGGATGAGAAAATTGATATGTATTGCTACGAAGAAGGGGTATTGACAGGCAGGAACGGTAACGAAAAAGCCCGTGCCTCCTTATATGACAAGGTTTTCAATCTTTATTCTCCCCAGTTAAAAAATGCCTATGCAGATTGACGAAGTTCTGAAGATTTTCCACGAGAAAAAAGAGGAATATCTTCGTGAAATAACTTCCGACAACCATCCTTTTGGAATATTATTAGGTGGTCAGGGGGCTGTCGGCAAGGGGCAATTAAACCTTTGGGCAGAGCGGCTCTATCCTGAAAACACTTTCCTTGCCATCAATGGCGACAACTATAGGATTTGGCATCCCAACTTCAATGAACTCAGAAAAGATGTGTGGAACTACTCGAAAGAGACACAAGTCTTTTCAAATGTGTTCACAGAAGAGCTTATCCAAGAGGCTATTAGCCATCGGTTTAGTTTTGTGGTGGAAGGCACCATGCGAACTGCTAACATACCACTCAAAACTGCCGAAAAACTCCGTTCCTATGGTTTCCAAACTACGGCCTTTGCCATTGCAGCTTGCAAGGAGTTCTCACTGCTGAACGCCTTCGTCCGTTATTACAAAGAAGTGCAAACCAAGGGCTTTGGCCGCATGATTGATATTGAATCCCACAATAGTGCGGTTGAAGGCCTTCCAAAATCGTTGGATATATTGTACACAGAAAAGTCCGTGGATAGGATATGCCTTTTTGATTGTTTCGCCAACAACCTTATTGCTGACTATCAGCTTTCAAATGGGGATTGGAATTGCCAGACACTTCCATCGGTCATCGTCTTGACTGCCAGAGAAAAGCAATTGCATGACACAGAAGCCGTTGAAAATCTATTGGAAGAAAGTAGAAAAGTTTTGGAACAATTGAAAGATGAAGGGATAACGGAACTGATGCAAAGTGCATACGATGATTTATTCAGTAAAACCACAATTCCTTCCTTAACATTCCAATAAACAATTGAATCATGCAACGCATCACTTTACTCATTTTGACATTCATCGCCCTTGCTTCATGCACAAGCAACAATTTGAACATCAGCATCATAAGCCCCAATGTAGAGCAACAATTCCACGAGCAGGCGTTGGCTACGGCTCAACCGCGTTTCAGCTGGAAGTATGAGACCACCGAAAACGAAGTAGTCCAACAAAACTACCGAATCATCGTGGCCTCAACAATGGAAAATGCCCAAAAAGGCATCGGCGACCTTTGGGATTCGGGCGTAATTCCTTCAAGCCAAATGCTTTACATCCCTTACGCAGGCAAGGAACTGAAAAGCCGCGACAAGGCTTTTTGGAAAGTCATCACAACGGTAACGGCCAAAGGTGGAAAGAAAGCCAAGGTTGAAAGCGAAGTCAAGTCGTTTGAAATCAGCCTTTTGAACCAAGAGGACTGGCAAGCCAAATGGATTGGACATGAGTTTGAGGATGATGTTTTGGTGGGGCATACACGAATTGCAGCGCGTTATCTTCGCAAGGAATTTGCAATGCAAGGCGAAGTGAGTAAAGCAAGGCTGTATATCAGCGGAATGGGGCAATATAGTGCCTATCTGAACGGCACCGAAATCGCGCCCGAAGAGCTGCTGAAACCCACCCTTTCTTGGTTTCCTAAGCGCGTGTATTTCAACACTTTTGATGTCACGGAGATGCTCAAAGAAGGTGAAAACGCCATCGGAATCATTCTCGTCGGCGGTCGCTACTCGGCCATCCGCCACGACCTCAATAGTCCCAACGGCTGGGACGGGTCTGAGCATGTGCCGCATTTCGGTACGCCACGCCTCATCCTTCAGTTGGAATTGACCTACAAGGATGGCCGCAAAGAACTGATTGTCAGCGATGAAACATGGAAAATCACCAACCAAGGCCCCATTCGCACTGCCAATGAATATGACGGCGAAACTTACGACGAGAATTTTGAACTTGGCAACTGGAATAAAGCAGGTTACGATGATTCCGTTTGGCTCCAAGCCGAATTAGTCGAAGCTCCCGAAGGCCAACTCAGTGCCCAACCCAATCCGAACATCACCGTAATGGAAAAACTGAAACCCATTAGCCTGTTCCAAAAAGGCGACAATTGGTATTTGGACATGGGCCAAAACATGGTCGGCTTCATTAATATAAAGGTGCGCGGACAGCAACAAGGCGACATCATCACCCTACGTTTTGCTGAACTCCTAACACCTGACAGCCTGCTCTACACCGCCAACCTACGCGGCGCGGAATGTACCGACCGCTACATCGTCGCCAACAATTCTCAACTCTCAACTCTCAATTCTCAACTACAATGGCATCCCATGTTCGTCTACCACGGCTTCCGCTATGTTGAGATTTCCGGCCTGCGCGAAATGCCTAATTTGGATGATTTTGAGGGCTGGGTGATTTACGACGAAATGCCCATCACAGGCTCGTTTGAAACCTCGAATGAAATTATTAACGCGGTGTATCACAATGCTTTTTGGGGCATTCGTGGCAACTACCGCTCCATGCCCACCGACTGCCCGCAACGCGACGAGCGCATGGGCTGGACCGGCGACCGCACCACAGGCAACTACGGCGAGTCGTATATCTTTGGAAATCACCAACTTTACTCCAAATGGCTCACTGATGCCGAGGACAGCCAATGGGACAATGGCTCACTGCCCAATGTCATTCCTCCCTATTGGCGCGGCTATACTGACAATATGACTTGGCCCGGATGTGTCGTCACCGTGGCCGACATGCTTTACACCCGTTTCGGCGACCTTGAACCCATTCGACAACATTACAACGCCCTGAAAAAGTGGATGTTGCACATGAAAAATGACTACATGAGAGGAGGACTCATGCCTCGCGACACCTACGGCGACTGGTGTATGCCACCTGAGTCATTGGAAATGATTCACTCCAACGACCCCAACCGAATCACTTCGGCTACAGTAATCTCCACGCCTTTTTACTGCTACCTTTGCGGAAAAATGGCCAAGTTTGCTGAAGTCCTTGGTTTTAAGGAAGATGTGTCCTTCTTCCAACAAGAAATCACCACCTCCACCGTGGCCTTCAACGACAAGTATTTCAACCGCGTGACTGGCGTTTACGCCAACAACACAGTAACGGCCAACATCCTACCATTGTGGTTTGGCATGGTGCCTAAGGGCCTGGAAAACAAAGTCGTGCAAAGCATTGTGAACAAGACCGAAAACGAATGTGGCGGCCATGTCTCGACGGGTGTCATAGGCATCCAGCAATTGATGCGTGCCTTAACGGAATATGGCCACGGCGACTTGGCTCTCAAAATTGCCTCCAACGACACTTATCCGAGTTGGGGCTACATGGTGCGCAACGGTGCGACCACCATTTGGGAACTCTGGAACGGCAACACCGCCGACCCCGCCATGAACTCAGGCAACCACGTCATGCTCCTCGGCGACCTCATCCTTTGGGAATATGAATACCTTGGCGGCATCCGCGCCTTGGAACCCGGCTACAGCAAAATACTTTTGAAGCCTTATCCCATCGAGGGTCTGGATTTTGTGAACTGTGCCTACAACTCCGTTTCAGGCCGCATCGAAAGCAACTGGAAACGCGAAGGCAATCGTTTTGAATGGGACATAACCATCCCAGCCAATACGACGGCTGAAACACAAATGCCCACTGCCGATGGCTATCAATCAGCCATTTACGGCAGCGGGCATTACCACTTGAGTTCAACACTCCAAGCCTATTAAATCCACTTCACCAACGGGAAGTCCTGACGGTGCGGCAGCATCGGGTTGGTGGGATAGACGCGGAAGGTGAAATTGTACACACCGGCGCGGGTAATCGGCACCTTAATATAATACTTCACCCAGCCGTCGCCCGAGTCGACGAGTTTCATCTTTTCGACAGAGGCAATCTCATTCACCGCTTCGTTGTTCTTCTTGCCAAAGAGCAATTCGATGGCCAAATCGCCCGGCTCAAGGTCTGGCGTGAGCAAGGTGATTTCGGCAACAAACTGTTCGCCAAAGGTCAGCGGGCGCACGTTGGTGTCAGGCAACATCAGCGACTTCACCTCCACCTTGTCCCAATTGGCGCGTATGTGGTTCTTCCACGCATTGATTTCAAAGGCCTTTTGGTAACGGTTGGCCCTCATCCAATTGGTGCGTTCAATCAGTTTGTTGTAATACTGGTTGAAGTAATCGTCCATCATGCGTTTCATCGTGAAGCGAGGCGAAATCTCGTTGAGGCACTTCTTCATGGCCGCCACCCAACCTGTGGGGATTTCCTGAACATTGCGGGCGTAATAGAGCGGAACAATCTCATTCTCAAGCGTGTTGTAAATCGTTTCGGCATCCATTTCGTCCTGATAACGCTGGTCTTGGTAGGTGCGTTTTTCCTGAATGGCCCAGCCTGCATCGGGGCAATAGCCCTCGGCCCACCAGCCATCAAGGACGGAGAAGTTGAGCACACCATTCATCACGGCCTTTTCGCCACTCGTGCCAGAGGCTTCCAAGGGGCGCGTCGGGGTGTTGAGCCACACATCCACCCCACTCGTCAAACGGGCACCGAGTTCCATGTCGTAATTGCTGACAAACAGAATCTTACCGATGAACTCAGGACGGCGCGAAATGTCGATAATCATCTTAATCAGGTCTTGGCCGGCCTTGTCATTGGGGTGCGCCTTGCCTGCAAACAGGAAGATGACGGGGCGTTTCGGGTCGTTGACCAGCTGCGACAGGCGCTCCAAGTTGCCAAACAGCAGATGGGCGCGCTTGTAGGTGGCAAAACGACGGGCAAAGCCAACAATCAAAGCGTTCTCGTTCAAATTGTTGACCGTCTGCATAATCAGTTTCGGGCTTTCCTGACGCTGGCGCATGTCCTCCTTGATTTTTTCGGAAAGGTAGGCAACCAGTTCATGCTTCAACTGCCTGCGGATGTCCCAAATGGCCGCATCCGGCACATCGTTGATTTGTTTCCACATATTCACATCCGACTGATGGTCAATGTAATCAGGGCCGAAAGTCAACTTATAAAGGCGTTGCCACAGGCGATTGCTCCACGTGGGCAGATGCACTCCGTTGGTGACATGACCAATATGGTTTTCCTCGGCGAAATAGCCTGGCCACAACGATTGGAACATTTCGCGCGACACGCGACCGTGAATCTTGCTCACGCCGTTCACCTCTTGGCTAAGGTTGGTGGCGAGCACGCTCATCGAGAACTTCTCATTCGGGTCTTTCGGATTGAAACGGCCCAAGCCCATAAAGCGTTCCCAACTGATATTCATACGGTTGGCATAGTGAGGCATATACATACGAATGAGGTGTTCCTCAAAGGCATCGTGACCCGCAGGCACGGGCGTGTGCGTCGTGAACAAGGTGGAAGCCCTGACCAACTCCAAAGCGACATCAAAGTCGAGATTGTGTTTGTTGATGTAAACACGCAGGCGTTCCAAGCCGCTGAAGGCCGCGTGACCTTCGTTGCAGTGGTAAATCGTGGGTTTCAGGCCGATAGCTTCGAGCAAGCGGATACCGCCCACACCGAGGAACATCTCCTGCTTGATGCGCATTTCGCTGTCGCCGCCATAAAGCCGGCTCGTGATGCCACGGTCATCCTGCGAGTTTTCCTCAATGTCGGTATCAAGCAGATACAACCCTACCCTACCCACATTGACGCGCCACGCCTTGGCAAATACCGAGCGACCCGGGAAAGCGATGCTCACCTTCACCCATTCGCCATTTTCGTTGAGTACAGGCTGGAGCGGCAGTTGCGAGAACTTCTGAGGGATGTAGTCGGCCCTTTGCTCACCCGAAACGGTGATTTCCTGAGCGAAGTAACCGTGACGGTATAACAGACCGATTCCCACCATGTTAGCATTGGAATCGGAGGCTTGTTTCATGTAGTCGCCAGCCAAAATGCCAAGGCCGCCGGAATAAATCTTCAGGCTCTTCATCAGGCCGTATTCCATGCTGAAATAAGCAATCATGTCCTCGCTTGGACAAGGTTGGGCCATGTATTGCTTGAACTGGTCGTAAACCTTGTTCAGGCGTTCAATGAAATCCCCATTGTCCTCCAAATCCTTGATTTGCTCCAATGTAAGGCCTCCCATCAGCGCGACGGGGTTCTGCTCTGTGGCCTTCCAAGCCTCTGGGTCAATGGACTCAAAGAGTTCGATGGCATCCACATTCCAGCACCACCAGATGTTGCGTGAAAGTTCCTCAAGTTTCTGCATTTCAGGGGAATAAACAGGCTTCACCAGCACCTTCTTCCAACTCGGCGAATCGTTCTTTTGGTAAGCCACCTCGTGCATCATGTCGGCATAAGGCACAGGCTCCATCATGTAATGACGGCCTCCCGACTTCTCAAGAGCCACATCCCAAGCCTTTTGATAATTGACAATCAGGTCTTTCCAAAGCAGTTTTTCGGCCACCTGCAAAGCAGCTTCCGAAATTTCTGTCATGCCTTTTTCTGTCAAATTCAGGAAACGGCGCATGGTTGACACGATGTCGTCAATCACCTTATTAGCATCTCCCTCCTGACGCGGCACCACGGTCACGGCTTCATTGCCTGCAAAATTTTGTTGCACGAATTTGCCGAAGCCGGAAACATCCGAGGTCAAAGTCGGGATGCCCATCGAAACGCTTTCAAGCGGCGTGTATCCCCAAGGCTCGTAATAGGACGGGAACACCGAGAAATCGAAAGCGGCAAGGAACTCAGGATAGGTCATGTTGAAAATGCCGTCGCTGCCGTTAAGGTAGGCAGGCACAAACATCACCTTCACCTTGTCGTTGGCATCGTTTTGCAATGCCGAATTGCGCAAAGTGTTCAGAATCGCATCGTTCTCATATTCAAAGACATGGTGCGTTGCGGGGAAATCGGTATGCCCCATGATGGCGTTGGTGCCGTCAAGGCGATGCTGCAAATCCTTCGAGGGACCTGCGATATTACTCGGAACGGCAATCACGCCGACCACAGTGCGCGGCAAGTTCTTGTCCTCGTTCAAGCGGCGCAAAGCCTCAATGAACAGGTCTATGCCCTTGTTCTTGAACTCGTAACGGCCACTATTGATGACCATCAGGCAGTTGCGGTCAATCTTCTCGCCGCAAAGCGTCTCGACAATTTGCAGGATCTTCTCTCGCGACTCCTTCCGCTTCTCTGCAAATGCCTCAGGCTCTTCCCTTTGCGTGTGGTCGATGCCGTTCATCGTCACCACATCGGGCTTGCGATAAAGGAACTGCTCACATTCCTGCGCCGTGATATCGCTCACCGTCGTAAAAGCATCAGCGTTTTTGGCAGCCTTCTGCTCCATCGACTGTTGCGAGACCACATTGAACTGCATAGCCATCACCGAAGGCAGGTAGGATTTCAAGTTGTCGTACAACGAAAGCCCATTGCCGGAAATGGCACGACCGAGATAAGTGGCGTGGGTGGTAAACACCGTGGCGACCTGTGGGCAATGCTCCTTCAAATAAAGCACGCCCGAACCCGTCATCCACTCATGGAAATGAGCCACTATATTACTGGTTTGCTGCAAGTTGTAGTTGCAGAAATTCTCAATCACCTGACCAGCGGCATAGCCGAACAACACTGGCTCAACATAATCCCATTGGCCACGGATACTATCGAGTTCATATTGTTCCCAAAGATGAGTAAGTATCTCATTTTTAGTCTGATACAAAGTCGTATAGTCCACCAAAATGGCGATAGGGCTGCTTTCGATTTTCCAACGACCGATGCGGAACTTCAGGCCTTGAGCCAAAGCACGCTCGCGCCAATCGGGGAAAAGTTCGTTGTCCTCGACAAAATAAAGCGTCTCATGCGATTCTTTCACCACATCGGGGCCTACCGTAATGTAGTGGTCGCCAAGCAGTTGGCGCATTTCATTCGATTTTGTGGAAAGCACCGTGTAGATGCCACCAACCATGTTGCATACTTCCCAACTGGTTTCAAAAAGGTATTCAGGGTTTTTCATATTGTTGGATTTATTATTTCAATTTAAAAATTCAAAATTCAATAATTGGAAGCTTTTCACTTTTCCAAAAGTGATTTTTCGTAATCCATTAACTTTCAACTGGTTCTTGAACCTCTCTTTTGCGCTTCGAGAGTTTTGTCACTCTGTCAGCAAAATCAGTGAGCACATTCATGTAATTGACATACGCATCATAAGGCGAAGCGTAGTGGTTGAAATACTTGTGAACCACGCCGTCAGAGAGCCACTTCGTACACATGTAATAGAAATGGTCTGAGGTTTGGAGCATTGTCCAATCCTGTTGCAATTCCTCATCCTTGATGCGGCGCACTTTGGCGTTCAAATCATACAAGGCATGGTAGGCATCGTCTTGAAGCGGATTGCCCAACCAAGCCGTAAGGTCGCGCTCCTCGTCGCTCCACGACAGCACATTGGGCACATGGACTGCACTCACCGGCTGCAATTTCTTCGCCAACTCTTGTGGAGTGGCAAACTTGAACTTGCTGCCCGTCAAGACAGCCTCGGGCAAAGCCTCCATAAAATCGAAGATGCCTGTTTCCGCCGACTGGTGCTCGCCAAAAGTCTCGTAGTCCATGAAAATATTGACCACCTCTTCCTCCTCCGGCAAGGCATTGAGCCAATTGACGAAATCCTCGGCTTTGAAGCTGTCCTGCACAAAGCGGAAGGCGATCTCGTCGCTGAACTTGAAGTTGCGCAACAACACCTTCAGTTTCGGGTTGATAGCATTGGCGTACATGTAGTTAGGACTCTTCCAACCCAAGATGTGCTTCGCGCCTTCAGTAAGCATGAGGTTGTAGCCCATGTCGGCCACCGCCGCTCCGATTTCGTCGCTGTAAATCAGCTCTGTGTTGCGGAAGGTCTTCGGCGTAACGCCAAACACTTCCTTCATCTTGTGCTTGTGGGCCGTCACCTGACGCTTGAACTCGTCAGGGTTGTTCAGCGAGGCCAACGAGTGGGCGTAGGTTTCGGAAAGCACCTCAACTTGGCCCGAGGCAACCAACTTTTGGAAACTTTCCAACACCTCTGGGGCATACTGCTCCATCTGCTCAATGACCACGCCAGAGAACGAGAAGGCGAACTTGACCTTGTCGCCAAACTTCTCGATTTGCTTCATCAGCAACTCGTTCATGGGCAAGTAGCACTTCTCGGCCACGCGCCTCATTATCATACGGTTGCTGTAGTCGTCATAGTAATAATGTTTCTTCCCGATTTCGAAGAAACGATATGTGCGAAGCCTGTAAGGCTGATGCACTTGGAAATAGAAACAGATTGATTTGCTCATATTATGTGTTTTTTATTATTCGTTAATTAAACCACCGACTCATAAACCGCCTTAATCTTCTTAGCGGCAGCTTCCCACTTGAGGCTGTCCACCTCATCCTTGCCTTCGTCCTTGAAACAGTCGGCCAAAGGCTTGTAGTGGCAAAGGCCGTAGATGGCATCGGCCAAGCCATTGATGTCCCAGAAGTCGACCTTCAAAGCGTGTTTCACCACTTCGGAAACACCGGACTGCTTGCTGATGACCACCGGCACATTCAAGCGCATGGCCTCCAAAGGAACGATACCAAAAGGCTCTGAAATTGAAGGCATAACGAACACATCCGTCATGGCAAACATCTGGTCGACGGCCTCACCTTTCAAGAAGCCCGTGAAGTGGAAATGACTGCCCATGCCAAGTTGCGCCACTCGGCGAATCATGCCTTCAAGCATATCACCCGTGCCCGCCATCACGAAATGGATGCTTGGATCGACTTGATGGATTTTGTAGGCCGCCTCAATAAAGTACTCAGGACCTTTCTGGTAGGTGATTCTTCCGAGGAAAGTCACTACCTTGGCATCCAAACCGCTGCGCTCGTAGTCCGACTTGGGCTTGTCGTTGGGTTCCACGGCATTGTGTACCGTCACGACCTTAGCGGGGTCGATACCATATTTATTAATAACGATGTTGCGCGTCAGGTTGCTCACCGTGATAACGCGGTCGGCGGCTTCCATGCCTCGCTTTTCGATGGCGTACACATCCGTATTGATGTTCTCGCCCGAGCGGTCAAATTCGGTTGCGTGCATGTGAACCACAAGCGGCTTGCCCGTGGTCTCCTTCGCAGCGATGCCCGCAGAATAAGTCAGCCAGTCGTGGGCGTGGATGACATCGAAATCGTATTTTGTGGCCAACGACGAGCCAATCAAGGCGTAGCGCGCCACCTCTTCCATCAGGTTCATGCCGTATTTGCCCGAAAACTGGTAATTGCGCGCAAACACCGAACCCGTGTGGTTAAAGTTTTCCACCACATGGCGGTCGCTTTCCAAAACATTGACAAATTCCTCCGGCCCGACATACGGAATGATATTGGAGCCAATCTCCATATACTGCACTCGTTCCCAATAACTACGGTCTTTCTCATGGTCGATGTCGATGGTCACGTCGCTGGCGTTGAGCAGGCGGACGTTGCTTTCGTCCTCGTCGCCGTAGGCACGAGGCACCACAAACAACACCTCAACACCATTTTTGGCCAAACCCTTGGTCATGCCGTAGCAAGCCGTTCCAAGGCCGCCGGTAATATGGGGCGGAAACTCCCACCCAAACATCAAGACTCTCATTTTGAGCCTCCTTTCTTATTTAGTTCGTCAATCAAATACTTGAGATAAAGCAAAGCACCCACGCTCGTCGATTGCGAGATGCAACCACGCGCTTCGAAAGGCGGATTGCCGTCGTAAATCTCTGAAACCGTGCCGATTCCGTTTTCCTTGATGGCCTCCTCGAAACCGTTGTAAAGGTCTTCCAAATAAGGCAACGAAGTCTTCCCGAACAATTTCACCGACAAATCGGCGTAAAACGCTATCAACCAAGGGAATGTGGTACCATTGTGGTAGGCTCTTTCGCGTTCCGAATGGTTGCCAATGCTGATACCTTTATAGTTCTCATCGTTAGGCGAAAGGGAACGTATTCCTCTGGTAGTCAGCAATTCGGAATGGGCAATATCGAAAGCGAGTTTTTGCTGCTCGTCGCTCATCGGGCTATAGGGCAAGGCCGCCGCAATCATCATGTTAGGACGCACCTGCGTGTTTTTCTCGTTGCTGTTCACATAGTCGTAGAATCCACCACGCTCTTTATTAACAAAGGTGTCGGCAAACGAAACTTTCACCTTGTCGGCCAAAGTCTGCCATTTCTTCAGCAATACACTCTTAGGTTCGGCTTCTTTCAGGAGTTCAACAGCATAACGCAATGCATTATACCACAAAGCATTGACCTCAATCGCCAAGCCTGTTCGCGGTGTCCAAGGTCTTCCTTGTGCGAAAACATTCATCCAAGTCAAAGCCAAGTCGCGGTTGCCAGCGTAAAGCAGGCCGCAGTCCAAGGTATGCACATTGAAGTCGGTGCCTTCGATGAAACTCTCCAAAATGGTCGTCATCGGCTTCTTGTATTTCTTCCAAATGTCCTTCTTGTCCTTGCCGAGCATCTTCTCATAGAGTTGCAGCACATAGAAGAACCATAGCGGAGAGTCTACTGCCGTGAAATACAGGCTCTTCTGGTAATAGCGATGCGGGAAGAACGGACCTTGCATCCTTTCAACGAGGTAGTCCAAAGCCTCCTTGAAAGTCTTTTCGTCGCCTTGTGCCAAAGTGATGCCTGGCAACGAAAGGAAAGTGTCGCGACTGCATGAGCCGAACCACGGGAACCCTGCCCACAGCCTTGTTCCTTGCGAATCGCGGATAATAAACTGCTGTGCGGCTTTCAGCAAGCAATCCTCGTAACTCGTTTGGGGCAACAGTCTTTTCACTTCCGCCTCACATTGCCGCTTGATGGCCGCTGGATTCTGTTCTTCCAAACTTACAGAAAGAATCACCGTGTCGCCTTGTTTCATCTGCAACTCGAAGAACCCCGGAACGAACTGGTCCTCAATGGCTTCGTAGCCACGTTCCTGCTCACGAATGTAGAACATATTGTAGTACCAATGCGGCACATGCGTGTATTCCACCGCCTTCGAGAACTGCAAATAAAGCCTCGAATAGTCTTTGTAAAGTTGCCACGATGCGCCGTTTTTCACCATTTCCACCTTTCGGCTGGCATCATAATTCTCGTGTGTCAGCATGTGGACATTGCGGAAAGCCAAGAAAGGCAAAACACGCAGCGTAATCGGCACCGCAGCCTCGCGCAAAGTGTAGCGCACGAAGAGCCTTGCCTCGGTGGAGGAAAAAATCAATTCCTTGTCCAACACCACATTGCCGATGCGGTAAGTCAGTTTCGGCATGGGGTCGGCGGTGAAGTCGCGGAGGTATTTGTGACCACTAGGGGCAAAGATACAATCAGGGTACATGTGTACGCCGAGGTGGAATTCCTCCTTGTTTTCGATGATGGTTTCGTCGAGGCTCGACAGCAGCACATGGTTGTTGTTGTCCAATTGCGGCTGCGGCACGACCAACAAGCCGTGGTATTTTCGCGTGTTGCAGCCAATCACAGTGGTGGCGAGGAATGAGCCTAAACCATTGGACCTCAAAACTTCATGGTTGAGCGAGAACTCCAGATTGACCAATTTCTTCTTGTCCCAAGAAATGTAACTCATAGTATGTTTTATGCTTGATATTCTAATGGTAAATTGCTACAAAAATAGTGCTTTTTTCCAAACGAAAATAAAAACAACATTTATTATCTTTGCAGCGGCAAAAGAATCCTTAAATTAAATCTATATGACAAAAAAAATCATCAACATGATCGCATTGAGCGTAATCACATTGGCTTCATGTACTTCGAAGCCCGAACAAAAAACCGAGGCCGCAGGCCCGAATCCCTTCCTGACCGAGTACACGACACCTTTCCAAGTGCCGCCATTCGACCAGATCAAAATCGAGCATTACATGCCTGCTTTTGAGGCGGGCATCAAGGAGCAACAGGCTGAAATCGAGGCCATTGCCAACAATTCTGAAACTCCAACCTTCCAAAACACCATCCTGCCATTCGACAAGTCGGGCGAAACTCTCGACCGTGTAAGCAACGTGTTCTTCAATCTCAACGAGTGCCTGACCAACGATGAAATGATTGCCATCGCCGAACAGGTGCTGCCCATGCTCTCGAAACATGGCGACGCCATTATGATGAACCCCAAACTTTTCGAGCGCATCGACTATGTGTATCAACACCGCAACGAAATGGGTTTGGACGACCAACAAATCCGCGTGGTGGAGAAATACCATCAGGATTTTGTGCGCAACGGTGCCGCCCTGCCTGCCGACAAGCAAGCCGAATTGAGCCAAATCAACGAGCAACTCTCGACTTTGAGCCTGCAATTTGGCAACAATCTTTTGAAGGAGAACGCCAATTTCAAGCTCGTCATCGACAAGGAAGAAAACCTCGCCGGACTGCCGCAAACCAGCATCGATGCCGCCGCCGAGCAAGCCAAAGCTGATGGCATGGAAGGCAAATGGGTGTTCACTTTGAGCAAACCCAGCCTCATCCCCTTCCTGCAATTTGCCGACAACCGTGACCTGCGCGAACAAATTTACAAAGCCTACTACAACCGTGGCGACAACAACAACGAGTACGACAACAAGGCCATCATCAAGCAAATGCTGGATTTGAGGCTCAAGAAAGCACAACTCTTTGGCTATGAAAACTTTGCCGACTATGTCCTTGCCGTCAACATGGCCCAAGACTCCAAAACGGTTGACAAGTTCCTCATCAACATATTCAATCCCGCACAACAGTTAGCCAAGAAGGAACTCGCTGAGATGCAAGCCATCGCCAAAGCCGAAGGAGCAGGATTCAAACTTGAAGGCTGGGACTGGTGGTACTACGCCGAAAAACTCCGCAAGGCCAAATACGACTTCGACGAGAACTACATCAAGCCTTACCTCACAGTGGACAACGTGCGCAACGGTATGTTTATGGCTGCCAACAAGTTGTACGGTATCACCTTCACACAAAACACCAACTTGCCCATCTACTATCCTGGCGTGGAAACCTACGAGGTGAAGGAAGCCAACGGCGATTTCCTCGGCATCCTCTATTTAGACTACTATCCACGCGAATCGAAGAGCGGCGGCGCATGGTGTACCAGTTTCCGTGAGAGTGGCCACGACATCAACGGAAAGAAAATCTATCCCGTTGTTTCGCTCGTGATGAACTTCACCCCTGCTTCGGGCGACACCCCTGCCCTGCTCACTTGGGACGAAACTGAGACCATGTGGCATGAGTTTGGCCACAGCCTGCACGCCTTTTTCTCCGATGGCCTCTACAGCCGCACCTGCGGCAATGTGCCCCACGACTATGTGGAAATGCCTTCGCAAATCATGGAAAATTGGGTGGCCGAGCCCGAAGTCATCAGAATGTACGCCAAACATTACAAGACTGGCGAACCTATGCCCGACAGCCTCATCAACAAGATTGAGAACAGTGCTTTGTTCAACCAAGGCTTCATGACCACCGAACTCATCGCTGCCTCCATATTGGATATGAAGTTCCACGAAATCACTTCCATTGATGAAATCAACGCGCTTGATGTGGATGCTTTCGAGAAGCAGCAGATGGATGCCATCGGCCTGATGCGAGAAATTTTGCCCCGCTATCGTTCGACCAACTTTGCCCATATCTTCAACGGTGGTTATAGTGCAGGTTACTATGCCTACACTTGGGCCGAGGTTTTGGACAAGGATGCCTTCAACTACTTTAAGAGTTCAGGCAATCTTTTCAATCCCGAGTTGGCCGCCTCGTTCCGCAAGAACTGCCTGCAAGAATGTGGCAACGACGAAGGCATGGTGCAATACCGCAAGTTCCGTGGCCAAGACCCTGACTATGAACCTTATCTGAAGGCACGCGGACTGAAATAAAACCGTTGCGGCTGCCACAATGTGACAGCCCTAATAACAAACAATCCCGATGAGGAAGCCTCATCGGGATTGTTGTTTCTTGAAATCCTTTGGAAGGTTAGTCGAAGAGTTTCTTGTTGTTTTCAATCAATTGTTCCAACCTTTCCATTTCCTTCTTCGTCAATCGGATTTCGGGAAGGAACCGACGGAAATTGTCCAAATTATGCATGTCAGAACCCACAAATTCATACATGCCTTCCTTCAGCAAATAATGCGATTTCACCAACGCGGGTTTTCCGTATGCTCCCGACAATGAGAGCAGATTCAATTGGAATTTGTACTGCTTGTCCCTCCATCTGAAATAATTGTCCCTCACGGCATATTCATACCGCTCAGGATGGGCGATAATAGGCTGATATTCCTCACACATGATGTCATAAAGCATCTCAGAGATGCCATGTTCATACATCAGATACGAGGTTTCGCAGAGCACATGCTTGCCCTTCTTCCCCAAAGTTAGGAATCCTTGCTTGAAATGGCTCATAAAACAAGCATCAAGCATGTATTCAGCTCCGAGGTGCAACTCAATCCCACTCACTTTGGCCGCTTCAGCCTTGTATGATTCAAATTGAGCCATGATGCTCTCCCTTTCGTTTTCAGGATAGTCCTTCATAAAATGAGGGGTAAGTATCATCTTCCGAACACCTCGTTCCTCTAACTTTTGCAAGGCATGAAGTGACTTTTCTGTGGTCGGGAAACCGTCATCCACCCCAGGGAGCAAGTGACAATGGATGTCACATGCACCCTTGAAGAAATCCTTTGGCAGATTCTTATGGAAAAAACCTAACATCTTTCAAATTGTTTAGTTTTTGCCGTCGTCTTGAGCCTTAGCCACATGCATACCTTTAGAACGATGGTGATGGTGGTGGTGATGCTTGCGGAAAAGACGCTTAAACCATTTCTTCTTTTTCTTGGCCTCCTCTTCAACCTCATTTCCGTAGCCGTAGCCGTATCCATAGCCATATCCGTAACCGTAGCCATAACCATAGCCATAACCATAGCCATAACCATAGCCGTATCCGTAACCATAATTGCCATAGCCACGTCTCTTCTTATTGACGGAGTTCAGCACAACGCACAAGTTCGGGAAGTAGCCGTCCTTATAGAACTTATCCACGTCAAAGAGCAAACGCTTGTCGGTCTTGCCGGCTCTCAGCACCAAGATGGTAGTATCGGCAACACGTTTCACAATGTCAGAGTCGGCAACCATGCCAACGGGAACATTATCAAGGAAGATATATTCATAGCGCTTACGCAACTCAGCAATCATATCGTCCAAACGGGTGTTCATCAACAACTCGGCAGGATTGGGCGGTACAGGACCTGAGAAGATAATATCAAGATTCGGCGTGACGCTATCGGAATGGATAATGTCATCAAGATTGTCTGTTTTTCCCGACAAATAGTTTGAAACACCAGCTCTCGTGCTAACGCCGAACACTTTGAAAAGCGTACCTTTACGAATATCCAAGTCAACAATGACCACCTTACGGGAAGCCAGAGCGAAACTTGTTGCCAAATTGGTTGAAACAAAGGTTTTACCTGACGACACCATAAATGAAGTAAACATGACAACATGGGCACCGTCTCTCCTATCCTTCATGTATTCAAGCGTGGAGCGTATCAAGCGGAACGATTCGGAGAGCGAATCTCGGCCATTCTCCTTCACCACGATAGCATGATCCTTCGAACCGCTTTGGAATGGAATGTCGCCCAAGAAAGGTACATTCGATGACTTCTGAATATCGGCCCTTTCATGGATGGTCGTATCCAACATGTTCTTAAGCAAAATGACAACTATCGGAACAGCCAAACCAATCAGGACACCTATCAAAGTCGATTTCTTTTCGTTAGGGGCGACAGGGGTAGGATTAGCATGGGCATAATCTATCACCTTACCAGTAGCTTCCAATTGAGGACTCATCATAAGCATTTCTTCACGCTTAGTCAGCAGTTGCAAATACAGTTTTTCCTTGATTCCCTGCATTCTCTCCACCGAACTGAGCTGCAATTGAGCCACAGGTACACTCTGGATTTGTGAATTGGCAATATTACGCTCTCGATTAGCCGCAGCAATACGGTCTTCCAAATTCATAAGATTAGTTTGAAGAGCGGTAACAATACTAGCACGCAAACCAACTTGTTCGTCTATCAATTCTTGTGCAACGGGATTATTTAACGTCCCATCCAACTTGTATTTCTCAATTTTCATCAAGTTGGTATTATACTGTGAGATAATCGCAGCAGCATCACGGGGCATATTCATCATGCCAGCAGGAATCATCTGATTGTCATTTTCTCTCATATAATCAAGCAAGTAACGAACCATATCTGCCTGAGCCTCAAGTTGCTTGGCTTCTTCTGTCTTTGCCGTACTGGTAGCCACATAGGTCTGGCCATAGCTTTTTGTGTCAATAATGTTATGACTTTGCATAAAATGAACTGACGCCTGTTCATAATCATGAATGTCATTCATTAGGTATTCGATACGGTCATTGATGAACTGTTCCGTAAAATCGAGTACACGCTGTTGATCCGCTACAGACTCCTGATTATACACATCCATCAAAGCATTCAGTACATCCGCTGCACGAGTTGGGGATGTGTCGCTCACTGACAATCTTAAAATAGCATTCTTATCGTTATCCCTTGCTACGCTTACCCTTCCGCGATACCCTGCTGCCACTCTTGTGAGCGGTGAATGACGAACAAGGATTTCCTGATCCGTGAAATCAGCATACCTCCATGTAGGCTTAATCACCAATTTTCCAACAGGAGAAATAATGGTGTCATTAATATCCACCTTCATCGACGGGATTCCTGCTCCAAAATCAGACAATTCCACATGATTCTTGTCCAACACTTTCAACGTGAAACTGGCATTCGCCTCTTCGTCCAATTCGGGAAACACCACTTCAACCGGCCCGTCTTTATACAAGTCAGAATTCCTTCTTGCAATTTTCGTCTTATAGGAATATGAAGTGTTCAAATTCAATTTCCTGACCATGAATTCCATAATAGTTTGTGATTTCAGCACCATGATTTCATTATTAATAGTACTGAAAACCAAGCCAGGTCCAAAAATCGAATTCAAAGGAACCGAGCCACGGAAAGACTCCGAGCCGCCACTCGATGTCGTCTTAATCATCAAAGAGGCAGAACTTGCATAAATCCTTTCCTGCTTTTTCACATTGTAATATGAAATAATGCCACCTACCAATGCACAAACCACAAAATAAGGCAGGTTTCGCAATATCATGAATACCAAATCCTTAAACTTAAAGCCGCTATTGGTATCCTCATCGAAAAACGAGTTTACATCCCTCGGATTCGTGTTGACCTTTTTCTGTTCTTCCATTTTATTACTCTATTTGAATGAAAACAA
>Ga0326514_10000235_pt1 | contig 36464 bp, 75 predicted proteins | sample 3_2548_0518_D_FD_203653 | JGI IMG/M metagenome (GOLD analysis project Ga0326514, IMG submission 203653) | Bovine rumen microbial communities from UC Davis, California, United States - 3_2548_0518 | ecosystem: Host-associated > Mammals > Digestive system > Stomach > Rumen | place: USA... | reverse complement strand
AAGCTCTGATTACCATTAGCATTTGGGACGGTAAGAGTTTTGGTCAGGACTGGCATAATACTCTTACTCCAGGACAGCAAGAGATTCTTCAAGAATTCGATCACCCTATCCAGTTTGCAGTTGCCTTAAGTGAGTTCTCGTGGAATACACATAAAGAATATACTATAAAGAGAACTGCTTCAGACCTTTTCAGTAAGTGGTGCAAGAACCGTGGAGGCGGTGTAAAAGGTTTCTTCAAGAAACTCTTCGGCCTTGGCGGTCGGTAACTTTCTCAGACCTTGGGAGGAATTCCAGGTCTTTATTAAACTTGAAAAGGCTTTGGTATGGACTTAGGATTTAAACTTCAGTATATCTACTGTTGGTTATGCTTTGTAAAGGAGTACAATCGTCCGTTGTACTTAACAGACGATGTAGTCTTAGAGAATCTTAACACAATTACATTCGGAAAAGACACTGAGAATGAGACAACACTGTACTACCAGTCTGAATTAGAGATAATTCAGACTTTGGTAGACTTTGACCAGCTATGGTTAGATGTTGTTCAGGAAGAGCTAGATTTGAGTATAGAAGATTATCTCTTAGATGGATTAGAAGATCTTCTTCCCAAGGAGTCTTAGACAGTCCTCCGTTAGAGCATTAATCTGCTCCTCAGAGAGAAATTCTCTAAGAGCATTGTAGAACTCTGTAAGATCTGAATCCTTAAAAGGTTCTTTTGGAGAACTTTCTTCACTATAGCTGGGTCTCATTGATTCTTTCAAAAAATCTTCTTGTAGTTTGTTGTCGTTCATATAGATGTCTCCGTTTGTTTCAGTTCTATCCGAGGTTCTTACGAATGCTCGCTGGGGTTTATCGCCGTTAGTTTCGTATCTCCACTGATCTCTGTGGTCAGGTTTTACAGAACAAGTAAACCGCGGATTGCCGTGTTCGTCTACGTCTACTATACTTATAATATGCTCGATTTCCATCTTAAGACTCCTTTAAAAACTTTGCGATCTGTTTTGACTCAAAGAACCCTAAGGCATTGGACTTTGGAATTTCTTTGTCTTTGTATTTAACGATCAAAACAGGATTCGTCAACTGTACCAACTGTACGTCAAGGACAGTTACTGTTTCCTGAAAAGCGTTAAAGTCCGTTTCTATCTTACAAAGACTACCGTAAAAAAATTTGATTTTCATTGTTCGTCATTCTCAATAAATTCAAACTTAGAAAGGTCTTCCTCAGTTGCCTCAACGTCGGTATCGTTAAAAACGATTTCATAATCTTCGTTATCCTCGATACCGTACGCTCTTAACGTATCAAGAAGATTAGACTGTTCGATAAAGTCTCTTAACTGATCTTCTGAAATTTTGTAGTACTTCATAATTTCCTTAGTCATAAAAATTGAAAATTTTGACCTTTAGTATCGGATTCCCGAACGAGTCCTTGCTAGGATAAATGTGAAGCCCTGTCATTCCAAGGAACGTTCTGTATCCGGATTCCGTAAGAATCTGGTCTCTGTAGGCATTGCCGCCACAGATCGGTCTTATATGTCTGCAAGAACAGATTTCAAAAAATACTTCGTTGTCCTGCGGAATAACTGAAAGAAAATCCCTGAAAGTTATCTGATGTTCAGGCTCTTTCTCGCTACCTTTGCTGAGTTCAATACTTAAAACGGCGTTTCCCTCTTTACCAATCACAGAAGCTATACTCCGAACCTTAAGACTGAGATATCCAGCAAAGTCGGGGTCTTCCAGAAGCTTTGATGGTGTTGTAGTTCCATTAGGTAAGGAAACACTCTCCAGAACCTTAAAAATTATTTCCTCACAGCGATCCACAGTTTTAAGGAAATCCCTTAACGTCATTTCAGCCGGCGATTTAGATTCTTCTCTGGATAGCGGTACTGAGACTGTTTCAGGAGCGATCTTTTGATTTTCTGATGTTTTGATTTTAGTATCTAAATTCATTTAAAGAACCTCTTTACCAAACAAAATCACTTCTAGTTGCTAGCCCTGCTTGGCAGCGCTTAAACAGATTTTCCATCCTATCAGCATTTGCATTATTACAGTAAAGTTTTCTCCACAAGTATGCAATAGTATCGTCTTTAGAGTCTTTGTAGAATCTTATATATTCAACATCGATAACTACAGTGTCGATAAAATAAAGAACTTCGATATTGCACACTTTTGACTTTTTAAGTCTTTCATCCTGTTCATCGAATGTTTTGATAAAATTTTCAAGTGAGCCGTCATTCCAGTAGTTTCCATAAGTGTTTATTCTGAATTTCTTACACTTAATGGTTTTGGCTAACAGAGGAATCCAGTCCTCTAGCGTATGAAAGTAGTTTCTTGTGATCATTCTACGCCGTCCGTCTCAAGTGTTTCAAGTCCCTTGTTCAGTTTTTGAAATACACTGATAGCCTGTTTGTTCGTAATTGACACATCAGACAAACTGTCGATAAGCAATTCCAAGTCCTCTTTAGATAGCGGTACTGAAACTGTTTCAGCACCATTTTTCTGATTTTCTGATGTTTTGATTTTAGTATCTGTACTCATTCAAAGAACCTCTTTATTTTCGCTAAGTCATAGGAATCTAACAAGCACCATCCTTTTATACCTTCGTCTGATTCACAGAAGTGCACCTTGCCCCTTACTATATTCGAGTCTCCGTTCTCTTCAACTACTTTAACCGCTTCTAAGTCGTTTTTATCCTTAGAATCATCTAAGATTCTTTCATCCACCTTTAACTGCCCTACAGTGGTGTAGATAGAGGTTGCCGCCTGGATTAACTCAAGTTGGCCTTTATCTAGAGTCTTAGCAATGTCTATGATACACTCCGCTAAGGCGGATATCTTAGAAAGCTTGTGCTCTTGTGCTGATGTCATTTTTTGAAAGTTCCTCCTCTAAATCTCGTCAAAAATAGGATAGCTTCCTACATTCTCAAACAGAAACTCCTCTATCTCAGAGTCTGAGTTAAGAACTGTAGTCCTAGACTCAAAATCAGTGTTGTAACCCTCCATAAAGGTCTGGAACACGTACTCGTTTCCTTTTACTCTGTAGAACTCAAATCTCGTCTCTGAGTCTATATCAAACCCTCTCAGAGTCTTACCGCTCTTTATGGCTTCTAGGAACAAGATATTCCTCCCTACAGTAATCGGTTTCCTTAGTGATTTCGACGCAGGTCTTGAATCTAAGTTCATTGCTAGACCCGTAATCCCACAATGGTATTCCTACTAAAAAGCAGAACACTATAGAAAACGGTATTAGTACTAAGTAGAAATACCTTTCACGTTGTGAGAGATGAGGGTTGTCCACATAGTACCCTAAGCCGATGATAAAAACCAGAGCACTCAAAGACCCTAGAACTATCAGAGCAACTCCGATCCCGTTGATTATGTGGAACATTGTTCCTCCTTTAGGATTTCTAAGACTTTTTTGTGCACGCTTAGATCTTCCTGTAGTTCTTTAACCTCTAGTTCAAGTTCGTCGATTTTACTCTCTAAGGACTTGATTGTGATCTCTCTGACGTTTTCATCAGAACCACAGAACTCTCCTACCATCTCTAGCCATCTTTCGTGGCCTTTGATTTCGTTAAGAAGAACTTCTTCTGTCAGTCCGATCATCTGAAAACCTCTCTAAGTAATTGTTTCTAAGACGTTTAGCGTACTCGGGGTCTACAACCTCCAAGATCTCCAGGTTGTTCTCGATTTCAGTAACGGCATTAGCAATTCTCTGGCTTAGGTGTTTTACGAGAACCTCAAGTTCCTCTGGGTCTAAATCAGGCACCCTTTCCATCACTATCCTCCATAATCTTTGGATAACGATTAAGAAACTCTTCCTGAGTCTTAACCTGTTCTTTAATCAAGTCAACCATTCCATCTGAGTTAGCTGCCTCAGGATCACACAACGGTGACTCTAAGAACATCAGGTAACGCTTTAGTTCCTCTAGGTGCTCTTTACCAGTTTTAAAAATACAGTCAAATTTAGTCAAAAACTCTTCTTCCATATAAATAGTCCTAAAGGAGAATTAAAATGATTTTAAACGATCTCTTAGGTTTCTGTGAGAACGAAGACTTAGAAGTCTTAGTCTGTTCTGCTAACGATGACGAAATCATAGCCTCATTTAATATTAACGATAGCTCAGATTACGAAGATCTACTCTACTGCGAAGTTGATGGCTACTACATAGAATTCGAAGCTAACGAACTTGTTATTTGGATTCTTTAATCTTAGCTAAGAAGTCTTCGTTTGTGTGGTACCATAAGTTTAGAAGCTCAACCATAGACACATCATCTATGTTTCGTGAGACCTCCATAAGACCTATAAGAGTTGCACTAAGAGTTTCAGCTTGTTCTTCGAGACTCTTAGGTTCATCTACGTGAGTTAGACAGTCTCTAAGAGAATCTTCTCTCCCTTTCAAGTATCTAAGTATAAGAGTTTTAACAGGTTCTCCGATACACTCAGCTTTGTTAATGTCGTCGTAGAGTCTTTGTACTTTGCACAACGATTCTCTAATATATTCTCTCATCTATGAACTCCTAAAGCCATTGCTACTGCTACGTATGCTATCAAGATAAAAACAGCTGCTACGCAAAGAGCAAAATCAATTACAAACGGGACTAGGATAACTAGACACCAAGGCCACTCTAAGACTCCTAAGAGTTTTAGGGAGAAGAAAGTTATTAGTAAAACTGAGATTACTGTAGCCTCAGCGTATGTTATCTTATCCGTCATAGTACACCAGTAAAGAAGTCTTTTACTTCTTTATTGTATAATGTTTCTTGTACGCTGTCAAGATCTACGGTTAGATTCTTTAGTCTTCTTGTAGTCGTCTCTAAGCCACTCTAAGAAGTAGATTAAAGAGCAGAAGAAAACCATTCCTAAGATATAAGACCAAAACATATACACAACATCAGGTATTATCATTTCTTACTCCTTTGCTTTACATCTATATTATAATGGATCTTAGAGAGAACTTCAACTGTTTTTTAAGTTTAACCCTAAACTTTTTATAGAAAGTTTGATGGAGTTCACACTTTTATGAGGTCTTAGATAGTTGGTGTGTATATAGAAGTCTTAGATTAAAGTCTAGTCTTAGATATTTCTAAGATGTTTCTTCTTCGAAGATCTTAGAGAGAACTGAGTTAGCTCTAAGAGCTGATTGTAGTCTTAGATGTTCATTATAAGAACTTTAGGGTTTTAAAGTCCGCCAGTGCCTTAACAGACCCACGGAAAGGTTGTACACATTCTTAGGGTCGTTAGGATTGTTCATAAGGTCAGTATACAGAGCTTTGACCAACGATGCCGAGTCGGCGAACCTAACCCAGCTAGCCGGCGGGTTTTTGTCTATTTTAGCACACTCCTCCATATACTCCCAATCAGGACTGTCCTTAGGGTTTTCGAAGTTATCTCTTGTATAAATTTTAGTTACTATCATAGTTGTCTCCTTTAAGTTTCTTGTATTACTATAGTAAGTGCTATAGAGTACAGGTCAATAATGGTTTGCTTGTCTAACTGACCCTTCATTAGTTTAAACCCTCTAGGAATAGCATTCTGCATTAAAGTTCTAGTAGGAATCTTTTGTTTAAGAAGTTCAGTTGTGTTTTCTTTGATGTACTTTAGGTACATTTCTATCTTAGAATCATCTGTTACAATATCTGTTTCCATTTAAACTCCTTACTGTTTAAAAATAGTATCTAAGTTAATGTCCTCGATGTGTGAATCCGGTTTCTGCGGTTCAGGTTTCTCCGACTGAACTTTACACAGAGCAAGTAGCTTAGACATCTTAGAGTCGGTTAAGTCTGTACTGTAGACATTAGCCCTGTGCCACTCAGTCTGTGAAATCATCTGCGGATTAAAGTTCTTGTTGTCAACGGTACTGAACCACTGATACAAAACACACATCTTTTCTGAACCCGATTCTCTCGGGTGTTTGATACCCTCGACCGCGTACACGAAGATTTTCCCGTCGGAACCGGGAAACTCGTGAGTCCAGTAATCTGTAACCTGTAGATACTGAGGATCGGGGATTTCCACAGAGGTATCAGTAGAACTTTTCACGAGTTTCCACACCTTACCGTAGCTATCCTGAAATGACTGTACCATTTCAAAGCCCTGGATCTGTCTAAGACCTAACGAGGGCTGAATAACTGCTTTAGGCACTTGAATATCAGTGTTCGGTAACGTTGCTGAAGTTGGGTTATAAAGTGTATTAAGGGCATTTGTGTTATACATATCTTAGAATTCCTTTCGTTCAAATTATATAGATATTTATAATTTTTATACAAGATACATATACTTTTTAAGTGTATTAAGAACTACTTAGATAATATAAATACGTTAGAGAGGTTTAACAATGAAGTTTAAGTACCTGTTTGAGAACGACTTAATAACAATCCAGGAAGTTCCATTACATATCCAGGAACTTGGAGATGTGTTTGCTCAAGTTTCAGAAATCTTAGGGAACAAAACAGTTTATATAGTAGACCATAACGGTTGGAAAGCGTTTACGTTAGTAAACAATATAGTAAAAGAATATAATCCTTTAATACACATTGAAGACCCTAAGGAACTTCTTATAACCGTTTCTAAAGACTTTCAAAAACCTTTAGTTAAGTACATCGTTTCGTAGGAGTAAAAATGACGCTAAAAACTTATTTAACAAGAAACGGTTTAGAGCCGTTATACAAGAGTCTTATGGAAGGTGCAAAGGTTCAGGTAGAAGAGGCAAAGAAAGACATCACCAAAGACATTAAAGACAACATCAAGGACGACATCAAAGACGACATTAAAGACGACATCAAGACTGAAGTTATCGGCGAGATCGGTGATATAAAAGACGAAATAAAGGATGACGTAATCGCTGAGATAGGTGGACGTGTAGTCAACCCTATCTCAGACGAATCTATAGATGATATGTTTAATACCGGAGCTTAGAAATATCATCAGACCAAAGATTTCCAGGAGACTTCTTAGCTAACTCGTTTAGCTCAGTCTCCTTTTCTTTTAGTTGATCTAAGAGTTCTTGAACCTTTTCTTTAGTCAAAGAATAGATAGGCATTTTCAAGAGGTAATCATAGCTATCCTGAACCTGAATAATGTCTTTAATCTTAGAAAGTTCCTTTATAATATCTTCCTTAGGAATATTGTTTATCTTTAGTTTCTTATTGATAACCCTAGTAACGAATTCTACCTTAGACTTAAGAACTGAAATTTGAAATGTTAAACTAAACAGTAAATGGTCTTTACGTTTCTGTAGAAAGTCTAACTTAGTCTTTATAAACGTCTTCAAGATTTCTTCGGCGTTATCGAATATTCTTATCTTGTTGTTTTCGTCTATACAGGTATAGTTCTCAGTTACTGGTTTTTCTAGCTTAAGAACCTTAAGAACATTTTCGTGATCAAAATCCTTAGGAACTTTAACCTCGAACTGCATTAGATTATCACCATCTGACAGATCTCTATAACTTTGTATAATCTTAGATTCCTCTAAGGAGTCTAAGACTTTAAGATATCCGGAAAGGTCATATGTGAATGGAATTTCTTTAATGAGATATGTATTCTTAGAACGTTCTACAACTCCTTTGATAATCCACTTTCTCGAATCCTCAGGGTCTTGTTCTATAACTCCATTAAACCCGTTGTAATAAGGCGTTAGCCAGTCTTTTCTTACAGGTTTTCCCTGTAAGGTATTGAGGATGTACTTAACTATGTTCTTAGGGTTTCTAGCAAGGATTTTTTGAGCAAACCCTGATGACACTCCCTCAGAACCATTAGCTAAAATCATCGGAATAACAGGCACGTAGAACCGGGGCTCTATTTTAGCACCCTCGAAGGTCTGATGAATCAGAACTGGGTCATCTCTGTAATCAAACAGTTCAAAGAATGCTTTAGAACCAGAGGCGTGGATGTACCTCGGCGCACCAGGTTCAGTGTTAGACCGACATCCGAAAGCACCAAACTTTTGAATTAAAGGAATGTTGTTTGTACCAGCAAAATCCTGCCCTAAGGTGACGATAACTTTCCAGAGGCCATCACCGTGGAGGTAGTCAGAGTACTCAGAGCACTTAGAGGCTAATCGGGAAACTTTTTCAGTTTCCTTGATGTTCTTTTCGTGAATAGTATAAAGAACCTTTCTACTAGCATTCTTGAGACCGTCTATGTAGCTAGCTATCTTTCTGAGGTTGTCGTAGCTAGAGTAGTTAGACAGCCGAGTGTTCAAAAAATCTTCTACGTTTTGCTTCTGCATTTAGATTTCCTTTTCGTTTTCTAGCGTTATTATATATAAACGATTTCGTCTAGAAACGTTTATAACTCTTCAATATCGTTTAAGATCTCGTTATATCGAGTTTCTAGATCTTGTATAGTTAGATTTACCAGGTGAGTTTCTAATCGTTTCTTTGCGTTAAGACAACTAAGCCTATATCGAAGAAACTCTAGAAACATAGGATCTATAGAACTAATCTTTTCTTCTATAGATTTTTTGGAACCTGACTTTGAGTTACTTAACTCCGCAGACTTCCGAATAAACGTTAAGTACTGTAAACAAAACTCTCGATTACTTCTATACGGTTCAGGTTCTCTTAACGTTTCTAACAATCGGTCAAAACTCGACTCTAACGATCCTTTATAGGTATAACACGACATCAAGACTCTTCGGTCAAGATTTAGTTTGGTTAGTTTTTTTGAAAAGAAGCCTCTAGATTTCTCGGAAAGTTCTCTCGTGTTAAGATTACACACTTTAAGGTACTTCTTCGTTAACGATTTAAGTTCTTCGTTTTTAGACATTTTAAACCTCTAAACGTTTATAAAACGTATATTAACAAAAAAAGCACCTTGCTGTCAAGGTGCACTTAGAATTAGATATCAGCAATGTTAAACTCGTTTTCTAAGATATGTTTCTTTCTAGGTTCTGAGTTATCACCTAACCATTCCTCTAGAGAGTTATCTGAGTCTGTAAAGTCTAAGAGTCTAACCATCTTTTCTATGCCATCAGTCTTAACTACTTTTTTAAGATCATCTTTCTCCCAAGAACCTAATCCCTTGTAGTAAAATACCTTCTCGCCTTGCTTAGGAGTTTCAGTATCTGAAAGTTCATAAGTCCATCTTTGGAGTTTTCCGTTCTTAAGATATCCTAAGATAGGAGTTTCTAGCATTCCAACTCTATCTAAATACTCAGGTAAGTATTTCTTTATAAACCCTGAGAGTAACGCACGAATGTGAAATCCGTCTATTTTCCTTAAAGTTTAACTAGCCCCAAAGGGCTAGTCTAAGTCCTGATCAGAAGCGAATACAATCTTCTCAAAACCACCTTTAAGGATTTTACGTCTCTTGATATTAGGGTTTTCAGTGTATTCTTTAAGTTCTTTTGCTGAGGGTTTAATCTTTTGAATTTTCATTTATAAGTTCCTTAACGTTTATCCATTTACCATTTATTTTAACAGAATCATTCTCGTTTACAACTATTTCTTTTCCGTCTACTGTAATCTTATAAAAGTCTCCATCCTCCATTAGTTCTTCAGATTCTAAACTTTTAATAATCTTATATAACGTACTTAACTCTTTGTTCGCTGTGAACTTTGACTGAGAGACTGTCCACACATTCAAAGGTTTTCCTCTAAGACAGTAATAAGCAAACTCCTCACGACCACAAGAGGGAATTAACCCAGCTAAAGCTGAACCCCCCTCAGCAATAAAAATATACTTGTTCTCCTTAGTTGCTGGAAGGTAATGCTCGTCCTTTATCTTTTTAGTCTTTTGGAGAGTTTTAAGCTCTTGACGATTCTTAAACTCTTCCTTTATCTTAAAGACTTCTATAACAGGATCTATAATAGAACTATTCTTTAGAATCTTCTTAGATAAAGCTTGATAATCAATATTTCCTAAGTACTGGTTAACTTCTGAGATTGAGTTAGTAAGTTTCTCTTTAGTCTGACTGTTAAACTTAGGATTAGTAAAGTCCGTAAAGACTCCTACGACCATTAGCTTGTTTTTAATATCAGCAGGTTTGATAGTCTTGTACTTCTTAGATAGTGATTCTCTTAGACAACTAACAACTGAGTTAATTATAACATCTATATGAGTTCCACCATCTCTAATGTTTAACCCATTAACGTAACTAAAGGACTGGAATTCGTCGGAGGGACTAGGAATTATAGCAAAGTTATAATTCTCAGATTGAATAGTTTCAAAGGACTCTGAGAATGAACTAATATAACTCTTAAAGTTCTTAGTCTTGATTTGTTTACCATTAAACTTAAACTGAATCTTAGGAAAACATATTGAAAGATTTAAAAGTCTAAGATATATAAGATTTCTATGAACATCATCTATCTCAGAAATTCCAAATCTCTCTAAGTCAGGTTTGAACTTAACAGTAACACCCTTAGAAACTGTCTTAGTAACTGATTCTGTATGAGAACTTGCGTTGTCTCTGAACTTAACAATATAACGGTTAATACCATCATCTGAGATTCCGATGAACTCCTTAGACCAAACATTCGAGCAGTAGCTTCCGAGTCCATTGAGTCCAATGCTTTTACGCTCAGAGTCGTTGTTAAAGTTACTCCCAGCCATAGCATAACCCCAGCAAACATAGGGATAATACTCTCCGTCAGAATTCTTCTTAACAGCAATTCCAGGACCATTGTCCTCTACGATAACAGTCTCATTAGTAATCCTAACGTTTACCAGGTTACACCCTTCAAAATCTGTCTTAATAGCAATATCTACGCTATTATCTATGATTTCGTTTATAATCTTTAGGAGACCTGGAATACAACTAACAGTTGTCTTCTGAATCTTATCATTAACTAAGATATAGTCTTCGGTCTCTATAAAGTTAGACGCTCCTATGTACATATTAGGACGTTCGAGAATGTGTTCTCGTGGTGATTTCTTTTCAATCTCTTCCATTATAGTACCTATACAAATATGTTTACTTCTGTCTTTTCATTGTACACCATCTTAACTTCTTCATCAAGATGGTCTATAGCGTACTTAGAGATGTCATCCTGAGACCCATTTACAAGGATTGGAGTTCTGTTCATATCCTCATCTAATTTATAAAGATTAAACGAAGTATAAGCATCATCAAGATTCTCTAGTAAAGTTTCTAATGTTAGCATTATTAATCCTTAAAATCGTTTATGATTGTACTCATTCTTTTAAGTTCTTCGAAGAGTTCTTTCTGGTCCTTCTTAGTTCCTGCTGTAAAAGCATAGGGATGTCCTATAACAATATCTATTAGTTTTAGTCTTAGTTTGTTAGCTTGGTCTTCGGTAAAAGACTTTTGATTAAGACGTATCTTTATGGTACTAGGAGTTACACAAAGAAATCCTTTTTGTCCGTTATCAAACTCTCCTAACTGACTTTCTATAAAGTAATCCATTCCGAACTTGATAGATGTCTTTCCGTTTCTAAGAATAAGACCTTTTTGCTCTTGTTCTAAGAGTCCCTTAGATACATCTTCATTTATAATTTTGATTTCTGATTCGTAATTCTTAGGGTAGGAGTCTTTGAACTCTCTTAGAAAACTCTGGTAACCGTACTTCCAGAAGTACTCGTTCATTTCTACACCTTGTTTAAAGAGAGGGCTATCAATAACGAAACGGTCAAAGGAATCTATAACATCAGTTAAGTCTCTAAGATGCTTGTCGTTAATCTTAAAGACATCATAGCATATCTTACAGGCACATCTCTTAGGGTCTACTATCTGCTTAAAGGTGTACTTAGGAGAAACTTTGAATCCCTCAGGATACGAATGATGGTCTATATGGATAACAGTCTTGAACCTGTTTAGAAGTTGTTGTAGGAGATTAGGAGTCTCAGAAAAACTAATATCAGCTACTATAATACTATCTATGTTGTTAATCTTAGAGTACTCTACGATTTCCTGAACTGTTTGCTTTAGAGTAATGTAGTCTTCGTAGAAAACTTTATCTACGTTAGCTACTCTTCTAATACAAATTTCACAACCGACAGCGTCTAAGTCATTATGGGTTAAGACAATCATTCTATTCCTCACGTATTTGAGTTTTATTGAGTTCTATGTTTATTCTAAGGTACTTATACCTTAAAACCACTAAAATGCAATCTAGACCAGTTTCTGTTGAATCTAGAGGTATTCTACTTAGTAAAGCTAGGCTCTAAACTCTTTAGTTCCTGTTTAATCTGTTTAAAGTCTTCGGGAGTAATAAACTCTGAGTACATCTGTGCTTTCTCAAAGGAAATCTTAAAGTACTTAGAGATTAGTTCAATATCTGAGCTATCTATCTTAGACCCTTTGATATATGGAATAAACTTTAACTTTCCTTTAGTTACTTCCTGGAGAACCTTTACCTGGACATCTAAGGGAATCTTAGGGTACATATTAAAGAACTGTGCTATTTGAAGCGTTCCTGGATTACCCTGTAACCATCTACACATTATGAATGGACTTATCTTATCTAAGTCTTCCTGAGTTAAATCTTTGTTCTGTAGAATCTTTTTGAAAACATTAAACATCTTTAGAATCCTTTTTGTTATTATAAAGACATCTTAGAAAGATTTCAATAGTCTAAGGCTCTTAGAGAGTTCTTTAACGAAACGATTGTTAAGCTGATGGCCAGGTTTATAGCACTCAAATTCTCCTCTTAGAGGAACTTGAATAGTGTACAAATCTCCTAAGAAGTCAATCATTTTGTGTTTAGCAAGTTCGTTTTCGAGTCTAAATCCTTCAGGGTTAATAACTCTGTTATCTGAGTCTAAGACTATAGCATTGTGTAGGGAACCACCTAACGCAAGATTATGAGTCTGCATATACTCAATATCCCTAAGATAACAGAACGTTCTTGCTTTAAGGAAATCTAAACTATTAGGATACGTGAACTCCTGGATAAGACCATTAAAATCAATTTTAAGTTTAACTTTAAATTCTTTAGAAGAGTTTACTCTAATGAACTTATCTTCTTCCTGTACTTCTACATAAGGAACCTCTAAGACTTTACTTTCTGAGATTTCTTCTACAGAGTCCTTTAAGAGGTTATAGAACTCCCAGGCACTTCCATCTAAGATAGGAATCTCGTCCCCATCTAAGGTGATGTTAAGACTATCAATTCCTAAGATAAAAAGAGTACACATCAAGTGCTCTATAGTACTAATTTGAGTATCTTCGGTTTGGATCTTTGTACAAAGGTTTGAACCGATTACGGTCTCAGGATTTACTTTGATGTTATTAAAAGAAATCCCTCTTAAAGAGGGACTTAGGGTAACGTGGATAATCTCTCCGGAATGTAAACCTATTCCGGAGAATCTTAGAGTTTTTGAAATTGTACGCATATCTTTTCTCCTTTAATGTATTATAACATCTCTGAGAAAAGAAATCAAGATTCTTAAGAGATCTTTATGAAAAACGACGTTAGTCCTGTATTCTTTAAAGCGATATTAATCATATCAGCTAATCTTCCGTTAAGATCTCCATTGTCACAAAGTATTCCATAAAAGTAGTCTATTGTCTGCATATACAATGCAAACTTACCCTTTTCGTCTTCGGTTCCGTTTATAGCGTAGTCGTACATTTCTTTAACAGTCTGGACTTTGTTCTTATGGTTAAAGATAACAGTATACCCGTCTCTTTCAAATGCTAAAAGACTTTCTAATCGTATCTGCCATTCTCCTAACATCTCAAGTGTAACAAGTGAGAGTTTATTTTTCTTATCTCCAAATCTCTTAGCTACATCTTGGTTTAGTTCAGGGCAAAGTCTTTTAACAGCAGTTTTGATTTTGCCTAGCTGTGCTTTGGAACCCTCAATATGTGTATCACAAGCTATGTTTACGTATGTTCCACCAGACTGTGCTCTACTTTGAAAGACATATGCTGAGATCTCATTCTCTCCTTGCTCGTTAGTTGTAGTTCTGCTTATAATGAACTTAGAAGTAATCTCTTTAAAGTCAAAACTAAGTCTTATCTTCTCTAGTTTAAGATTTAGAGCTGCTTGCTCTATATCCTCTTGTTCTTTAGGTTTAATAATGTTATTCTTCTCAGCGTACCCACTTCCAGAGATTTTTTTTAATGAAATTGGATAAAAGACTTCTTCTTCGAAGAATCTAAACCACATAAGTTTCCAGTCACTATAAAAGACGTTTACATCACAGTCGGGGTTAAACTGAGCTAACTTTTCTTCCATTGTCCCTAAAACTCTTTCAGGGTCTTTTAGAAAGATAATATCAGCAGGATTCAGATTATCAGCCTTACCTCCACCTAACCCTGTCTTAGTTAGAAGATCTTGAATGATTCTGTTATAACGAATCTTGTACTGATTAGAATCAGTTACGTAATCAGGACCAGTTCTAAAACAGATGTACTCATTTATGTTTTTAATCTCTTCTCTTAGAACTCTTCCTGTCTTGATATACGTATCAACCCAACTGTCTTTACTACTCTCTAAAGAATTTCGTCTCTCTTCGATTTCTCTTATAAACCTCTCAGCTACTGATGAGTCTAAGATTCTTCTAAGACCTTCTATAATATCGTCAAGATTCTTAGCGTTAGGTATTAGGCCTGTGTACATCTGTAGAAGTTCATTCATCTCAGTGTTACTGTCTGTACGACCTGCTCCTGGAGCATTTTTAACAACAATAACAACCTTGTTGTTAAGTTTAACTGAACCTTGAGTACTGTTATGATCTGGTTCTTTTAGAATAGCATCATAGTTAGATAGCTGTTTTACAAGGTCGTTAAGAACCTCTTTACGGTCCTCACCGGGATTACTCAGAACAGCAATAACGTTGCCTTTTTCAGGTTCTTTAACGTTGTAACCTAGACTCTTTAGAGTTCTCTTTACTTCCTCAACGTTTTCTTTTGCTTCGAATAGTCTTGATTCAAGTAATCTTATAAATCTTATAAATCTCATACTGTCCTTTTAGATTCTATATCTTTAAAGTATAAATACAAGTCCTTAGGAGTTAGAGAACTGGGATTCTCTAATCCAAGACACTCTGCACACCACTCTGAACAAAAGTACTTCTTAGGGTCGTCTCTGTTTCCAAACACAAAACCTAAACACCCTAAGTAATCATACCCTTTACCATAGGTCTTGTAGAAGAACTCAAAGACTTTAGATGGTCTTTCTTCTAAGGCTATAAACTCCCACATATTAGGGTCGTAGTACTCCCAGTGTTTGTAAACACCCTCTCCCGCCTGACTAGTGTACCCTAAGAATCTATCTTTGTAAAGTTCAGTAACAAGTTCACAGTGAATTATCTTAGATCTCGTAACAAAGGATATTATATGCTCTATAATATCAGTTGGTTTAGTTTTAAATGCTATGTAAATCATTTCACTCTGTTCCATTCTATAGTTGATCTGAAACATTTCATAGGGAATAACTCTCCATAAAACAGCTAGAAAGTTATTATATGCGGTCTAGCGAATAGACCTCTACTGATTATCCCTTTTACAAAGGACTCGTCAGCTACTTTTAACTTGGCTAAGTATTTTCTGACTATATTTAAAGCGCCGTTCATATCGGCATTTAAAACTTTGCCTGTGGATGACTTAAATAAGCCCCTGAAAATCCTTTTGCCTTTATATTCCTCGTGCTTTTCAACTGATTCAAATGCCAGTGAATCGCACTTGGACGTATAGGATTCCTCTTGCTCCGCAAGATTTATCCCTGCCATTTTGCACTTGTATCTAAGCATATTTATAAACTTAAAGAACGGAACTGATACAAAGTTCTGGTTGGTTTGTTTACCTAATGCAATGGAGTCTTTCCATTGCTTGTTTCTTCCAATAACCACTGTACCGATTTTGTGTTCCACACAAAAGTTCACAATGTTTCTGGATGCGTTGTGCAAATAGTCTTCAATTTTTAAGTTTCGTTTAAACCCTAACTTAAAAATATTGAATTTGTTGTAATTAAAGTCTTGCTTGTCTCCAATTAAAGGCCTTTCCGATTTTAATTTTGAAACTTCTTTATTGTAATACTGATTTATTGATTTTACGGGCTTTCCGTTTATAATAAAACAGTCAAATTCCGAAACGCAACTGCAAAGGTTGTTCAGACCTAGATCAATGCCTAAATACTGATTCTGGTTTAAATCAGAGTTTAACTCTTCTGTTTTATAAGAAATGCAGACCTTGATTTTATTAAATTTTGGAATAAAGTTAATTGTTTTAAAATTCTTTAAATCATCCTTGTATTTTTCAAAGATATTATAGTGAATATGGATTTTTATGTCTTTATTTAATATTATAAACTGTCCTTTAATTTTAGCTGACTGATAATCAAAATACAGAACATTCGGATTTTCCTTGTATTTAGGTGCTTTAGGTTCCCCATTAAACTTCTCCGGATGAACTTTAAACTCCTTGACTGCACTAAAGAAACCGGAGTAATTCTTATATAAACTGATTACAATCATTTGGGCAAGTTTAGCCTTGCAGAGTTTTCTGTAGTAATTCAGCTTTGTATCCTGAGTTCTTAATACCTTTTCAAGGTCAGTTTGATTCACAATAGACTTGTTTTTGTCGTAGTAATCTCTAAAGAAGTATCTGGCCTGATTAAATAAGCACCTTGACAGTTCAAACTGTTCTTTGAACCATCTTGTATTGTCTATGTAGAAGCAAGCGCTTAAAATCATTTTGAAACCTCTTTTAGAGATATTTACATCGGTCAAAAATCAGGATCTTACAGGATCAACTATACTCTATAACAGAGTCAATCATTTAAACCTCTCAAAGTAATCTTGTAGCTCAGGGACGTTTACTTGAATGGGTTTAAAACCATTAGGAGCATAGTCAACGCACATATTATGTCTTCTAATGCCATCAAAGGTTGGAGAGTGTTTTTCGTGGATATGCCCGTGCCAAATCTCTGAACAGTCTGAGTTGTCAAAAGCATTCTTGCACTTTCTCTCCTGAGGAGTTCCTGAAGTAGTACAGGGATAATGGCATATAAAGTGCTTTCCTACGATATGAAAGTCTCTTATATCCTTAAATCCACACTCTAAGTAGTAATCCTTAGAAAACGTATCGTGATTCCCTAAGACTAGTAGCTTAGTTCCCTTTAAAGACCTAAACATATCTCTAAAGATGTCTTTAGTGTTATTTCTTATTAGAGCTAAGTCTCCTAAGAATACAACTACATCCTCAGGGGTTACCATCTGCTGGTACATCTCGTACATAAACCTTGCACAATCCATCATTCCTTCGTGGTCGAAGTCGAAAGGTCTCTTAGCGTACTTGATTATGTTTTTATGTCCAAAGTGATGATCTGAGGTAAAGAATAGGTTCATTGGGAGTCCTTTTTACGTTTATTTATTTTTCTAAGTATAAATTAAAACTCTCTAGATGTCAACAAAAACCCAGGTCTAAGACCTGGGCTAACTACACTAGTCGTTACAACAAGCGCAAGTACACGGCGGTATCAGATCTTCATCATCTCCGGACGGCTGAACGCTGTGGTCTACCTCATTAAGGTAAACTGCTATCGTAAGAAGCCCGTCTACGTATTTCCACTTGATGGAACCTCCTAAGTACTCGTTGCTCAGATAGAACTTCCGACACACATCTTTTGTAGAAATATTCTTCTGAATGTACTGGATGTCCTCACACTTGCAACAGCAACACTTACTGGATGTTTCACAGCAATGTTCTTGAGAATCCTCGTCACAGTTCCCACAACAGTTCTGAGAATCAGAACTCTGAGAACTCTGAGAACTCTGAGAACCCCACTTCGCATTCACTGTTATCACATTACCTACATAACTGACGGTGATGTTTTCTTTCTTGAACCCAGCTAAGGCGATCTCGAAAATCAAAGTGTTCCCCGCATACCCGATATTAGTCAAAGGGTACTTAGAGGCAGATTCCTGAGAAAACGGATCGTTAAGGATCTTTTCAGCGTCCTTAAGAAACTTTTCAAACGGAAAATGCGGTGTTGGTGTGTAGTTTTTTGTGTACCATAATGGCATAGTATAATCCCTCTCGGCAATTACAATCTGAGTGAACCATAGCAGGTTTTTGAGAACTTTTGTAACTCTTAGTGCCTTTGCACAAGAATGTTAAAAGAGACCTGTACCCAGGAAATCCAGGTCTTTTAAAGTAAATCATAGCGTTTATGCGTAAGAAGAAACGTAAACGTCCTTCTGAAGTTCCTGCTCTGTATATATAACCTTTGCAAGTTCAATTGCAAGATCTTCCAAGTCATCATCACCGTTGAAGAAAAAGACAAGATCCTTCTTAACTTCGCGTTCAACGTTTTTAGTCAACGGACCGTAACTGTATATTATAGAAAGAATCCTATCCAGTGGTTCCTTGGGATCAGGATAGTAGTCTCTTATATAGTTAACTAACTCTGTAATTCTCTTCTTAAAAGCAGAACTCTCACCTTCGTTTAAACGTCTGTTATAATTTTTAAATTTCATAAATAATCTCCTTAGTGTTTATCTGTATTTATAATAAATACAAATAAGTTCATAAGGGTTTAAGATGGATCTTATTATTGAAAAAATTCTAGAGAATGGAATCACTTCCCCGATAGTAATTATTATACTAGCTTTAGTGTGTATCTACCTCTACAAGAAATATGAGAAGTTCACTGAACTTACTAAGGAAACTCAGGAACAGAATCTTCAAGCAATAACAAGAATCCAGCATACTCTAGAATCAAGTTCACGAGTAAACGAAGGCATTGATGATAATCTTAGAGCTCTCCAGGAGCGTGTTCAAAGCTTAGAGTCACGGCTAAGTACAATAGATGGAAGAAGTTCTTCTGAGATGACATCAATAATAAGAGACATAGACACTATAAAGAGAGTAATAGAGATGTGTTGTGTACTTAATAACAGAAATAGAGGAATACCTAATGAACTCAGACTCTAAGACCTTTGAGGAGTTTTTCAAAGAGGAATACATACCCGAGCAGAAGTTCTACTGTTCGTTTCAAGGAATAAAGAGAAAAGATTATCCTAAATGGTTAGGATGGTCTTACATAGACAATCTTAAAGGAACTGTTAGTGTACAGAACATAAACACTGAGATAATAGATCTCTTAGTACAGAACTTCTTTATTGTTAAGTACCTTAATGTTACTCTAGGATTTTCTGAATCTCGATAACTCTCTGATTAGTTGACCCTTTAAACCCTGTTAGAGATCTTAGAGACTCTACGTAAGGTCCATCAACTAGTACATCAATGTGTTTGACTAGCTCAGAATCCTTTATCTGTTCGAAGGTAAACCCAGTGTAGCACCATATATCAAGTCCTAAGCTGTGTATCTTATCTGCAAGGTCTGATAAGGGTTTTTCCTGTAGGAAGGGTTCTCCTCCCGAAAACGTCACCCCGTCTAACAACGGATCTTTCTTTATTTCCTCTAAGAGTTCCTCAGTGTCTACGTAGTAGCCGTTTTGAAAATTCCAAGTCTCAGGGTTGTGACAGCCCTTACAATGATGTGGACAGCCCTGACAGAAAATAGTATAACGAATACCAAGTCCGTCAACTGTACTCTGTCTTATTACTCCGTGGATTTTAAGTTTCATTATGATTTCCCCGTTTTTTTGTATTTAACAGGGCTCTGAAAGTCTTTTCTACAGTTCTAACTATTTTACGGAGTTTAGGGTCTAGCATTTTGCTCTACGCACATTTCCGTGAACGAATCCTCTGAGCACTCTGAGTGCTGTACAGTACAGTTCCAAAAAAGACAGACCAAACAGCCCACTATAGTAGCTAACAAGGCGATAATGCACATCTTTAGCTCTCTAGCGTACTGATCGTTCTGTTCGTTAGAGAGTAGAATTGTGCTTGTTACAAACAAGAATCCCCCGATAAGGAGGAATACTGTTAAAGTGAGATTTACCATTTACAATCCTTAGACCCTACGTCAGTACCAAAAGCAATCATCACCTATCCTTAGCAGGTAGCCACGGAACTCTGTGCTTAACGCACCTAGTCTCAGGTTCGTACCTGGAACACACTAGACCATTTCCTCCTGTACAGACGTACGCTCCAGTTTCCTTGCACTCAAGGTACGAGTGTTTGTCCGCACGATCATCGAGAATTATCGCAACTAGAAGTCCAGCGAACCCTAAGACAAACAGAACTACTACAAGGAGAGTTTTTATCCTGTCTTTCATAACTTAACAATGCCCTACTATCTCTGAAACCGGACTCTTAAAGAACTCCGGGTGGGTTTCCTGAACCCAAAACATACACACCAGCGTTCCTATCGTTAAAGCCAAAGAGAAGTACAAACAGAATCTAACGTTCAGGCTCTCAGAACCACAAAGCAAGAAGCTAAAGCTTGCGATGAACAAGCACAGGAACACAACGAACGTAAAGCAAAGCCAAAACGCAATCATAGTTAACGATCTCTCGCTGATTTCCACTCATCAAACGTAGGAGAACCCTCTTTCCGGAATCTCTGACATCTTGTCTGCGGCTCGTATCTTGCACACCCACCGAACCAATCTTGAGTACAAACGTATCCTCCGGTTCTAAAGCACTTAACGTAGGTGTGTTCTGCATTGTACTCGTCTTCTAACGCGTCGCTGTAAAGCATAAAACCCAAAACAGCAACGAAGACAATAAAGATACCTATCATCACAACAGGTCCTATCGAAGACCCGGTGTTAGGATTTTCTGAATTACCAGTCTGTTTTAAACTCGAATCCATCAGGGAAATCCTCTAAGGTTACATCTACCGGTTCTGGTTTAACGAACCGCCACCACTCTGAGCCGTCGTACTCGTTTCTTTCTAAGAACCCGTCTCTGAACACGATTTTGATGTTAGGATTGATTTCCTGGATACCATATCCAGCGTCGTACTCGACATCTTTGATCTGTTCAAAGAACTTTTCAGGTTTGTAGTATTTACCGTCACAAACTGAAACGTACACAACATCGTCTAAAGTCTTGCCGATTTCTTTGATTACGTTTACGGTTTCTTCGTAAAAATTAGTCATTTTCCGTATACCTCTATTGACCTGGGACAATTATCCTCGATTTTATGTACTACTTCAAGAGCAAACTCTACTCCCTCTAAATATCCTCTAAGATATACTTCGTCTTCTTTGGTGATTCCTAACTTTAGGTCATCTAGAGTCTCTAGAGTACAGCTTACGTTATTCTGTCTTTTGTTTAATCTATCTAAGACTTCTTCGAGAACTTCTATAGCTGGGTTTGTTATTGTGGACATTACTTTACTCCTTTATACGAATCTTCAAGGATTTTCTGTCCGAGAAAAAGTCGTCAAACTTGAATGAAACTTCTTTGTCTAAGAAACTAAAGATCTTAAAGATCTCTGATAAATCTCCATCAAAAATAACTCCATCTTCGTCTACTAGCTGAACGTCAAATCTTTCCGCAGTGTAGTCAATATCTTTAAGAACTTCGTAGAGTTTCATTTGATTCTCCTTTTCTAACATTATAAAGAGTCTAAGACTCTTTTCAATAGTTTAAACTTAAAGGTCTCTAAGAATTCGTTCCTTAGGAGTCAGTTTGTCTTCGATGTAAAGATTAAACTTTCCGAACTCAAAGCACCTGCAAATAGAAGTAACCTTAAACTCTTCTACGTTTACTAGGTTCTTAATCTCGCATAACGAGGTTACTTCCCCAAGATTAAAGGGCTGATTTCCAGTTTTGTAAGACTCTCCCTTGTTAAATCCTAAGACTCTAATAGCACCGCAGAGACAGTCAGACTCTACGAATTTATCTAAGTCTACACTAAGATCCATAATATCAGGAAATGATTTCCAAATGAATCTTCCTTTCTCGTTAAATTCCATCTTAGTCTCCTTTGTGCATTTCGTTGTAAAGTTCTTCTCCGTAGATATCCTTGATAGTCTTAGAGAACTCAGGGTCGTTTTCAACCTTAGGTAACTGTACTGAGACTTCTAAGCAGACGTTAAGCCCGTTGCGCTCTATGTGGAATCCCTGAACGTCTAAGTTCTCTATATAGTACATCTCCATCTCGCTGAGAGTTCCATCAAAGTAATCAGAAATCCAAAAACTAAAGAAGTGCTCTTCGTCTTCTGAGACAACATTTATAAGTTCGTCCTCAGTGTTTATGCTTTTTACTAAGTCTACAATTTTCATAGTAGTCTCCAATCTAAGAGGTCAATATTGAACCACGCTTCTTTGCCATTAGTTTCAAGGGTCTCAACAATTTCTCTGTAGAGTCTTAGAGTAATTTCATAAGAGAAACTACATCTTCACCATAGTAGTTTTCTAAGATGTACTTCTTGAGGTTAGCCTTGAACTCCTCAGAACACTTAGGAAGAAATATATCCTTAATGAACTGGGTCGGAGAAACCCAACCACCACCTGGAACGGTGATGATATGAGTATATCCGTTAGGACCTATTGCAGAAATCTCTACAAGCTTATCACCAGCTTTTCTAAAATCCTTTGCAAGTTCTTCGATGTTCATTTACTGCTCCTCATTGTCTTTGTATGTATATATTATATATGGATTTAGAAAATAGTTCAACTGATTTTTTAAAGTTTAACTAAAATCTTGAAGAACATCACACTAACGAAAGTCAAAGTACAAGACAAGAGACCCAATCATAACGAGAAGAGTAAAGAACACTCCTACTAAGAATCCTCCCTCAAAACTATCTAGAGGTTTAGACTCTTTAGGAGCATAGATATCCTCTAAGAGTCTAACTTCTATCTCATCTGAAACTCTTAAGATAACACACTCTTTGTTTAGAAATCTTCCAACATCATACCAGTCGGGAACTCCTGGATAGTAAATGAGTTCGTTATCCTTTGAGTAAACCCTAAAGGGCTTATCTTGTCTAAACAATGTTTGAACTAAGACTCTTTGGTGTTCTCTAAGCATTCAATCTTCTCCATAAGTGTATCAAATCCTTTTTTATCTAAGTACTTTTTCTGGCTAAGCAAACACACTAAGTTACTGAGAATTCTAACTTTTAAAGACTCAGGTATCCTAGAGAATCTAACTTTTACTGCAATTAAGTTACTGTAATCCATCTTTAAACCTCTTTAATAATTCAAACGCTTCTTTCTTAGAGAAATACTGTTCCTCAGAGTAATCTAAGGGATACTTTCTAAAATCAGGAACTCTAAGCATAATCCACATCAGAATCTTAGAGAGAAGATTATCTCTAACAGTAACATATCTCTCTAAGAAAGAACGATGTCTGCACCCTGAAGACCCGTAGGTATAGTCTGTTAGTTCAGTGTACTTTACTTGCTTAAGAGTTCTTGTCTTGACTCTTTTTATGGTGTTGTTGTGTATCAACAAAGTACAAATACTCTTAGAACTATCAAAGAATGTTACAAAGAACCTGTACTTAGGATATCTTTCTGAGATGAACTCTAACTCTTGTCTAACTGACTGAATACTCTCAGGGAACTTTCCTATCTCAAAACACCCTTGTACTCTTCCAGTTCTAAAGTTAAAGAACGCAGAAGGACCGTAGACACTAGCTGAACTTAGAAGATCTACTCTAAAGACCTCACCTAAGAGATACTCCCAGTCTAGAGATTCTTTAAGTTTAGAGTTAAACTCTAAATCATTTCCTCCTTCGATAAAAGCACTATCTAATCTGAACAACATATCTAACCGGTCTTCTTCGGTGATAATATCAGGAGATTCTACTGTAACAGGGACCCACTTGTCTGTTATAGGCAAGTCCCAAAAGTCTTGATTTTCAAGGGGCGTTTCGTTGAATTTCATTTCTTTTCCTTAAAATGTGAGCTATATCACATTTATTTTTAGATTAATCCATATCTCATTACAACGTTTTAACCAGGGTTGAGACTCATCGTACTCAAACTCCTGGTTAAACATATCAGGCTCTAACTGGTCTAAGGAGTAAAAGTACCTTGACCAGCAACAGAAGTCATCAACCCAAAACACAAATTTAGCCTTAGGGTGTTCTAACCATAGCTCCTTTACAGTTGTTATCATTATACTTTCCTCCCTATTATATTATAACATTCTTCTTTCTAAGAATCAAGCTTGTCTCTTAGAGTTTTCTAAGAGACTTCAAAGTTCTTAGAAAGTTAGTTTATGATGTTTCTATATAGAATCTTAGACTAAAAATAGTTTTTGATCTTAGATGTCTCTAAGGGAATTAAAAGTCGTTTATGATGTTTGTATATAGAAGTCTTAGACTAAACTTTAGTCTAAGAGAAGTCTTAGATGTCTCTAAGACCATTTTGAGTCTAAGGGAACGTAGGAATTGATTTTGTCTAAGAGTGCTTCCATCTCAGAAAGAGACTTTAATGGTTTCTTAGACTCTTTGACTTGAAACTTGCTTAGAGATGTGATTACTGAATTATCCTGGGAGGATTTAATCACCGAAGAATCGACACCTTCAAGATTAGGAACGATCCACACATCACCATCTATGAGTTCTGAGACACTTACACCTGACTTTAGCTTAGTGTTAAAGTCTCTTAGAATATTCTTCATCGTCTCGGAGACTCCTCGGTGAGTACTAAGGACTATCTCGTCAGTAACACTTCTTTTTCTCTTACGATTCTGCTCTAATGCTTTCTGTACTGAGTTAAGGACCCAAACAAGATGGACGTTTTCAGGTTTGTAATCTCCTAAGACCATAAACTTGTATATAACATCTAAGATGTCTAAGTTTCTCATCGTAACATCGAAGATAACGTTTGGTTTTCTAAGAGTCTTAGATGCCTGAATAAAGAAGTTTCTCTTTAGTCTGTTATCGTAGTCTTTAAAGGAAGTAAAGAAGTGAAGTATAGAAGTATCTAAAGGATTCTTTAGATCTAGTTCACTTGGTCTTAGACCCTTAGAGAGAATTTCTTGTGCTCTAAGATCTAACTCAGAATTCTTAGGAGTGTAGTAGTTTTCAAGATAATCTAAGAAAGAATCGTTAAACGTAGAATCATTGGTAACAAGATCTTTAAGGTTATCAATATCAAAGACCTTGCCATCTATTAGAAGAGAATTATTTAGAACAAAACCCTTACCGGAGGCAGAACCTCCAGCAAGGATTACGATGTTGTTAAACTTAGGATAAACTACTCCGTTTAGAGCAACACCAGCTTCTGTAATATACTCTAAGAATTGCATTCTTTCAGCTTTTTTACTTTTATTTATAACTTAGGATACAGATAATTAGTTAGAGTTAAACTTAAATTTCTACAACAATCTCTAAGTACAAGTACCTTTCGTTAGATTTTAAGTGAACTTCTAGGACTTTCTTAGAAAGTGCAGGACTCTCAGAGAAAACATCTAAGAAGTCTTCGATGTTTCCAGTAGCATAGAGATTCCCTTTAGTATCTAAGATATTAAAAATAGTTTCTTTATCTAAGACCTTAAAGAGTTTTTTAAGTTTCATTTCACTAACCGTTTACAAAGTTCTAGTTTCTGTTCTTCTGTTAAGTCGTTCCCGATTAAATCTAAGTAGTACAGACAGCATTGATTTCTTAAGAATCTTAGAATAGATATCTGCTCAGTGTACGACATTGGAGAAACTGGTGGATTCTCTAATTGTCTGTCAATCTCACCTACTGCTCTGTTTAGTTCACGGAGAGTTCTCTTGATACCAGGGTGTAGTCCATTCTCCTCAGAAAGTTTTTCTAACATATCTGTACCTCTAGGATTCTCTTTCTGTAGTTTGAGTAAGTAAAATTCTGTACTACGTGATCGTTAAACTCTAAGACCTCTGAGTTCAAGAGTTCACAAAGTTCGTGTACGTTACAGATATCTGAATCGTACACTATATCACCAAGTCTAATGACGATAATCTTAGTAGTTTCGTGTTCGTCACTGAAAGTAAGTTTTGATAAGAGTTCGTGTACTAGCATTTTAGATAAACCCTGTACTTACACATTGTAGTGTCGTAGTTCACTGAGAAAGCATAAACAGGTCTGTTCCAAACAGTTAAAAGAAGTTCCTTAGAGTCAGCAGGGGACTTAGGATCAAACGTGATTTTGAAAGTTGCTGGTCTCTCAATCTCAATGTAACAGTTGATTTCTAGGTCTGCTAAAATAGAAAACATTTCTTCTACAGTGTAATTGCCGATGTCGGCAAATTTCTCAGAGTTCTGTACTATCTTAGAAAGAGTTTCTTCAAAGCAGTTACTTAGCATACACACTTACCTCAAATGTGTTAATCCTTTTACTAAAAGGATCACCTTTGTCAAGGTAAACCCGGTTCACAATAGCACTGATCTCGTTGTCTAGATAGCACTCAAGATCCTCCGTGGGATAGGTGAAATCATCATCGTCAGTCCATACGTAGAAAGCCTCTACGTCAGCAAAGAACTGCTCTGTATCGTAGTCCAAATAGGCAATGTATTCTCTTAGAGTCATCTTAGATAAATCCTCACAGTGTGCTCGTCCTCTGAGTAGTAGTCGTCTGTATAGTGTCCCACAGTTTTGTCTAAGAACTCAAAGAGTTCGTATAGCTTAGACTCGTCTGAGTCAAATAAGATGTTCTCGTATCTGTCAAGGACAAGAATCCAGTTGTCATCGACCTCTCTGAACTTGAGTTCTCTTAGGAGTTCAAAAAGTTTCATACAAAAATCCTTAAAGTATGTCCTCTAAAGGTTAGATCTAGCACAATATCGTCGTCGAAGTTTTCAACATCTCTGTTTAAGAACTTAAACACTCCAAATGTGTCTAAGTCTTCTTCAGAGAAAGTAAATATACTTTCATCTTCGTAGATAACTACGCGGTTCAGAGTATCGTATGTGAAATCGCACCTCTCTAAGATCTCGTGAACTTTCATTTTAATGCAATCCTTACTTTGAAAGCGGAAAATACAGGATCTCTGTACCTCTCCTTTTTGACATCTAGAACCTCGCGGTTAAGAAACCGACAGAGTTCATACGGCTTGTGCAAGACGTCTGTGTACACTGTACCACCGTTCTCTATGATTTCAATACAGTTTTGATCAACGCCATCAGGAAACTTGACTTTGCTTAAAATATCTGAGACTTTCGTCATTTCTAGTGATCCCTCCTAACCCTTAAGCGCCTCTAAGAGTTTAAGGTTGCTTTCCTGTAGATAAATCAGATCGTCGATAACGCTCTTAAAGAAAATCTTCTCGTTATCAGGACACTCGGAAAGCTTAGTATTGATGAACTCAATATCGCCACCAACTTTCTCAACGAATGCTCTAATATTGCTCAGGTCTGCGGGGGCCTTAGCCTTCTTTACTCTCGGGCCGACTTTCTTAGCGGATACCTTAAAACTACTCGGATCAGCAGGAGTCTTAGCCTTTACTCCAAGCTTTCTGGTTTTCTTAACTTTGGTTTCTGTCATTCTTAATCTCCTTTTCAAGTAACTCTTGTTCGTTCATATAAGCCCACAGAACATTCCCTAAGATGCTTTTGAAACGTTCTTTCTCAGGCTCTTTACATTTTTTAATTATACCGCAAAGAAACTCGATGTCAAGTTTAGTTCTCTCAATCTCTTCTTTCCAGTAGTCTTTGGGGAACGGCATACTCTAGTCCTCTATCAAAACTATCCGCATTATTCCGTTGCCAAGATACTTGTAGTCTCCTACCTGGAATCCAGGAACATTTAAGGAAGTAACGTCTTCGTAAAAACCTTCTTCTAAGACTACTTCTCCTGAGAACTTCTCTACGAAGAAGTAGTAAGCAGTGTCTTTCCAGTTCTCTAAGATTTCACTAAGTCCTTTAATCACAGCTTTTCTCCAGGTGGATAGTTAAAACTCTACTGTCAATGCTAAGAGATACCTCATCAGCAACCTCAAACCCAGGGTATTCAAAGTCTTTCAACGATTCGAAATCGCCCTCGAATACCGTAGTGCACCCTTGCATAACTACAACACAAAACGGTCTGTCGTTTTTGAAAGCATTCAGGACAGGATTCATTCCTTTAACCATAATCAAATCCTCGCTAATCCAATGCACCCGATAACGTTGCCGTTCGAATCCCTGAGAGTTTTAGCAGGGATAAAAACGTCGGTTCTGTTATGAACCGCCTTTGCGACAATAGCACTGACAATATAGATAGTGTCCTCTTTAGGTTCAGGGAGCCCTGAGACCTCGCCGTACTCAGTCTCATAGACAGGAATCCACCCGTCGATAAGATCTACCCGAGTAGACTTTTCCTGACACCGGGCAAGTCCTGAGGACTTTATAGTCTCAGTCTTGCCATCTACAGTAATGATAACATCGTGTGGAGTGAGGTTGATCTTCTGCATTTCTTAGTCCTCGATAAAGATAACAAGAACTCTATTCTCTTTGTTGAACTCAGGGGAGCACCTAAGATTCTTGTTCTTGAGTCTCCGGTAGGAAGTGGTTTTCCAGATCTTCCTAGGAGTGATGTCCATCTTGTACTTGTTCTTACCGTAGTAGACTATGGTGTAGTCATTACCAGTTTCCTTAGAGGTTTCGAAGACTTTGTCGCAAAACTGTTCGAGTGTCATATACTGTTCTCCTATCCTTTACATCTATATTATATAAAATTTAAGTTTAAGTGTCAACTATTTTTCTAAAGAAAGTTTGAAGTACATCACAAACATCACAAAACTCTAAAGTTTTTGTAGCTAATCTCAGAGTCTTTAACAAAGTACTCTATAACAAGAACTCCATTCTGAACTCTAAGACTCTCAACTCTTAGAGTAAGCAAAGAGGAATCAAATTCTAGTTCAGAAACAGTTCCTAAGAATCTCTCAGAGAACTCAGAGCAAATAGAAATCTTCTGAGACTTATCTAAGAGACATAGCACATCGAAGACTCTAATACCAGTAGCTAAACCTCGTTTGTTAAAGAACAGCTCTAAACCATTCTTAGTTGAGATTTGATAAACTGAATGGTTAAACACATCAGGTCTAAATGGTAAATCTCTAACTAATCCTGTGTAGTTAAAGTTTTCATAGAGAGAACTTGAGTCTCTTGAATCAACTAGAGTAACTCCATCACTAGGATTAAGTAAACAAAGTATTTCATAAACGGTCATTAACTCTAATCCTTACGTTGTCGTTTGTTAGAATGAAACTAAATCTCTTAGAGAAACGTTCACTTCTTTGACTCCTAAAGAACTGGTCAACTGTACCCGAAAAGACTTCTTTGTACCTGAATGCTTGTGGAACATCTGAGATATTAACTTCTACTCTAAGCTCTACTAACCCTGTAAAGTACTTAGAAAGAAACTCTGAAACTGAAAGACCCTTAGAAACCATATTTTTTCTCCTTATAACAGTATGTATAAATACAAGCAAAACGGGGAATTAAAATGAAACTTTTAGACTACCAAGGTTTACAGAGATTCCTTTCTAAAATAAAGACTCTCTTAGACGGCAAATCAAACACTGGACATACTCACGTTACTAGTGAGGTAACAGATCTCTTAAACTCTCAGCACACTTGGAGTGCCCAACAGTCCTACAGTGCTGACCTGAACCTGAATTATGCTAGCACAGATGTCGATGATATTTTAGACACAGTTGCGGGCTCTTATACTGCTGAGGACTTTTTAGCTCAGAATAATGTGTGGACGGGGATTAACCAATTTACAGATACTATTAGGAGAAGGTCAACTTCTTATGAAATAGGAAATACTCCTGCAAGTAATGTTTCTCTGCCAATACGTTTTACAGATAAAAATAATGATTCTATAGGTTGGGTACGTTCATATGTTGGTACATCGGGTGCAACTGAAACTGAGATTGTAGCAAGTAATAAATTTAAGAATAACGCTTTAGATCCGACTGGCACTCAAACGTATCAAAGTTTAAAAGTAGGCATTGACAATACTGGTAGTGTTTATCATCAATTCTCAGGAAAATTAAAACAATCAGAACTGCCTTTTACAACAGACACTTATGACCTCGGTTCTAGTTCATACCAGTGGAATAATGTATACGCAAAGAACTATTACTACAATGGGGCTGCTTTTGGAGATATAGTTACCCATAATGCAAGTGAGTTTTTAACCTCTCATCAGTCATTAAGTAATTATGTTACTTTAAATAGTGCTCAGATAATTTCAGGTATTAAAACTATCACCGGCGGTAATCAGGGTAAGATGGTGTTTAAGAACCCTAACTACACTAAAGGCGATGCTAACGAATCCTCGGTTACTGTATCTAGAATATATTTTGGTAATAATGCTTCTTATGATACTTCTAATGCGGTATTAAGCACAGACATAAATACATCGGGTAATTCCATCGTAGAGTTATGTGCTATCGATAATACAGCCAGTAGTTCCACTAGAACATCTCTCATTCTTACATACGATAAATCTGCAACTCGAAAAAGACTGTTAAAGTCGTGGGGCGATTTTATACCTTACGGGGACAGTACCTACGACTTAGGCTCTAGTTCATACCAGTGGAATTCTATCTATGCTCAGTCTTATTATTACAACGGAACTCAGTGGGGATTAGATCAAACTAATGAGTGGAGTGCTCTAAATACTTATTCTAGTGGTCAAATAAGAATTAAGTCTCAGTCTCAGGAAATAGGTGTAACCCCTTCTAATAATGTTATTCAGTATTTAGAATTTACAGACAAAAATGACGCTCAGCGTGGCATAGTAGGCTTATGGGACTATGATAATGGTGCTTCTGAAATCCAGATGTATGTTGTCGATAAATTCAAAAACGGGCAAAAAGACCCTACTGGTACAGCAGAATCTACTTTCTTATCTTTTGGCTTTAAAACAAATGGAAGTAAGTTTTTAACATTTTCAGGTCAAGTAGATAATTCAGTAATACCAAAAGCAAATAATAGCTATGATCTAGGCTCCTCCAGTTATCAATGGAACAACATTTATGCCAAAGGGTATTATTACAACGGAACTGCTTGGGGGTTAGATAAAACGAATGAGTGGACTTCCTACCAACAGATGTCTTGTAACCCTACTGTTTGGAATATGAAGAATACCTCTATTACTCTAGGAACTACTCCCTCAAGTAACAGATATTTAGGATTTATATGGCTTGATTCTGCTGATACGGATATAGGACGTTTGTGCGTTCAATACAGTAAAAATGGTAGTAACTATTACATAATGAGTTTAAAGAACTCAGATGGCACAACTACGTATGATGGTGCATTAAGATATTCAGTATCAAAAAATAATGCAAGAGCATTTTATCCTGAAGTAAGCGCTTGTGATTTAGGATTATCAACAAACAAATGGTCTAATTGCCACGCTACAACGTTCTACGAAAACGGAACAGCGTTAAGTAGTAAGTACGTCCCTATAGAAAAACTTTCAAATGTAAATGTTTCTCTAAAAGCGGGTGTTGGGACGATTATCTACGGCGCTGGGTACAGTACATCTATAACCGTACAGCAGACTTATATTGTTCAAGCGGTTAACTTATTCTATGTAAGGTACACTAATCTTAGATCGAGTAGTTTTGGATACGAGCCCTACATAAGACTCTCAGACACTCCTATGTCGTATGGCGTTTGGGAGTATATGGGTTCTAAAGATGGCGCTCAGATATCTGATACGTACCTTTTAGGGTTCTGGAAGAGAATCTCATAATGAACTGTTACTTTTTCATAACCGACAAAAACTGTTTAGACTACACTATTATGGCTATAAACAGTTTACTTAGAACGAATCCTAGGTCTGATATTGTACTTTATGCAAAGGATTGTTACCCTGAAATTGAGGGAATTACAGTAGTACCTATAAAGGAGATAGAGCACTTAGGATTCTTAATAAAAAATATAACAGTCAATGCTCTTGACCTCTTAGGACATCGGTTAAGGGTCTTAGACGAGTTAAAGGAAAGGTACGACAAGATTCTAATGCTCGATACAGACATAATTGTTCTAAAGAGCATAGAGGAACTGTTTAATCTTTCCGGTAAGTTTATCTTCGGGAGAGATGAGTTAGAGGATTATAGAATTTTTAGAAACACCATTCACAATGAATTATGGTACGATCCAAAAGTGTATCTAAACTCAGGTGTTCTTATGATTTCTAGTGATGTAATAAAAGAAGTGAATTTATTTGAGTCTTTTAAGAAAGAACTTAGAGTAAGAAGTTTTAAATATCTATGCCCTGAACAAGACTTCATAAACTATATGTTTAGAGACAGACTATTTAATATCGGAGACTCTATAAATCAGCAGGTTATGAGTGAGAGACCTAAAAATCCTAGAGTACTACATTTTGCTGGACCAGCAAAACCTACAAGGTCAGATGTATTCTTTATGAAAAATTGTAGGTACTTCTACGACATTTTCGACGAGAACTTAGAACTTAATAAGAGTTCTATTTCAGAGGAATTTTACTTTAAAAACAAAAATGCTCTTAGGGAGAGATTATGACAGAAAACAATGAAACCCAGGAAACCCTTCCTGAAATCAGGAATGCTCACTGGAACAACTCAGAACACCGTAGCTTTGATATAGAACTTAACCATCCGGAGTTTGGGTGGATTCCATACACCGTAGCTGATGGTGACTGCGAGGGAACTTATTGCTACAAGTTTTGGGCTATCAGAGATACTCTTGACATTCAAGAGTACGTAGAACCTGTTCAGACTCTAGAGGAGGTTAAGCAGGACTTGCTACAGAAAATCTCTTACGAATCAGATAAGTTCGAGCAGAACAAGTGCGACTCTATGTTTATTACCTCTAGCTTAGGTTACAGGGTCAACGCTGACCGGAGATCTCTACAGAATGTAGAAAACTTAATAAGGATAGGACAGGAAACGATTTTCAAGGACTACGACAATCAGTTCCGTTCTGTAACTATTCAGGATTTAGAAACTCTTGCTCTAGAAATTAGTATAAATGGATCTAATCTATACAACCAAAAGTTCCGAATGCAGAATGCAGTTCTAAATACTAGTACCAAAGAGGAACTAGAGAACTTTGAGATAGAGTTCAAGATGATGGACTTTACGGAGAGTAACTAATGAAAACTTTAAAGACAATTTTACAAGAGGTTATCTCAGGCATTAAAGCGTGGGTAGATACCAACACTGTCCACAAGAGTGGAGATGAGACGATTAATGGAGTTAAAACATTTCCAGACGGAATTGTCGCAAATGTCTCAGTAGATTCTATAACGTGGGAAGATATTAAGGACAAACCGAGTTCCTTTACCCCTGTTGCTCATACACATACAAAGAGTGATGTAACTAACTTATTAAATTCTAATTTCATTCCCTCAGCAAATAATAGCTATGACCTAGGCTCTTCTAGTTATCAATGGAACAACCTCTATGCAAAGAACTATTATTACAATGGGACTGCTTGGGGGTTGGATAAGGCGAATACGTGGACAGGTACTAATACTTTTACAACGAACAACCTCTATCACATCGCTGACGTCCCTTCATATATCCTCAAAAGTTCAACTATGCAAGAAGGGGTAATTCCATCAGGAAATAAAACAGCTTATACCGGGTATTGGATGGACAAGAATTTAAATATCTTAGGATATGATAGATTTGTATTCTACTCTACCGGTCTCCAGACTTATGAGGTTAATATTAGAAACAAAGCCACTAATGGTTCTTTTGATCCAAATGGTTCACCGATTCAGTCAGGCTTTCAGTTATCCTTGTATCCCAGCGGAAATTCAGAACTCAAAATATATGCACACACTTTGCCCAATGGCAACGGTGTGTGGAATTTAGGTGATTCAACAAACAAATGGAAATCCTTTAACGGCATTAATCCGGGGGCGTTGAGTTTGCCGGATTATGCGAATGCTGTGTCTATTGATACTACCAGTTGGAACACAACAGGTAATAAGATTACTTATACTCCATTAATTAGCGGTTGGTTACAAATAACAATACCGGGTGATGTGGGTAATTTGTTAGCTGTTTTAGATTCTGGAAATTCACCTTTTTCGGGGCAAGAATTTGATGGTGTTGGTTCGACAAGAATATATTTAACATATCCGGTAATAGCAAATCGCAAGTATTGGATATTCATTAAAACTTCGTCAATAATAACTGCAAGAATAGTTCCGTGCCTCGGCAACGTCTAAAGATTTTTAAATAAGGGATTTATAAAATGACAGATAATAACGAAAACTTAGAAAACGAACTTGAAAACACTCCGGAAACTCCTCAGACAAATCCTTGGGATAACGCACCTGAGAATGTATATTTCTATGAGAAGATTTACGATGATGGTCATTTAGGATCATTTACTCAATCAGCGGAACTGGCGTACAAATCCGGGTGGGACTTAGAGAACTACATCGCAATAGAAGATACTCAGCAATCAGACATAAATGGGTGGACTTACAGAAAAGAACTTTGTCCTATGAAAGGTCTTACAGAAAAGAAACAGGACAAGCTAGCAGAACTCTCGATGATTGCTAACAAGTTCGAACAGAACAAGTGTGATTCTATGTACGTTGTTTCTAGCTTAGGATTTAGGGCTAATGCTGACCGTAGATCGTTACAGAATGTTTCTAACCTCATAGATATCGGTGTAGAAACTCAGTTCAAGGACTATGATGATCAGTTCCACCTGTTAAGTGTAGAGGACTTAGAAACCCTTGCTCTTGAGATTAAGAAAAATGGTGCTAATCTCTATAGCCAGAAATTCACTATGCAGTATCAGATTGCAAGTGCTCAGAGTGAACAGGACTTAGAGAACATTCAGATTGAGTTTACAATGATGGATTTCTCAGAGGTATAGGATGAAAACTTTAAAAGTTCTACTACAAGATGTTGTGTCTGGATTGAAATCGTGGGCTGGTTCGACTTTTGCTCAGGATAGCAATACCGTCCACAAGAGTGGAAATGAGACGATTGATGGTACTAAGACTTTTAGTGCTCCTCAGTGTTATTCTAGTAATGCTATCCTCTTTAATAGTTCTGTACTACCAACTCAAGGACAAGTGCCTAGTGCAAATATTAACCCTCTTAGACAGTACATAGGGTATGGGACTAGTTATCCTAATTCTATATTCATTCACGATACTGAGATGAGGACTAATGGAAGAAATCATTATAGGTGGACTGTATACTCTGATGACCATTCAGCAAATGCCGCAATGTGGCTAGTTTATAATCCGGATAGTGAGTATCTTAGATACCTTAATTTAAAGTGTTCGTGTGTTCCCGACGCCAATGATACCTATCACTTAGGTACTCCTGATTACAAATGGAAATCCTTTAACGGCCTGAATCCGGGAGCGTTGAGTTTCCCCAATCTTGAATACTCTAATTCAAACAAATGGATAGATATTGCATCCTCAATAACGAATACAGCCGGTGTGGATAACTGGTATTATCCGGCGGTAGACGGGTGGGTTTTCATAATAGCTTCAGGAGGAGCAGCACCAGATCTTAGTGTGCTGGTATTCGTAGGATCGGGACTTAACTTTATTTCCGGAGCAATTCCGGCGGCGGAGTCATCAACGGGAGCAAGATGGTGTCAATGCCTTGCACCCGCAGGGTCGAGAGTTCGCATAAGATTTAATAAGGGTTCAACATCCTGCAGTATAGAAAAGGCATTATTTATCCCCTGTCAAGGTAACGTCTAGCCCTTTATAAATATAAGCAAAACGGGGAACAACAGATGAAACTTCTAGACTATTCAGGTCTACAGAGATTCCTTGCTAAAATAAAGACTCTCTTAGACTCTAAAGCAAACGCCCAACACACTCATAGTACCTCAGATGTTACAGACCTCCTAAGTGATCAACACACGTGGAGTTCTCAGCAATCGTACAACGCAGACCTTAACCTCAACTACTCAAGTACTGATGTAGATGATATTATAGACACTCTAGCAGGGAGTTACACTGCTGAGGACTTTTTAGCTCAGAATAACGTTTGGACAGGAGATAATACTTTCACGGCTGATGTCTCCCTGCAGGGGGGAATTTACGCTCAAAACTACTATCTAGGCACAACTGCTTTTGGAGATATAGTTACTCATAATGCTTCCGAATTTTCAGCTTCAAGTCATACTCACTCTGCAAGTGACATTACGTCCGGTTTGGCAACGGTAGCCACGTCTGGTTCGTATAATGACCTTTCAAACAAGCCGACAATCCCAACTGTCAATAATGCGACTTTGACTATTCAGAAAAACGGTACTACTGTAAAGACCTTCACGGCAAACGCTAGTTCAAACGTTACAGCGAATATTACAGTTCCTACTAAAACAAGTGACTTAACAAACGACTCTCATCAGACTATCACGGTTGGGACTGATACTACATCAACGGCAACGCCGGCTCACTCAGGAACTTTCACCTGTATTGATTCAGTAACAAGAGATTCTAACGGTCACGTAACCGCCGTAAACACTAAGACTGTTACTCTCCCAGCAGACAACAACACGGACACTAAAGTAACCAACACTTTAGGAACAACTACAAAGGCATACGTAACCGGAACAACATCAGCCACTACAAACACTGGAACGCAGATTTTTGATACTGGCGTTTATCTCAGCACGACAGCGGGAGAACTTGTTGCCACTAAGTTCACGGGAAGTTTATACGGCTCTGTGGTTTTTTCAGGCGGTAATATTGATTTCACGGACACAACAACTACTGGAGTAAAGGAAAATTG